>Ga0070706_100006373_pt1 | contig 11145 bp, 10 predicted proteins | sample KBSK5501metaG_FD_65476 | JGI IMG/M metagenome (GOLD analysis project Ga0070706, IMG submission 65476) | Corn, switchgrass and miscanthus rhizosphere microbial communities from Kellogg Biological Station, Michigan, USA - KBS K5-50-1 metaG | ecosystem: Host-associated > Plants > Roots >...
ACGGCCATCTCCTGCGAGGTGGTGCAGCGACTGTGTTCTGACACTGCACATCACCTCCTTTCGTTCGCGGGGAACCCTATCGGAACGGGGCTTCCCGTGCAAGCAGGTTCCAGATCAGGCCGCCATGAGGTTCGCCCACGGCGCGAGGGCGCTCACGTCGAGGACATCGAGCGCCTTGTCGAGGACCGGATCACTGCCCGCCGGAAGGTCCGTCGGGACGGTCACCGGGACGTCCGGGGTGAGTCCGATCTTGTGGATCCAGCGCTTGTTCGGAGTGAGCCACTTCTCGACCGTCAGCTTCACCCCACCGACGTCGCCCAGGTCGTACCACTCCTGGACAGTGCCCTTGCCGAACGACGTCTCGCCGATCAGCTGCGCGCGACCGCGATCCTGGAGCGCCCCGGCGACGATCTCCGCCGCCGATGCCGTGCCCTTGTCGATGAGCACGACGACCTTGATCGACGGGTCGGTTGCGACACCGCCGGCCTCCGCATCGGTCTCGGTCTGGTTGCCCTGCGCATCCTGGCGCCAGAACACGGGCCCATCGGCGACGAACTGGCTCGCTACATCGCGGGCGGCAGTCACGAACCCGCCGGGGTTGCCGCGCAGGTCGAGGATGATCTTCTTGATGCCCTTGTCGACGTCCGCCTTGAGTGCTGTCGTGAGCTGCTTGGCGCCGTCATCGGAGAACCCGGACAGCCTGATGTAGCCGACCGTGCCGCCGCCGAGCTCCATGGCCGTGACCTCGCGCCGCTGGATCTGCGCCCGCACCAGCGTGACGTCGAGCTCCTGGACCGGCGCACGGGGCGTCGGTGAGGGCCCGGGCGCGCTCGATTCGGCGGGCGACCCGGCTGGCGCCGGCGCCGTGGCATAGCGCAGGATGTGGAGCGCAACCTCAGTGCCGGCCTTGCCCCGAACACGGTCACGGGCCTCGTCCGGAGTCAGGCCGTCGAGCGTCTTGCCGTCGACCGACGCGATCACGTCGCCCGGCTTCAGGCCGGCCTTCTCGGCCGGGGAGCCCTCCAGCGGAGCGATGATCACGAGGTGGCAGTCCGGCCCGAACGGGCTGCAGTCGCTCGTGTTGCCGGCCGAGTCGACCGCGCCGATCTCGGCGCCGATGCCCTCGAACGTGCCCGAGATGTCATTGATCGTGCCCCGGAAGTCTTCCGGGCTCAGGTACGAGGAGTACGGATCGCCGATCGAGTCGACCAGGCCGCGGATCGCACCTTCAACCAATGTCTGGCGATCGACCGGTCCGAGCGGATAGCGCGTCCGGATCGCGTCGTAGACGTCCCAGAACGGCTGCCACGCCTGCTGGTCCGAGACGTCGCTGCCGGGCGCCCGGCCCTGGTCGCGGCCGATCGCGTAGCCGGACAGGAACAGCGCGCCGCCGCCCATGACCGTGACCAGCACGAGCGCGACCGCCAGCGGCCAGCCGCGGCGCCGCTCGCCGGGAGCGCGGAGCACGGGGGTGAGAAGCGGTTGGTCGACGAGACCGGTTGGCTGGGGCCCGTCGCCCGCCATCGTCGGCACGTCGGAATCGCTCGGCTGCCGCTCGGCCGCCGAGCCGTCGGGGTCATGGGGGAGCATTGCTCGCGGGTTCCTCTGATCGCCGGCCCATCGCGCGCCCACCGCGCCGCCGGGGCGGCAAGCCTAACGCGATGCCTGTTCCAGGGCCTTCAGCGGATCAGGTAGGTCCGGACCGATACCCACGCGCCGACGACACCGAGTCCCGTTCCCGATCCGACGACCAGGAGCGTCACGTCACGCGAGATGGAGCCGATGCTGATCGGCAGGATCTGGAAGAAGCCGACCATGAAGTGCGACAGGGGCTCGGCGGCGCCCATCAGGACCCCGAGCGTGATCGCCGCGCCGAGGAGGCCGACGAGCGCACCCTCGAAGACGAACGGCCAGCGGATGAACGCGTCGGATGCGCCAACCAGGCGCATCACCTCGATCTCCTCGGCGCGCCCGAGCACGGCCAGCCGGATCGTGTTGATCACGATGAACAGCACGATCGCGCCGATCACTCCGAGCAACACCACGCCGAACGTTCGCAGGAAGTTGGTGATCGAGATCAGCCGGTCCGTGGTGTCCTTGATGTTCTGGACCTTGGCGATCGCCGGGTCGACCTCGAGGAAGCCGGCGACGGCCTGGTAGTCCTCCGGGCGCCGCAGCTTCACCTCGAGGCTGGCCGGCAGCGGGTTCTCGGCGAGATACGAGGTCAGATCGTCCTGGCCCTGCGCCGTCCGCTCCTCGCGATAGCGCCGGAGCGCTTCGTCCTTCGAGATGTACTCGACCGACCGCACCTCGGGCATCGCCCCGAGGCGGGCCTCCAGGTCCTGCAGCGCGGCTTCGCTCACCCCGTCGTTCATGTCGGCGACGACGCCGACCTTGTCCTCGACGTAGGTCAGGCTCGCAAGGAAGCCGGCCTGGATGATCCAGAAGCCGGCCAGGAGCATGAGCATCAGGGTCATCGTGGCCGTGGCCGCGAGGCTCATGGCCGCGTTTCGCCAGAAGCCCTGCCACGCCCGCGAGATGCTGAAGAAGAGGAAGGACAGCATGGTCAGCCGGCCCGGTGGTAGCCGCCGCCGATCTCGTCACGGATGACGCGGCCCTCCTCGAGGGCCACGACGCGCTTCCGCAGGGCGGTGACGATGTCGGCGTCGTGAGTCGCCATGAGCACCGTGACGCCCAGCTCGTTGATCCGCAACAGAAGCTGCAGGATCTCCCAGCTGATCAGCGGGTCCAGGTTGCCCGTCGGCTCGTCGGCGATGACGATCTTGGGGTCGTGGACGAGCGCCCGGGCGATGGCGGTGCGCTGCTGCTCGCCACCGGACAGTTGCTTGGGGTACTGATCTGCCTGGGCGGTCAGGCCGACGAGCGCGAGGGCGCGGGCCACCGCCGGCCCGATCTTGCGTCGCGGCGTCCCCGTGACCTCGAGCGCGAAGGCGATGTTCTCGCGCACGGTCTTGGTCGGCAGGAGCTTGAAGTCCTGGAAGACGATGCCGATCTTGCGGCGGACGATCGGCACCTTGCGCCGGGGCAGGCGGGCCATGTCGTCGCCGTCGAGGGTGACCGTACCCTGCGTCGCCAGCTCGTCCCGGATGAGCAGCTTCATCAGCGTGGACTTGCCTGCCCCGGACGCGCCCACGAGGAACACGAAGTCGCCTTCCGGCACCACGAGGTCGACGTCCTTCAGCGCGTCGCGGCCGTTGGGGTACGTCTTGGTGACGTCGTTGAGCACGAGCACCGGCCGGCGCGTGTCGACCACGCCGTAGCCGTTCGCGGCCGACAGGCCGGCGGGGAAGCCGGGCTCCACGGGCGAATCGAGACGATGTTCGGGGGGACGTAGAGCGGTCAAGATCGACGAGAGGCTAGCACCGGTTCCCGATGCCAACAGTAGCCCGATCAGGTCAGGACTGGTGACCTAGGTACGGGTCTGGTGGGGTCCGGGTGTGGATTCGGGCGTCCGAAACGCGTTACATCAATCCGGGCGACGTGGGCACGTACCGCGAGAAGTCCGCGAACGGGCGCGACCAGCCGGCCAGGATGGGAAAGCCCTCGATCCGCAGTCCAGCCCGGATCGCGACCCGGATCGCATCGCCGGCATCGCCAGGCAGCCAGACCGACGAGGCACCCCGCGGCTCAACGGTGCGGAGGAGGTGGCCGAGAACCGGGGTCAGCAGCTCCGGGCTGGTCACGGCGATCGGCCCGACCCGGCCGACGTCGCCGGCGTAGCCATACGCGGCGAGACGGCCGTTACCGGTGCGATAGGCGAAGCCCCGGCGCGGCTCGCCGAGCACGAATGCGTGGTCCTCGGGATGGGCGAAGCCAAGGAGCGCCCGATCGAGGGCCTGCACTTCGGGGTCGGCGGTCCACGCTTCGTCGTCGGCAACGCGCTCGACGCTGAGGTCCTCGGGCAAGATGGGCCACGGAGCATCCGGCGCCGGCCGCCCGATGAGATTGAACAGCGGCATCCGGGGCACGATCCCGAGCGACGCGTACAGCCCGTTGGAGACGGGTTGTGCGCTGTCCGTGCAGGTGGCCAGGACGCGGCCGTTCAGCCGCGCCGGCAGGATCTCGGCCAGGAGCGCCCGGCCCACGCCGCGAGCCTGCTCCTTCGGCTCCACGAACAGCATCGACAGGAACCACACGTCGCCGCGCTCCACCGCCGATCCGAACGCCACCACTCGCTTTCCACCGCCGCGGCCGCGCCGTTCCGCAACGACGAACCGAGCGGGATCCGTGGCGAGCGTGTGCGCGTGCAGTCGCCGCAGACCCGCGTTGTCGGTGGGCAGCGGCGGGAAGCCCATCGGCAGCAGGTACGCGTCGATGCCCTCGCGCCAGATCCGGTTGCACTCCGGCAGGTCCCGCTCCGACCCGGCTCGGAACGAGATCCCGGCCGGCCCGCCGAGCCTCATGCCTCCGCGCCGTCGGTCGCCGTGGCGAGTCGCTCCAGCTCGGCCTGCATGAACGTGTCGAGGTCGCCGTCCAGCACCGCTGCCGTGTTCGACGTCTCGACCTGGGTGCGCAGGTCCTTGACCATCTGGTACGGGTGGAGGACATAGCTCCGGATCTGGTTGCCCCAGCCCGCCTCGACGTGCTCGCCGCGGAGCCGGCGGAGCTCCGCCTCCTTCTCTTCCAGCGCCCGCTCGAGCAGCCGCGCCTTCAGGACCTTGATCGCGTTCTCACGGTTCTGGGTCTGGCTGCGCTCGTTCTGGCTCTGGGCCACGATGCCCGTCGGGAGGTGCGTGAGGCGCACCGCCGAGTCCGTCTTGTTGACGTGCTGGCCCCCGGCGCCCTGCGAGCGGAACGTGTCGACCCGGATCTCGTCCCAGTTGAGCTCGATCTCGATGTCGTCGTCGACCTCGGGCATGACCTCGACCAGGGCGAACGTCGTCTGGCGCCGGTTCTGGGCATCGAACGGGCTGATCCGGACCAGCCGGTGCACGCCGCGCTCGGCGCGGAGCCAGCCGTAGGCGCCCCGACCCTCGACCCCGACGGAGACACTCTTGAGGCCGGCCTGCTCGCCCTCCTGCTCGTCGATGATCTCGGTCTTCCAGCGGTGGCGCTCCGCCCAGCGCAGGTACATGCGCAGGAGCATCGCCGCCCAGTCGGTCGCCTCCGTGCCGCCCGCGCCGGCGCTGATGCTCAGGATCGCCGGCCGCTCGTCGTACTCGCCGGCGAAGAGGAGCTGCGTCCGCTCCCGGTTGAAGTCCCGTTCGAGGTCGTCGACCGTCCGGTCGACCTCGGCCTCGAGCTCCGCATCGCCGGCCTCCTGGCCAAGCTCCAGCGCCGTCTCGAGGTCGTCGGCACGCGTGAGGATCCCGGTCCAGAGCTCGATCTCGGCGCGGAGGCCGTCGGCCTCGCGCAGCACGTCCTGCGCGGTGCGGCCGTCATCCCAGAAGCCCGGCTCGGAGGTGCGCGCCTCGAGGGCGGTCAGGCGTTCCTGTTTGCCGGGGAGGTCAAAGACGCCCCGAGGTCGATCGGATCCGCTCCACCAGGTCGCGGACGCGCGCGGCGTCCACCTAGTTCTTGACCCGCAGGTCCTGGAGCAGGATCGGACGGAGCTCGATCAGGCGCAGTGCCGACTTGCTCCGGACGACGACGGGGTTCACGCACGGACAGTACCCGTTGTGGGGACAGACGCCACAGTTGCCATCGCAGTCGAGCGCGGCGGCGTAGCTGCAGGTGCGGCAATCACGTTCGCAGGCGATCAGGTCGACGAAGGTCGTTTCCTCAGCCTGCTTCACGAATCCCTCACTTCGGCGGCGGCTCGGATTCGATTCGCGGCGCGCACAGAGCTCTCGGGCACGGACCACGGAGAAGCGCTGGGCGTCGCGTCGGGGAAGTTAGCGGGAGTATAGGAGCCGATTTTCAATGCGCCAAGAGGGAAAAAACGCCCGGGTGGTCCGCCGATCGGCGCGCCGCCCGGGCGCGAGCCGTCAGCAGACCCCCCAGGCCACGTCTGTCAGGCCGCCGGAGGGGCCGTCGTTGCGCCGCCCTCGGCCTTGTAGGCGGTCCAGCCAATCCACAGCAGGTAGATCGACGCGACCAGACCGACCAGGAAGATGATCTCGTAGATGTCGGTCAGGTTGTTGAACACGTAGCCGAGGTAGCTCAGCACGGCGATCCCGCTCGCCGCGGTGGCCGCCGCGCCGAGCACGAGCAGCGACAGGCCCTTCGCCGCCGGCAGCTTCATCGTGGGTGAGATCTGCGGCTGGGCCGCGACGTACGCCGCGCCGACGCCGGCCAGCACGCTCACGATCATGATCCCGCCCCAGCTCCCGGCTGGATCGACGAAGCTGATCAGGCCGGTCACGGCGATGACCACGCCCGTGATCAGGATCCGCTGGTCGCCCGCGCTCAGGCTCCGAAGGTTCATCATCCCTCTCCTAACCTCCAGCGGGCACAGCGCCTTCGCCCGCCGGGTCGACACCGTAGCACCCGCGGTCGGGCGCTCACCACCCCTCTGGAGCGATCAGGGCGTGCTCGTGGTCGCCGCGTCGTCGAACGATCGACCGACGCCGGCGTAGTACGCGACCAGCCCGGCGAGCTCGTGCGCGATCGAACGCCAACGCCGGTCCGGATCGAGGTCGGTCGGGCTGGTCGGCGTCGGCGAGCCCCACGCCGCGATCCCCAGATCGGAGGCCATGCGCAGGACCCGAAGCATGTGGGTCCGGTCGCTCACGAACAGGACCCGGTGCAGGTCATGGGTGCGCAGGATCGCCGCGACGCCGTCGAGCGACTCCAGCGTGTCCCGCCCGTGGTCCTCGCCGAGGATCGCCTCCTTCGGCACGCCGTTCGCAATGGCCCAGGCTCGCGCCGTGGCGGCCTCGGTCGTCCTGTCGGCCGGCAGCTTGCCCCCGGTGACGATCAGGTACGGGGCGAGGCCCTCCTTCCAGAGGTCGACCGCATGCTGCAGCCGCGCCTCGAAGACATCGCTGGGCTGGCCGTTGAACTGCGCGGCGCCGAGGACCACGATCGCGTCGGCCGGCCGCGCTTCGTCGATATCACCCTGGGCCGCGATCCGGTAGATCGCGTAGACGAGCAGCAGCAGCAAACCGGCGAGGGCGACGACGAGCAGCTGGAGAAATGTCCGGGTCGGGGACCGCCTCAGCGGCCGTGACACTTCTTGTACTTCAGCCCAGATCCGCACCAGCAGGCGTCATTGCGCCCGATCTTGGCGCCCGTCGGCGTATAGCCCGGCCGCGCCTGCTGCCCCGCGCCAAGGGCGGCCACGCCGGCCGTGCCGGTGACCCCCGGACCCGCCAGCGCGCGGACGCCCGCGCGGGCCGGCGCGCCGTTCCCGCCGGAGCCGTTGGTCGCGCCTGCCGCCACGGGTACCGCGCCACGCGCCCGCTGGCCCGGACCGGGCATCGCGAACACGCCGGTCGGCGCTTGCGGCTGCTGCTCGATCGAGACGCGGAAGATCGTGCTCGCGACCTGGTGGCGGATGAACCCGGAGAGCTCCTCGTACAGGCGGTAGGCCTCTTTGCGGAACTCGTTCAGGGGGTCCTGCTGGGCGTAGCCGCGAAGGCCGATGCCGCGGCGCATGTCGTCGACCTCGGTGAGGTGCTCCACCCACAGTGAATCGATGGTCCGCAGCAGCACGAATCGCTCGATGTTCGCCCACAGCTCCGGGCCCACCTCTGCCTCGCGGGCCTCGAGCATCCCGTCCGCGATCTCCTTGAGGTGGTCGTCGATCGCGCCGGCGCTGTGCAGCTCCAGGAGCTCGTGCGGGTCCACCTTGTCGCGGCCGATGCCCATCCGCCCGAGCTCGAGCACGAGATCGGCGATGGCTTCCTCCGTGGGCGCGTCGCTTCCGGCGCCGAGGTGCCGCTCGACGACCTCGTCGAGATCCTCATCGAGGAACGCCCGGATGGTCTCCGTCAGGTCCTCGTTGCGCAGGACCTTGTCGCGCTCGGCGTAGATCGTCTCGCGCTGCCGATTGATCACGTCGTCGAACTCGACGACGCGCTTGCGGATGTCGAAGTTGAAGCCCTCGACCCGAGACTGGGCGCTCTCGATCGTCTTGCCCACGATGCCCGACTCGATGTAGTTCTCCTCGTCGAGACCGAGCCGCTCCATCATCGACGCGACGCGCTCCGAGGCGAAGCGCTTCATCAGGTCGTCGTCGAGGGACAGGTAGAAGCGCGAGGAGCCCGGGTCGCCCTGGCGGCCGGCGCGGCCACGGAGCTGGTTGTCGATGCGCCGGCTCTCATGGCGCTCCGTGCCGACGATGTGCAGGCCACCCGCCTCGACCACGCGTTGGTGGTCCTCGTCGGTGATCGTCTTCGCCTCGGCGAATGCCTCGTCGTACGTGGCCTTGTCGACCTCGGCCGGGTTGAGCCCCTTCCGATGGAGCAGCTCGGAGGCGAGACCCGCCGGGTTGCCGCCGAGGAGGATGTCCGTGCCGCGACCGGCCATGTTCGTGGCGATGGTCACCGCGCCGCTGCGGCCCGCCTGGGCGACGATGCCCGACTCCTTCTCGTGGAGCTTGGCGTTCAGCACCTCGTGCTTGATCCCGCGCTGCTTGAGCAGCTCGCCCAAGCGCTCTGACTTCTCGACGGAGACCGTGCCGACCAGGACCGGCCGACCCTGCTCCTGCATCTCCTCGATCTCGTCGATGACCGCGTTGAACTTGGCCTTCTCGTTGAGATAGACGAGGTCGGTGTCGTCGTCGCGGACCATCGGCCGATGGGTCGGGATGCCGACGACCTCGAGCTGGTAGATCTTGTGGAACTCCTCGGCCTCGGTCAGCGCGGTGCCGGTCATGCCGGCGAGCTTGTCGTACAGCCGGAAGTAGTTCTGGAACGTGATCGTGGCCATGGTCACGGTCTCGCGCTGGACGCGCAGCCCTTCCTTGGCCTCGATGGCCTGGTGCAGGCCCTCGCTCCAGCGCCGGCCGGGCATCTGCCGCCCGGTGAACTCGTCGACGATGACGATCTCGCCGTCCTTGACGATGTAGTCCCGGTCGCGCAGGTACAGCGCGTGTGCCTTCAACGCCTGGTCGAAGTGACGGGCGTAGCGGGGATCGGCGTCGTACAGGTTGTCGACCCCGATCAGCTTCTCGATCTTCCCGATGCCGGCCTCGGTCGGTGAGACCGCCTTGTCCTTGAGATCGATGAAGTAGTCGCCCTCGTCCTCGTCGCCCTCCTGCCAGTCCCCGGAACGCTCGCGGAGGCGGGGCACCAGCCGGGCGAAGGTGTAGTACAGGTCGCCCGACTCCTCGGCCTGGCCGCTGATGATCAGCGGCGTGCGCGCCTCGTCGATCAGGATGTTGTCGACCTCGTCGACGATGCCGAAGAAGCGTTCGCGCTGCACCCGCTGCTCGAGGTCGGTGACCATGTTGTCGCGCAGATAGTCGAAGCCGAACTCGTTGTTCGTGCCGTAGGTCACGTCCGCGGCGTACGCCTCGCGTCGCGACACCGGGCGCAGGTTGATCAGCCGCTCGTCGTTGGTCGGATAGCCGGGCTCGAAGACATAGCTGGCGGCCCCGCCATCCGACTGCTGGCCCAGGATCATCCCGACCGACAGGCCGAGGAAGTGGTAGATCGGGCCCATCCACTGCGGGTCGCGACGGGCGAGGTAGTCGTTGACCGTGACGATGTGGACGCCCTTGCCGGCGATCGCGTTGAGGATCGCTGCCAGTGGCGCGACGAGGGTCTTGCCCTCGCCGGTGCGCATCTCGGCGATCTTGCCCTGGTGGAGCACGACGCCGCCGATGAGCTGAACGTCGAAGTGGCGCATGCCCAGGGTGCGGACCATCGCTTCCCGGGCCATCGCGAAGACGTCCGGCAGGATCTCGTCGAGGGCGTCCTGGATGAGCGCGTCGTTGCGCTTGCGCCGCGCCTTGGCGAGCTCGCGGCGGCGTTCGAGGTCCGCGTGGTGGAGCTCGTCGTCGTCAGGCTCCTCCTCGACGACGGTCTCGCGGAACTCGTCGCGCAGCGCGAGGAAGCGGGCCTTGATGTCCTCGTCGGACAGGGCCTTGAGCTCGGCCTCCAGCTCGTTGGCCTCGTCGACGAACGGCTGGATCCGCTTCAGCTCACGGTCGTTCGAATCGACGAACCGGGAAAGGAAACCAAGCATTGATCGTCAAGTATAGGTGCGAGGTCTGCACGGCCCCGGCGGGCGACCGTCAGACGTGGACCGTCAGGCGGGTGGGAACTGCCAGAACCCGGTGCCGTAGCCGAGCACGATCAGCGCGAACGTGGCGAACGCGAGGCCCAGCCAGAACCCGACGGCGATGACCCGCGAGGTCGGGCGCATCTCCGGGTTGCGCAGCGCGGGGAGCTTCCCGCCCTTCCGCGCCGCGCCCCAGCGTGGCGAGCGGAGCTGGTCGCGGTAGTCGGGCGTCGGGCCCGGCTCGGGCGTCAGCACGCCGCGTTCGTCGGGGTGGTGCAGCTGGAGGCTCATTCGTCGCCGCCGCCGCGCGCCCGCCAGGAGCCGAGCAGCGAGACACCCTCACCGCCGTCCTCGGCCGGCCCGTCAGGGCCCTCGCCGGGTTGGACCCGGATGTCGAGCTTCTTGGCGATGCCGTCCTCCCAGAGCAGCATCTCCTGCGTGAACTCGACCTCAGACGAAAAAAGCGCGCCGACGGACTCCCCTCGGTGGATCCGCTTGATCGCCTCGCCGATCAGCGGCGCGATCGACAGCGTGGTGATCTTCGAGATCTGCTTGCCCGGCGGCAGCGGCACGGTGTCGGTGAGGACGAGCTCGCGGAGGGGTGAGTCGTTGATCCGGTCGACCGCCTGGCCCGACAGCACGCCATGTGAGGCGCAGGCGTAGATCTCCTCGACGCCCTCGCTGCGCAGCGCATTGACTGTCTCGATGAGCGTTCCCGCCGTGTCGACCTCGTCGTCGACGATGATCGCCCGCTTGCCCCCGACCTCGCCGATGACGTTGAGCACCTCCGCCCGGTCGAGGTTCCCGACGCGACGCTTCTCGATGATCGCCAGCGGGGCGTCGAGCAGCTCCGCGAACGTCCGCGCGCGCTTGGCGAAGCCGAGGTCGGTCACCACGACCAGGTCCTCGATGTGCTTGTGCTTGAAGTAGTTCGACAGGATGTGGACCGCGGTCAGCTCGTCGACCGGGATGTTGAAGAAGCCCTGGATCTGGCCCTGGTGGAGGTCCATGGTC
>Ga0070706_100006374_pt1 | contig 11143 bp, 16 predicted proteins | sample KBSK5501metaG_FD_65476 | JGI IMG/M metagenome (GOLD analysis project Ga0070706, IMG submission 65476) | Corn, switchgrass and miscanthus rhizosphere microbial communities from Kellogg Biological Station, Michigan, USA - KBS K5-50-1 metaG | ecosystem: Host-associated > Plants > Roots >...
AATGTGCGGCGGTTCATCCCTGACGTCCCGACGGCTGGCGGGACGGTAGGCCTGATGAGCGACGTGAGCAAGATGGGCGCGATGGCCGTGTCCCGTTCGCACTCGTAGGCGTCGCGCTGGAACGCGGCTTCGTCAACGTCCGGCTTGGTGAGCGTTGCGGCGGCAGCGCGCGCGAACGGGCTCAGCCGCGCGCCCGCGTCGGTGCCGCGCCCGCGTTCGCCGCCGCCGCAACGGCACAGCAACGCATACGGGATGCCAGACGTGGAGTGACGGAAATACCGCGGCTTCGGTGGCTGCCCTACTCGGGTTGTGGCGCAATGCCCGCGGCGTCGGCGCGGGTCGTCGGGCACGGCGCCTGAGTGGCGATCATTGGTCGCCCGCCAGCGACCGAATGGCGCGCGCCCTCACATGGATCCCGGTGCTGATGAGGCCCGACTTCACGGGGCGAACTTCATCGACGATGATCGCGTTCGCGCCGATCGCGCGGGCCTTGTCCTGCAAGGCGGGGATCGAATCGCCGAGCGTCAAGATTTGATACTTCCCCGGGTCGTTATGGTCGATGATACCGAGCGTTTCAAACGGCTTCTTCACTTCGTCGGCGCTGGAAAACACGAGCACCGGACTCGCGGCGGGCAGCGGGGGGTAGCTGGCCGTCCCGACCGGAGTGACTGAGGTCGTCGCGCACGACGCCAGCAGGGCCACGAGCCCCGTGAGGAGGATGTGACGTGTGAGTCGTGACGGCGTCATCGGCCTGGCGCGTCGCGCGAATCCGACTCGGCCGAGCCATCGGCGGGGCACGCGATGTTGGGGGGTCTGCGTGGCGGTCATGCCTTAGCTCTCACTGCCGCGTCGCGGAGCCGCCCGACCGCGAGCCAGAGATCGACTGTCCGCGCGCGCACCATCTCGACGAGCTGCGCGAGCTCGGTGTCGCGCGTGGTGCCCGCACGGTGTCGATGCATCCGCTCGCCGATCTCGTGGAGCGCCGTGGGCAAGGGCGTGAGCAGTTCCGCGAGCGGGGTGGCCCAATCAGCGTCGCCCAGGCTCGCGGCGTTCAACGGCCGGCCCCCGCGGGCGACGAACGGAAAGACCTCCCGGCCGCGCTCCTGCAGTGTGGCGAGACGATCCGCGCGGCCGATGCGGGGCGTGGCCATTCACGCGCCATCCTTCGCCGCCCGCGTCATTTCCGCAACTCGCGGACGTGGTCCTTGCAGTTTGCAAGGATTCGCTTGCAAACCGTAAGTCTCGCCGGGCGTGACCCGACTCACGTTAACTCACCCCGGCTCCGTTCATGTCTTTGGACATGTCCATGGCCATAGCGCTATAGCGATTGTGATTGCAATAGCACCCACGCGCTTGACTCCTGGTTCCATTTGAAACCGGTGATTTGGTGCCGCTTACCGTGAATGGTTTAGCCCTCACGGGCACGTTGATCAACGTTCAACAACCGTCAGACGGCGATTCCCTTGCAATTTGCAAGGCCGCGGGCTATCAAAGCGTTTGAAATTCCGGAGGGTGACCGCGTTCACGTCAACTCACCTCGTTCCGTTAGTGGCGCCCGCGCCACTTTCTCGTCCCGTTAATAGCGACATCGACATGCGCCTCGGTTACGTAACTGAATCATTCAGGGTGAATCATTCACCACTGCTGAATCATTCAGGGCGGCACGAGTCATCGTTAGCTAACCTGACGGCTTCGCAGGCGAGACCACGAGTACCGCCCACAGGTGTGGGCGCCTCAGTTTGAGGAAACTCCGGCTGCGACGCCACCGAGCAGGCGCTTGGCCGTCTCCACGACACGCTGACTCTTCGCGCGGCCGGCGAAACAGTGCGACACCATCGGCCGGGTGACCCCTGCCTCCGCTGCAACACGATCGAACGTGATCCCGGCCTCGACGAGGCGATTCCGTAGGTCCGCCAGCGTCCTGCGCTCCTGCTCGGTGACGACGAGGCCCCTTCCTGATGTCGACGGGCGTCGGTGCGGCGACGGCGGCGACAGATCGGGCAGCATCGCGAGCGCCCCGCGGCGTCGTGCTTCCAGTTCGCCGACCTCGCGCAGTAACTCGGCGTGATCGCGCCGGACGCCGGCCACGACCTCTTCGCGCAGCTGCGCCCGCTCGCCGACCAGCGCTTCCCGATCCCTGGCGAGCTCCTCGGCCGACGTGCGCTGCTGGGTTTCGAACGCCTCGCGATCGCGGATGAGGCGGTGATGGCCGACGGCCACCAGCCGCTCACGTTCGGCTAGGCTCGCCTGCCGGCGCATCATCGCTTGGTGCCAGGCCTCGAGCGTCTCGATGCTCAGGGCCGGCTCCACGGCATCGTCGCGCACCGGCTCGCAGCGGACCATCGCACGCCACTCTCGATAGGTCGGGATCTCGATGGCCGTCATGGCGACGACCTGCGTCGCAGACTTGGCGATCCACTCCTCGTATCTCGGGAGCAGCAGGCGCTTCTCGTTCAGCGTGGTGGCCGCATAGGGCTTGCCGGTTCGCCCATGCGTGCCGCGCGCGAGATCCTCGAGCGTGTCGCTCCATCGGCGGACGTTTTCCGCAACCTCGGCGGCGAGCTTCTTGGCGCGGCCGCGCTGCCAGCGCACCAGTCGAATCCACGACCGCCGAGCAGCCGCGAGAGTATCTCCCTCGAGAGCGGCAACCTCGGCGGCTGCCATCGTGGCCTGACGTCGCCACGGGGCCCGATCGGAGGGGGGCGACTGTTCGCGCACCCGCAGCTGTTCCTGGGCTTCCTGCAGACGCGGCCTTGGGTCACTCTTCAACAGCTTGGCCTGCTCCTCGAGCGCCAAGACGAATAGCGCACGCAACGCGCTGGGGACCAGCCCGGCGTCGACGACTGCCAGAAGAGCATCGGCCACCGTCAGCGTCGGGGCTTCTTCCTTCTCCTCTTCGGTGATCGGCAGCAGCTGTCGCAACCGCTCGGCGTCAGCGCCCCACTCAACCGGGACACCGTACCGCTCGCGCAGCGTCTGCGCGATCAGCGGATCGTCAGTGAACGCATAAAGGTGTCGCGGATAGGCCATGCTCGCGCGCCAGCCGCGCGCGTGCTGCACGATCTTCCCCCAGAGCGAGACCTCGCCGACCACCATGATGCCGGGAAGCTTGCCGACGCCTCTCGGCGGCGCGCTCGTCCAGCCGATCTCGTCGAGGAGCATCGGGTGGCAGACGGTCCAGATCCCGCACCGGCACTTCTCCGCGTCATCGAATGGAACCTCGTGCAAATGCTCCGGACAGATGGCCTCGACGGGCTCTCGGGGCTTCCACGCCAGACCGCGCTTCAAGATGGGTCGGAGCAGAAGCTCGTGCGGTAGCGCAAACCAGCACCGCCAGCCGACGAGCGGCTCGTCGCTGAGCTCGACGGGGAGCGGGGACTCCTCCGCTTTCACGCTGGTACCTGTGCCGGCTCGCGCTCGGGCGTCCGCACCGGCTCCGTAGCGGGCGCGTCTTCACGCTCGATTTGCGGCGGCACGGGAACGACGCGCGGGATGATGTACCACTTCCTCGTCGGCTCGCCGACCTCGCCGGCGCGAGGAATGTCTGCGAGCGTCAGCGTCGGGCCTTCCCGAATGGCATGCGTTGGTGCTACGGTGGGTCCGCCAGATTTCATCGTCGCCGCCTCCACGGTGATGGTGATGGGCCAGAGCCCCGGCGTGTTGCGAGCGCGCGCGGGGGTTTCCTTTGCGTTATGGCTTCTGGAATTCGGCGATGAATCGTGTAAGCAGGTCGAGATACTTCTCGCACGTCGCCGCAGCGTCGGCCGCCTCGAGCTGCACCTCCTGCTTGTAGACCCAGGCCGACGCGTACTTCGGAATACCCTCCGAGTCTGGATTCGCCGCCGCCATCACGCCCGGCGGCCCCAACACGGTCACGCCAGGGACGGTATTCGCAGGCACCGCCGTTTGCTTGACAGCCGTCGGGATAGCACCCTCGTGGACGTCGAGATCACGCAGATCGGCCATCCGCGTGGAGCGGTGGCGCTCCACCGGCGTCAACGTTCCCTTCCAGCGCGCGAGCGTCGTGGCGTACGCCTGCGATCCAACTTCTTCCTTCAGGCGATACAGGGCACTCTTGATGGCGCCGAGACAGGCGCTCATGTCCGCCTCTACCGCGAGACCATCCGTCCCGATCATTTTTGCGTTCTCGGCCCGCAGCCTGGCGAGATGAAAGGATGCGTGCTCGGCTTTTCTGTCCGCGTTCGGCGTCTTGCTCATCGTCGTGGTGTCATTCCAGCAACCTCCCCACCTTGACGCCGAGCGCCTTGGCCAGCGCGTTGATCGTGCTCAGCGGCGGGTCGTAGCGGCCCGCTTCGATCTTGTTGACGTACTCACGGGTCAGGCCGGCCCGCTGAGCGACCGTCGCCTGGCTGAGCTTCTTCGCCTTCCGGATCTTCCTCAGTGCGAGTCCCATCTGTCTCGGCGTGGGCGTCATAGTATGTGAACCCTCAGTTCACGTCAAGTGAGGGGTGTCGCGTCGCGCGGTCGCATCAGTTCCGCCGGCCGAATGCTGTACGAGCGCAGGCCGACGACCTGATTCCGGACGCCTCATAGCGCGGTTCCTTGCCTCCGGCGTTATGTAACATGCGGTTAACATTGGCAGTTTGGGCTCAAGTGGCCATAGCTTCTCGCCTTTCTCCGCGCGGGTGGCCGATCATCGTAGCGTGCCGTGGAAGAGCGAAGAAAGTAGTTCAGCGTCGCGAAACTCGGAGCCGCCTGATGAGGAGGGCCGCATGAATGAGCAGCTCCTACTGGACACCAGCGAGGCGGCGCACATCCTCACGGTTCGATCAACGCGCACGTTGGAAGCCTGGCGCTATCGAGGCGTCGGGCCGCCGTACATCCGTGTCGGGGGAGTGATCCGCTACTCGCGTAGCGACATCGAGCGCTGGCTGGCGCGGCGGCGTGTCGACGCGGACGCCGAGCGCGTGGCGCCGACGACTGCGACCGCAGTGGCCGAACGGTCGACGTAGCGAACATGAACGTCGAAAAACGGCGCGCCGACCGGTCAGGGCCGGCGCGCCAGGAGAATGAGGATGAGCACGCGGAGTCTACTCCCTCCGATCACCGAGGGTCAACGGCGGGAACATCAGGCGCGAATCCAATCGGAGATCGCGAGGCTTCTTGTCTGGGCGCTGGAGCGCGCGATTCCGTGGGTGAGCCCGCGAGCGTGAGTCACGGTGGCGTGTTGCCGCAAACGTGCGCGCGCCCCAAGCTCGGAAGCTGGGTGTGTCCCTCTGGGAACTCCGTCGACGGCTTCCTGGAGTCGGACAGCGGCGAGGGCGTACGGCGCGCGACGTGCGAATGGGACTCCGCGCCGCCGCTCTGTGAGGTCGACCTCGCTTACTACTTCGCGGTGATTTTGCCGACGATCGTGCGCCGCGTGCAGGAGTACCTCGAACGGCCCGCTCGCACCGCCGTGGTGGTGCTGTGACGATGGCGTCGCCGCCCGCGGAGGAATCGTGACTCGGCTCGTCGCCCTGCTCCGCTCCCGAACCCCGCTCGGCGGTATCTGCCCCGCGTGCGATGCGCAGATGGACGACTCCGGCTGCCGGCTCGGCGACCACTTTATCTCGAAGGACGCTTCGCTCACTAAAGGCATCGCGCAGATCATCGAAGTCTTCTGCGAGGGCACTCCAACTGCGCCACTTGTCGACTGCCCAGCGTGTTCACCTTGACCGCGGCAGAATTAGCGACCCGCCTCAAAGACGCGCGTCGGCGCGGAGACTGGTACGACTTCCACTGTCGGAACCACGACGACACGGAACCGAGCGCTAGCTTTTCGGACGGAGACCGGGGCATCGTCTTCGTCTGTCGGAGCGGGTGTAGTTCTCGCGACGTTTCTGAGGCGGTCGCCAAACAGCTGGGCGTCCGAGTCGCAGACTTCTTCTTCCAGCGCCAGCGTCGCAATGAAGATGCGCCCCCTCTGACGCTCGAGGAATTCGCCGCGGCGAAGCATCTGCGGGTGGCATTTCTCGCGGAGCACGGCGTCCGTCAGGAGCGCCGTGGCCTTCAACTCACGTATCTGCAGCGTGACGGGACACCGGCGCGTCAGCAACGAAAGCGAACGGCCCTGAGTGCGAAGGACGGATCGGAGTGGATTAAAGGCGCGGGCTCACCGATTCCGTATGGACGGTGGCTCCTCGACGCTGCAATGGAAAAGGGCGAGTTGACCTTCGTCGAGGGCGAGACGGACTCGCTCGCCGGCTGGTACCACAACGTGCCGGTGCTCGGAATCCCCGGCGCGAAGATGGCCAAGGTTCTCGCCACCGAGGATCTCCGCGCGATCGACAAGGTCTTCATCGTCCAGGAGCCCGAGCGCGCCGGTGCGGAATTCGTTGCTGGGCTCGCGGCTCGATTGCGGGAGCTCGCCTGGTCGGGTTCCGCCTACGTTGTCCGATTGCCGGTCAAGGACCTCCATGAGCTACACGTGACTGCGGGGGAGGCCTTCGCCGCGCAGTGGCTAGCGGCGCAGCAGGCGGCGACACCGCTGCAGTTTCAGAACGCCGCCACCAGCGAGCCGGAGTTGATCCGCGAAGGCCTCGACCTCGCGCTCGTGTGGCCCGCTGAGCGGATCCGCTTTGCGCTCGCGGCCGTGCGCGACGGGCGTAGCGGCGTAACCGGAGAGCTGACCGTGACGCACGCCGGCCGGCGACTGCATTGGGGTGCGTTCTCGCTCGCCAGCGCCACGGCGCGCGAGACGCTGAGGAAGAAGCTCGAGCAGGCGGCGCCGGACGTGTCGTGGGGCGAGTACCTCGAGGAGGTCTGCGTCCGGCTCACCGCGGCGTCCCGCGATGGCGAGCCGATTGTGGAGCTGACTGGACGACCGACTGCGCCGACGCTGGAGTTGATGCCGGGGTTCTTGTACGAGGGCGATATCACGCTCTGCTTCGCCGATGGCGACACGGGGAAGTCGATGTTCGCCTTGGCGATCGGGGTCGCCGTGAAGAGTGGCGTCGTCCTGCCGTGCGGCCTGCGCTGCGCTCTTCGCCTGCCTGTCGCCTATCTCGACTACGAGACCACGCGCGATACGCACGAGCACAGGCTGGGGCTGCTGAGCGCGGGCCTGGGGATCGACCCGCCAGCGATCTTCTACAAGCGCATGTTTCGCCCGCTCGCCGACGAGGCTAGCGCGCTGGCGCCGGAACTCGTCCGCCGCCACGTCGGTCTCGTCATCGTCGACAGCATGATCTTCGCGCTCGCCGGCGGCGAGGGGGCCTTTCACGAGCCGGTGACCGCGTTCTACAACGCGCTGCGCCTGTTCGCTCCGGCGGCGTCGTTCGTGCTCAGCCATGTGACGGCCGCGGACGCGCGCAGCGGCGCTCCCGCCCGGCCCTACGGCGGCGCGTTCGCGCACAACGGGCCACGCCTGTGCTGGGAGGCCAAGCGCGACCTCGAGGTAACGGACGCCACGGCCGTCGCCTTCACATGCACCAAGGCCAACAACCAGCCCCGCCGGCCAGAGCCGTTCGGTCTGCGCTTCGTGCCGGGCCCGGGCCGCATCACGATCGAGCCCTTCGACCTCACCGAGGCGACGGCGACTGTCACAGCCGGCGCCAGCGTGACCTACCGGGTCCGGCTCGCGCTCGCCCGCGGCATCGGCACGCCAGAAGCGATCGCTGAGGACCTCCCAGCCAGGCTCGACACGGTCAAGCGCACGCTTCGGCGGTTGCGGAAGGCCGGCCAAGCCCGCGAACGCGGCGACGGCTCCGACACCTGGGAGATCGTCTCGTGAATCCGGAACGCGGACACTTTGTCCGTCTGTCCGCGGACGCGCTGTCCGCCTGCACCGGAGGGGGGCTTCTATGCCCCTCCGTAGGCGGACGGACACTGTTTTTATATAGGGTGTCCGCTTGTCCGCGGGAGCGCATCACTCGTGGCTAACGTCACGACGAAGCCCGCCACCGCCCAGCGCGAGCTCATCGGGTTGTCCGCGATCGGCAACTACCTCGGCATGTCGCCGGCCAACGTCCGCCGGCTTCAAGCGACCGGTGGATTGCGGTTGTATCGACGGAGCCTTCGCAGCGCGCGACCCGGTTGCCGTGGCTGGGCGTGGGCGGCAACGCCGGCACTCCTCACGCGATGGCGAGACAGGTCCGCCCATCGCCGGCTCGCGCAGGACGCCGAGGGACGCCGTGGCTGACGATTTCGGCGCCCTGCTCGCGCAACTCGCCGCGAACCTCAACCCCTCGGCGGTCGGTGGCGCCGAGCTCGGCGGCCTCGGCGGCGTGGTCGACGCGGGAGGGAAGAAGCGACGGTATGGGGATCGACTCGACATGCTGGACCCGAACCTCCCTTGGGACCCGGAATTGCTGGAGAGGCTGCGCGCGATGCCGCCGGAGAAATTTTCCTCGTACGTGAGGAGATTGTTGGGCATCCCGTCCACGCCCGAAGCCATGCCGGCGCTCAATCCGAACGACCCGCGCATGGACCCGAATCTGTACTCCATCATCCAGTTGCTCCCGCTGTTGCAACAGGCGCCGATGCCGAGGCCTCGCGGCGGATTCAGCCGCAGCGTTGGAGAGCCCGCCTGATGTTCACGCCCGAAAGAGAGCAGCGAATCGTGGGTCGCGCGCTCTCGAGCACGACCGGGCGACTCGCCAAGTGTCTCGTGTGCGGAGCGCTCACCCGCGCGCGCGTCTGGACCTGCCGGTTGCCGCTCTGCCAAGCATGTGTGAACGACGAAGCGATCGTCGAGTACGCGCGCAATGTTGGCGAGCTGGAGCGGCTGATCGCACGCCGAGAGCGGCGGGCCCTCCTTCGGGCCGAGGGCTTCGGGACGATACACGACCGGTTCGAGGACATGGCCGACGACGCTCTTAGCGCGCGTGTGATCGTTGCTCTACGCGATCTCTCCTCCGCGCTAGGACGCGAGCGCCAGCGCCGGTTGCGGCGTTCGTGGCGAAAAGTCCTGGCCTGTTGCCCCGTTCCGACTCAAACGCGAACAGGAGAGACCAATGAGGCGCGATGAAGACGACGCGATGCGAGACGAGGGATACCGAGCCGGGGAGCGCAATCACCGCGGCCAGTACAAGCGAAAGCGGAGCGCACGGAAGAAGGCGGTCCGGCGTCGGCGACGGTTGGCGTAGGTGCTGACGTGAAGCGGATTCGCCGGAGGCGCTGGTAGATGGCGGTGGCATTCGTCCAAGCAAACATTGTTGAGTCGGCGTCGGTCGCGTCGTTGCCCGTCACGTTCCCGAGTAGCGTGACAGCGGGGAATCTGATCGTGGCGGTCGTCGCACTGGATACCGCAAGAACGGTGACCTTAGTTTCGGATAACGTCAATGGATCTTATACGCAGGTCTTTCAAACCACCAATAGCTTCGGGACCCCCGGCGACTCCCACTTGTGGGGCGGTTACCTGAAAAATACGGGCGGCGGTTCCACGACGGTCACCGCCTTCTTCTCGGGAACGGCCAATAACTGTTGGCTGGCCGTGCACGAAGTGAGTGGGTGCGACACGACGTCTCCGCTCGATCAGTCCGTGACCAACGACCAAGATGCACCGGGAACAGGCTCGGATGCCATCACCACCACGAGCCGAACCACGACGGGCAGTGGTGAGTACATCTTCGGTGTCGCGTTCGACTATTTGTTCGCCGGTGACGGATTCTCGGCCGGGAGTAGCCCCAATGTCTTCACGCAGCGCACGCGCCTCCAGGACTTCATCACCGAGGATTTTATTCAATCCTCTGCCAGCTCCATCGCGGCCACGTTTACGGAGAGTCTCGCCCCGACACGGGTCCTGAGCGGGATGATGACATTCACGCCGGCCCCGAGCGCCGTCGGGGGGGCCGCCTCGCCGTTCGTCCGCATCCGCCGTAAGAACTGGCCGGGGGATTATTTACGTTGAGCGAGGCGGAGATTCTCGTTGAGGCGCAACGAATCGCCGATGCGACCACCGCGCTCTATGGCGTCCCTCCCGTGTTCGTCGTCCTCGTGGATTCCGTTTCAACCGGTGGAACCGGCGAGTATGAGCCGCTGACGCGGACGGTGCGCCTCAAGAGGGCGACCGTGCTGGGCGGGCCCACATGGCGCGGACTTGTTGCCCACGAACTGGGTCACGTCGTCAGTCTCCATGACGTCGATGGCTTGTGCACCGACGTGGCGACCGCCGAGCGCGCCGAACTTGACGCGAACGCGCGCGGCGTCGAAATTCTCATTCACGTTGTCGGCTTGTCGGTTCAAGAGGCAATCGATTACTTCGTGCAGTCGTTCCTCAGAATCAAGAAGCGGCTAGAAGAAGAGCACATCGAGCTCTCTCCCGGCGAGCCCCACCCCGACGTGGCGATGCGCGATCTGCTCGCCCGATTCCCGGCGCCGTGACAGAAGAATGACCTCAGCTCCCTCGGCGGTGGGCGAGCGCGCGGCCGGTCGGTCGACCAAGGCCGTCCGTCCCTCTGCGCTGGGCATCGCCGGCCCAGATGCCGGCGCGGTACTCGATCGCTATCTCTCCTTGCGCGACCTCGCCGACTACTGCTCCCTCAGCGTCAGGACCCTCCGGGACTACATCTCGGCGCCGGTGCGCCCGCTGCCGTGCTATCGAATCGCCGGAAAGATCCTCGTGCGCCGTTCCGAGTTCGACGCCTGGATGGCGGCCCACCGGCAGGCGTCCCCGCCGGTCAACGTCGCCGCGATCGTTGACGACATGCTCGGTCCGCGCCGGAGCGCGCCCGCATCTGATCGAGGCGCCGCGCGCGCGGCGTCACGCCCCTGAACGAGACCGCTCCCCGGCATCCTCTAATGGGTGCAGCGAGGGTGCATCGTCTGCCACGGATTGCCGCGCTTTGCAGAGTTGAATCCCCGAAATCCGCGCCAAATCGAGCGGGCGAATCATCCGCAGCAAGTTCAACGTCGCGCTGGGTGTGGAGAGCCAAGGCTTCTGCGTCATCCCACAACGATAAGAGGGCCGCGCGGACTGTAAGTTTTACTTTACGAATCGAGCAGTGTCGACTTGCCCGATCCCCTAAGACCTCGAATTTCAACAGTTACGTGAATTTGGTACGCGGCATGCATAATTCTGACCGGAAGAGTCGGAGGAAGACGATGGTGCTTCGAAATCTTGTGTTTGTCGGACTCGCGCTGATCATTTCGCTGCCTATCGGCATGCCGTCGCAGGCCGAGGCAGTCATCATCGGCAGCC
>Ga0070706_100006375_pt1 | contig 11142 bp, 16 predicted proteins | sample KBSK5501metaG_FD_65476 | JGI IMG/M metagenome (GOLD analysis project Ga0070706, IMG submission 65476) | Corn, switchgrass and miscanthus rhizosphere microbial communities from Kellogg Biological Station, Michigan, USA - KBS K5-50-1 metaG | ecosystem: Host-associated > Plants > Roots >...
CCTTGGCCAGCGCCAGCGCGGAGTCCATGTCCTCGGCGGACACCACCGAGTAGGCGACCATCCGGGAGCCGCTGCCGCCGACCTCGCCGAGCGAGGCGTAATCGGTCACCGCGTTGCCGACGTCCACCAGGGCCGAGCCCAGCCCGCCGAACCAGACCTGCCACTCGGCCGGCGTCCCGGCGTGGGGCCTGTAGTCGGACGGCACACGGAAGGAGAAAACGTAGTTGGCCATGATCTGTGGTCCTGTTCTGTATCCGGGGCGCGCCCCGGAGTGGGACCGCCTCCATTCGGGTAGACGCCGGCACGGCCATGAAGGGGGCGCGCAGATACCGCCCAATTCGCGGGCCCGGCGGCGTCGGGACGAACCGCATCCCGTCGATCGAGGCGACCAGCCCACCTCCACTGCTACATCGCTGACCTGCCCATTTACTCTGCTGCTCCGACTTTGCCGGCGTCGACGTTCCGTCCCTGTTCCGAGAGCCGACTGGCCATGAGAGATGTCCTCCCCTGACTAGGCCATAGACCGCGTGGCGGCATCAAAGCCTTGACCGGCACTGGCGCACTGAGAACATCCTCTGCGGCCGCTCTTCTGACCTTGCACGCCCGAATCGGGGGCAGTTCAGAGCAGGTCGCGTGCCTCGGCGACGCTGGCGAGGATTTGATCGAACGTTGGCTGCTCACCCCAGACCAGGCCCAGGGCTTGGCTGTACGCCTGCTCGGCCATGTCTCGAACATCACTCACTGGGTCGAAGACCAGGCTGGCCGCGTAGCCATCTCCCGGACGCGGAGTGTGACTCCAACCGAACTCATCGCTCTTGGCATCCACATCGGCGGCCAGGATCTCCATCGTCTGCCCTGGAGTCGACAGCGCGGCGGTCACGTCTTGAGATTTGAGAAGCTGATGGATGTCGTAGAAGTGACGTCCCGCTTGCCCCAAGGACCTGCCGTTGCCCTGGGCGGCCACGCGTCCGGCGTCATGGAGGAGCGCCAGTTTCTCCGCGAGAGTCCGGACTGGGGCTATCACGTCAACCTCGACAGGGGCGAGTTCTTCGAAGTCAGCTTCGATGCCAGCAGCCGCAATATATTCGGCGATGTACGACGAGATAGTCCGGAGCTGAGTGCCCGGCAAAGTGCCACCGCGAATCCCCATCTCAAGGCGGATGCCTGGCCGTATGGCGGAGGAATCCAGACGGCTTGGGACCAAGTAGTCGGCGTTCCGGGTGAAGCCTGTTTTGTACGGCAGCTTGCTTACCTGTTCAGAAGGTAGTCCCAGGTCCCTCCCGGCACGCTCACAGATAGGCCAGAGGACCCGGTTCTCTCTGGCCCCTGCCCCGTAGCCCTCGCATTCGACGAGGATATCGACGTCCTCGGAAAACCGCTTGATGAGGCCGAACGCCTTGGAAAGGCTCGTGCCGCCTTTGAATCTCACCGTCGCAGAGCACGGGATGTTGTTGACGGGCTTCAAGTCAAGTGGCCGGACAACGCTGCGGAGCAGCTCAACGACCCAGAAGTCTTTCTCCACGAACGCCGGCTCCGCGATGCCCAGCGAGTCAGCTGCGGCACCGCAGAGAGCGAGCAGGTCGTCGGGAGAATCCCGGAGCAGGGTCATGCACATACCCTCCCAAACGGAGTAGCAGATTACGGCGCCATCTCGCCTGGCAGCCTGGCGATCACAGCAGCCAGATTCCGGCGCAGCGCCGGGGAGCGCTCACTGCGCGCAGCACTCTCCAGGGAAGGGAACCGCACCTTCCCCTCGGCCGAAAGCGAGCACGCCCGGGTAGCGAGTTCATCCAGGCCGACCTCAGCGTAGGCGGGGTAGGAGCGCAGCGCCTCAAGAAGGGCGATCTCCCAGAAACCAAGGTTCCGCCTTGCAAGGTTGTTCCGCTTGTGGAACCTCACGCCCTCGAAACTTGGCACGGGCCCCGCCACAGCCACCTCTGGCGTAGCAGGCAGTTGGGTGGACAATCCAAGAGCGTGCGTCGCCGACCAACCCGACGGTCCCGCACCATCGATACCAGCAACAGCGATGGCCGCGTCAAGCAACCCCGGACGACCAGCCCCAAAACGGGACTTCACGCCCTTCCAGTACAGGCCATTGCGTACTCGAACAAGATCTCCCGCCCCAGCGAGACGGGACAAGGCCGTGTTCACCGCCGCCCGAGGACCGGGAACATCCGCACTGCGAATGAAGGTCCCGACGGGAACCGCCTCCACGGATGCTCGGATGCCATCAGCGATGCTCGCGGTCACGGCCTCCTCCTTCTGCCAGCGAATCGTACCGATTTTCTAGCACTGACACCAGGCACAACCGCTTGGGAGGGCTGACTGTTCCCGCCTCTTGAACGTCGGCGACTGCCGCTGGACGAAGGAAGGCTCCTGATGAATCAGATGTGTGGGGACACGAAGCCCGCCGCCGGATCGTTCGGCAGCGGGCTTCGTCAACGACCGTGGCAGCTCATAGGTTCTTCAGAAGCCATACGATCGCGCCAGCAACGCCAAGCGTCCTCTGCCAGCCTTTCGGCAGGATGCCAAGAGAGGCAGCCGCAGCAGCCAAGGCAAGCCACTTCCCCCACTCATCCGGAAAGCCGGCCGTAGCGGTCCGGGTCATGTCCTTTCACCTCCCTGTCCGTTCAAAGGCGGGGATCAGCTCCTGCCTGCAGCTAGGAGCGCACCCCCGACGGCGAGTACCAATCCAGCAGCGAGGGCTCGCTCGCGCCCTGCGTCGTGCTGCATCTTTGCGGCCACGGTCACCGCATCGGTCAGCAGATGGATGTCTTCCCGGTAGAGGGGCGGTGTGAGATTCTCCACGGCAGCGGCGATGCGCTGGCTGTTTGGCGTGTTCAGCCATGTGCCAAGTTGCAACGACCGGAACTCGGCGTTGGCGAAAAGATGCGCCGCGATCTCCTCGGAGGAGGATCTCTCGGCCATCAACTGCGGGCGGGATCGTTGGACGAGTGTGCAGACAGGCGAGTAGATCGCGCGGGGCCAGCCTTCGGTGTAGCTGCCGAGGAACCTGGTGATCTCTTCCTGTGCCGCCACGGACGTGAGCCCTCGCGTCTCCCGCTGTTTCGGTGTCGGGTCAGCGCGCTCGACGAGTTGCTGTGCCCGGGCCCTGGTGAAGCCAATGACCTCGGCGATACGGCCATAGGACAGGCCCGATGTGAGCATGTCGGCCACGGCCCGTGCTCTCTCGGAGGCCACTCGTACAGCGACCGCCTCGTATACGGACTGGGCGCGTGTTAGCGCGTCGTATCGGATGAGGGGGTCGGACTCCAAAACGAGACTGGCCACAGCGCTCTCGACGACATCGTCGAGAGCAGCGACCCGTTCGGTGCCCTGCTGCATAGAGGGGCCACAAAACCCTCATCATCTGCGCAGCACCACATCGAGCGAGATCTGCCTACATCATCACGACCTCACTCTCTGCGCTCGTGGCACACTGGATCCAGGCTTAGGGCTGACCAGAATCTGCCGGTTTCCAACGGAACAGGGACACAGCTCACACCTGTCCGGCAATCGGCATATGCGGAAGCGAGTGGCCGATGCACGAGTCAGGCGTGCCGCCAATCCCCAGACCAGCCCGTTGACCTAAGCGCGCAGAATTGCACCCTTAGGCGCGCCCATGACCGCAGTCAGCCCGCGCTCGAGAGCCGTCCATATCGGCGGGTACGCGTGCGGGTTGTTACCGACGGTCCATCACGTTCCGCGATCGCAGCCAGGCGCTGACGCGGGCTCCGTGAGCGTCGGCGACGCCCCGACCTGACATGGGGCTCGCACACCTCGTGCCAAGCCCACTGCAGATGCTCGATGTTCGATGTACCTCATCGCGGCAGATGAGGTAGTTGCGCCTGCGGTGGCGATGTCTAGAGTTTGCGTCGTGACTGACGTTGGAGCCAATGCCGGCAAGCGCGTTGCCGAGGCGTGGGCGCGGGTCGAGGCTGGCCTAAGTCGCGTCCTGCCGGCCTCCCTACGGCAGCTCAATGCGCCGGCCGCGGTTCAGGCAATCGATGCGGCGGAGGCCGCCTTGGCCGTGCCACTGCCGCAGGATTTCCGCGCCAGTCTCCGCGTTCACAACGGGACCGACCCCGGCCCGACACTGCCGTCCCCTGACCCCAGCCCGGTACCGCTGGAATGCCTCTACGACACCACCCTGATCATCGAGCGGACCCGGATGTGGCGCGACAGCTACCACCCGGAGCCGAACTGGGACGATCCTCAGGTCTGGGCGTACATGGTCGATCGGAACATGCTCTGGCTGAACGGGCCGGTGCGACCGATCATCGGTTCGCCGGGCACAGTGGTCGTGGGCGACACGAATGGCGACGTGCAGTGGCTGCTTGACTTTGATCCGGCACCGGGGGGAACGCCCGGTCAGGTGGTCCGGGTTGATGTCGAATGCGCCTCGTGGGATGTGTTGGCCCCGTCATGGACGCAGCTGCTTGTCCGCTACGCCGAGGATCTGGAACTGTTCGCGGCTGATCCTGACAACTCGGCTCTAAAGATCGATGATGACCTCGGACCGGCGTGCAAATGGGGCGGCAGCACGCCGTCGGACTCTTGGGGGGTGCGTCCGGCATGGCTGCTGGACGTTCACGCTCGTGACCCATACCCGTACCACCGGGCGGAGAGTGAGGCCGCCGCGATGCAGTGGCGCAATGAACGGAGCGAGCGATGCACGCTCGACGGTGAGCACAAGCCGCACGTCTTCCGCTCGATGGACAGGCACAATCCGTGCGGCGGCGGCCAGGTGAGTTGACAAGGACGCCGACCGCCGACGGTGGGATCAGCCATACAGGCCAGGCGAGGTTCGTCCCTGATCTTGATCTGGACAAGGGCGAGGTGTCAGCCGTGCCCGTTACCCGGGTCAACGTAGTGCCCGCACGGCATGTACTTGTACGGCACGCGAACCTGGCCGCGGTTCATTGTCGCGACGGTCCGGCGGGCGACCCACTCGACGTAACGGCCAACGTCGCAGTCCACACCCGTGATAACGGCCCCCTGCACAGCTGTTCTCACGGCCAAGTGCGCAGCCCACCGCCTACATGATCCTGAAGAAAGCGAATGCCCAGTCATCGGCATGTGAGTGAGTCTGCGCGACGAACACCAGCGTCCCCGCGGCGTCCCATCCGCGCGCCCCGGGCGGCCGGAGCAGTTCAGGCATCAGCCAGACAGTGACGGTCATGGCCAGATGCTGTTCCGCGCCAGTTCCGCGGATGGCCGCAAAGGCGGCGCCAGGCCGGAGGGGCTGGACCGGCCTGGTCGGCACCGGATGACGTTGCCGCAGATCAGGAGGCCCTCCGTGATCCTGGCGGCCTCATTGAGTCTTGGCAGCAAACCGCGTCGACGGTGTCGCTGACCGTTCCCCTTGCATGCACCGGCTGATCTTCGGTACCCATGCTGACCTGGGGCCTATGTGTGGTGGCAGGTGTTGGGTTCGAACCAACGTAGGCTAAGCCGACGGTTTTACAGGCGGTTACCCTTCGCCGCCACCCGCTACCGCTGATCTGCGGATACACCGCCAGCAGTGTCGCCTCAGGCGGGGGCGTTCCGTCCAGGTTCCGCCCGGCAGCACCGCGCCCTCGCATGTGCGCTGACCTGGAACTGGGCAACGCCAGCCATGCCCAGGACCCTGCAGACGGCACAGTCCAGAGCCTCCGCCCACAGGATAAGGTCCCGGCCAGGAACCAGATGAGCTCCCGGATCGTCCATCGAGATCACATCGGTACCCGCAACCGGACCCTACGAGATCCCGCGCACTCGCAAAGCGGCTGGCAAGCCCAGAGTGGCTATACTTATGGCTATGTCAGTCAGTGAGCAGATGCCCCTCGCGGACGTGAAGAACCGGCTCTCGGAGGTCGTGGACCGCCTGGAGCGCGAGCACGGCCGCGTCGTGATCACCAAGCATGGCCATCCTGCCGCCGTGGTCATCAGCGTGGAGGACCTGGAGTCCTTGGAAGAGACTCTCGACGTCATGGGCAGCGCAGCGCTCCTGGATGACATCCGCGAGGCCCTGGCCGAACTCGGCACCTCCGAGCCGCCGGCGCTGACCAAGGACGATGCACTGCGCCTGATCGCTGACCGGTGAACGAGGGCGACTACGCGATCGCATGGACAGCACCGGCCCGCCGCGCGCTGACCCGGCTGCCGGAGAAGGTCGCCACCGCGGGGGTCGAGTTCCTGTACGGGTCGCTCGCGGCCAGCCCGCACCGGGTCGGCAAGCCGCTCAAGCTCGCGCTCGACGGTCTGCACAGCGCCCACCGCGGCGACTACCGGGTCATCTACCGCATCAACGACCAGCACCGCCGCGTCGACGTCGTGGCCATCGAACACCGCTCCGACATCTACAGACCACGGCAATTCTGAAGCGGCACCGTCCGCGGCTAACGGATCTCCGGGGCGAGTGTTACTTGCCGCCTGCCACGGATGGCTGGGCGGGTAGCCGCACGCGGCTGCCAACGACGTTTCGGTAATCTGCCGATCTGCGGCAAATGAGTGCGCGGCCTTCCAGCAGGCGGCGTTCCGGAGAGTGTGGCTGCGTGTCGGCCGAGCCGGAATTCGGTGGCGCCGGCCGAGAGGCTCCTGGGAGCCTGTCAGGGTGATTGACCCGGCCATCGAAAGTCATTACGGCACCGGCTATGAGCGTTCCCGGCTGTTCCCGGGCGGGAGGCCATCGCTGGAGTTCGTCCGGTCGATGGAACTGCTGGAGCGCCACCTGCCATCGCCGCCGGCACAGGTGCTGGATGCCGGCGGCGGCCCCGGCACTTACGCGGCCCCGCTGGCCCGGCTCGGGTACCGCGTGCACCTGGTGGACCCGGTGCCATTGCACGTACAGCAGGCCCGCCAGGTGGCAGGCAGCGATCCGGCCGCCGCATTCACCGCTGCCCGCGGTGATGCGCGGGAGCTGGCTGAACCCGATGGGTCGCAAGACGCGGTGCTGCTGTTCGGGCCGCTGTATCACCTGACCGACGCTGCGGACCGCCAGCTGGCCCTGCGCGAGGCCTGGCGGGTGCTGCGGCCAGGTGGGCGCCTGCTGGCCATGGCGGTGTGCCGGTTCGCCTCGCTGCTCGATGGGCTGTACGCGGGCTGGCTCGATGACCCGGTCTTCCGGCCGATCCTGGAGCAGGACCTGGCCGACGGCCAGCACCGCAACCCCGAGCCGGTCGGCAAACCCGAGTTCTTCACCACTGCCTACTTCCATGCCCCGGACGGCCTGGCCAGCGAGATCGCCCAGGCTGGCTTCACTGGCCTGACCATCTATGGCGTCGAGGGCCCGGGCTGGCCACTGCGCCAGGAATGGGCCGACCCGCAACGCCGCGAGCACATCCTGTTCGCGGCCCGCGCAGCCGAAACACAACCCTCACTCACCGGCTTCAGCAGCCATCTCATCGCCGCCGCGACCAAGCCGTAGCAGAGGCCAGCAAGAACACCCGCCACGCGGCAGAGGCGGGCGGGTTCGCGGATGCAGCCCGGCGCGCCCGCACATACTGACGGCATGCCTGTCCGACTGCATCACATCGTCGTTGACGCTCACGACCTGCCAGGGCTGGCCCGGTTCTGGACCTAGGCGCTCGGGTGGAAGGTTCTGTCCGAGCGGGAGCGTGAGATCGTCATCGGGACCGGCGACAACGCGCCCGTCGGCATGTGCTTCATGCCGGTTACCGATCCGAAGACGGTCAAGAACCGCGTGCACCTCGATCTGACCAGCAGTGCGGAGGACCGCGACCAGGAAATTGAGCGGCTTGTCACGCTGGGGGCGCGCCGGGTCGACATCGGGCAGACTGGCGCAGAGTCCTGGACGGTCCTGGCCGATCCCGAGGGAAACGAGTTCTGCGTGATACGCCCCAAGGAAACACTCACCCGGTAAGGCCCCGTACTGGTAGAGACAGATCGACCCTGTTCGCGGCATGAGAGTGCGCGCCTTGCGCTGTTGTGAGCGGAGTTGGTGTGTCTTTCCCAGTCATCGTCACGCCGCTGGTGTTCGCCGATACTCCATCCAACGGCTACTGAGCTGATCCCAGATTTGCTGGTACTCATCGAACATGCCCCGAAGCCTTGATTCATCCAACTGATCTGGCTGCCTGGCCGCAATGTAATAAGTAAGCTCGTCGCGCAATCTATAGAACTTGTACTGTGCCTCTTCCATCAGCACCCATCGCGATCTCCAGGCAAAGAAGGGCTCCAGGGTATTAACCGCTGTTACGACCGCCACCAGCGAAAATGCGATGCCCGTCCAGACATTAAGTTCCTGCAGGCCAAGTATGATTGTAGATGCCACTGTCAGAATCAGTGACATCATCCTCACCACTGAAGAACTCGACCTAAACCGGTTCTTCCGTGACCGAGCGTAAGCATTGCCCTGCTCGATCCTGGCCACAAGATCCTGTGCAAGCTCAAGCGGTGTAAGTCCAGGCTTCGGCATCGCCGACTGGATAGGTGGATGTGAGTCCGTCACGCCTCGAAGGTAGCGTTAATGCCCACTTCGCGCCTGCGCTACAGGACATCCGCACGTTCCACTCGGCGCACGGAGGCGGCCAGGTTCACGGCCGGGCCGTACCGCGTGCACCTTCTCCCTAAACTCACGCTGGACAGGATGAACAGTCAATGATTCCGTCGAGGCAGCTGGGCCATGTGGCCCAGCGCGCCGCCACCGGCGGCCAGGGCTGGCGGTGACCGGATGCCACCCCTTGCCGTCGGCTCACCATCAAGGCCGTCACTGGCCGACCGCCCGCTCGCAGCGGCATGAGCGCAAATCAGTCGAGCTCCGTCGCTGGCTCATCTACGCTGGCAAAGACTGGCCAGCCTGGCGGTAAGGGCAGGGACCGGTTGTCCCCTTGAGGGTTCAAGAAGGCCAGGAAGTAGACCGGCCCTGCTGCCAGTCCAAATCCGCAATGCGGCAAATGAGGATGATGACAGCGCTGGTCCAGCCTGGTAGCCAGATCGACGTTGGCCCAGTCCTCTTACGTCCGGAATCGACCTGTGATTGTAGTTTCAGACGTCAAGTTAAAGGCATTTCTTCCCAGTTGCGCTTATATCCGCGCGATGATCTCTGCCCGCTTGGCCGCGAAGTCCTCATCCGTCAACAGCCCCTCGTCGTGCAGGCTGGCCAACTTACGGAGTATGGCTGCCACGTCATCCTGCTGCTGGGCAGGCGGGGTGGGTGTGCCAGCCATGAGGTTGAACTTAACGGCCTCAGCCTGGGCGGCCCTTACGGCGGCGTTGCCATTTAGCGCGGTCTCGTGGTACTTCCCGTCAGCGAAGATCACGAACGCGGCAGCCTTGGTTTTGGTGGCTAGCCCAGCTAGACCGACTGGCAGGAACATGGCCCGGCCCGGACTCCATGCCTGGGAGCCGTCCGTCAGCCGGGCCTCAGCGCCAGCTAGTGGGCCGAGTGCTGCGGCACCAAATGGTGCGGCGTAGCTTTCTACGGATTCGCCGCGCACCTGGACGCCCAGCGCTGGGAAGATGGCATCCGGTTCAGTGTGCCGACCCTGGCTGCGGCGTACCTCCAACTGCCGGTCGTACTCGACCTGCACATCCGGTTTCAGGTCGTCGCGCGAGACGCCAAAGTCCAGCGCGTAGGCGGCTTCCTGCTCCGGTGTCATCTTCATGTTGGCAAACCCTACGTTAACCAGGACCTCTGCCAAGACCCGTTATCACATGGTGCCGCTGGGCGCGTATCCCGTACCGTACCCCTGCCAGGTGAAGCCCGGCGACACGGACGTACCTCATCGCGGCATGACAGGACGCGGCCCCGCCTCTTGTCGGCCAGGCCAGCTATGGTCCCTTCGTGGATGCCAAGACCGAAGAGCTGAAGGCTGCGCACGACGTGCTGGCCGAGTTTTACGCCGATCGCCTGGCTGACGCTCTGGACCGCATGCCCGCCGAGCGGGCGGTGCTCGGCCTGTTCTGCGACCTGACCCTTGCCGCGGGCCTCGGCGCCAGCGTCGTGGACGTCGGCTGCGGGACGGGACGACTCGAGCCCTACCTGGCCGCCAAGGGCCTGTCCCCGCATGGGATCGACCTGTCACCCGAGATGATCCGGGTGGCCCGGCGCGACCATCCCGGCTTCGACTTCGACGTTGCCGACCTGCGTGCATTGCCCTTCGATGATGCCTCACTGGCCGGCCTGGTCTGCTGGTACTCCCTCATGTTCCTCGCGCCCGCCGATAGGCCGACTGCCTTCAGCGAACTGGCCCGGGTCCTCAAGCCCGGAGGCTATCTGGCGACCGCATTCAAAGCCGGTGACAGCCAGGTCCGGCGCGGGGGCCGCAGCACCGGCCTTGGCGTCGAATTCGACGTCTACTGGCTATCCCCGGACGAGATGGAACGCCGGTTGACCGAGGCCGGCTTTGCGACCGTGTTCTGGGCCGGGCGCCCCGCCCAGGGGGAGGAAGGTTCCCCGCAGGGATATCTGCTCGCACGAAGATCCTGAAGCCCACCCGATCCGCGTTGGCGAACACCCTCAACTCGGCAAGGCCGTCGGTCGGCTGCTTGTGCACCAGGGAGCGGCATGACAGCGCGACTGGCAACCAGGCTCAGCCGCTTCACTGCGTTATTCGGAAATGGGCGGCGTAGCGCTTCTGCCAAGGCGTCTCGACGGCATGCGGGTCATAATGCTGGCGGACGAAGGCAACGGCCTGTTCCGGTGGTAGCCCATCGATAATGGCGAGGCACGCCAACGCCGTCCCGGTCCTTCCGCGGCCGCCGGAGCAGGCGATCTCCAGGCGTTCCGTCAGGGCGCTTTCCCAGGCCTCGTGCAGGACTTTCCGCGCGTGTGCCTGGTCGCGGGGCAGCCAGAAGTCGGGCCAGCGCACCCAGCGGGCCTCCCAGGCGACGGCTGGGGGTGGCTTGCTGAGCAGGTAGACCGCGAAGGTAGGCGCTAGCCCGGGCGGGAGTGCCCGCCGCAGGCCGCGACCTCTGACGAGCCGGCCGGATGGCAGCCGCAGCACGCCAGCGCCGGCCGGGTCCCATGGGCTGGTCACCAGGTCACCCTAGGCAAGGGACGCGAGGGCCGTCTCGCCACCCGGAACCGGGCGGCCGACAACGCAAGGTGCGCGCTCGTCGGCCGGGTAGGCCGGGCGCATTGCTGCGCCCGGCCCCCCTAGGAACCGGACATGCGAGTTTCCCCGCGCCTCGGCTCGG
>Ga0070706_100006376_pt1 | contig 11142 bp, 11 predicted proteins | sample KBSK5501metaG_FD_65476 | JGI IMG/M metagenome (GOLD analysis project Ga0070706, IMG submission 65476) | Corn, switchgrass and miscanthus rhizosphere microbial communities from Kellogg Biological Station, Michigan, USA - KBS K5-50-1 metaG | ecosystem: Host-associated > Plants > Roots >...
CTGCCCCTTACTCCTCAGCGGCTGCATTGGCGGCCTGCCACGCGTTTCGATTAGACCAGGCGTGCCCCTGCTGGCACGTCGACGCTCTGTTCCAGTTGCACCTGGCAGCAAGGAAGGGGATCACCAGCAAGGTGAGGAACCATCCGGCGAAGGCCCTTGCTGGTGAACTGTCCTGCGTTCCATAAGAAATGGCCCGCCGGACGTGCGGAGCACATTCACCCCAGTTGAGTGTCACGATTTGTAACATTGTTATCATTCTTGATAGTGGTGATGATTCATGGCATACTTGATGAAAAGCACTGAACTACCCGAAAACGAAGGATGGGCAAGCCATGTATGAAGCCAGGGAGCGCACTATCGATGCCTACAGTGCAGAACGGCGGAAAGCGATCAAGCGCATCGCGCGCCAGATGCGTATTGAAGCGGGCTTTTCGCAACAGGCTGTGGCGACCTTCTTGGGCTGCTCGAGAGCTCGCATCACCTCAATAGAGCGTGAGGAGAGCGACACAGACTATAGCCAGGGGGAGCTTGAATTCCTGGCGACGTTATGTGGGAGACATCCTCTCGACATAGTGCGCCTGGGTGGCCAGGATACGATTGCACTGGCTGAGATGATGACGGCGAAACTGACCGGGAGAGCACTTGGGCGCATGATTGATTGTCAGCTCCCGAAGCAACTTGCGCGTCTGCTTCTCATCGAGGAGAGTCCTGGTTCGATTGTATTTTCCCCTACCGGGCACACTATGGCCTCAATTGTTGATTCGGACCTGGTCGCATACTGTGAGGAGGATGAGGCAGCCGAGGAAGCATACCAGCCCACACTGCTCTGCTGGGATATACATTCGGGGAAGCTTATCGGTCAAGTTTGCCTGCCAGACACAGGTGAAATCGTGCTCCTGGATGAGGACAGGGTAGCCATTACCACCAGAGCATCTGCGTGGGAGGACGATGGAGTGGATGTCAACGATGAGCGCTCATCGCTCCTCCTCTGGAATGCGCGCAGCGGGGAAATTGCGCACATCACGCAGCTCCCCGCCCGCGTGCGCAATCTGGCTGGCAGTCAGGACGGCGAGTTCCTCGCTGCGTATATGCCGACCATTACCGCCATCCAGGTCTGGCGGACGGCAGATTGGCAACCGACCATCGCCTATGAGCTGGGGATAAGTGAGATAAGTGGTGAGCCTGGAGGAAGGCTTGCCAGAGCCAGCGATTGTTATGACCTCCCCCGCCAAGAGAAACAGTCGCCCTATGGTTTGTATTTTGGGGCAGACCGTTTCGCGTTCCTGGATGATCACACCCTGGTAGTAAATTTCTATAAGCGGGTTGTGGAGCTAGATATACGTTCCTCCGCCGCTGGATATGCAGCCTTGCTGCGCAATCTCAAGGATTTCCCGCGCGTGACTCACATGCACGATGAGCAGCGGGAAATAACGGTCCGGTCGATCGACTATGATGCTCTTGCTTCGGAGGGTGAGAGCAGGGTGCAGCTGTATTATTGGGTTCCTTCTCAGCAGGATCGCTTACCCCATGAGGTTACTGTGAAGAGGCGCTTTTGTGGAACCGTGCAAGCGCCAATGATCCTTGACGAGGGCTGCATCCTCGCCAGTGTCTCCTATAACACTTCATATCCTTGGGGACGAGTGTATAAACGGAGAGTGGGTCTGGTGAATGTCATCTCTGGAAGAATAGTCATGCTGCAAGATCAAGGTCGCCTGGCCCCAGGCGATAACCAGCTGCATGTTTGCCTTTCACCTGGAGGGGACCTGGTGGCTTACTGGACGTTTCCTGATAATAAAGGGATTCCTCGATTGACTCTGCAGCAGATTGACACCGCTGTTTTGAGGAGCGAAGGCGTTTCCCTGGAAGAGGAGCTCAAAAGGAGCCGGAAACGGCATGGTGATAGTGATGAGGCATACGTTCGGTGGAGAGAAGATGAAGATGCTCTGCTGGAGAAGATGCTGGAGGGGTAACCGGTTTGGTCTCTCCGTGGTATCGGCACCACGAGGACTGTGGGGCTTTTTACCTGCGTTCACCCAGCGCTGGAAGAGCTCCTTAGAGCGAATCCAGGCTGTAAAGCAACGCTTTCTTTTCCTCTGAAAACTGGGTACGAGAGACAAAAAATCTCCCCTGTACGATCTGAACTGTCTTTTGCCTTGTTCAGTGGTAATTGACCCGAAGGTTCGACGCAAAATGAGTGTAAGTAAGTCAAGCGTCGAACCTTCGGGTCAAAAAAATTTGCGTTGAAGGTTGGACACCATTTCCACGCTCTGGAGTATTTTATAATAACAGTCCATTTTTCAGCAGAAAAGATGTATAACGAATTTCCATTCGTTCCCTGGTATCTTCCTCCCTTGGAGCGGCACGAGCCACGGAGGATCTGGTGGATCGAACCTTGAAGGCAAAATTCGATGTTGCTCTACCTGTAGGCGCTGCACGCCCCCTGGAGTTTGCTCGCCGCGGTGAGCGTGCAGCAGGCAGACGGGCGCAGAGCGTGAGTGCGCTTGACATTCATCGCTGCGCACGGCAATGCTTATTGTAAGGGGGTGCCAGGTCGAGGGAGCGACGGTCCATCCGAAGATGGACCACTAAAGAAGCCGAATAGGGTGGGTGTACCAGCCATTGCGAGCGCTATCCATAGCCCTGCAAGCTTGCAGGGCTATCTTACTGTGGGGGAGCGCTATCCTCTTCCTCAATCAGGTCGCAGATCGTCACGCCAAGCGCTTTGGCGATCTTCTCCAGTGTATGAATCTCAATGTTATGGTAGGGATTGTCCCACACTGTTCGTATCGCCTTGAGCGTGACATTTGCTCTGCGCGAGAGCAATCCCTTACTTATTCCCTTATCTTGTGCAATAGGACCGATAAGCAATTTCACCATGCTCTTCCCTCATCTGTGGTGTAGAGACAGTGTAGCAGATACAAGCAACCTCTGGTAGATATCCTGCAAGATACCACTTATAAGTGGTATCTTGCAGGTTGCAATCGGACAATGGATGTGGTATGGTAGGGGAAAAGCACAGATTATGTCTACTACGCAGGAGGGAAGAGATGAGCGACTTGGAAGCACGTTCACCGGATGGCAAATGGATGGCCATGCCCGGGCCACGCAACACCATCATTATCAAGGAAGCAGAGACGGACCGCTACTGGGGCACCTACTATGGCCACTGGGAGGGGGTCTATCGATTGGGCGGAGACGCCGCAGTCGATAGATGGACGGGAAACGATACCCTCATTACCAGGAGTTCAAATGGGTCAGGGCACGAGTGGCGTGCCTCGTCCTGCACCCACCTGCGTAGCCTGCGTGAGGCGGATGCCATTGCATATCGACCTTGATCGTCTGAAAGCCTCTCCTGCTACCATTTGGGAGGTGTTTCTGGAAGTAGAGCAGACCCTTGCAGGTCTTCCCCTGCTGAGTGAAACGCTCCGGCAGACGGACGGACAGCGTACAGCAGCCTTGCAGAAACGGGCTGCGCTGCTTGGGGTGGCCACCATGCATCCAGAGAGTCTGTTGCTTCTCACTCGGCTCTTTCGCGACGAAGGGCTAGAGATGGCTGATTATCTCTCCGAACGGCATGCAGCTACCTTGGACGCAAGCGAGAAGCAGGCATTGTTACCAGCAGGGGTACATGTGCAGAAAACGGTGACCCTGCTACTGGATGGCAAGTTGCTGCTTGTTACCAGTATTGGTGATGGTGAGCTTGGAAGGAAAGAACGGATTGCCTTACTAAAAAGGCTAGGGCTTTCACGTGAGACACCCCATCATTTCAGGTTCAATCCTCCCAACATTGTGCCAGAGAGTGATCTTGGTCAGTTGCGGGGGATCGTTAATCCATTTATCCAGCCTGACCGTGATATCGTACTCGGTGCGCTAGTACATCTTCCCTGGCCGGAGGCGTGGGCAGCCGAGGAGGTAGCCGTCTCGATTTCTCCCTGTGAAAGTGTCCGGGTGCCACTCCAGAGCTACTGGTCCATCCTGAGCCGGTATATTGCAGAGATCCTGCCCGATCTCGACCTAATAGAACTCAAGGCAACATAACTGCGAGGAATACGAGTGTTCATACTTCCAACGAGTGCGCTACGCTGTTGTAAGCAGTTCGAGCATATGCTTATGATGCCCTGGATGGGCTGTTGCATCTTCCCTGGCCTGCCATCTGGGAAGAGAGGGGACGGCGCGTGGTGTCCTCGATCTCGCCCTGGGAAAGCCTGGAGATCCCGCTCTGGTGCTACAGAGACATCCTGGACGGCTATATCCAGCGGGTCATGTCCGATACTCCTGAGTAACTTTTCCGAACATCCTTCTATCCTGGACTGGGCGCACGGCACATTGGGATGGAACAGACGAACGAAGTGACGAAAAAAGCGCAAGGTGATAAAGCCATCCTACTTCGTCCGCCACCAGGGAGGCGTTCTGCTGGCCTGTAAGTGCGATTCTGACAGAAAAGGGAGGATAGGCGGCCAGTGCGTTCTCCTTTTAGACAAGAAGGGTGCTGAAAGCAGATGGAGGGGATGCGTTGCGCTGACGCATCCCCTCCCAAACACCGGCGCTTGCCCGCACCGGCAAAGGAGCATCCACTCCGAGTATGCCAGCACTGCCCAGTCAATGGAACCGCAATGAGAGACCTTTCAATGTGCAATTACAGGACAGTTGAGCGTGCAGGCAAAGGTGCGGGGAAATGTCCCTGGCCGGCGAGGCATGCATGCTGGTTCACGAACCTGGGCGAAGATGATCCCCGGAGGTGCCGACCATGAAGGTCTGGATTGTCGCAAAGACCCATCACAGGTGTCCATGCCATCGCCACAGAGAACGAACCTCTCCCGCCACGCCGGGCCGATCTTCAGCATTCCTTCCCAAGCCCTGGTCCATATGGATACCGGACGCCTTCAAGCAACACAGGATTCCTATGTACGGCTTCCTGCTCTTCGGGAAAAGGGGGAATATCAATACCTTGCGGAAGGGAGGCAAGCGCGACCATCAGCGGGCTTCATTTGGTGCTCTCAGCTTCATTTTCGCGTTTCCCGTTCATTCCACTCGCTGTCCCAGAGTATGAGGCCAGGACCAACTGCAAGCGAGACACTTGACTTCCAGAAGCGCGCCAGGATACTAGACAAATGACAGGCCACTTTGTGTAAGGCTCACATCGACACTGCGCCGGTCTAACGCATTCTCAGAACGCCTCACCAAGCCCTTGCGTTGCAAACGCGCAATGGCCTTGGTTGCCGCGGCTGAGCTCACACACAGGGCAGCGGCCAGCCCGCCGACAGACCAATGTTCACGCCGTGACAAGAGCGTAAGTACCTCTCGTTGACGTGGGGTAAGGGTGGGAATATGCTGATTCGATGTGGTCATGGGCTTCATCTCCTGCGATATCCATTCTTCGAACAACACTTCGTCCTGCGAGTAAATGATGCAGGATTCAGTTTACAAGATGTTCCATAGGAGGAAGTTGGGTAACGAATGCGAGCAAATCGCCAAATTTGCTCACCAAAAACTGGCTGAAGCGGTCAGTGTTTCAAGCCGCGCGGCACACGCCCTGCCAGGGGCAGCCTGGGCCATGACCAGCGCCGCGATGGCTGGAAAGTCGTTTCAAGCCGTCCTCCCCGCCTAGTAAGGTCACTTACCCCGATGCCCTCCTTTACGGCAAGCGCAGGGCTGACGTACCCTGCCTGACCGACGACTGGCTGCGCGAGACTACCGTGCGACAGCGGCCGATCGCTGCCCACTAGGGGGTTGCTCTGCTCTGAATGCGTGGAGTCCATGACTATAAGAAATACCCTCCGTGGAGAGCGGTAGGGGGTTAGGATCCTCATACGCGAGATGAGTCTGCCCCAAAATGCGGGGCGGTAGGCCGGGCCCTACGGCTTCTGCCCCCAGGTCACGAGGACAAGGACCGTCCCGTTGAAGTTTGGGTGCCACACCTCTTCCCCCATGCGCCTGACCACCTGCTCCAGCTCACCGCGGGGTGCAATCCCCATACTCGTCAGGAATGGCAGCATGTGGTGGGCCTTGAGCATGAGGTCCTCGCACCACTCCTGATACTTCCCAGCTCTGCTGGAATACTCCACCGCATACAAACGGCGAAATTCTTCGGGGCTTTGAAAGCCCAGTCGGCGCAAGAGCGGTTGGAGCTGGTTGATGATGCCAAGGTGTCGCCCGTCCGGTGAACACGCGTGATTCGCCCAAGAACTGGCGCGCAGATAACACTCCCAGAGATACTCGTGCGCTGGTGAATTCGAGAACCCCACCTCGCTTTCAGTCAGGCGCACGATCCCGCCGGGGCGTAGGATGCGCAAGCACTCTAGCAGAAGCGGCGCCCACACCTCTTTGGGCAGATCTTCAAATAAGAATTGGGCGTTGACCAGATCGAAGGAGGCGTCGGGGAAGCACAGGGGTTCGGTGGCGTCCATCACGTGGAAGGAGGCGTTGGGGAGCCTCTGCTCGCTGGCCATACTACGAGCGTAACTGATCCGCTGCCTGCTGATGTCGATGCCCACCACCTCCGTTTCCGGATTGGTGAAGGCCAGGTCAAGGGCCCACACACCCGGGCCGCAGCCAATATCGAGCACGTCTTGAAAGACCGTCGGGTCTGGTTGTTCGGCCAGGAGCCCGCCCATCAGTTGCGCGTACAGCCGGGGGCTATTCAGCAACCGCACTGTTTCGACGGCGCTTTCGGGATGGACGATAGCATGATACCCCGTTGACCGGACCCGATCCGCAGAAAGGCTCATGACACCCTCCTTGGAGTCGAGAGCAGCGCATCTCGGTCCCTCGATGCGCTGCTCTTAGGCCCACTGATGAAAAATGCAACGTTCAGCGCTCAGTTGGACTGGCGAGCAGCCCGAGAAAAGGAGCTTTGCGGTTTCTCACGCGACCCGCATCACTTCTTCTCTCTCCTCTGCTCTTGCCCCCTCCAGAAATCGGTGGTGCAGCTGTTCCCCTTGTTGATTCTTGCTGCCCCTCGTGTGAACTTTAGCAATTACTTGCCGCACAAAAGGGTTTAATCGCAAACTTATTAAAAAATAAGTTGATTGAAACGGTTACTAATCATTATAACTGGAACTGGGTGTTTTCGCAAGCGACCGGGTGGGCGCGGGCCTTCGCAACGCTGCTAGCCTGCGTACGCGAGCGAAAAGGTATGAAGATCTTCAAGCCTCTGGGTTGCTAGAAGGAGCAGGGCATTGGTTGCAAGGGTATGCAGCGTCAATGCCATATCGTTCTTGAGGGCCTGACGATACTCTTTACTGATGGCAACGCCCCATAGCTCTAAATCTTCTTGCGCCAGTGCCCAGAGCATCGTACTGTCCTCGATGAACGTTCCCGCCCACCTGCAACACCCTAAATCCCCGATCCTGAGCCATGCTGGTTTCCAAGTGGCTCCCAACCAATCGGTCCACAGCAATGCGCGGGCAGGGATATCCTTCGGGAGAGGAACCGGACAGGGGATGATCGGGGAGGAGGGTGAGTCTTGCCGCCAGGCCCACCACAGCGGTTCGTGTGCGTAGTAATTGGCTCTTTGCTCTCCCCTGGGGGGAGAGGGAACCCATCCGCGCTCACGGTTGGGGATAAGCCGCCTTAACACGATAAGGGCAGCTCCATTGTCAGTGTCTGGCTCATCCCTATCGCGATAGACGACGAGCCCGGTTTCCCGCCACCGGGAGAGTGCTTCCGCCGAAAGCGGCTTATCTGGACCTCTGTGGGGGGTATACAGGCTCAATTTATCGAGCATCCAATCGGTTGTAAGCTGGTGTGAAGCCAAGGCTTGCCGCATGTCATCGTAGGTTTCCCTGCGTGGCTCAATCAGTCTCTGCCTGAGACGCGCGTATTTGGCGGCAAACGTAGAAACAACATCGTCTAGATTGAGCGCAGTGGAAAGGCCACTTTCATCTTCTTGCGATAAAACAGCTTTTTTGATCATGGGCGCCGAAAGCGGTGCGAAATACGGGTGTACCGACCCCAAGGTATAACGTGTCATCGTGTTTTCTACTTCACGTACCGAAACGCGGCGAAAGGCCCCGGTCGCAGAGATCTGGGGATGGATAGCCGCGCTGCCGAGAGGCAGCACATTTCCAGTTTTTTGTGCTACAAAGTGCACCCCGGCGTACTCAATATCTTGAGTATACGCAATTTTGCTCACGTACGCAAGTATCAAAATACCATACTATCGCCCCTTCTGGCGCATAAAATTACCAGTACCCTGAACTCTTGTGCCTTTGTCTCACTTTCCCCTTGCATTCTCATGATTTTTCAGGCATAGTTGAGAAGGAGGGCAATTGGATGCATGCAACACAGCAAAAGGAGTATGCCAGAGTGACAGAGCTGTTAGTTCCCCCGACGAAAGCCATTCCGTTCATCGGAGAACCACCCCTTGTCGGAAGTATCTACGAGTTGAGTGCAGACCGGTTGGGGTTTTTAGAGAAACTAGCACGGAAAGGCATTATCTGCGGCTTTCACCTCGGGCCGCTGGTCACTGTGGTGATGCTTTCCGACCCCTGGCTCGTTCAGAGCTTTTTCGATCAATCGAAAAGCTTTGACAAAGGGCACACTATGCGCCGCGCTTTCCCCGGCAACAGTATCTTTATCACGGAGGGGGAGATCCACCGCCGCCAGCGCAAGCTTATGGCCCCCTCGTTTCAGCCGCGACACATCGCCAATTATGGCGATACGATGGCGACCTACGCAGAACGCCTGGCCGGTGGTTGGAGCAACGGGCAAGAAATCGATCTGACCCGTGAGATGAGCCAACTCACCCTGAGTATCGTTGGCAAGGCGCTGTTCGACCTTGACCAGGATTTCACCGCGACCGATGGCATGGGGAGGGCGCTGATCCAGGTTGGGAGCGCGGCAGCGCGCCGCGTCAGCAACCCCATCGCGCTGCCCCTCCGCCTCCCTACTGCCCGCAACAGGGCGGAACATGCCGCCCAGGAAGCCATTCGTGCGCGTATCTCTCAGATGATCGAGGAGCGACGCAATCAACCTACCGAGCGCACCGATCTTCTGTCCATCTTAATGGAGGCCCGCGATGAGGATGGTCAGCCCATGAGTGATACGCAGCTTATTGATGAGTGTCAAACCATTTTCGGCGGGGGACATGAAAGCGTGTCCAATACGCTCTCGTGGGCCTGGTACCTCCTGGCCTCGCACCCCGAAATCTACCAGGCCATGCAGACCGAAGTGGATACGGTTTTGCATGGCCGACTTCCCACCTCTGCCGATCTCTCGCAGCTGCCTCTGTGCTTGATGGTCATCAAAGAGACGCTTCGCCTCTATCCGCCTGCTGTCCTCATCGTGAGGGAGGCCCTGCGGGACTGCGAGATCGCGGGCCGGGATGAAGGCAGGTACGCCGTCAAAAAGGGAATGACGGTGATGGCATCGATCTTCGCTATTCACCGAACGGAAGCGCTCTATCCCAACCCACACACATTTGATCCCCTGCACTTCGCACCTGAAGCGGAAAGCACGCTGCCCCGCTACGGGTTTATGCCCTTTGGAGGCGGCCCGCACAAATGTATCGGCGATCATTTCGCGATGATGGAGACGCAGCTTATCCTGGCAACGCTGGCCAGGAGCACCACCTTTGAATTGTTGCCGGATCAGGATGTTCGGCCAAGCAGCAGGACACTGACAAATAGGCCAGGCAGCCGCATACGGATGATCGTCCACCGCCGGGGAGAGACCTCCTCAGCGTGATCATCGATGCCCACATATTCTTCTTGAAACATGTTAGGAGCAGTCTATGTCTGACACCAGTGAGCCTTCCAACTACGTCGCTGACGCAGAGAGTCCCGTCGAGGTGGCACGACTCCTGCGGCAGGACGACCTCTTGACTTCCGCGCAAGACCAGATACAAGAATTCCTGCCATCGACGTTAGACCGCTCATCGGTGGAATTTGCCTTGGATGTAGCTTGCGGGGCGGGAGGCTGGTCACGCGCAGTTGCGCGTACACTGCCGGGCGTACAGGTGATTGGCTTCGATCTTTCTGAAAAGATGATCGAAGTCGCGCAGGTGCGCGCGAAAGCGAGTCGTCTAACCAACGTCGAGTTTTTACGCCTGGACGCACGAGATCGACCGTGGCCTTTTCCCGCTAATCACTTCGATCTCGTGAATGCGCGGCTGATCAGCACGTTCATGACCCGCGAGCTGTGGCCGCAGCTGCTGGCTGAATGTTTTCGCATTCAGCGGCCTGGCGGGGTCATGCGCGTGATCGACATGGAGCTGCAAATCTCGAACTCGCTTGCCCTCGAACGGCTCAACCACAACTTTACTATCTCCCTGCACAACCTGCGAAGAACGTTCTCAGAGACAGGCAGGAGTATGGGCATTGCTCCAGTGCTGATGCCACTTTTAGCTCATGCAGGCTACACAGACATCCAACAACGAGGATTCACCGTTGATGCATCAGCAGGGACACCCGCGCATAGGGATTGGTTCGAGGACTTCAAAGCGCTTCATGTTTCACTCTCGAAACTGCGCGGTCAGCATAGCCAGATCGACCCCGACGAGGTTGAAGCACTGTATAAGCAAGCGCACAGCGATTTTCTCGACAAGCCTGATTTCACGTTCATCCTTTTCCTATTTATGAGTTGGGGAAGAAAACGCGAACTCATGGAGTAACCCGGAGGACTAGGTGGATCTGCCCTCAAAATCGTCCTCCAGTCGCCAGCCACCGGCCGGTGGTCTTCTCGCGCCGGCGGGCCTGACTGTCTCGCCCCCCTCGCCGCGGGCAGCCTGATCCAGCGCCGCCGCAAAGGCCTGTATGTCCGGGAAGCGCTGCCCGGGAAGTTTGGCAAGCGCCTGCCGGACCACCCGCTCCACCGCGTCGGGAATACCGGGCGCCTTTGCCCGTAGCGGCGGGGGTGACGCATGACACTGCTTGGCCACGATTTCGGCAAAGGAACCGGTAAAGGGCAGGTGGCCGCTGAGCCACTCGTAGACGACGATCCCCAGGGCGTACTGGTCGGACGCCCTGCGCGGGTTGCCCTGGATCTGTTCAGGGGACATGTAGGCAATTGTGCCGGCCATACCCTTTCCGGTCGGGTCGCACAAGCTCTGCGAAAGCAGGGCGATGCCGAAGTCGCTGAGCAGGACCTCGCCGCTGCGCCCGACCAGGAGGTTGGCCGGTTTCACGTCGCGGTGGATCAGGT
>Ga0070706_100006378_pt1 | contig 11141 bp, 7 predicted proteins | sample KBSK5501metaG_FD_65476 | JGI IMG/M metagenome (GOLD analysis project Ga0070706, IMG submission 65476) | Corn, switchgrass and miscanthus rhizosphere microbial communities from Kellogg Biological Station, Michigan, USA - KBS K5-50-1 metaG | ecosystem: Host-associated > Plants > Roots >...
GTGAATGTGCCCGGGCAGGCCACGTCGGTGAAGACTCCCGCGCACGCCGGCGGCACGTGACTCGAGCCGTAGAGCGTCTTCAGGAGAAACGGGGCCATCTGCTTGCGGGTGACGGGGCTGTTCGGGCAGTAGTTGCCGCCGCCGCAGCCGCCGGTGATCCCGAGGCTGTTGACCCTCTCGATCCAGTCCGTGAATTGTCCCGGGCACGGGACATCCGGAAACACTCCCGTGCACGCCGGTGGCACGTAGCTCGAGCCGAATTTCGCCTTCAGCAGAAAGACGGCCATCTGGGCGCGCGTAACGGAGGAGTTCGGACAGTAGTTGCCGCCGCCGCACCCGCCCGTCACACCGACCTGGTACACCGTCTCGACGTAGTGGAAGAACGGGTTCGTCGTCGGGACGTCGGCGAACGTGACTGGTGACGTGAGACAGCTTGCTCCGCCGATCTCGGGGAGCATCTGCTCGTTGATGCAGCGGTCGTGGAACTTCAACGACATGTACTGCCACCCGAGCAGGTGGCAATAGCTCATGATCGTTCCGTTGCCGAGACCCGGGTTTTCGACCGGCCCGCTGTAGCAGCCCGCCTCCAGGTTGTAGCAGTGATCGATCGCCGGCACGTAGCAGTGCGTGTGCTCCGAGCCGGAGTTGTGTCCCTGCTCGTGCGCCGAGGCGTCCTGGTCCCAGAGCTGGAGCGGATAAGTGCCGTAGACCTGCGTCAGGCCGTAGCCGCCGCCGTAGTGACCGTTGTAGGCGAAGTCCCCCGAGCAGAGGACGCCGACCCAGGCGATCCCGCCCGAGACCGGCTGGCCGCTCAGGAAATGGACGAACGTACGCGGGTTGCTCGCGAGCGGCCGGTTGGCGTGCCACCAGTCGCCGAGCTGAAGGAGCTGGGTGAGCGTGTCCCCGCTGTAGGCGTACACCGGCGCGTGGATCTCGGTGACGGTCAGGTGAAACGCGAGGTCCCGGTCGTAGATGACGTTGATGGCGCCATAGAGCGTGAGGACGTAGGCCGCCATATCGCCGAGGACGCCGGAAAACTTCGCCAGCAGCTGCGAGTCCGTCTCCACGCGCACACCGGCCTGTTTGAAGCCCGCGGTCTCGGGAGTCGCGAGGTTGGCCGGGAAGCTCGGCTCCGCCGTCGCGGTCAGCGGCGCGGGAAGATCCTCCGCCCCGCAGCTCCAACTGGAAGAGACCTGTGCCGCGTTCAGCGGCGAGTCCGCCGAGCGCACGACGTAATCGACCTTCGATTCGTCCGGTCCCACGTACGCGGGGCCGGCGCTCGTCCGGAGATACGCGACGAGTTTGTCCTGCTGCGCCGCGACGTAGACGCTCGAGTCGGCTTCCTCATCGACGTGGCCGGAGAAGTGCACGACCGATGGCAGCGGCAAGGCCTTCTCGCCGTCGGAACCCGTCACCGTGATGCGGGCATCCGGCGCGGCGACCTCGAAACGCTTGAGGACCAGCCGCCCGGTAGAGCCCGGCGCGATCGGGAAGTTCTCGAGCGTGAAGGACTCGGTCCCCGCGCCGCGCAGCGCCGCGAGGGCAGCCGCGTCGAAATCGAGCGCCTCCTGTCCCGGCGCGGAGAGTCGCGCCGCTCGAGCCGGCGAGGAGGTCGGGCGCACCGGACTCGTCAGGCTCGCGGCCATCGCCGCCGCCGCACCCACGAGACAGAGAAACGCGGCGAGAACGGCGCGGCGGGTGTTCGTCATGGGGGTCCTCCGGTTCTTCGGGCTCAAGACGTCTCCGAGACGAGTCGAAATCGAGGCACTCGTTTGAGTTGCCAAACGATATCGGTTTTCAGCCGGTCGAGGCGGTGACGGGCGTCACCCTCGGGCCGGGGAAGGGTAACATTTGCCCCGTCTCTTGGCCTAACGAAAGGACTCTCGATGATCCGGTGGATCGCCCTGATCGCTGTTGCGACGCTCTCCTCCCCTTCGGACCCGCCCCGGGACGCGTCCCTGCTCGGCCAGTGGGAGTCCGCGGTTCGCACCCCCGGCGGAGTCGCCAACATCCTGGAGTTCTACGCCGATGGGCGCGTCACTCAGATCTCCGCGGCGATGGGCGAGGCGGAATACAAACTCGAAGGGGACTGGCTCCGCTCCTTCTGGAAGGATCCCACGACGGGGAAGGTGGCCGAGGTGGACACGCGGCTGGAGTTCGAGGGCAATCGCCGATTCGTCGAGAAGGGGGAAGAGGGGACGGAGCCGTCGGAGGCCTCCTCCGAGCGGGTGGGCGAGCCCGTCCCAGGCGGATCGCCCCTGCTGGGCCAGTGGTGCTCGCGATTCCTCGAGATGATGACCTCGTATCGCGAGTTCACGGCCGACCGGATGTACAACCGTATGCCGATCCAGACGTTGCGGGGGCATTACTCCGTCGCCGGCGACACGCTGACCGTGCAGATCGAGGGGCAACCGCCCGGTCAGTACCCGTTTCGGTTCGAGAAGGGGGTCCTCGTCATCAAGAGTCGGGACGGATCCGAGAAGCAGTACAAGCGGCCGGAGTGCGCCCTTCTGAAGGGATATTGACGCGCTGGACTCGATAACCCCCGGAATGGACTGGAATCTGACCATCGAGAGGACTATCTTTCGTTCTCCCATTTGAATAAGGAGGACACATGGCGAGACGGCTCTTCGGTCTTTGCACGGGATTCCTGTTTCTGGGTGTGTTCACGGTTTCGGCACAGAGCGGCGAGACGTGGGGTCGCGCGGAAGTCAGCTCGGCCAGCCGGCACGACGTCTCTCCGCCACTGCGCGAAATCAAACCCATCCTGCCTCGCTTCGGGGCCCCTCACGAGAAACCGCGGCCGATCCCTCTCCAGCACGTCGAAGGGCTGAAGGAGGGGCAAGCAGATCCCGTGACGCAGAGCTCCGCGAATGTTCTCGTCTCGGCGACGACGGGCTTGAGCTTCGACGGCCTCGGGGTCGGCGGTGGCTACACGCCCGACGCCGCGCCGCCGGACACGAACGGGACCGTGGGAGCCACGCAGTACGTCCAGTGGGTCAACGAGGACTTCGCCGTCTACAGCAAGACGACCGGAGCCAGGATCTACGGTCCGGCGGCCGGAAACACTCTCTGGAGCGGCTTCGGCGGCCCCTGCGAGGCCTTCAACGACGGAGATCCGATCGCGCAATACGACAAGGCGGCCAACCGCTGGATCATGACGCAGTTCGCCGTCAGCGCCACGCCGTACACGCAGTGCGTGGCGGTCTCGACCACGAGCGACGCGACGGGCACCTGGAACCGCTACTCCTTCTCCTACGGCAGCCAGTTCAACGACTACCCGAAGCTCGGCGTGTGGCCCGACGCGTACTACATCACCTACAACATCTTCACGAGCACGTTCCAGGGGAGCAAGCTCTGCGCCTTCGATCGGGCGAAGATGCTCACGGGAGCGGCCGCGACGCAGCAATGCTTCCAGCTCTCCTCCAGCTTCGGCGGGGTTCTGCCGTCCGATCTCGACGGCGCGACGGCGCCGCCGGCCGGCTCCCCGAACTTCATGGTGAACTTCGGAAGCAACTCGCTCAACCTCTGGAAGTTTCACGTCGACTGGGCCAACCCCGCCAACACGACGCTGACCGGCCCGACCAACATCCCCGTGGCCGCGTTCACAGCGGCGTGCGGCGGCGGGGCCTGCATCACCCAGCCGTCGACTTCGCAGAAGCTCGATTCGTTGGCCGACCGGCTCATGTACCGGCTCGCATACCGGAAGTTCAGCGATCACGAGTCGCTGGTCGTCAACCACTCCGTCAAGGTCAGCGGGAACAAGCGCGCGCAGGTCGACGGTGTCCGCTGGTATGAGCTTCGCAGCCCCGGCGGCGCGCCGGTGGTCTTCCAGCAGGGGACCTACTCGCCCGATGGCAACAACCGCTGGATGGGCTCGATCGCCATGGACAAGCTCGGTGACATGGCTCTCGGTTACAGCGTCTCGAGCGGCTCGCTCTTTCCCTCGATCCGATACACGGGACGGCTGTCGACCGATCCTTTGGGCACGATGCAGTTGGAGGGCAACCTCTACGACGGCACGGGCTCTCAGCTTCGAAGCCTGAACCGCTGGGGCGACTACAGCGCGATGGCGATCGATCCCGTCGACGACTGCACGTTCTGGTACACCACGGAGTACTTGAAGACCAGCGGCACGTTCAACTGGTCGACGCGCGTGACGAACTTCAAGTTCCCCGGCTGTCAGTAGAGCGGTAGGCGCGGGGCGGCCGCGAGGCCGCCCCTGTCGATCTCGTTACGGCAGGCCGAACGTCTTGACCAGGAACACCGCCATCTGTCCGCGCGTGTTCGGCGCATTCGGGCAGTAGAGGGGCGGCGAGGCGCTGCAACCCGCGGTTATGGCTCGCGCGGCCAGGTCTTCGATCCAGGGATCGAAAACGCCGCCGGTGCAGGGGACGTCGTCGAACACGGTGCCGGTGCAGGCTGGAGGCGAGTAGCTCGAGCCGAGATCCGCCTTCAACAGGAAGGGCGCCATCTGGCCGCGGGTGACCGGGCTGGAGGGGCAGTACAGCGGCGGCGAGGCGCTGCAGCCGCCCGTGATTCCCCGGCCCGCGAGGTCCTCGATCCAAGGGTCGAAGATTCCTCCCGTGCAGGGCACATCGTCGAAGACGGTCCCCGTGCAAGGCGGCGGCGTGTAGCCCGAGCCGAGCTTCGACTTCAACAGAAAGACCGCCATCTGGTCCCGTCGCACGGGATTGTCGCGACAGTAGAGGCCGGCGCCGCAGCCCACTGTCACCCCGTTGCGGATGAGCTTCTCGACGTAGGAGTGGAAGATGTCGGCCTGCGGCACGTCCAGGAAATCGGCAAACCAGCCCGCGGCGAGCGTCGCGCTCTGGCTGTCGGGCAGCGTGACGGTGACGTCGTCGAGCGTTCCTGGCGGCAGAGCGGGGGAAGCCCCGTTCATCCTCGTTGCGTTCACGAAAGCACCCGAGGCGTCGACTCCTCCGATCTTCAGGGTCGATCCCGCGACGAAGTTCGTTCCCGTGACCTGGACGCTCGTGCCGCCGGCCGCGGGCCCGGACGTCGGGGCGATCGTCGAGACCGTCGGGGCCGGACCGCCCGCAATCACCGAGAAGATCGCCGCGGCGCTCGTCCTCGACTGGCCGTCCGGGTTCGTCACCGTCACCGCGTAGGAGCCGAACGCGGAGCCAACCGTCGAGACGTTGACGGTGGTCGAGGTGGGGCTCGTGAAGGTGACGCTGTTGACCGTGACGTTCGGAATCGAGGCCTGCAGCCGGTTCGGAAATCCTGCACCGGGGTCGAAGAAGCCCGAACCCGCAGTCGAAGTTCCCGTGATGACGACGTCCACCGACGGGACGCCTCCGGCGACGCTGGAAGGCGCCGCGCTCGCGGGCGTCGCCGGCGGCGGCGCGATCAGCTGCGCGACGCGCACGCCCCAGGAATCGAACGTGTTGCAGTACTCCTGGATCGTCCAGAGCGTCATGTCGTCGTTCGGATCGACGCCGGTGGCGGAGTAGTCCCCCCAGCGCCTCGGCGGCCCGGGATCCGCGGCGGGGTTGTAGGAGGTCGTGCTCGCCGTGTAGAGCAGCGGCGTCTGGAGGGTCCCCGCCGCGTCGCCGGCGAGGCGTCCGGCGGTCGCGGCGTTGACGTGCTGCGTGGCTCCGGACGCGCTCGTTCCCAGCGCCGCGTGTCCCTGTCCCGTCACGGCGATCGACGGGATCCAGTAGAAAGTGGGGCTCGTCGCCGCCGAGTCGAACAGCGTACCGGACTGCACGAGCGTTGGGGTCCCGCCGGATACGTCGATCTCGTACCAGCGGGAGCCGTCGCGGTCTCCCGACGGATCGCCGACGCCCGCGCTGTTCACCGCGATGTTGTGAACGGCCCAGACGTGGCCGCCGCGCAGGACGGCGGGCCCGAGGCGGTCGTCGACCGCGTCGAGCAACCCCGCCGATCCCCCGGCGTTGCCCTGGTGTGGGACGACTATCGGAAGAGCGGTCGTCGGGACCGTCAGCGACAGGTTCGCTGAGATGCCGGCCGGAGGCCACGCGCCGGGGACGCTGAACGTCACGTCACGAAACATCAACGTGCCCGTGCTCGCGTTGTCGACTCCCACGATCCAGGAATTGGTCGTCGCCGTGTCGAGGAAATCGTCGACGCCCTGTGGAGAGTACGGGCCCGGTCCGGTCGGAGTGCCGGTCAGGTTCCGAAACGCGACGACGTTGCCCGAGGGGACGAGGTTCCCCCCGCCCCCGGTCAAGATCGTGCTCTTGCGGACGACGTGCACGGTCGTGCCCTGAAACACGCCCATCGTGTCGAAGAGGCTTCCTCCGATCGTCAGCGCGTTGGCATCGATCCCCAGAGTGTTGAAGTCGAAGTAGAGGTTCGCGTCCCCGGCCGGGCTGTCGAGGTCGTGCTCGAAATAGAAATAGGTCCAGACCGTCGAGTTCGAGATCACCCCGGCGCTCGCGGCGTCCGATGCCGCGATCAGGACGCGGTTGTTCGTGAAGCTGACGCCGGCGGCGAGGATCGTGACGATCCATCGCTGGGAAATCCGGTCGTAGCGCACCCGCGGGATCGACGTCGGATTGCCGTTGCGGACGGAGGAGAAGAAAGTGTCCATGCCGGCGTCCAGAAGGCCGTCCGCCGAGCCCGTCGTCTTGTTGAAACTCCGGATGCGCCCGTTGACGCCGACGAGGAACTGGGTCGGGCCCGCGGCGCCGGCGGTGTCCGGCGGAAACGCGTTGGAATCGGAGAGCTGCGCGCCGAGAAACGTGATGCCCAACGTCTGCGGGGCGGCGGGCAACGGCGGAGCGACGGCCGCGGCCGCTTCGGGAAAGGTGGGTCGCGCGGGCGAGGAGGGATTGCCGGGAAGGTTCCAGCGCGGGGCCACTCGTCTCGGCCGCGGCACCGGAAACGAAAACAGGTCGCCGGCGAGCCTCTGCCGGGCCATGATCTCCGCGACCGTTTCACGGTGAGCGCCCGCGGGCGTCGCGCGCAGGGACGCGGTGCACAAGAGGATCGAAAGCGTCCAGATTCCGACGCGGATGGTTTTCATTCGCCCCCCGTTCGCGTCGCGGTAGATTAACAGGGTGCCAATCCCGGACATGGGTTTTCCGCCGGACGAGCCGACGAGCCCTCCTTCCTCGCACTCTCGCGCCCGTCGAGGGCCTCTGACATAGCCATGCGCTGGATCTTCGGAGCCATCGGGCTGCTGTGCGGTGCCGTTGCGGCGCCGCCGGCCGACCCGCCGGTGCTGCGTTACGTGCCGAAGCACGGCGAGCTGAAGTACACCTTCGGCGGCGTGCCGCCCACGCACCACATCGCGCCCGGCACCCGCATCGTCACCTGGACCGAAGACTGCTACGACGGCGCCGTGACGCGGCCGGACCAGCTCCCGAGCAAGGTCCAGCCTCCCGGGCACGACAACCCCCAGACGGGCCCGTTCTACGTGGACGGCGCCGAGCCCGGCGACACGCTCGCGATCCGTATCGAGAAGCTCGAGCCCGCGCGCCCCTACGGCATCTCCTCTCTGTTCCCCGGCTTCGGAGCCTTGAACGGAACGGACCGCACCGCGCTTCTCCATGCCGACCTGCCCGAAAGGGTCTGGTTCTACGAGGTCGACCGCGAGCGCGGCGTCGCCCGCACGCACTCCTCGGACGGAAAGCTCGCGTGGGAGGTCCCGCTCGCTCCCTTTCTCGGCTGTCTCGGTGTGGCGCCGGCCAACGGGGAGGCGCGCTCCACGATCGTGCCCGACAGCTTCGGCGGCAACATGGACTGTCCGGAGGTTCGCGCCGGCAACACCGTCTATCTCGGAGTGCGCGTCCCCGGCGGGCTCGTCTCCTTCGGCGACGGCCACTACGCCATGGGTGACGGGGAGATCATCGGGACGGCGATCGAGGGCGCGATGAACGTCGAGTTGACGGTCGACCTGATCAAGCGCCGCGACACGCCCTGGCCGCGCATCGAGAACGCGGACTGGATGATGTCTCTCGGCGCGGCGAGGCCGCTGGAGGACGCCGCGCGGATCGCCTTCAAGGACATGGTGCTGTGGGTCGTCGAGAAGACCGGCCTGGATCCGGTCGACGCCTACGAGTTCGTCTCGCAGAACGCGGTGGCGCCGGTGACGGAGATGGTGGACCCGCTCTACACCGTTCTCGTCAAGATCCCCAAGAAACGGCTTCCGACGCGGACGCCGCAGCCCTCGCGATAGGCTTTCGGCGATGGTCAGACGGATCCTCCTCGGCCTCGCCGTTTTGGCGGCGCTCGGCGTGGCCGGTGTGACCGTGATGGTCGGCGGGCCTCGCAACTTGATCGGCATGCTTCGCTACGACCAGCGCCGCGAGGGGGATCTCAAGCTCGGCGATCGCGCGCCGGACGTCGAGCTGCTCGCCCGTGACGGCTCGACGCCGGTGCGGCTGGCGACGGAGCTCGGCGGTCGGCCGACGGTGCTCATCTTCGGGAGCTTCACCTGACCGCCGTTTCGACGCTCGGTCGAGCGGGTGCAGGCGATGCGGCGCAAGTACGCGGACCGCGTTGGTTTCGTCACCGTCTACATCAAGGAAGCGCACCCCATGGACGAATGGCAGATGGAGTCCAACGAGAAGGAGAGCGTCTGCTACCCGCAGCCGAAGACGACCCTGGACCGCGTGCGAATCGCCAATGACTTCGCGAAGCGCTTTCATTACGAGATTCCGCTTCTGGTCGATCCCATCGAGAACCCCGCGAACCGGCTCTACGCGGGATGGCCCGAACGCTTCTACATCGTCGACGAGCGGGGCACGATCGTCTACAAGGGAAAGCCGGGACCGTTCGGCTATCACCCGGAGGAGGTCGAGGCCTGGCTGGCGAAGCGGTTCGGCTGAGCTAGGACTTCCCGCTTCGCGCCGCGATCGGGACGGCGATCGGCGACTTGCTCAGCGGTCGCGAAACTCGTTGCGTCGGGTCCAGAGGTAGCCGAGGATCGCGAGGTTGATCGCGAGGAGCACGTAGCGACGTGTGCTGCTCGGCCGGCGCGCGATCTCGATCAGCTCGGGTGGGATGCCGAGCGCGGTCAGCACGATCGTGAAGTAGGTCGCCCACCATACCCGCATCGCGAGCAGCGTGCCCTCGACGGCGAAGACGAACGCGATGACCAGCGCGGCGGCGCCGATCGCCTGGACCTGACCCTCGGTGAAGTTGGAGAGGACCTGCGAGAGGTTTTCGACGACGATCTTGTTTCTGGCGGCCCCCAGAAACCGCGCGATCTCCATCGGCTCGGACTGGCTCGCCAGGCGAGCCACCCGCAACACGGTGATCCCCAGAAGGAGGAACGCCGCCGCCTTGAGGTACTTGAAGACGATGATCCAGATGAACCCCGCGGAGAGAGGTCTTCGCGCGGGCGCGCTCTCGACGGGTCCGCTTCCCGACTCTGGCACGAGGCGGTGAGTCTCCCACATAGAATCGGACGGGCGAAGCGATGATCCTGTCTCCGGGTTCCCGCCTCGGAGCCTACGAAGTCCTCGCGTCCATCGGCGCGGGGGGGATGGGCGAGGTCTACCGCGCGCGCGACACGCGTTTGGGACGCGAGGTCGCCTTGAAGGTCCTGCCGGAGGCCCTCGCCACGGACCGGGACCGGCTCACCCGATTCGAGCAGGAAGCGCGCGCCGCCTCTTCCTTGAACCACCCGCACATCGTCACCGTCTACGAGATCGGCCGCGAGGCGGAGGTCGCGTTCATCGCGATGGAGCTCGTCGACGGCAAGACGCTGCGCGAGCTGACGGCTTCGGGCGCTCTCCCGGTGAGGCGAATGCTGGGCGTGGCGGCTCAGGTCGCGGAGGGCCTCGCCAAGGCGCACGCGGCTGGAATCGTCCACCGGGACCTGAAACCCGAGAACGTGATGGTCTCAAAGGACGGGTTTGTCAAGATCCTCGACTTCGGCCTCGCCAAGCTGATCGAGGCCGAATCGGGCGAGCTCTCGGCGATGCCGACTCTCGCCAGCCCGCAGACGCGCCCGGGCACGGTCCTGGGCACCGTGAGCTACATGTCGCCGGAGCAGGCCAGCGGCGAGCCACTGGACTACAGGTCGGATCAGTTCTCTCTGGGATCGATCCTCTACGAGATGGCGACGGGACAGAAGCCGTTCCAGCGCAAGACGGCGGCCGAGACCATGTCGGCGATCATCCGCGAGGAGCCCGAGGCCCTCTCGAAACAGCGGCCGGATCTGCCCCCGCCGGTGCGCTGGATTCTCGAGCGCTTGCTGGCGAAGGACCCGGAGGAACGCTACACGTCGACGCGCGATCTCGCGCGCGACCTCTCGAGCGTGAGGGACCACATCTCGGAAGTGTCGGGCGGCGCGGAGGCCGTGTCGGCGGGTCCCGCTCGCGCGCGCCGGACTCGGATTCCTCTGATCGGCGGAGTCGCGCTGCTCACGGTGGGGGTACTCGCCGGCTGGGCGGCCACGCACGGTTTCTCGAAGCCGGGCCCCTCCGCGCCCTCCTTCCATCGGCTGACGTTTCACCGCGGAGTCATCGGCAATGCTCGGTTCGCCCCCGACGGGCAGACGATTCTCTACGGCGCCACCGTGGAGGGAGAGTCGGCCGGCATGCACCTCTACCTGACCCGCCAGGAGAGCCCGGAATCGCGTCGCTTCGAGTTTCCGGACACGGACATCGCCTCGATCTCTTCGTCGGGCGAGCTCGCGATCATTCTCGACTTCAAAGGCAACTCCGGCACCCTGGCGCGCCTGCCCATGGCGGGAGGCACGCCCCGGCCGGTGCTGGAGAACGTCAACTATGCCAGCGCCGACTGGGCACCCGACGGCAATGAGCTCGTCGTCTCGCACTCGGTCGAAGGAAAGGATCGGCTGGAGTTCCCGATTGGAAAAGTGCTCGTCGAGGGGGACGCGGTCGGCAGCCCGCGATTCTCTCCGAGCGGCGAGACCATCGCGTTCTGGGACTTCAACAAAGGCACGCTGAACGAGATCGGTCGAGACGGCACCGGGCGGAGAGCGCTGTCCTCCGGTTGGGCCTCCCCCACCGGCGTCCCCTGCTGGAGGTCGGACGGCAGGGAGATCTGGTTTACGGCGGCGGAAGGCGGTGAGCCGGAGGCGCTCTGGGCGGTCGATCTCTCCGGCAAGAGGCGTCTGGTCACGCGCGTGCCGGGCCAGCTCGAGCTCGACGACATTTCTCGAGACGGGCGGGTGC
>Ga0070706_100006380_pt1 | contig 11140 bp, 9 predicted proteins | sample KBSK5501metaG_FD_65476 | JGI IMG/M metagenome (GOLD analysis project Ga0070706, IMG submission 65476) | Corn, switchgrass and miscanthus rhizosphere microbial communities from Kellogg Biological Station, Michigan, USA - KBS K5-50-1 metaG | ecosystem: Host-associated > Plants > Roots >...
GAGTAGGTTTGAATTGCAGCCCAGGTTTGCTCGGATTCTCAACGTTCATTATGCAATCGGTTGTGCTTACCATCGCCTCTTCTAATACGACCCTCGCTCTAGAGAATTATTGGGAAGAGTCACTAGACACCGGGAAAATTCACGTTTACTGTAACATCGCCGCCTTAAACAACCGCGGCGAGAAAATGGGTAAATGGGTATTTGAGGGTTGCAAGCGACCATCGATGGGGACGCGCACGAACTATAGAGAGGAACCGATGAATACTCTGGATAATAGTCTGGTAGAACCAACGGAATTTTCGGCAGTAGGCTCGCTTCGACCGAAAAGGCGCTGGAAAACCAGTCCATCACAGTCACATCCCGTGATCTCCGAGGCTCTGCCCGGCCCGATCATCGGGAGCGGCTCGCGCGGACCACGTCTAAAGAAGTCGGGACGAGCGGCTCAGCTTTGGTCAAGTAAGCCTATGCACGAGCACATAGCCGCAGGAGGGAAGCTGCCGGCTCGCTTGAGAATCCAGGAACTCATCACCCAGTCGATCCGCGATTCTTTGTCTTTCGCCCACTTCAGCCATTCGCACTGAAGGGTAAGGTTTGATGTAGGCGAAAGCCTCCGACGCCCAAACGCCCACACGCTGACAGGCTGCTAGGCGCCGACTTGATCGAGCACGCTGCGCAGCTCGTGAAAGTCCACTGGTTTGACCAAATGGAAATCGAAGCCAGCTTCCTGGCCCCGACGGATGTCTTCGTCAGAGCCAAAGCCCGTCAGGGCAACGCCCTTGACGGCCTGCTTTTGTTTAGCCTGAGCAATGACATCATAACCGCTGCCATCGGGCAAGCCGATGTCGCTCAAAACGACATCAAATTGTTTTACTTTAACAATGTCCAATGCCGTTTGAGTGGATTCCGCCACCGAAATATCGTGTCCAAAATGACTGAGTAACCGGGACAAGGTCCGGCGGGTGTCGGCGTGATCTTCCACAAGCAAAATGCGCAGCGACCTCGTTGGTTTACGTGGGACTGTGGCCGGCACACCGCTCCGGCCCACACGATCCTTGAGCACATCGAGGGTGACCTTAAACGTCGTGCCGTAGCTACGGCCGCGGCTCTCAACGGTAATGGCCCCACCGTGCAAATCGACCAGGTGCTTCGAAATCGCCAGGCCAAGGCCAAGCCCGCCAAATTGCCGGCTGATCTGCCCCTCCTGCTGGAAGGGCTGAAAGAGCGATTGCTGTTGTTTTATGTCTATACCGATTCCGCTGTCGGTGATTTCGAACAGGAAATGATCCCGACCGTCGTTGGACGTGCGAATTTCAACCTGTCCGCCGGAAGGCGTGAACTTTACCGCGTTGCTGATCAGATTCCAAAACACTTGCTGAATCCGGATGGGGTCGGCCCAGGTGTTATGTTTCTTCGCATTCAGCTCGACGGAAGTTCTCAACCGTTTTTCGAGGATCTCCCCCTGCGCGATCCCGAGCGCTTCTCGAATAATTTCATGGGCGTCAACGCGGTCGAAACGCAATTGAAGTTTGCCGCGCGTCACGCGGGTGAGGTCGAGGAGATCATCGATCAGGCGCGCCTGTAACTGAACGTTGCGACGAATCGTATGAACTTCATCGCTAAAGATCGCCGGCAGTTTCTCGACGTTATCGGCCAGATAGCTCGCCGCCGCCAGCGCCGGCGTAAGTGGTGCGCGCAATTCGTGGCTTAGCGTCGCCAAAAAATCATCCTTGGCTTTGTTCGCCTTTTCCGCCGCAGCCCTGGCCGCTTCAGCGCTCCGAGCGCGGATAAGATCGCTGATGTCACGCGTCACCTTGGAAAAACCGCGGATTTTGCCGCGCTCGTCGCGCAGGGCCGTCAGGGTAACCTCCGCGCTAAAAGTAGAACCATCTTTCCGAACCCGCAGTCCCTGATCGCGACTGTGGCCATAAAGGCGCGCTTCCTCCAAGTTGTGCTGTGGTTTTCCCGCGGCGACGTCCAGCGACGTGTAAAAACAGGCTAAGTTCTTGCCGATAATTTCTTCGGCCGAATAACCCTTGATCCGTTCCGCGCCGGCATTCCATGTTGCTATGTTGCCGTCCGGGTCGAGCAAATAGATCGCGTACTCGTCCACTCCGTCTACCAGCATCCGAAATTGCTCCTCGCTTGCGCGCAATTTTTCCTCGGCATTTTTGCGCTCGGTCAAATCATGGATCACTTCGGCGAATCCGATCACCTCACCCTTTGAATCACGTATCGCCGTGATAACCGCCCGGGCCCAAAAACGGGACCCGTCTTTACGCACCAGCCAGCTTTCGTCCTCCACCCGCCCTTTGGTGCGCGCTTCCTTCAGCTGGCGCTCTGGTTTCCCAGCCGCCTTATCCTCGTCGGTGTAGAGCCTGGAAAAGTCCTGGCCGACAATCTGGTCAGCCGAATAGCCATTGATGTACTGTGCGCCGGCATTCCACGTTTCGATCAAGCCGTTGGGATCGAGCATGAAGATGGCATAGTCCTGCACGCTCTCCAACAAAAGGCGGCAACGCTCCTCCGTTTCGTGCAACACCCCGGTGACTTTCCGCTTCCTCATCTGATTAAGGCCGCGGGCAAATTGGACTGGTATTATCGGTTCGTCTACCGCGAATTGCGGGCAATACAAAAATTAGATTGGGGAAGCAAAACTATGGCAGGAATCATGCCTCGCGATTCCCGTGTGAATCATGAACGCGTGCAGTTCTTGCCTTTTATTGCTCACCGTCGCAGCCTCCGCGGCAAAGGCTGCAACAGCTGTGAAAATCCGCATCTCAGATCTCTCGCTCCTGCCTATCGCACTTTGCGTGATCACGCTTCAGGCCTGTCATCGAAATCAACCAGATTTGGTAGATTTGCCAGGTCTTCCGCCGATTCAAGAAACGAAGGATAAAATTACGACCGAAATCTGGGAGTTTCGTCTCAAAACGAGAAGCCTCTATAACGCGAGCAAGTTCGATGAGCTTGATGCGTTGGCAGCCCAGATAAGGGCCGAGCGCGCCCGGTTTGATAACGGCTCATGGAAAATATTTCAATTCTACGAGTCGCTTATCTGCCGACCGGACAAACCGGAAAGCATGTGGCAGCTCCACGCCCGCATTCACGAAAAATGGGATGCCGCCAAACCACGTTCGATTACCGCGCAGGTAGCTCATGCAAACTTCTTCAGCGATTACGCGTGGCATGCTCGTGGAACCGGCTATAGCAAAACCGTGACAAAAGAGGGCTGGCGCTTGTTTGCTGAACGGCTCGCCAAAGCGAAGGAATTTCTCGATAAGTCGGTCGATTTCGAACCGAAGTGCCCGATGTGGTGGCGCGTCAGGATGACGGTGGCTAAAAGTCAACAATGGAACCGCGACGAGTTCGAAAAGCTTTTTGATGAAGCTAAAGCGTTTGAGCCGCAATTTTGGGCGTATGACGTGGCCAAAGCTGAATATCTTTTACCAAGATGGTACGGCCAGCCGGGCGAATGGGAATACACCGCCACTTTGGAAATCGACAGACCGAAAGGCCTCGGGTTGGAAACCTACGCGCGAGTCGTTGAAGCGTTACACGGTTATTACAAGAATGTATTTCGTGAGACGCATGCTTCCTGGCCTCAAACCCGGGACGGCTTTGAGTTGATGCGACAAAGATATCCGGATTCTATCGCCATTCTGAGCGCGTATTGCCATCTGGCATGTTTGGCCGAAGACCGTCTCGTAACGCGGAAACTTTTCGACGAACTTGACGGACGATTGGTCGCGGACATCTGGGGGAATCAACAGAATTTTCGCCGCTGCCGCAATTGGGCTTACAGTCAATAGGCGAGCCCGTCCTGCGGTGTGTTGGACGCACAGAAATTCTGAAAGAGAGCGCGTCAAACGACCGCGGATTGGGCGGGCTAAGACCAAACGCTCAACGCCCAACGCCCAACGCTCAGAGTCCAAATTCGGAATCCAGCATCTAACGTCCAGGATCCACATCCCAAGCTCGATGTTGACGCCGCGCCACTTAAACCTGGTAAACTACTGCTTCGGCACGCGGCTCTTTGTGACGTCGAGCGGACTCGAGACATTTCTCATTGCTAGCTGACGCCTATCTAACATTAAGAGATCCCTCAACTTCTCCCTCGGAATTACAGAAAGAATCGGCCGCTCTGCACTGCCAGCCTTCGAAGGGTTTGTTCGGGGCCTCCTTTCGGAGACCGTCTCCAGATGGCCGCGGCCCAGATGATTGTACATCTTGAGGCAAAGCCGATTATCTGCTGAGCAGGTGCTTTAAACATTTATCTGTGTAAATCTGTGTTCATCTGTGGCGAAAGCGACAATTTTCTCCCGACGACACGTGATTGAAGTGTCCGGGATATTCTGCGCAATTGGTCACCTATGACGTTACATCTCGACGAAGAGGCGGTGCGGCGACACCTGCGGATGGAAGATTTGATTCCCGCCATGGAGAAATCTCTGATCGATTTTTCTGCCGGCAAAGTCACTCAGCCCGTCCGATCCGGCATCACGGTCGAACCGCCCGGCGGATTTTTCTTTATGATGCCGGCATTGTCCGAAGGGCTCGGGGTCAAAATCGTGACCTTTTACCCGACAAACGCCGAGCGGGGAATTCCGACACATATGGCAACGATTTTTCTCGCGAATCCTGAAACGGGTGAACCGCTCGCTGTCATGGACGGCAGACTCATTACCGAGATGCGGACTGCCGCCGTGTCTGCCGTCGCGACAAAGCTGCTGGCGGCGCCAGACGCAAAAGTGCTCGCCATTCTGGGCAGCGGCGTGCAAGCGCGCAGCCACCTCGAGGCTCTGCGTTTCGTCAGAAATTTTCATGACGTCCGCGTTTGGAGTCGGACACCCGAGCACGCGGAACGGTTCGCGAAAGAGTTCGGGGCCCAAGCGACCTCAGCCGAAGCGGCCGTGTACGACGCCGACGTCGTGGTCACCGCGACAAGTTCGCAGCTGCCAGTTTTAAAAGGCTCCTGGCTAAAACCGGGAAGCCACGTTGACGCAGTCGGCGCGTGCCGACCGGATTGGCGGGAGCTCGACGACGAGGCGATGACAAACGTTGTCTTCGTCGATTCGCGCGAGGGAGCAGTCAAAGAATCGGGTGACGTTATTCTTTCTGGCGCGAAGATCTATGCTGAGATTGGCGAAGCGCTTGCTGGCTCTGTTCCATCGCGCCGGGATGAAACGACAGTCTTCAAATCACTCGGGATGGCGGTCGAAGATATTACGGCAGCGCTGCTGGTCTATCGAGAGGCGAAACAAAATACGTGAGGCGAAAGACCGGTTGTGAACGCCTCGGATTACTGAGAAATGTCAGCGCGCAAGCACCCTCACGTCTGGCGCCTCCGGACTGCCCCAAGGTAGAAGCGGCATGTTCTTTCTTGCCAATCGAAAAACGTCTGGTCCAACTGAGCTAATACAGAGCTTCTGGAGCGGCGGCCGTGCTTTTGCCGAGCGCCTAGTGAGCTGGCATAACACCGTGACAGACAATTTGCCATGCACCTCGGACACAGTGGTGTAACGGGCGCGCATACCAGAGGCTGTTGATACGGCGAGCGATGTGCAGCTCTTGGCACGGGACAATGCTTGTACCGCCCAGCTCCTCTTACTCTAAACCGAGCGATTCGACGGTGACTTGGTCAATGGCCGCAGTGACGACCAAGCCGTGATCACGTTGATAATTCGCAAGGGCCGCTCTCGTTGCTGGCCCAAGAGAACCATTGATTGGCCCAACGTAGTAGCCCTCCTCCTGCAATGCACTTTGCACATTCACCACCACCTGATCCGGCAGCAGATTGCCGTAAGTGTAAATTGGACCGTCATAGTCGTAGTAATTATAGGCCGGATCGTAGCCCCAAGCGGGATACCAGTATCCCGCATCCCAGTAGTAGTAGCCTGTGTTCACAAAAACGATGATGGTGAAATGTTTTCTCCACCAATTGCAATCGTGTCGTTCCTGGACACGGCGCCGGAGCGCATCGAAATAGTTGAGCCGATTGTTAATGGGCCGCTGGAAATTTCCGGCGCCTGTTTTTGCCACGTTGCGCTGCTGCGCGTAGCCCAATGTTTGTCGCGGCGCCCGATTTCTGAACGCACCTTGGGTGTTGATCGGAAACGGCGCACGTCGCACCGGGCGGGCCAAGGAGGGCGAAGTTCTGGCGAGATTTGAGCTCGCCCGGATCGCGCCGCGAGCCTGACCTGAACCGCTCGTGGCCGAATGAGCGCTGGATCCTCCGCGGGCGGCAGGCTGCACGGCCGTACTGCTCGGCTGGGGATCGCCAGCAACCGCCACCGCGGCAAGCGAAACCGTTAACGAGCAAACAAAGGTTATCAAAAACTTCATTCGGTGTGTTTCCAAATTAGACCGTGCGACACGCTGCTTTATTCGCGATCTACCCTGCGCTTTCAAACGTTGTTGCATACGGTCGCCTCTGAAATATGAAACACCGGAGTGCGCAGCAAAGTTGCGCCTGAACAAGCTTCGTTAGAACCATACGATACCACGCGCGGCGAATTAAGATGTAGCGGCGGTCTCCGACCGTGTATGTGTTTAACGAAGTCTTCGACCTCAAACCGACGAGTCACCGAACCGGAAGTATCAGGCTGGCTGCAGGGCTGATGAACGCGGCGCCCTGATGGAGACTTTCCGACCGGAGTGTCCCGCTTTGGCGGGATTACTGTTTGCTGCCGGATCCTCGCTTCGCCCGCGAGCAGTGAGACCTGCGCCTGACACCATGCACGCCCGTGATACATCGGCAGCTTTCGAACCGCCGTTTGGCTCAAAGTTGGCGATTTGGAAATCGCCGCTCCTTGTTTCTCCGCCACCAGCCCATTCGTAAGTGAGAAAATCATCCAAAACTTCGCACATTTGTCCAAGTTTCTTCCCGTACTAAACGGTTAGCGTCCGGCGCGTCGGTGAAGCAAGCGCACGCAGCTATTGAGTGGTCTGAACCGGTAGCGCCGTAGGTGGGTCACGTGCTGGATTTTTTTCATGATTGCGCGGATACCACGGATAAGAAAACTTTAGCCACAGATGAACACAGATTTTCACAGATTTCGGAAAAGAAGAGAGTCTGGCGCTTTCTGTATCTGTGTTCATCTGTGTTGATCTGTGGCGAAAAAATCCAGGGAATCGCAGGCAGGATTGCCTGCGTTACGTCCCGATTCTGTATATAGTACGACCAATCAGGAGAGTCCAAGCTCCGGAGGAGTCCCGCGATGGCGGGGTTGTCTTGAGCATGAGAAAAAGGTCTCGCACCTACGGGGCTAATGGCTTTGTGCCCCGCTCTTCTATAAACTTGCCGCGCCTACGGCGCTCCTCGCGCGCTCGGCCCAACGCTAAACAAATACCCGACCGTCCCATCTATTTTTCAACATGCTCGCCGGTCGCCTTCGGCTCCTGAATTAATGCGACGATCAGAAGTCGCCCCTACAAAACGACGCGTCGCTTTACATCTTGTCTCGCTGGTGCGGCTGTGACAGATCAAGCGCCGGGCCGAGAGGGACGATGCGAGTGGGATTAATTTCAGTGTGCGTCATGTAGTAATGGCGCTTGATATGGTCGAAATTGACTGTCTCAGCAATGCCCGGCTGCTGGTAAAGGTCCATTAAGTAACCTTGCAGGTTCGGGTAATCAATGATGCGACGAATATTGCACTTGAAATGGCCGTGATAAACGGCGTCGAACCTAACAAGTGTGCAAAATAGCCTCCAATCGGCCTCGACAATCCGGTTGCCGAAGAGATAACGGGTCTTGGCGAGCCGCTGCTCAATTTGATCAAGTGCTTCGAAGAGTTTGCGACAGGCAATTTCGTAGGGACGCTGCCGCGTGGCGAAACCGGCTTTGTAAACGCCATTGTTGATGTTCTCGTAAATAAAATCTGTCAGCTTGGCTTGCTCCGCTTGGATCTCCTTCGGAAAGAAATCGAGCTCTTTATTTTGGGCAAAGGCATTGAACGCCCTGTTGAACATCGGACAAATATCGTCCTCGCAGTTGTTGACGATCTTTTTTGTTTCCTTATCCCAAAGCACCGGCACGGTGACGCGCTCGTCGAAGTTCGGATCGGTCGCGTTGTAAGCTTCCCGCAAATAGCGAAAGCCATTTACCGGATCCGTTGATTCGAAAGGCGCGGTGAGAGGCGTCTTCCCAGAGGGATCGCGAAAGGCCCATCCTCTTTCATCGCGAATTGGATCGACCACTGTCATACCGATCGCGTCCTCGAGTCCTTTCAATTTCCGGAAGATCACGGTGCGACTCGCCCATGGGCACGCAAGCGAAACATATAGGTGATAACGGCCGGCCTCAGCCGGGTATGGCGTTGATCCATCATTGGAGATCCATTCGCGAAACGCGTCTTCCTGGCGCTGAAACTCACCCGTGTCAGATGTTTCCGCAGCAAATTGCGCTTTCATTTTGCCAAACCGATCTTCTTCAACACTTCGATAAAACGCGGGTCCGAACGAATAGAATCGAACGTTCGGTCGAGGTTTATCTCCAACAACCACGCGGAGCGTTCCTTGACCGCCCATTTGAGCCATTGCAAGGCTTCTGAGTTCGCCCCGGCTGTTGGATAGCGATTGGCGATCATCTGCGCCGACTGATGTTTTCCGCGTGCTAGATATCTTTGCATAAATTCGCCTTACGGCAGAGAGCTTAACAAACAATAACGCCCCGGTGTAGAGTGTTTGTGTCAAGCGCCGCTTATGGTGGCGGCGCTGCAAGCGCAAACTTTTAGATTGGCGTCTTGATTTTATACGCGCCCAGCTTTCGCCGGCCGCGCAATCCTTCGAAACACAAAAATAAACAAGGCTCCCCGACGCATCTCTTTTTCGGCGCGAACCTCTCCTCTCCTTGTATTTGTTTAACGTCTCGTGGTGAGCGCGGTGACCATTCTTTCATTAACACCTCGCTTCAGCCAGGTGCCTGCCAAATGGCAAGGCGGCAAACCGCTTTAGCGGTTTCTCCGGCGCAGTGAAAAACCGCTGAAGCGGTTAACAACGCTTGCGTTCACGTTTCGCACCCCGCTAAAGCGGGGTGTTAATGATACTCACTGCCGCAACGCTAAACAGACATCCTGCCTTACGGAGAGCACCAAGGTGAGAGTAGTTGCCGTCCGCCTCAAAGACATACGTTTAAGATTTCAAGAGACCTGTCACGGAACCAGGACCGCGGCGCCGTTAATTTTTCCTGACCGCAGTCGATCGAGCGCGGTATTCGCTTCTTCGAGCGGAAATGTTTGCGTTTCTGTTCGCACGGGGACACGTGGCGCGATGGAGAGGAATTCTTCGCCATCTCGACGGGTGAGATTTGCGACCGAGCAGATGGTGCGTTCCCCCCAAAGATCCGCATACGGAAACGAGGGAATGTCACTCATGTGAATGCCGCCGCAGACGACGGTGCCTCCCTTAACGAGCGCGCGCAACGCCACTGGGACGAGCGCCCCAACGGGCGCAAAGATGATCGCGGCATCGAGTTTTTCTGGGGGCATTTCATCAGAACCGCCGGCCCAAACCGCGCCCAACTTCCGGGCTGATTCTTGTCCGGCTTGATCACCTGGACGCGTAAAGGCGAAAACTCGCCGGCCTTCATAGAAAGCGACCTGCGCAATCAAATGAGCAGCCGAACCGAAACCATAAATGCCGAGCTTGAGTGGATCTCCAGTCTTGCGCAGAGAACGATATCCGAGCATTCCTGCGCAAAGAAGCGGCGCGGCCGCCACATCGTCATATCCATCTGAAAGTAGAAAGCAAAATCGCGCGTCAGCCACTGCGAACTCGGCGTAGCCGCCATCAATCGTGTAACCAGTAAATTGCGCGTTATCGCAAAGGTTTTCCCGATTGGAACGACAATAAGAACATTCGCCATCCGTCCAGCCAAGCCACGGAATACCTACACGATCACCGACGAAAAATCTATTAAGACGCGAGCCGAGCTCTTGAACGTAGCCGACAATCTGGTGTCCCGGAACCAGAGGAAGTTTTGGATTGGGCAGTTCGCCGTCGACAATGTGGAGATCAGTGCGGCAAACAGCGCAGGCCGCGACACGAACAAGCAGCTGGCCTGGTTGCGGAACCGGGGCTGGCAGCTCGCGCAACTGCAACGGTTTACCCGGCTCGTCAAGAAGCATAGCGCGCATGAGGATTTACCTAACTGTCGGTAGGACATGCAATCAGAAGCAGTAATTTTTGCGATTGCAAAAAGTCGGTCGGGGCCGACACTCGAATATCTTAGCCAAAAATCCCACCTCATGAGCTCTCCACCTACCGGGGATGAAGGGATGCACATCATTGCGCGAAAGCCGCAACCGAGGTTGCTTCAATCCGCCGTTACCAATCCGGAATTACAAAGCGCCGCTGGCGCCACGGGCCAGGGTCCTGGTTTATCTCCGGCCAGACGCATCGCGCTTATTGGCGGAATTATTTTGGTATTCCTCCTCCTGGCCGGGGGAGTCTTTTATTGGATCCAATCGGAACGGTATCCGGTGGTTGTGACAATCGGTGTGCCGGACAGGGGCGCGCCGCAGGATCCGCTCGCTAAAAGAGGTGGACCGCTTGTGCCGGTAAATCCAGAAATGCTGCATGTCAGCTCAATTGCGCTGGGAAATCCTCGTCTGACAATCGTCAACGGAAAACGATTGGCCGAAGGTGACTGGCTCGTCGTCTCAACCCCCGTAGGCGCTGCCAGCCTTCGTTGTATTCAAATCGAAGATGGCTTCGTCCGGTTTAGGCACGGCGGAGAAACGCTCGCAGCCAAGTTACAGCTCGTCGAGAAACCTGGCCACTGAGGTGCCGCGCTGTCCGCGCGGTCCAGCCACGCTTTCGCAATCTTTGGTGCTGAAGATAATATGAATGATGACCTTGCTAAGCGATTGGGTCATTGCAAAACAATCGCCGAAAAACACGCGCAGGTGAATCGCGCTGTCAGCGCTAGTGAATTTTCCTTACAAGGACTCGCCGCGGCGAGCTAGTATAAATATCGCGCCCGTTGGGGTCAAACAGGTACCACCCTGTGGGATGAATTGCGAATTGCCTCATATTAAATGACACCGAAGGGAGGGAAGAAAAAGCGGGTATAAGCAATCGTTGCCTCATATTCGATGACACCGATGGAAACGTCGGAATCGTTGAGTATGAGGAGCAAA
>Ga0070706_100006382_pt1 | contig 11139 bp, 10 predicted proteins | sample KBSK5501metaG_FD_65476 | JGI IMG/M metagenome (GOLD analysis project Ga0070706, IMG submission 65476) | Corn, switchgrass and miscanthus rhizosphere microbial communities from Kellogg Biological Station, Michigan, USA - KBS K5-50-1 metaG | ecosystem: Host-associated > Plants > Roots >...
CTCAAGGCCACCCGAGCCACCGTTGTAGCTTACATTCCTCGTATTGTTGACTATCACCGTTCGGTTATAAACATTGGTCACGTTGGTGACGCTGACGTTGGTGACGGAGCGGTTGTAGTAGAAGTCTCGTCCGTGCCACTCCCCGCCTGCAAATCCCACGCCGGTATAACCGAATCCGTAATTAATTCCGCCATAGAAGCCGACGTGCGGCCCCCAGTATCCCGCGTGCCAGACATAGAATCCCCCGCCCCATCCCCAATAGCCTGGCGTCCACAGCATTCCGACCGGCGCCACCACCCAGGTACCCGGAACCCAGTAGTAGCCGTCATCGTCGTCCCAAGCCCAATAACCCGGCGTCCAGAAATAGCCTGGGCCCGGGCAGATGGGCTGCGCGTAAACCGGCAACGGAGGTGGCCCGATGCGGACCGAGATGCCGACCGCGATCTGTGAAAACGATGCGGCAGAAAAAGACAGAACGATGATTGCTAACAATACCCAGCGAACTGCGGCTCGATTCCTGTTCATTGCCCGTCTCTCCTGGTTCTTTGTCACTTACGCTCTCCCGAAAAGTTAAAGCGCCAAGTGCATTGTCCCGCAAAATCGACGCTTGCGCTGATTACGTTCCTCCCTTGTAAACACTGTACTTTGGAGTATGTTGCTCGCAGCGGAAACCATTTGGAATGAGAAGTTTGGAAACCAGAATCAATCGGCTTTCCAGCGGAGCCGGAAGCGATTAAGTAAAGACAGGCGCGGCAGTGGTAGCAAACGAGAACTAATTAATCCTCTTGCCGCGTGTAATCCGTTCGTCGATGGGCTTGCGCCCGGCGAATCCTTCCTGCGTTCCGTGCCAGTGGGTAATGGATTTTTCTCCCACCTTCCAGCACAGCAGAATGATTTGGCCTTCGACGGCGCACGGAAAATCGAGCAGGCCGATGTCGATGTCTTTGACCTGCACGCCAATGGAGTCGATTTCCGCCAGCGCGTCTTTGGCTCGTTGCTCCGCCTTGACCCGCTCCGCTTTGCGCCGGGCTAGCGGCACCACATCGAGAAACATGCCTCCGTTCAGAAAAACCCTATGAGCCAATGCCTGCTGCTCGACCTCAAATTCTTCCATCACCTTCTTGCTCGCGATCGCGGTACGCAGCAGCGACTCGAGCACGGGCAACAGAGACTGCGCTTCCTCGAGAGTAAAAGTACGGTCGGCCATGGGACACTTGTATTTTACCGCAGCCAGCGGTTGAGCCGTGGCTATTGGATTTATCCGGGGAAATCCGCGTGAATCCGTGGCAAGAGAAGGCTCTGGCTTCAGTGGCTTCTGCCGTGCGAAGGATCGGGCGACGTAGCTGCGTTCACGTCGATGTGAAGACCCTGTGCGGCTGCGGTCCCCGGAGGATAGCAATTCCCGTCGCGGCTGTAGTTGGTGCAGCGGCCAGCGACGTCCTTGCGCTGCGGCGACTGTGCGAACTGCCAGACTTCGGCGAATGGGACTCCGCTCTCCGCCGGACTGTGCGGTCGTTGCGGAAAGGCACATCCCGGCGCGGGCGGGCACGCATCATTAATGGCCCAGTAGACAATTTCTCGTTTCCCCGCGCTCTGGCGAATGTCTTCGGCAGTGACAACGTTGCCATCGTCCGTCGCAGCGATGCCGGAACAATAGATGCCCGGGCGGAACCCTGCGGCCGTAATGCCGTCAACCCAAGAGTAAACGTAAGCTTTCTGCTCGGGCAGCATGCGTCCGCCCTGTTCCTGGTCGAGAAAAATAACGGTGTCGCGGGGGAAGCCCTCGCGTCGCGCGGACTCGGCTGCGGCCCGCGCGTCGGATCGCCCGAGGCGCGTGGCCTTCGCCACGGTTTTCAGTTCGGCGTAGAGCCGCCCGTTGAACAGCACGAGAAATCCGAATCCCGCGGACTCGACGGCGGCCCGATGACCGGCCCAAGTGTTGGATGTCGCTCCTGGAGGATTGTTCAGCCAGTATCCGGTGTAGGAAAAAGTCTGATGAAGAGTTTTAAGGTTGGCATCGCCGGGGTAGTCGTTGCGGTCGAAGCCAAGGTAGGTGCTGCTTTGGGCTAGCATGAATGCGCACGAAAGCGCCAACCAAGCCGTCGCTGTCGCGCACCGCAGATTCACGAAATCGATTCTAACGAAGCAGACCGCAGCGGCTATAGCCTAGTCCTCTATCGGCAGTCGACCGGCACGACTGAAAGTCGTGCCCTTCCCGGTTTTGCGTTACGTGGGTTTTGCTTTCTTTCGGTTTTGCTCTTCCGTCGAACAGCTGACGGCTATCCTCCGATATGCACCATGGTCCTCGACGCGGGAACGAAGTCTGCTTCGCCGATGTGGTGCCGTTCTTCTTTCTTCGCCACCACGCCGCGGATGAAGTCCGCCAGGTCTTCATCGCTGGCCCCATGACGCATTTGCGCATGCAGGTCGTGATCCCACACCGAGAACAGGCAGGTACGAATCTTTCCGTCGCTGGTGATGCGGATGCGGCTGCAATGTCCGCAGAAGGGATGCGACACGGGCGCGATGATGCCGATCTCGCCAACGCCATCTTCAAAGCGGTAGCGCCGCGCGGTCTCCGAGCGCGCGTGCGGGATTTCCACCAGTGGCCGGTACTCCGCCATGCGCGCCAGGATTTCGTCGAGCGTGACCACCGTCGAGGGCGCCCAGGTGCGCCCCTCCTCGAGCGGCATGAACTCGATGAAACGCACCGTCACGCCCTCTTCACGCGCGAACATGCCGAACGGAATGATCTGGTCTTCATTGAATCCGCGCATCAGCACGCAGTTCACTTTCAGCGGCCACAGCCCGGCACGCCGCGCAGCGCGAATGCCCGCCAGCACGTGATCATATCCATTGGGCACGCGCGTGATGCGCGCGAAGCGGTCGGGATCAACTGCATCCATCGAAACCGTAACCCGTGTCAAACCAGCGTCTTTCAGCGGCTGCGCGAGTTCGGCAAGCATGTGTCCGTTGGTAGTGAGCGCAATATCCAGCGAGTCTTTATTGCCATTGTTGCCATTGTGCGGCGAGAGGCTGGCCAGTTCGCGCACGAACTGCACCACACCCTTGCGCAAGAGCGGCTCGCCCCCCGTAAGACGAACCTTGGAAATCCCCATGCCCACCAGCACGCGCGCCATCCGCAGATAGTCCTCGAAGGGCAGATCGCCGTACAGCGCGCCTTCGTTCCCGGTGCGGCAGTACACACACTTGTAGTTGCAGCGGTCGGTGATGGAGATCCGCAGGTCGGTAATGGCGCGTCCGAATTTGTCGTAAAGAGGCAAGCTCGTAGCTCTTGGCCTTTAGCTCTTAGCTTGCGTGGCTTGCGTCCTAGCTAGGGTTAAGCTAAAAGCTAAGAGCCAACAGCTAAAAGCTGTTTTGGAAAGAAAACAAACAGGCGGGACCATCCCGGCGGTTGTTTCCTTTCCAATGCGCTCCTTCAGGAGCGCGGGAGGCGCCGGCGTTTCCACCAGCGCCCTCGGGAAGTGTGGGACGGACACTCCTGTCCATCAAACCCATCCCTCGCCGCCACTGCCGGGGTATGCCCAAAGGCCGAGGCGGTCGGAAACCTTACTTTCACATTATAGGACGCGGGGAAGCAAAAATAGGATTCAAGGTTTTGAGTTCACGAGCATTTTCTCTATCGCCGCCCCGAGAATCATTGTGCCGACCTGCCGCTTTGCGGTAGACGTCGGCAACAAGGTACAATCTCCCCCTCTTTACCCCCTGCAGAAAGGTACGCAGGTGATTGTGCGGGCAGCGCGAGATTTCAGGCCGAAGGCCAGTCTCAGTTTGGCAGTGTTGCTCGCAGTGGCCCTCAGCTTCTGGGCGTGTTCGGAACGCCAGCCGATTAATCACACCGTTATCATCCTTCAGGAGAATCACACCTTCGACAATTATTTCGGCACTTTCCCCGGTGCTGACGGGGTGACGAGCGGCGTCACTTCCGCGGGGCTGACGGTCTCGCTGGCGCCTTTGCCCGACATGGATTATTCCAACCTCTGCAATAGTTGGGACTGTGCCCTCCGAGCCATGAATGGAGGAAAGATGGACAGCTTCGACCTTATCGGCGGCGGATTGTCCGCTTACACGCAAGCATCGCAGCAGCAAATTCCGCATTACTGGGAATACGCTCAACACTTTGTCCTAGCCGACCGGTACTTTACCTCCGTGCATGGTCCCAGCCTGCCGAACCATCTTTTTACACTGGCCGCGCAGTCAGGAGGAACGATCGATAACGAATCCGCCTCCGGAGGAGGAGTGGCTTGCGACGGCACTCCCAGCGGCACCGTCACGGTCATCGATGCCAACGGCACCCGAACGCAACAGTCACCCTGTTTCGATTTTATGACTATGCCTGACCTGCTCGAAGCGGCAGGGATTTCATGGAAGTACTACATTGAGGGCGGCACGGGAGTCCTTGGAGTCATTCGTCACATTCGCAACAGCCCGATGTGGACGCAGAATCAGGGCACAACCGCGCAGTTTCTTAAGGATGCACAGAGTGGGCAACTGCCAGCGGTGAGTTGGTTGATCACGCCCTACCCGGACAGTGAACATCCGCCGAACAGCACTTGCACCGGAGAGAGTCAGACCGTGGAATTCATAAATGCCATCATGCAGGGTCCTGCATGGAACTCCACTGTCATATTTGTAACCTATGACGACTTCGGAGGATTCTACGATCACGTGCCTCCGCCGCAGGTGGATCAAAATGGCCTCGGCCCTCGAGTGCCGCTGCTGATCATTTCTCCCTTTGCCAAACCAGGATATATCAGCCACACCCTCTACGAGCATTCCTCCATGCTGAAGTTCATCGAAACGCGTTATCACCTTCCTAGCCTTACAGCCAGGGACGCCGTCGCGAACAACATGCTCGATAGCTTCGACTTTCGTCAGCCGCCGCAACCTTCGCTGATTTTGCAGCCACACCAGTGCCCGTGATCACGGGGTTCAGTGCTTCAGAAGGCGCATGCTGCCGTTGATAATGAATCGACCGCGGTTTGCAGACGAAAATCTACCGGGTGACTGATCCGCGCAGTTCCTTCTCGATCGCCGCCTCGGCCAGCGGCGCCATGATTTTGTATCCCGCGGCGTTTGGATGCAGCCCGTCGTCGGCGAGATCCTTCTTCATGAGTCCCTTGTCGTCGACCAGGGCGCTGAAATAGTCCAGATAGGTACAGCCGTTCAATGCCGTCGTGCAGTAATCCTTCAGCCAGCGATTGAGCGCCAGAATCTTCTCCGGAGAGCGCTGCGCAAAAAAATCCTGCGACTTGGGCGTGTAGTTGTGCACCGGCAGCACCGAAGAACAAATCACTTTGATCTTGTGGGTACGGGCGAGCTCCGCGAACGACTCGTAGTTGGCTTCGATGTCCTCGAGTCGCATCGGTCCGGTATTGCCGGCAATGTCGTTGGTGCCGGCGAGGATAATGACGACTTTGGGTTGCAGATCGATGACATCCTGACGAAACCGCACCAGCATCTGCGGCGTGGTCTGCCCTCCGATGCCGCGGTTGATGTAGGGCTTGCCGGGAAAATATTCGTCGATGTACCACATGTCGGTGATTGAGTCGCCGAAAAAGACGACGCGGTTCTCGCCCGGTGCGGGCGGGTTGAGCGCGGCATTGGCCTCGCGGTAGCGCGCCAGCTGGCCAAAGTCGTCCGTGAACACGGCGATGCGCGAGGCCCGATATTGATCCAGGCCGGGAAAGCCGGTCGTCGGGATGCTGGGTTGCGTCTGCGGTACGACCTGCGGAGTACTGGGCTGCGCTTGCGGCGCGGCCTGCGCGAGGACAGACACAGTGAAGAGCAGCATCGCCATGAGTTGTGCGATGGAGCGATGTTTTCTAAAGTGCAAGATGCCTCCAGGAAACCCCCGTTCAGAGTTTTACAAGCGAATCGAGCTAATCACAGGGATAATGGCTCATCGAGTTCACTACAGAATGTGTTCGATTTCAAGATTGCCCCACTTGCGCTGCAGATACTCCGCCACCAGCCGGCGGTGGCAATTCTCGGGCATGGGCTCGCTACAGAGCAGGCAACTGCCCTCAACGACTTCACGCGCCAGCGTGTCTTCCACCTTGCGCTCGGCCATCAGGCCAAGAAATCTCTTCTCGTAGTCTGGCCACGCGCCGTGATTCTTCTTGTATTCGTCGAGCATGGCTTGCGTGGGCGCCAGTTCGGGCAAGTGCAAATATTGGATCGAAAGGATAGCCTCACAAAAAAACAGCAAATCATCCCGCTTGGAGAAACCGGCCAGCTGCGAAACATTATTCAGCCTCACGTCAATCAGACGCAACAATCCGGGACGCCGCAGCTTCCCAAAAAATTCGCGCGCAGACTTCTTGGTAAATCCGATGGTAAAGACCTTCATCGACGCGGGGCTCCCCGTGCTAAGCCGACACGTGGTTCGCGGAGTACTCGATTTGCTCCGCTTGCTTTTCGTAGGCAATCGCCACCAGTTCGTCCCGGGTGTGAAAAAGATGGTTCTCCTGAATGCCATGCAGGGCTAGCAGGCGCAGCAACAAGGCGTCGTGATCTTCCAAGCTTCCATCCTCGAGGATGTGCCGCACACTAATATTTTTTTCGTGCAAGTATCTCGCGATCAAGATCGAGCGATGACAGCTGAGTGGTTCTTTCTCGGCACACAGGATTGCGACTCGAAAATTCTCCATCTCCGCCAGTAAGCGCTCGATTCCCCGCTCAAACAGCGGCGTTTGCGCGATCAGAGCATACTGCGCCCGCCCGGCGCGGTAGCAGGCGCGATCTTCCGAACGCGCTCCCAGTTCCTGGCCCAGAAACAAATATTCCCGCCCGGAAGTCTTGAGAGCGCTCGCCAGGGCCTCGCGATTAAATTGAGGATTAAAGCGGCTGTATGGCCGGGACCGAACGTCGGCGACGGCTGTAATGCCGTGCTGCTCGAGGAGCGCCAGCAGACGCTCGCTCGTGACATTCGAATGTCCAATGGTGTAAATGGTTTTCGTCATGGCGAAACGCGGATGACTCCTGCAATCAGCTTGTAACAGGCATTCTGCGCATCAAACTTTTCACTGAGGCTAATACACAGGATGGGGTTCTGCAACTCGGCACAAAAGCCGTCCGGATTTAACAGGATCGGTTTTTCAACGACGGGACGGTGATGGCCAAGGCATAATCGCAGCCGGCGAGCGAAAAATGTCCTCGCACTCTGCGCCGTGCCATGCCGCGATCTGCGCCCTCCGTAGCCACAGTGATCTTCAACAGTTCCGGCTGTGCTAACGCAAGAGAATATTTCTCTCGCTCTGCGATCGGGGCTGGAACTCGGTCGTTGAGGCCGCTCGCCGTAGAGTCGCCATTCATCCACAGAGGGCCGGGTCGATCGAGAGCCGATAGCAATTGCCGCGCTGTGAGCTGTCCGGCGAATCTCCATCGCACAGTGGTATCGACGAGGTGATTTTCAGTTTGGCATCCTGACGGTCGAGGCCCCAGCAAACCCACTTCGATGAGGTCCAGCAATCGCGGATCGCGCCAGGTTTTGCGGTACCATCGTTCCGCACTGAGTTCGCCTCGGTCGCGCGCACTCACGGGCCGGCACCACGCACCTAGCTTCTGACCATCCCACTCCTTGCCAGCCACGCAGCGTCCCGTAAGCTTGCGTGAATTCGCCAGGCAGACGATTGTTTTGGTATACGGCATGGCCGAAAACTACTTCAGCGTCTCGCAAAGAATTCTAGCGCTGAGTTGTAGTAGTGACTTCGTTGGCTATACTTTTCCGAAAAGAAGTCTTCCCGAAATGGAAGCAGCCCGTGGCACTAAGGGGGTGTTTTGCTATTTTGAAGACGCTCATGAGCGCCGCGAAGCAAGATGTCGAATCGCTGCTGAATAAGCCGCCAGACAACTCCTCAGTCGAGGACATCCAATAGCACCTCTATGTGCTGGATAAGGTGCGCCGAGGGCTGGAGGACGCCCGAGCCAACCTACACTCTCCCAGGAAGAAATCGAGTCTCGCCTTCGTAGTCGCTTCCCGCATTAGCCGCAGGGCGGGGAGCAGATTTCCTGGCTTCGCTCGGAATGACAGTTGTAAGCGGAGTCCTCGGGTTGCTGTCCTCGGATTGCTATCCTCGGTTTGATCCGTGCAAATCCGCGTGAATCCGTGGCCAGAAATTCTTTGTGAGCGGCCCTGTCTCCCGCACTGTCGAGCTTCGCTCGACCGGACGGCCGAGGGGCGGCTGTCCCCACGTGAGCTTTCGCTTACATCCCGTCGTAATTCGGCCCACCGCCGCCTTCCGGTGGAACCCAGGTGATGATCTGGTACGGATCGGCGATGTCGCAGGTTTTGCAGTGAACGCAGTTCGACGGGTTCAGACTGATGCGCTTGCCGTTTGGTTGGTTCGCGTCTTCCACCATTTCGTAAACGTTCGCCGGGCAGAAATTCTGGCAGGGGCTGCCGTATTCCCTCACGCAGCGTGTGTTGCAGATGTTCGTGTCGTGAATCACCAAGTGTGACGGCTGATCTTCCTCGTGCTTGGTGCCGGAGTGGTAGAGGTCAGTCAGCTTGTCGAATGTAAGCTTGCCATCGCCCTTGGCGGGGCCGAGCAGGTGGGCTTCAGCGCCTCCATCTGGGGGAAGTTGGGCCAGTTTGCGCATGTGCTCCTGTCCGGCCTTCGCGGGATAGCGGTTGCGCAGGCCGCGTCCGCCGGTGACCATCTGCAGTCCGGTGTGGAACATGCCCGCGTACATGCCGTGCTCGAATCCCTGGTGCAGGTTGCGCACTTTCCACAGTTCCTCTTTGATCCAGCTCGCTTCCACTTTTTTCTGGAACGCGATCAGAGTCGCAGCTGACGAATCATCTTTTGTCAGCGCGTCGAACGCAGTCTCAGCCGCGAGCATCCCGCTCTTGATCGCAAGGTGAATTCCCTTGAGCCGCGCCGAATTGAGGAAGCCAGCAGAATCGCCGAGGATCATCCACCCATTGCCGGCAACCGGAGGAATCGCCCACCATCCACCGTAAGGCATCGACTTCGCCCCGTAGCGGATCATCTTGCCGCCTTCGAGCAATTTCGCCACAAACGGATGCCGCTTGAACTCCTGCAAAACGTGTTGCGGATCGAGCCGCGGATCCTCATAGTCGAGCCCCGTTACAAAGCCGAGCGAAACCACGTTGTCTTTCGAGCCGTAAATCCAGGCGCCGCCGTATTCTTTCGTGGTCAGCGGCCAGCCCATGGTGTAAACCACCTCGCCCGCCGCTATGCGCCCCGACGGCACTTCCCAAAGTTCTTTCACGCCGACGCCGTAGGTTTGCGGGTTGGTGTTTTTGTCGAGATCGAACTTTGAGACGAGCTGCTTGGTCAGCGATCCGCGCGGACCTTCCGCGAGGATGACGACCTTCGCGTGTAAATCGTAGCCGGGCTCGAAGTTCGATTTCGGATGACCTTCTTTATCGACGCCCTTGTCGTCGGTGCGTACGCCGGTGACGCGATCGCCGTCGAACAAAAGTTCAGATCCGGCAAATCCAGTGAAGATCGTGATTCCCGTCTCTTCCACTTTGCTGCCCAGCCACTTCACGAAGCGGTTTAGCGAGATCACATAGTTGCCGTGGTCGCGCAGGAACGGCGGAGTAATCGGCAGCTTGAACTTGCCCCTTGCAGTGAGGAAGTAGACGGCTTCTTTTGTAACTTCGGCGTCCAGCGGAGCTTCTTTTTCAAATCCTGGAAGCAATTCGCGCATGGAACGCGGGTCAAGCAGCGCCCCCGAAAGACAGTGCTGCCCAACCTCGCGTGCCTTCTCCAGCACGTAGATACTTTCTTTGCTGAGCTGGGAGTCGGGATGGGCGGTGTTGTGCGCGTCGATCAACTGCGCAAGCCGCAGCGCACACGCCATACCCGCAGGACCGCCGCCGACGATGACCACGTCGGCAGGCATTTGAGGCCGCTCAACACCTTCGATAGGTTTGCGGAAAATCAGCATAGGACAAGTTTCAACGTTTCAAGGTCTCAGAGTCTCAAGGTCTTGGAATACAAGGTTTCAACGTCCGCTGACCGCAAGTCGTTTTTTTGAAACCTTGAAACGTGAAACCTTGAAACTTATGTCCCCGCTTTCGCCCTCTTCACTTCTTCAATCAGCGGAGGCACGATGTCGAATAAATTCCCAACGATCGCGTAGTCGGCAATCTCGAAAATCGGCGCCTCTGAATCTTTATTCACGGCAATGATCGTGCGCGAGCCCTTCATCCCCACGATGTGCTGAATCGCCCCGCTGATGCCGAGCGCCAGATACAGCTTGGGCGCAACCGTCTGCCCTGAAGACCCAATCTGGCGGTCCATGGGCAGCCAGCCAGAATCGCAGATCGGACGCGACGCCGCCAGGTCGCCGCCAAGCGCATCGGCCAGTTGCTTGGCGATTTCAATATTCTTTTGCTCTTTGATCCCGCGACCCACGGCCACAATAATCTCGGCTTGCGTCAGATCGACCGCCTGTTTGGCTTCTTTGAAAACTTCTTGCGGCTTGTTGCGGATGACTCCGTCGGCAATTTCAACGCTCACGGTCTCGACGGGAGCCGCGCTCTCTGCCGCTTCGGCCTTGTCGCCCCGGAATGCTCCGTTCTGAAACGTCGCGAACCACGGAGGGTCGCTGGCAAAGCTGACGTCCGCCGCCAGCTTGCCCTGAAACATCTGGCGCGTGAAAACGAGTTTCCCACCTTCGTGCTTGAAGCCGATGCAGTCGCTGATGACGGTGCGTCCCATGGCCGTCGCCAGCTTGGGCACAAAGTCGCGTACCTGGTAGGTATGCGGCATCAGCACCAGCTTGGGCTGCTTCGCGGTGAGAAACTGCTTCAACGCGGCCGCAAAGGCGTCAGGCGTGTAAGGCTCGAGCTTCGGGGATTCGATCGCATAGACCTTCGCGACTTTTTTTGCCGCGACTTCCGCAGCGAGGGACGCTGCGCTACCGCCGACGACTGCTGATTCCAGAGTCCACCCGGTTGCGGCAGCGATGGCCTGTCCAGCAGTGATGGTTTCCCAGGAGACGCGATTCAGTTTGCCATCGCGCTGTTCGACAACTACGAGGATCGTATCTGGCATAAAATCAGCTCTTAGCTTCTAGCTCCTTGCAAAACCTTGCCGAGCTTCGACCGGCGGACAGCCGAGGGCGGCTGTCCCTACG
>Ga0070706_100006384_pt1 | contig 11138 bp, 7 predicted proteins | sample KBSK5501metaG_FD_65476 | JGI IMG/M metagenome (GOLD analysis project Ga0070706, IMG submission 65476) | Corn, switchgrass and miscanthus rhizosphere microbial communities from Kellogg Biological Station, Michigan, USA - KBS K5-50-1 metaG | ecosystem: Host-associated > Plants > Roots >...
GTCGCGTGGTGCGGCGGCGAAGGTTTCGACCTCGTCATCATCGAGGTCATGCCGATGGGCGACATCGGCGGCGAGAACCGGCTCGACCAATACCTGCCATTGTCACTGGTGCGCTCCCGGCTGCAGCGCCGCTGGACGCTCGACGACAGCGATTACCGCACGGGCGGCCCGGCCCGTTATGTGACGGTGCGCGAGACCGGAAGGCGGCTCGGCTTCATCACCCCGCTGACCCATAATTTCTGCGAAAGCTGCAACCGGGTTCGCCTGACCTGCACCGGCACGCTCTATATGTGCCTCGGGCAGGAGGATGCGGCGGATCTGCGCACGCCGCTGCGCCAGTCGGAAGGCGACGAGGCGGTCGAGGCCGCGATCCGCGAGGCGATCTCGCGCAAACCCAAGGGCCACGATTTCATCATCGACCGCCGTCACAACCGGCCCGCCGTGGCCCGCCATATGAGCGTGACCGGCGGGTGACCGCCGCGTCCAAGCGGCAGGAGCCGCCGCGGATCGCGTTCGTCGCATCCGATGCCGAGCCGGCACGGCAGGCGCTGCATGAGTTGCGGCAACGCTACGGCACGATCGCTCCGGAAGACGCCACCGCCATCGTCCCGCTCGGCGGCGACGGGTTCATGCTCGAAACCCTGCACCGCTTTGTCGCGCATGACGTGCCGATTTTCGGCATGCACCGCGGCAGCGTCGGTTTTCTGATGAATTCCTACCGTGTCGAGGATCTCGTCGAGCGCATCGCGGCGGCGCAACCGGTCGAGCTGCACCCGCTCGAAATGGCTGCCACAGACATAGCCGGGATCTGCCAGCGCGCGATGGCCTTCAACGAGGTGTCATTGCTGCGCGAAAGCCGCCAGGCGGCCAAGCTGCGGGTCAGCGTCGACGCGGTCGTGCGGCTCGACGAGGTGATGGCCGACGGCATCCTGCTGTGCACGCCGGTCGGCAGCACCGCCTACAACCTTTCGGCACACGGGCCGATCATCCCGCTCGGCGCCGGCGTCTTGGGGCTGACCCCGATCAGCGCCTTTCGCCCGCGGCGCTGGCGCGGCGCGCTGCTGCCGCATGGCGCACGGGTCAAGATCGAGGCGCTCGAAACCGACAAACGGCCGGTCAGCGCGGTCGCCGATTTCACCGAGGTGCGCGACGTCGTCGCGGTCGAGATCCACGAAAACCGCGACATCGCGATGACGCTGCTGTTCGACCACGAGGCAAACCTCGAGGAGCGGGTGCTGAAGGAGCAGTTCCTGAGCTGAACTCCCCTCTCCCGCATTGCGGGAGAGGGTGCCGAGCGCCATCGGCGCGAGGCGGGTGAGGGTGATGCAAGGATTAGAACCCTCACCCACCAGCCGCTTTTGCGGCTGGTCCCCCTCTCCCGCGGTGCGGGAGAGGGATACTTCTCAGTCCAGCGTCAGCGGCATTCCGTCGAGATCCTCGGCGCGTTCGATCGCGATCAGCACCGCGAAGCCGGCCTTGTTCGGATCGCGGTCTTTCTCGGGCTGCACCAGGCGGCGCCACACCTCTTCGTAAACCGGTCCCGATTTGTAGATCTTCGCCCGGCCGTAAAAGCGCGCGATGCCGCCCTTCGGCAGGATCCCTTCCTCGCGCAGTTGCGGCTTGCGGAAATAAACGGTCAGCGGCGTCCCATCGTGAAGGTTGGCGCTGGTCGAGCCCTTGCCCCGCTCCCACAACGCGATGTGCTCGTCGTCGAACACCATCGTGCCGCCGCGCGGCGTCACCTGGGCGTACCCGTTCGGCAGCACCGAACCAACCAGGCACACATTGGCGGGAAAGGCGCTGTTGATGTGGGCTTGCAGCACTTTCGGAATGTTCGCCATCGGACGCTCCGCGTTTTCGGTCGGCCGAAAGTAACCCGTTCAGGCGGTTTGATCGAGGGTCGAAGATATGTCGCGCGTCGTGGCCCGGCGCAGATCGCGGACCTCACGCTCATCGAAGGCGCGGCCGCGGTGCATCGTGCAGCGATTGTCCCAGATCACCAAATCGCCCTCGCGCCATTCGTGGCGATAGACGAAGTCACGGCGCGTCGCGTGTTCGATCAGCTCGCGCAGCAGCAGACGGCCGTCGGGCAGCGGCCAGCCGACGATCGCAGAGGCGTGCGCCGCGAGATAGAGCGTCTTGCGTTTCGAGCCGGAATGCACCCGCACCAGCCGTTGCGGCACGGGCGGCAACACATCCTTCTCGCCAAACAGCAACTCGGTGAAACCGAGCTGAGCGCGTGACCAGGCGATGTCATGCAGCGCGACCAGATCCTCGATCCCGGTTTTAGTGGCGGCCGGCAGCGCGTCATAAGCAGCGCGCAGATCGGCGAATTCGGTCTCGCCTTTGCCAAGCGGCCCCGGGCGCGGCACGCGGTGCGCGTACAGCATCGACAGCGCCGCAGGAATTCGGCGGAACGATCCGTCGGTATGCCACAACCGGTTGCCGAGCTGATCGAAACGGCGCGCATCGTCGCGGCCGCGCACGCGCCCCTGCTCGTCGAGGTTGGAGATGTCGGCCATCTCCGGCCGCAATCGGCGCTTTACGTCGGCGCGGCCGCTGCGCGGAATTTCCAATTCGCCGAACTGGCGGGCGAAATCCATCTGCCGTTCGTCGTCGAAATCCTGGCCGCGGAATACCAGGACGGCATAGCGGTCGATCACCTGCCACAGCGCCGCCACGGCGGCTTTGTCGAGCGGACGTCCGATATCGACGCCGCTGACCTCGCCGACGAAGAGCGGGTGCAGCTGGCGTACGGAAAGGCTCATTTCAGCTCAGGTGCGAGGCGCGAGCGGACGAACTCGCCGACCGCCTGCACGAGGTGCGTCAGATCGGCGCGCAGCCGATCGAAGCGAGGCAGCCGCTGCAAGGTGCGTTGATCCATGTAGAGCGACCGGTCGACCTCGATCTGCAGGCTGTGGCGGTTCTCGGCCGGGCGGCCCTGCCGCCGCACGATCTCGACGCCCTTGTAGCCCTCGTTGATGCGGACGTCATAACCGAGCCCGCGCAGAAAGCGGGCGACGAAATCGGTGAATTCCGGAGCGCAGGTCGTGCCGTCGCGATCGCCCAATACGAAATCGCCATGTCCGTCGCGCGGGCTGCCGTTGGAGGGCATCGAATGGCAATTGATGTGCCAAACCGCGCCGAATTCGGCATGCAGCCGCTCGCAGGTGTCGTCCAGCACGTTGTGGTAAGGCGAGTGGTAACGCTCGATTCGCGCGAGAACATCATCGGGGCTGAGCTTGCCGTCGTAGATCGGCACGCCGGGCTGGGCATGACGGCGCACCAGACCGACGCGGGTCACCGGACGCGGCTGGAAAAACGGCGGGAGCGGGCCGGTCAGCATTCCCGGATCGAGATCGTCCGGAGCGCGGTTGGGGTCGAGATAACTGCGCGGAAACAGCGCCGCAATCAACGTTGCTCCGAAAGCCGGCGCGGCCTCGTACAGCTCATCGACATAGGAATCCTCGGCGCGGCGCAGCACCGGCAACGGGCAGCGATAGGCAAAATCGTCGGGATAATCGGAACCGCTATGCGGCGAGTCCAAGACCAGCGGCAGCTGAGCGCCCTGCGGATCGCGACGCCACAGGACGCCCGGAATCTCGAGACCCGTAAGCTGGCTCCTCATCGCCTCCGATCCGATCGCGGGAATGCGAGACTGCAACCGCCGACACCCCCTCGCGGAGGCGCTTGCGGCTACAGCGATGTTTTGTCATCGCATAGCGGGAATGCGGAGGGAAGGGAGAAGCAATGACCGGCCGGCGGAAAATGCCGGCTGATCAGGCGAGCAATTGCAGAGGGCTAGCGCTGCACCGCGGCGACGACGCGGGCCAGACCGAGGAACTTCTCGGGATCCTGCGGCTCGCCGTTCACCAGCACCTCGTAATGCACATGCGGGCCGGTGGCGCGGCCGGTGCTGCCGAGGAAGCCGATCTGATTGTGCCCCGCAATCCGCTGCCCGACCGAGACGGTCTGGCGATGCAGATGGGCGTAGCGGGTCGAGATGCCATTGCCATGATCGATCTCGACGACTTTGCCGTAGTCGGCGCGATAGCCCGAATAGGTCACAACCCCGGCCGCCGTTGCATAAACGGGGGTCATATAGGGCGCCCGCAAGTCGATGCCGGTGTGATAGCCGGCGTGGCCGTTGATCGGATCGCCCCGCACCCCGAATGGACTGCCGAGCTCATAGCTTTCGAGCGGCGCGGTAACCGGCAGCGTCTTGACCAGCGTGCGCAGCGCCGCGAGCTTCTCGGGGCTGATCGTGGCGGCTGCGGCTTGACTTGCCGAGGGAGGAATGAACGGGCCGCCTTCGCCGCGGTTCACGCCGTGTTGCGCGAACATGTGCTTGACGTCGACACCGGCCGAAGCGAGCACCCGCTCGATCTGCGAAAAAGCGCCGCGGTCGACGGCAACAGCCGGTGCGGCAGCCCGCGGCGCCTCGGCGGCGGGCGGCGCCGTGGGAATCACAACAGCGACCTGGCGCGGCTGCTCGGCGGCCGGGGCCGCGCGTGCCACGGCGGGGGCTGGTGCAGCGGCAACGGCGGGGGCCGGCGCAGCTGCAACGACGGGCGCTGCCGGAGCCGGAGCCGCCGGCGCCGACAGGATCGGCGGCGCGGCTTCGGCGACCGGGCGGGGCGCCTGGCGGCTCGGCAGTGCCGATAATTTCTGTTCGAGCTCGTTGACCCGAGCGCGCAGATTGTCCCGCTCGCCGACCGCCTTGTCGCGCTCGCTGCTCAACTGCTGAAGTTTTTTCTGCGTCTGGTCGAGACTGCTCTGAGCCTGAGAATGCTTGGCCTGCCCATCGGCGAGTTCGGCGGCCTCCTTGCTGAGCCTGGCTGTCAGGGTCGCGCGCTGGGCGTCCGCCAGATGCAGATCGCGCTGCGCCTGTTCGAGGGCCCCGGTCAATTGCGCGATCCGGTCAGCCTTGCCCTGCTCGGACAATGCCGCTTGCCGTTTTGCTTCGTCGCTGAGGGTGTCGATCCTGGCCTGCGCCGCCGCCAGATCATTGCGCAGCCGGTCCACCGCATCCTGCAGATCGGCATTGGCGCGCTCGGCGCGTTGCGCGGCGGCTCGCTCTGCGCCGGCGACATGCTTGTAATGGAGATAACCGACCGCCGAGTACGACGAGGCGCCCAAAGCGAGCGCAACCACAGCGCCGATCGCCGTCGGCCCGGGCCGCCTCACCGCGAAGGCGCGCACACTCCTTGCCACGACGAGGCCGCCACCCGTCAATCCATGAAGCGCGCTTCTCGATACATCCTGCGTGCGGATTACGACAGCGCGAAGCGATCGATTTTCTGGGAAGAGCTCGCTTCCCCAGCGCAACAGATCGGTCACCCTACTCCCCCACACCGGTGTCCGAGCCGTAGGTGTCCGGCGACGAGCGCCAAACCAGGCCTCGGAGACAAACCCCAATCGGAAGCCGCCGCCGTATGCTCTGAAGGCCGGATCGTCTCAGGGATTAACCCTAATGAACGCCCAGCTCCCCACCCCGCATGACCGGCGCGCGGCATCCCCCAACGCCGGTTGACCCTAACCCGTGATTCCAGGAGTTGCAACAGAAAATGTCGTCTTGCGCGAATGCTTTCTCGTGTAATTCCGGCAAAGTCGAGAAACCTCGGCTACTTGAATCAATTAACACAAAGTTAAGTCGTCAAAAGGAAACCGGCATCAATGGTCATGGATTGTCGTTAGGCGGGCTGTTGCTGATAGGCCGGGCGGGCTCTATTGGCGGCGATGCAACACCGCCTTGCCGGAGATTGGCCAATTCAGCGGGAGGGAAGCGAGAGGGACGACAAATAAGCAACAGGAGGCGTTGCAGATCGGCAACGCCTTAGGGCGCCGAATCAGGCAGGGATCGGCAACTTCGCTGGAGCCCGCTCCTGAGGGGCAAATTGCGTCTGGTAGTAATCGGCAAAAATGCCGCCGCGCCGCAACAGTTCCGGAAGCGTGCCCTGCTCGGCGATAATGCCGTCGCGCAACACCAGAATCAGGTCGGAGCGGCGCACCGTCGACAGACGGTGCGCGATAATGAAGGTGGTTCGCCCCTCCATCAGGCGCTCGATTGCCTCCATGACGAGGGCTTCGGTCTCGACATCGAGCGCAGAGGTCGGCTCGTCGAGGATCAGGATCGGCGCATCGCGCAACAGCGCGCGGGCAATGGTGATCCGCTGTTTCTCGCCTTCCGACAGGACCACGCCGGCTTCGCCGAGCTGGGTCTGATAGCCCTCCGGCAGTCCTGCGATCATGTCGTGGATGCGCGCCGAGCGGGCGGCATTCTCGATCGCGGTGTGATCGGCGCCGGGCCGGCCATAGGCGATGTTGTCCGCCACCGACAGCGGGAAAATCAGAGGCGGCTGCAATACCATGCCGATCTGCCGGCGCAACGAAGCGATCTGGTATTGACGAACATCGACAGCGTCGATCAGCACGCTGCCGGTCGTCGGGTCGAAGAAGCGCGGCAGCAAGCCGAGAAGGGTCGATTTGCCGGCGCCGGTCGGCCCGACGATCGCGACCTTCGTCCCGGCTCCGATCGAGAGATCGATATCCTTCAGCACCGGGGTCTCGGGGCGGTAGCGGAAGCTGATGTCGCGCCAGGCGACGTCGCCCCGTGCGCCTTGTGGCGGGAACTGCCGCGAGCCGCTCTTCAGATCGGGCTCGGTTTCCAACACCTCGAAGACTCGGGTGGCGCCGACCCGTGCGCCCGCGATCAAACCCCAGCTCTGCGTGATCTTATTGATCGGATCGTAAAGCTGCGCGAGGTAGGAAATAAAGATGATCAGCTGACCGAGCGTCAGCGTTCCCGACATCACCGCGCGCGCGCCGGCGTAAATCACGACCGCCGTGCCGCCGGCGATCACGACGCTGACCGCACCCGAATAGAGGGTCTGCCAATTGTACATGCGCAGCGTGGCGCGCAGGCTCTCGCGGCTGGCGCCCATGAAACGGCGGTGCTCCTCCTCCTCCTTGGTGAAAGCCTGCACGACCTTGATCGCCGCCATGCCCCATTGCACGAGCGAATAGACGCGGGCATCGGCGTCGCGCACCTCGGTGGCGACCTCGACGATCTTGCGATTGAAGACAGAGATCACGACAAACAGGATCGGCACGACGGTCAGCGCCAGCAGAGTCAGCACCGGATCCATAGGAAACAGCACGATCAGCATGCCGCCCAGCAGAATCACCGCCGAAAGGATCGGCAGCACGCCGTTCATGATCATCGTCTGAACCGCGAAACTGTCGGCGGTAATCCGGTACATCAGATCGCCGACCCGCTGCCGGCTGTGATAGGCCAGCGATAGACGCTGCAGATGCGCATAAAGGTCGCTGCGCAGGTCGTTGACCATATCCTGGCCGACCCGGATCGTCGTGTAGTTGTGCAACAGGGTCAGCGCGCCGGCGCCGAGATGGACAACGACCATGCCGGCGCAGGCGACCACCAGCAGCACCGGCGCGGGCAGCGACAGCAATGAGCCAATCGGGCCGCCGAACGGGGCCTCTTTGCCGCCGAGCACATAGTCGATGATGATCTGCAACGGCCACGGCTTCAGCAGCTCGAAGGCGGTAATCAGGAAGACTTGGGCAAGCGCCCAGGCGACCTGCCAGCGATGGGCCTTCAGATAGGGCAGGAGCTTGGCGACCATCGCGCGTCCTCTGCAGAACGAACCGGGGACGGACCCGGCGCCGCGTCAGACCATGGGCGCACCGATCGAGCGCGGCGCGCGTCCGATCGGGCCGGCAGGCGTCAACTTGGCCTGCTGCGCCACCGCTTCGATGATGCGGTGCATCAACCGGCCGAAGGTGACGAGCTGCCACCCCACTACCCCCAGGTTAACGGCTCCGAGCGCCAAAAAGATCATTGCGACGAGCGGCGAGCCAAGGATCAGACCGGCGGCCGTCACGGCGGCGCAGCCCCGCAACAGCACGCGGGCAAGGCTCGACATTCGCATCGCACAGCGCACCCGCAGCAACCGCTTCGGCCCGCCATGGTTCTCGGCGCAGACCGTGATGAACGCCCGGCTCCAGAGCCCGCGCGAAATCTTCAGATCCCATTTGCTCCAGCCGGTATCGGGCACGACGAAATATTTCTGCGGCAACAGAAAATCCATCAGCCCGGTGAGCAGCGCCTCTTTTTCGCCAGCGAATTCATTCCAGTAGGACAGCGTAAAGGCGCGCGCCGGCCAGTCGATACGGGCCCGCTGCTCGACTGGCGCGACACCGACATGATCCTGGGTCTGCATCGTCTTGAAGCGCCATTTGAGGCGTTCCCAGCCGCGCAGCAGCGGGCCGAGATAAATCAGCAGAGCCACCAGGGCCCGCGCCTTGAACCCGGTGAAGCGCTTGTCGATCGGCGCCTTCAGCGCGCCGTTGACGCACATGGCCCAGGTCGCCAGCAGCGGCACCGTCAGTAGCCAGAACCAGCCGCCGGCAATGATTCCGGCGGGCGCCAGCAGCAACGCCGCGAGGCTCCACTCGAACGTCAAGGGCAACAGCGATGTCAGCGAGGAGGGCGGCTCGTACATGGTCTGGAACAGGCCGCGCCCGAACACCCCGGAATAGATCACGGGCTTGCGCGACAGGAGGAGCGCCGCCGACAAATCGCCATAGATCCGGCCGAGCCACTTCGCCTGCCCAAACAAATTGAAGCGGAACGGGTGCTTGGCGTAGACGAGGGCCTCGGCCTTGCCGTAGCCGCGCTGCTGGCCGATATACGCGCGCACCGTGTTGCGGCGGAAATGCCAGACGATCGCCGCCGGGCTGAAACCGATCGTGTGACCGGCATCCTGAAAGCGCCAGCAGATGTCGACGTCGTCGCCGGCCGCGCGGTAGACCGGATCGAAGCCGCCGAGCCCCATGAGCACATCGCGCCGAAACGCCATGTTGCAGCCGGCGATGTGCTCCGCGACCTCGTCGCTGATCAGCACATGGGTCGGTCCGCCGGGCGATACGGCGACGGCGGCCGGAACCAGGTTGTCCTCGGGAGGCGGGAAATTCGGCCCGCCGCAGGCGGCAAGGTTGCTCGCCTCCATCTTGGCGACGAGGTAGGTCAGCCAATCGGGATCGGCAACGCAGTCGCTGTCGGTATAGGCGACGATCTCGCCGGTTGCCGCCTCGGCGCCGACGTTGCGCGCGACGCTCAATCCCTTGTTGGGCTGGCTGATGATGCGGCAGAACGGAAACCGCTCGGCGATTTCGAGCGTGCGGTCGGTCGAGCCGTCATTGACGACGATGACCTCGTAATCGGGATAATCGAGGGTTTCGAGCGAGGCGAGGCAAGCCTCCATCGTGCGCTCGGCATTGTAGGAGCACACCACCACCGAGACCCGCGGGTAGCGCGGCAGAGGCGGCGGCAGGGCGCCCTTGTAGCGAGCGGCGACCGCATAGAAGGCCGGTTTCGGCTGGCGCTGGCGGTCGACGAGCCCGAACGCCCAATCCTCGATCAGATGTCCCCCGGTGAACCATTCGTCGGTCCAGGCAAAGACGAAAGTGCCGGCGACCCCCGAGGCAAAGGCAGCTCGTACCTGCCAGCCCAGGATCTCGGCCTGCTCCCGATCGCCGTTGCGCATCGAATCGACGCCGAACTCGGTCAGCACCAGCGGCTTGTCGACGGCGAGGTTATGCAGGCGGGCGATATACCGGCGAAACGCGGTTTCGTCGTGCAGATAGACGTTGAAACACAGAAAATCGGTGAAATCGATCGTCAGGTATTCGGTCGACGGGAAATTGGCGTAGCTCACCAATGCGCCGGGATGCTCCTGACGCACCAGAGCCACCAGTTCCTTCAGGAACCGCCGCACCTCCCCCGCGCCGTGCCAACGAATCATGTCCGGCGGGATCTCGTTACCGACGAGATAGGCGAACACCGCCGCATGGCGGCGGCAGGCGCGCACGCCGCCGCCTACCGCCTCGCGGATTTCCGCCTGGATCGCGGGACTGTCGAGGAACGCGACATGCTGCGACCAGGGCAGCCCGACGAGAACCTTGAGCCCCGCCTCCTCGGCCGCGTCGAGCAACCAGACGGGCGGCACGGTGAAAACCCGCACGGTATTGACGCCGGCGCCGCGCATCAGCGCGAAATCGCGCTCGACAATTTCCGTTTCCGGGAACTGCGCGCCGTGGCTGCCGGGGCCGAACGGGCCGTAGGTCACGCCCTTCACGAAATATTTGGCGTCTTCGGCAAAAAAGAATTTGCCATGGACCCTGATATCGCCAAGGCCAGCCGCCGCCCGGTCCGGCAGAACCGCGCCAGGCGCCGGCGTCTCCAACGCCAGGATGTCGCTGTCGATCGCGCTCATCTCGCCAGATCCCGAATTGCGGGGGGTGCCGATTGGCTGAAAATCGTCGGCCGTCGCGTAATCGCCGAATTTATCTGTCATTTTCTGCCCAAAACCAAGCGATCAGCAGAAACATCCACAGGCACAGCCGGGAATACATCAGGGTTGTGCATGATCGGCCCGGCGTTCCCAAGCCAGCGCGGTAGCGATGATCGTGTCGAGATCGGAATGCCGCGGTTGCCAGCCGAAACGGGTCCGGGCGAGAGCGGGGTCGGCGACGAGCTCGGGCGGATCGCCTGCCCGCCGCGCCGTCTCGCGGAACGGCACCGGCCGGTCGGCGATCCTCTCGACCGCCGCGATGACCTGACGCACCGAACAGCCTTGCCCGGTGCCCAAATTGAGCGCGCCGCTCTCGCCGCCGCCGGCGAGATAGCCGAGCGCCCGCACATGTGCGTCTGCAAGATCGGTCACATGGATGTAGTCGCGGATCGCGGTGCCGTCCGGCGTGGCGTAGTCGGTGCCGTAGACCTCGACCGCTTCGCCGGTGCCGAGTGCGGCGCGCAGGACCCGCGGGATCAGGTGGGTTTCGGGCTCGTGGTTCTCGCCGATCTCGCCCTCGGGATCGGCGCCGGCGGCATTGAAATAGCGCAACGCGGCAAAGCGCAGGCCGTAGCACAGATTGTACCAGTGAAGCACCCGCTCGATCGCGAGCTTCGTCTCGCCATAGGGGTTGAGCGGCCCTTTCGCGGTCGCCTCGGCGATCGGCAGCCGGTCCGGAACGCCATAGACGGCGCAGGTGGACGAGAAAACGATCGTTCCGACCTCGGCTTCGCGCATCGCTGTCAGCAACGCGAGAGTGCC
>Ga0070706_100006386_pt1 | contig 11136 bp, 10 predicted proteins | sample KBSK5501metaG_FD_65476 | JGI IMG/M metagenome (GOLD analysis project Ga0070706, IMG submission 65476) | Corn, switchgrass and miscanthus rhizosphere microbial communities from Kellogg Biological Station, Michigan, USA - KBS K5-50-1 metaG | ecosystem: Host-associated > Plants > Roots >...
CACGAACGCGGACGAGATGCTCGAGCTCGCGGACCGCGCGATGTACGTGCACAAGAGGCAGAAGAGGGATCGCCTCCGGGCCTGACCAGCGCTCGGGCGGGTGACGCACCCGCTGGGGGGCTCGGCGTCTCGCTCAGGGGTTGGCCTCCCCGCCTACACCTTCCTCCTTGTCGTTCCTTGTGTTGGCGGGGCCCCTCCACTCCCCTTCGCGAGATCGCCTTCGCCCCCCGCGACATCACCCGCCCTCGCGCTGGTCGCGCTGCGCGCTAGCATTCGCAACATCCGGCAGCGACCGGGAGGAGTAGCGGCCCCGCACCGATAGAGAAGGAGCGCCACCGGCTGGAAGCGCTCCGCGGCGAGAGGGGTCGCGAACGTCACCTGCGAGCCGGATCGGGCAGCCCGTTATAGCGAGATGAGGCGTGCGCGAAAGCGCGCGTGAACTCGGGTGGTACCACGGACTGACCGCTCGTCCCGAGGCGAGCGGTTTTTTGTTGTCCGCGAAAGGAGGGCGATCGATGGCGATCACCGAGAAGCTCAGTCCGCCCAAGTCCGCGCTGTCACATCAAGAGAAGAACTTCCGGCCATCGGTCGTCGAGCGCGACCTCTATGAGTGGTGGGAGCGGTCGGGCTTCTTCGCGCCGCCCGAGAAGGACGACGGCAAGCGGTTCGTGATGATGCTGCCTCTCCCGAACGTGACTGGGGACCTGCACATGGGTCACGCCCTCGGCTTCGGCGGATACGAGGACATCATGGCCCGCTATCACCGCATGCTCGGCGAGGCGACGCTCTGGATGCCCGGTACCGACCACGCCGGGATCATCGCCCAGATCGTCGTCGAGAAGGAGCTCGCCAAGGAAGGCATGACGAAGGATCGGGGGCTCACCCGCGACCAGTTCCTCGCCGAGATGTGGAAGTGGATGGACCACTACCGCCCGCGTATCGAACAGCAGCTGCGCATGCTCGGGTGCTCCCTCGACTGGAGCCGGCCGAACTTCACGATGGAGCCGAGCAAGCAGCGCGCGGTCCGGACCCACTTCATCCGTCTCTACAAGAAGGGCCTGCTCTACCGCGAGGGACGGATCGTCCACTGGTGCCTGACCTGCCAGACGACGTACTCCGACCTCGAGGTCAAGCACATCGAGCGCACCGACCCGCTGTACTACGTGCGCTACCCCTGGGCGGGACCGGGCTCGGACCGCGACGTGGTCATCGCTACCACACGCCCGGAGACGATCCTCGCCGACGTCGCGGTGGCGGTGCACCCCGACGACGAGCGCTGGAAAGCGCTCATCGGCAAGGAGGTCACCGTGCCCGTCGTCGAGCGCCGCGTGAAGATCATCGCCGACGAGGCGGTCGATCCCGCGTTCGGTACGGGCGCGCTCAAGATCACGCCCGGACATGACGCGACCGACTTCGAGATCGGCCAGCGGCACTCCCTGCCTGTCCTCACGGTGATCGGCAAGGACGGCCGCATGCTCCCGGCCGCGGGGCCGCTCGCGGGGCTCGACCGCGACCGCGCGCGCAAGGACATGATCGACCGCCTGCGCAAGGCGGGGCTCCTCGTGAAAGAGGAGCCGCTCACGCACGCGGTGGGCGTGCACGACCGCTGCGGGACGGTGGACGAGCCGCTCGTCCTCCCGCAGTGGTGGGTCCGGATGAAGCCGCTGGCCGAGCCGGCGATCGCCGCGGTGCGCGCGGGGACCGTGCGGATCCTCCCTGAGTTCCAGGAGCGCATCTACTTCAACTGGATGGAGAACATCCGCGACTGGGCGGTGTCACGGCAGATCTGGTGGGGGCATGACGTCCCCGTCTGGTACTGCCGCGACTGCGACGAGACCGTGGTGCCCGATGAGGACGCGCCGGATCCGACGCGCTGCACGAAGTGCCGCTCGGACGATCTGCGCAAGGACCCCGACGTGCTCGACACGTGGTTCTCGAGCGCGCTCTGGCCCTTCACGACGCTCGGCTGGCCGGACTCCACGCCCGACCTCGCGCGTTTCTATCCGGGGCACGTCCTCGAAACGGGCTACGACATCATCTTCTTCTGGGTCGCCCGCATGATCGTCATGGGGCTCTTCGAGATGGGCGACGTCCCGTTCCGCACCGTCTACCTCCACGGTCTGGTGCGGACGGGCGGCGAGAAGATGAGCAAGTCCTACGGCAACACGGTCAGCCCGGTCGGGTTGATCGAGGAGTGGGGCGCCGATGCCCTCCGCTTCGGTCTTGTCGTCGACACCGCCGCGGGCATGGACACCGAGATGTCCGAGGCGAAGCTCATCAATGCCCGGAATTTCGGGAACAAGCTGTGGAACATCGGCCGTTTCGTGCTGCGGCAGCTCGAGGCGTATCCCGACGCCCTCGCCGGTCACGCGATCGATGAGGCGCCGACGGGCGACCTCGCGGAGGCCGACCGGTGGATCCTGTCACGGACGCACCACGCCGTCGTGGAGGCGACGCGACTACTCGACGGCTACCTCTTCGGCGAGTACGCGCACTTCCTGCAGCACTTCGTGTGGGCCGAGGTGGCCGACGCGTACATCGAGCTCTCGAAGGCGGGCCTGCGCGACGAGCGACGGCGGTCGGCCACCGCGCGCACGCTCGCGTACGTGCTCGACCGCGTCCTGCGCCTGCTCCACCCGGTCACGCCGTTCATCACGGAGACGCTGGCGCTGCAGCTGTGGCGCGCGGCGCGACACGACGGGACGAGTCTCGTCATCGAACGGTGGCCGGTCGCGGGTGGCCGCGACGAAGGCCTCGAGCAGCGCATGGATGCGGCGCTCGACGTCGTGCGCGCGGCGCGCGCACTGCGTCAGGACGCCGGGATCGAGCCCGGCGAGCGCGTGCGCGTGACGCTGTCGGGAGAGACCGGGCGGATCGCGAACGCCCTCGACGTGATCGCCACTCTCGCGAACGCCGAGGCCAGCGTCGCGGCGGGCACCGGACCGGCGAAGACCGTGGGGGCGATCGAGGTCCGCGTGGAGGCGAAGCGCGACGCCGCGGCGGAGCGCGTTCGCGCCGAACGCGAGCTCGCCGACGCGCGCGCCGCGTTGACGCGGTCCGAGGAGCTGCTCGCGAAGCCCGGCTTCGCGGAGCGCGCGCCGAAGCAGGTCGTGGAAAAAGAGCGCGCGCGCCTCGAGGAACGCCGCGCGCAGGTGCGCCTGCTCGAAGAGGAGCTCGCCCGTCCGGGCGAGTAGCCTCACCGCCGATGCCGACGGCACCGCGCTTCGCCGAGTACGGCGACCTCTTCGACGAGATCGTGCGCTTGCGCGAGGAGGGGAAGCCGGATGAGGCCCTCGCCCTGATCGAGGAGGAGGGGCTCCGGTTCCCGAAGCAGACCGCGTACGTGCACCTGTGGCGCATGTCCCTCTCGGTGGCGGTCGGCCGCATCGACCACGCCATCCAGGCGCTGGACGAGGCGCTCGCCTCGGGCTGTCGCTACCCGGCGCCGATGCTCCGCGAGTGGCCCGCGATCGCGCCACTGCGCGACATCGTCGAGTTCGAGCGCCTGATGCACATCGCCGCGATGCGGTACGACGCGGAGCTGGCGGCATCGCGCGGAACGCTCATCGTCGAGCGGCCCGACGTGATCGCGCCGCCGCGCGGGCTCCCGCTGCTCGTCGCGCTGCACGGGAACAACGACACGGCCGAAAAGTCCGTTCCCTTCTGGCGCGCGGCGACCGCGCGCGGGCTGGTCCTCGCGGTGCCCGGCTCACCGGAGATCGCGCTCACGCCCGGTCTGTTCGTCTGGAACGATGCGGACCGCGCGCACGTACACGTGCTCGATCAGGTCGAACGGCTGGTCCGCGAGCAGCGCATCGACCCCGAGCGGATCGTTCTCGGCGGCTTCTCGGCGGGGGCGCTTCGCGCGCTCCAGCTCGCCTACAGCCCGGCGCTCCACGCGAGAGCGGTCATCGCCGTCGGCCCGTGGATCCCGCTCAAGGAGGCCGAGGCGCTCGCGTCGGCGCGACCGGTGCGCACGTTCATCGCCGTGGGCGACCAGGACAAGGGCGGATATGCGGGATCGCGTACGCTCACGGACCGCCTGAGCGGCGATGGCGTGCCCGTGCGACTCGAGGTCATCCCGGGCCACGGCCACAGCTATCCGCCCGAGTGGGACTCCACGCTCGGCCGGGCCATCGACTTCGCCCTCGCGGGCTAGGTCACCTGTTCTCCTTCAGCGCGGCGTTCGCGCGCGTCCCCGCGTCGCGTAAGGCGTTGTCCGCCTTGTCCTTCTTCGTCGTGACCTTCGTGAGCGCCTCGCTCACGGCATCGCGGATGTCCTGGTATCCGCGGATGCTCGGACCGGCCTGGCTCAGCGGGATGAGGTCGAACGACTGCTTGCTCTGGGGGCGCTTGACCCAGTAGTCCTTCAGGACCTGCTCGGTCGCGGCGGATGAGCGGACCGGCATGTAGCCGGAGAGCGCCGCCCAGCGCGAGGTCTGCTTCGTGTCGCTGAACCACTTGAGGAATTCCCACGACGCGAGCTGCTTCTCCGCGGTGCTCTTCGTGATCGCGACGACGCCGCCGAACTGGATCCCGCGGGCGCTCCCGCCGCCGTCCGGCCAGGGGACCACGCTCCAGTTGAGCGGCTTGCCCTTGAGCGTGTCGAGGATGAATCCGATCGACGTGCTGGTCGCGCCGACGTACAGCAGGTTGCCCTCGGCGAAGCGGTCCTGCCAGTCGAAGCCCTTCGGGATGTACATCCAGCCGTCGTTGATCGCGCGCTCCTCCATCTGCAGGGTGGAGAGACCCTCCTTGCCGTCGAATCCGACGGCGCTGAGGTCGGGCTTCACGATGACGCCGCCCTTGTTCAGGACGGACCCGAGGAACGAGTCGATGCTGAGGGCCGAGAGGCCCCAGCGCGTGACCTTGCCTGCCGCGTCGGTCTTCTTCGCGGCCGCGGCCTGCTTCTCGAGCTCGTCCCACGTCTTGGGCGCCGCGGTGAAGCCGAGCTCCTTCGCGAGGTCGTCGTTGCGGTAGAGGACCTCGAGGCTCTTGATGAAGGGCCACGAGAGGGTCTTGCTGCCGTACTGCGGGTACTTGTTCGCGTCGAGATAGGGCTTGTAGATGTCGGCGATGGACTCCTTGGTCAGGCCGTTCTTCGTCGAGCTGATGTACGGGTCGAGCTCGACGATCACGCCGGCCTTGGCGTAGTCCGCGACCTGGTTCTCGACCGCGACGACCATCTCCGGCGTCGCGCCGGCGTTGATCGCGCCGAGCATCTTCTGGTACAGGCCGGTGTACGACTGTCCGTTCGACTGGTCCTCGGCCTTGACCGTGATGCCCTTGCCGTTCGTCTTGTTGAACTCGTCGATGAGGTCCTGGAAGCCCTTCGCCAGGATGCCGGTCTGGTTGTGCCAGATCGTCACCGTCACCGGACCGCTGAGTGCGATGTCCGCCGCGGTCGTGGCTGCCGGTGCGGCGCTCGCGCCTGTCGTTCCGCCGCCCGTGGGTGCACCCGGCGCGCATGCGGCGACGAGGATGGCGGCGACGGTGGTGAGGCTGAGCAGAGCGCTGCGCATGGACCCCTTCCCTCCCTGTGGCTCCGCCTATCCGCGGATGCCGGTGCGTGCGACGCCTTCGATGAAGTAGCGCTGTGCGATCAGGTACACGACGAGGGTAGGCAGGATCACGAAAGCCGCCCCCGCCATGAGCAGATGGTACTGCGAGCCTCCTTCAGCGTGGAACTGATTCAGCTGCACCTGTATGGGACGGATCTCCGGACTCGACGTGATGATGAGCGGCCACTGGAAAGCGTTCCACGACGCGAGGAACTCGAGGAGCGCGACGGTGATCAGCGCGGGGCGCACGAGAGGCAGCGCGATGCTCCACAGGAACCGCAGGTGCCCCGCGCCGTCCATGCGCGCCGAGTCGTGCAGCTCCTGCGGCACCGTGAGGAAGAACTGCCGCAGCAGGAAGATCGAGAAGACGGTCGCGAGGAACGGGACGATCATCGCCGTGTACGTGTCGTACCACCCGAGGTAGCGCCGGCTCATCAGGACGAAGTTCGGGATGATCGTCGCTTCGCCGGGGATGAACAGCGTCGCGAGCAGGATCGAGAAGAGGATCCCGCGGCCCCGGAAACGCATGCGGGCGAAGGCGTAGCCCGCGAGCACCGACGAGACGAGCACGCCGAGCGTGGTCACGGTGGCCATGAAGATGGTGTTGGCGAACGCTCGCGGCCAGAACGTGTGCGGGTAGGTCCAGGCGATGACCCAGTTCTCGACGTGCCACTCGTTAGGCCAGAAGATGGGCGGATCGCGCTGTGCCTCCGAGAACTCCTTGAAGGACGTCGTCAGCATCCAATAGAAGGGGAAGGCCATCACGGCCGCTCCAAGGAGCAGTAGCGCGTGCTTCGCGAGACCTGTAGGTCGGATCGCCGTCACTGGTAGAAGACCCTTCTACCGAGAACGCGGAACTGCACGAGCGTCACGCCGATGATGATCAGCACGAAGATGAACGACATCGCCGCGCCGAGGCCGATCCCGTTCACGCCCGTGCGCTCGAAGAACGTGCGGAAGATGAGGAGTGGCACGGTGCGCGTCGTGTCGAGCGGGCCGCCGGATGTGAGCACGTAGATCTGGCTGAACGACCGCATGGCGCCGATGGTCGCGATGATCGCGACGAAGAAGATCGTCGGTGAGAGAAGCGGGATCGTGATGCCACGCAGGATCTGGCGCTCGCTCGCGCCGTCGATGCGCGCGGCCTCGTAGTACTCGCGCGAGATGTTGGTCAGCCCCGCGAGGAAGATGACGGTCTGTAGCCCGATGTAGTACCAGATCGTGAAGAGCGACACGGCGACGAGCGACAGGCTTGGTCCGGCGAAGGCGTCAGGGACCGACGCGCCGAACGCCGACCCGATCATCTGGAGGACACCGCGAGGCTCGCGCAGCCAGCCCTGGGCTCCGATACCCACGAGGCCGAGCAGGAAGTTCAGGAAGCCGAAGTTCGCGTCGAAGATCCAATCGAAGATCACGGCAGCGGCCACGACCGACGTGATGTGCGGCATGAAGTACACCACGCGATAGGCCGCGCGCCCGCGCGTGCCCTGGTAGAGAAGGAAGGCGACGACGAGCGAGATCGCGATCTCGACCGGCACGGTCAGGATCACGTACCAGGCGGTCACGCCGAGGGAGTTCATGAAATCGCCGAAGCGCGCCCCTGAGGGATCGAGGATCGTGCCGTAGTTCTCAAGGCCGGCGAACCGCTCGAAGATCACGCCCCAGCGCGTGAGGCTCATCACGAACGCAGCGATCCCGGGGAGGATGTGGAAGACACCGATGAGGATGAGCGCGGGCGCGACGAAGGCATAGGCCTCGACGTTCTCGAAGAAGATCCGCCGGCGCTTCGCGGCGATGCGCGCGTCGGCGGAAATGACCCCCACTGCCACCGTCGGCGATGATAGGTGCGCGATGCCCATCTACGACTACCACTGCGATCACTGCGGTCACGCGTTCTCCGCGGTGCGCTCCTACACCGACGAGAGCGTCGAGGCCTGCCCGAAGTGCGGCAAGCGACCGCGGCGTCTCCTCAGCGCTCCCGCGATCGTCTTCAAGGGATCCGGCTGGTACAAGACCGACAGCCGCGCAGCGTCGGCGTCGAAGGACTCGTCGGTGAAGGACGGGGCCAAGGGCGAGGGCAAGACGGAGACGAAGGCGGACACCAAGTCCGGAACGAAGGCGGAGACCAAGTCCGAGACGAAGTCTGAGACGAAGTCGGACAAGAGCTCCGCCAAGAGCGGCGAGGCGGCGTCCTAGCCTCGCTGCGCGCGCCCGCGACCCTCCTCCCGGTCCGGGTCGCGCGCTCGTTCCTCGAGGATGAGGGACCGTTCCTCGCCGGAGCGCTCGCGTATCAGATCTTCTTCGCGCTTATTCCGCTGCTCGCACTCGTGGTCGGCGCGCTCGGGTTCATCTTCGGCGACGAGAGCTCCGCCCGCCGGGTCGCACAGCTGATCCGCGAGGTCTACCCGTCCGCGACGCAGCAGGAGCTCCGCATCGTTCGCGAGCTGATCGAGGGGCGGGCCCTCTCGCTCGGGCTGGGGCTCGTCGGCACGCTCTTCGGCGCGACCGCGATCTACAGCGCGCTCGACTACGCGCTGGCCGCCGTGCTGGGGCGTGGCAACAAGAGGACCTTCATGCGCGGATCCGCGGAGGCGCTCACGTTCGTCGGCGCGATCCTCGTGATCGCGGTGATCTCCTTCGCCGTCTCGTACGGCGCGGCGGCGGCGCAAGATCTCCTCCGCGGCCTGGGGCTGGGCCGCGAGGGCCGGACGGCGATCGGGCTGCTCGGCCCACTCCTCGGGGTGGTCGGCGGCTACGTCTTCTTCCTCGTCATCTACCTGACCGTCCCGCGGACGCGCGTGCCCCGGCGCGCGGCGCAGTGGGCCGCGCTGGTATCCGCCGTGCTCTGGGAGGTCGCCAAGCTGGCCTTCGGCGTGTTCACGCGGTCGGTCGGCGCGTTCACCGCGTACGGCCCGCTGGCGTTCGCGGCGGCCCTGCTCACCTGGATCTATCTCACCGGAGCGATCATCCTCATCGGCGCGGAGGTCATGAAAGCGATGCGGCCCGAGTGAAAGGGATCGAGCGAGGATCCGGGTGTGGATAGGTTCGAGCGGACCCTCGGGCAGGTGTTCGAGGGCTGGACCGCGCGGATCCTCCGCGCGCGCCTTCAGCCCGTGCAGATCGCCAAGCGGCTCATCCGCGCGATGGAGTCGCAGCAGACCATCTCGCTCGCGAAAACGTTCGTCCCGAACTCGTACGTCGTGTCCCTGTCGCCTACCGATTTCTCCGAGTTCGAGCCATACCGTCGCAGCCTCGAGCGCGATCTCGCGGAGGCGCTCCTCGGCGCCGCGCGCGAACGCGGCTTCACGCTCCTGTCCTTTCCCACGGTGGAGATCGAGCGGGACGACGACGTCGCGCGAGGCGACGTGCGGGTGTCATCCGCGCTCATCGATGCGAGCGGCGACGAGGTCACGCCCGACTCGCCTGAGCTCGGACCGGTCGCCGCGGGCCACACGATGGTCCTCGACCGCGAGGCTCTCCTGCACGATCGTCCGCGCGCGCCGCGCGCGTTCATCGAGGTCGTCAGCGAGCGCCGTCGGATCCCCCTCGGCGTGGATCCGGTGGCCATCGGCCGCGACGGGGAGAACGACCTTGTCCTCGACGATCGGCGCGTCTCCCGCCGCCACGCCGAGATCCGCCTTCGGCTCGGCCGCTACACCCTTTACGACCTGCAGAGCACGAACGGCACGTACGTGAATGGCCGACGCGTCGCGGAGATCGTCCTGTCCGACGGCGACCGCGTCCAGATCGGCGGGAGCGAGCTCGTCGTCCAACAGCCCGAGACGGCGTAGCCGTGGAGATCCCGTTCCAGGTCGCGCTGTGGGGCGTACGCATCGCGTTCCTTCTCGTCCTGTACCTCTTCCTCATCCGCGCCTTCGCGACCCTGATCCGCTCGCTGCGAACGGAGACCGAGCTCGCGGCGCGGCCCGCGCTCGCGTACCTCGTCGTGCAGCGAACGCACGCGCAGGGACCGCGCCTCGGCGAGAGGCTCCCCCTGCGTGCCCTCAGCGCCATCGGACGCGACGCCGGCAACGACGTCGTGATCAACGACGACGCCGCGAGCGCGCGCCACGCCGTCGTCGAGCTGAACGACGGCACGTGGTGGGTCTCGGATCAGGGGAGCACGAACGGCACCCTGCTCAACGGCGGCCGCATCGCGCGCCCCGAGCGGCTGCGCGACGGTGACGTGATCGATATCGGCCGGGTGGGGATGCGCTTCGAGACGTGATCGTCAAGATGTCGCGCCCCACGTTCCGCGGGACCGAGCTCGGCCTGCTCGTCCCGGTCGCGCTGCTCGCCGCGCTCGGTTCGATCGCGGTCGTCGGGGCGCAGGCGACGGAGCTGCCCGTCGCCGCCTTCGCGGTGCCGGTCGTGTTCATCCTCGTCGCGGTCGCCTTGCATGTCTTCCTCGTCGCCAGCGGGTTCCGCGGCGACCAGCTGCTGCTGCCCCTCAGCCTCGGCCTCGTCGCGCTCGGCCTCGTGATGATCGAGCGGCTCGCCCCGACCGTGCTCCTCGTCCAGCAGCTCACGTGGACCGTGATCGCGGCCGGCGTCTTCGTCGCCGTGATCATCGTGCCGCGCGACCTCGGCTCGCTCTCGCGGTTCAAGTACTCCTGGGCGGTCCTGGGCATCGCCCTGCTTGCCTCGCCTCTCCTGCCCGTCGTGGGGCGCGAGATCAACGGGGCGCGGATCTGGATCGGCTTCGGTCCGGTCAACTTCCAGCCGGCCGAGATCGTGAAGGTGCTCATGGTCGTCTTCTTCGCCGCGTATCTCGAGGAGCATCGCGAGCTCCTGGCGACGCCACCGCGGCGCTTCGGTCCGCTGGCGGTACCGCCCCTCCCGTACCTCATCCCGATCGTCCTCATGTGGGCCATGGCCATGGGCGTGATGATCCTGCAGAAGGATCTCGGCGCGGCGCTCCTCTTCTTCGGCGCCTTCCTCGCGATGCTCTACCTCGCGACCGGGCGCGTGTCGTACTCGATCGCCGGCATCGCGATGCTCGGTGCCGGTAGCTGGGTCGCCGCGCACGTCTTCGCGCACGTCGCGGCGCGCATCGAGACATGGCTTTCGCCCTTCTCCGACGAGATGCGATTCGGCGCGGGCTACCAGATGGTCCAGGGCCTGTTCGCCCTCGGCAACGGTGGCCTTCTCGGTGCCGGCCTCGGCAACGGCATGCCGGAGCAGATCCCCGTCGTCTGGAGCGACTTCGTGTTCGACGCCTTCACCGAGGAGGTGGGGTTCGCGGGCGCGCTCGCGCTCCTCGCGCTCTACCTCGTGATGGTGTTCCGCGGCATGGGCATCGCGATGCGGGCACCGACGCCCTTCCTGCAGCTGCTCGCCGGCGGGCTCGCGTTCATCCTCGCCTTCCAGACGCTCGTGATCGTCGGCGGGAACGCGAAGCTGATCCCGCTGACCGGCGTGACGCTGCCGTTCCTCTCATACGGGGGCAGCTCGCTCGTGACGAACTTCGCGGTCGTCGCACTGCTCTTACGGGTGAGCGAAGTCACGAGGAGGGTGAGGGGTGGGTAATGCGCGAGCGCGCGAGCCCGGCGGCGCCCGCCGAAACCCTCTCTAC
>Ga0070706_100006387_pt1 | contig 11136 bp, 8 predicted proteins | sample KBSK5501metaG_FD_65476 | JGI IMG/M metagenome (GOLD analysis project Ga0070706, IMG submission 65476) | Corn, switchgrass and miscanthus rhizosphere microbial communities from Kellogg Biological Station, Michigan, USA - KBS K5-50-1 metaG | ecosystem: Host-associated > Plants > Roots >...
TAAGTCACAGCCGGAAGCTTCGGGCGTATGCCGACTCGGGGCGGTCGGCCGCTGATCCGATTGCGCCGGGTAGCGTGCACCGATTATCCATTTCTGGGCGCCCTCAGGGCCCGCGCACCGGGAGTGCTGGCGGCGGTACGGCGGGCGCTCGTATGCTCGGTGCATGGCCTCCTGGCTGAGGGAGCTGGGGATGTCGGCGGGCAGGCCGGATGCGAAACGTGACACGAGCACCACACAGGGGCCTGCCTGCGCCTGCTGATCTGTTTGTCGGCCGGGACGGTGAGCTGGCGGCCGTGTCCCGGATGCTCGCGGGGGCGCGCCGGCTGGTGACGCTCACCGGGCCGCCGGGCATTGGCAAGACCCGGCTCGCGGTCGCGTGGGCGGCGGGTTACGCCGAGCGCACCGGTTGTGTGGCCGTGTTCGTCGACCTGGCGCCGCTGCGGGATCCGGCACTGGTGATGGTGGAGCTGGCCCGGGCGCTGGACGTCGAACCGCGCAGCGGCACGGATCTGATCGGCCAGCTGGCCGCGGCGGTCGGTAACGAGGCCCGGCTCGTCGTCTTGGACAACTGCGAGCACCTGCTGGCGGCGGCTCCCGACCTTGGCCAGGTGCTCGCTTCCTGCCAGCGGCTGCTGGTTCTGGCCACTAGCCGGGAGCGGCTGCGGCTCTCGGCGGAGCAGGAGTTCCCGGTGCCGCCGCTTGCGATGCCAGCTCCGGCGGATGCGGCGGACCTTGACTCACTGGGCGCGAATCCGTCGGTCGCATTGCTGGTAGACCGCGCACGCCGGACCAACCCGGGCTTCGCTCTCACCGCGGCCAATGCCCCGTTGCTGGCCAGCGCGTGCGTCCGGCTGGAGGGCCTGCCACTCGCGATCGAGCTGGCCGCGGCCCGGCTGAAGGTGCTGACTCCGGGTGAGCTGGTATTCCGCCTCGGAAGCAGGATGGAGGTGCTGGCCGGGAGCGCACGGGATGTCCCAGCCAGGCAGCGTGCGCTGCGCAACGCCATCGCCTGGAGCTACGACCTGCTGAATGCCGGCGAGCGGGCGCTTTTCCGCAGGCTTTCGGTCTTCGTGGGCAGCTGGACGCTGGCTGACGCGGAAAGCGTGTGCGCCGGGGCAACGGGGGACGTGCTCGCGGTCGTTGAGTCCTTGCTGGATAAGAGCCTGATCCGGCGGCTGCCTGGTGATGAGGAGACCGCCGAGTTCTCCATGCTGGAGAGCCTGCGTGAGTATGCGGCACAGCAGATGGCCTCCCATGCCGAAACCGGGGAGATGCGAGCCCGGCACGCCAGCCACTATGGGGGATTGGCGGCCGAGTTCGAGGCATCCATCGGACTGCCGGAGGAGCGACGCTGGGTGCCTCGCGTCGGCCGTCACCACGCGAACATGCGGGCCGCGCTGGACTACTGCCTGGAGGCCGAGCCGGAGGCCCGGGCGCTGCCGCTGGCCGCGGCGCTGGGGTGGTTTCACCACACCCGTGGCGATCTCGGTCACGGCTGGGTACTGGTGGATAGGGTCCTTTCCGCGGATGCGGACTGGCTGGCCCGGCCGCATGCTGACGGTGACGCCGTGACAGGTGCACTAGCTGGCGTGCTGGTCGTGGGCGGGGTTCTGGCTTGGGGCACGGGTCAGCTGAGCCCCGCCGAGGACCTGCTGCTCCAGGCGTTTGAGTACAGCGAGCAGCGCGGCGATATGCGCCGGGCCGCGATCGCGTGTGCCTTTCTGGGGCACGTGGCGCGGGCGCGCGGCGAGTGGGATGCGTCCGCCAAATGGCACCGGCGGGCGGCGGTGGGCTTCCGCAAGGGGGGCAACACTCAGGGCGTGGCGTGGGCGCAACACGACCTTGGGCTGCTCGCCCGCGACCGCGGCGATCTCCGCGGCGCCGCGGCATTGCTCCGGGCGGGCCTGTGTGAGTTCCGCGAACTGGACTATCCGTGGGCGGTGGCGTGGTCAGCCTGGGGGCTCGGCACAGTACTCATTGCACAGGGCGAGATGGACGAAGCCTGTCGGCTGCTGGCCGAGGCACTGCGGATCTACCGGGAACTCAACGACCCCAGGGGCATCGCGCAATGCCTGGAGGCGCTCGCCCAGATAGCCGGCGAACTGGCGCACTATGAGACTGCCGCCCGCTTGATCGGGTCGGCCGCGGCGCTGCGCGCGCGGCTGGCCGCACCCCCGCCCGAAGCCGAGCAGGTAAGGACCTCAGCGGTGGAGCGGACACTCGCCCGGTCGCTGGGGCCTGAGGCCGCCGACCGGCTCAGGCAAGCGGGCTGGACAACGCCGGCTCCGCAGGCAGTGGAGCTTGGGATGGCGGTTGCCTTGGGCGCCGCGCCCGCTGATGCGGACCGCTTCACGCCGGTGCCGCTCACCCGGCGGGAGCGGCAGGTGGCCACGCTCGTTGCCTCGGGCCGGACCAACCGGCAGATCGGCCGGGTGCTTGGGATCTCCGAGAAGACCACCGAGGTTCATCTGCATCACGTGATGGCCAAGCTAGAGGCCCGCAGCCGGGCCGAGGTAGCCGCCTGGGTGGTCACCCATCACCTGTCCGCCCCGGCTGGGTAACGCAATGCAGCCCACCCGCAGCAGCCGAGCCGGGACGGCGGCAACCTATTGGCCGGACCGCGAGCAGAGCTGGCCGGTACCTAGGGGTTTCCCCCCATAGCGCTGGTGGCCTGACGGCCGGTAATAAGGAAGGCACGTCAAGCCGGCTGGTGCCATGGGAGGGCAGCATGACTGAGATCACCGATCCGACGTTCTACCGGACACCGGCCGATGCCATCACGGCCGCACCGGAATCGCTGGCGTATGTGGCCGCGTTCGACCCGCGCGGGGAAGCCAAGGACGCGGTCGCGGTGCTGGACTGCGACGGCGCGTCCGCCACCTACGGCGAGGTGGTGGGCTGGGCGGAGCTGCCGACCAGCGGGAACGAGTTGCACCACTTCGGGTGGAACGCGTGCTCCAGCGCGCTGTGTCACGGTGGGCATGCGGGCCACCTCGAACGCCGCTACCTGATCGTGCCCGGGCTGCGCTCGTCGCGGACCTACATCCTCGACACCAAACCGGACCCGCGGGCGCCGAAGGTGATCCGCGAGATCGGGGCGGACGAGCTGGCGAGCAAGGCCGGGTATTCCCGGCCGCACACGTTGCACTGCGGCCCGGACGGCATCTACATGTCCGCGCTGGGCGGCGGCAACGGCAACGACGGCCCGGGCGGGGTCGCGCTGCTGGACCACGACACGTTCGACGTGGTGGGCGCGTGGGAGGCCGACCGGGGCGAGCAGTTCTTTGGGTACGACGTGTGGTGGCACCTCAACCACGACACGGTCATCACCTCGGAGTGGGCCACCCCGTCGATGTTCGAGAACGGCCTCAACCCAGAGGACCTGCTCGGCCGCAAGTTCGGCCACCACCTGAACTTCTGGTCCATGTCCGGCCGGAACCTCACCCAGCGGATCGACCTGGGGGATGAACATCAGATGGTGCTGGAACTGCGCCCGGCGCATGACCCGGCCCAGACATACGGGTTCGTCGGCGTGGTGATCAGCGTGGAGGACCTGTCCGCGTCGGTGTGGCTATGGCACAAGGACGGTGACCGCTGGGCGGTCCGCAAGGTCATCACGATCCCCGCCGAGCCGGCCGACCCCAGCAGCCTGCCGCCGGCGCTGAAGCCGTTCGGCGCGGTGCCGCCGCTGGTCTCCGACATCGACCTGTCGGTAGACGACCGGTGGCTGTACGTGTCGTGCTGGGGCACCGGAGAGCTGAAGCAGTACGACGTGAGCGACCCCTTCGCACCGCGCGAGACCGCATCGGTGCGGCTGGGCGGCATTGTCCGCAGGCAGCCGCATCCCGCCGCGCCCGGCCTGCCGCTGTCCGGCGGGCCGCAGATGGTGGAGATCAGCCGCGACGGTAAGCGCGTCTACGTGACCAACTCGCTGTATGCGGCCTGGGATGACATCTTCTACCCCGATGGCGTGGGTTCCTGGCTAGCCAAGCTCGACGCGGACACCGCGAATGGTGGCGTGTCGGCCGATGAGCGTTTCTTCCCGCACGGCGACGCGTTCCGGGGGCTGCGGATCCACCAGACCCGGCTGCAGGGCGGGGACGCCTCCAGCGACTCCTACTGCTTCACCGGGTAACGATTCATGCTTTACGCAATGGACGTGGCGACCGGCTCCCATTCCCCGGTGGTGGTGCCGGGTTTGGTCGTGGCCGGGGCGGGCCTGCTCGCGGCGGCCACCGTGGCGGGGGCGTGGCTGGCGTGGCGCCGCCCCGGCCAGCAGCAGATCTGGTTCGGGGCAGCGGCGGGCGCCCTGCTGGTCATCGCGGGGCTGCACATACTGCCGGACGCCTGGTCGGCGGCCCGCGCGGCGGGGATCTGGCCGTGGGCGGTGCCGACGGCGGCGATCGCTACGTTCCTGCTGGCTGGCGTGGCCGCGCGGGGGGGCTGCGCCTGCCAGCGGGATACCAGGTGCATGGGCGGGGCAGGCGCGGCGGCGGCACTGGCGGCCCACCGGTTCCTGGAAGGCTCCGCCCTGGCGCTGGTTGGCTCGGCCACAGTCGTTGCCGCGCTGGCCGTGCACGCGCTGGGTGAGGGCCTGGCGGTGGGGGCACTGCTCCTCGCCCAGCCACGCCGCCGCGCCGCCGCCTGGCTGGCCGTGATGTGTGTCAGCCCGGTGGCCGGAGTTCTGGTCACTAATGTCATCCCTTTGCCGGTGGCCGCCCGGCCGCTGCTGCTCGCCCTCGCTGGCGGTGTACTCGCCCAGGCCGCCCGGGTAAGCCTGCGGGCGGCCTGCCACAACCTGCCACCCGGCAGGCTCCTGTTCTCTGGTCCCGCAGCCGCCACCACGGTGGCTGCCGCCATCACCGTGCTGGCCGTGCACGCGGCCGGCTGAGCTCTCAGCTCCCGGCTCCGTGAGGCGGGCCTACCCGCTGACCTACAGCGCACCGAAGGGGACGCAGTTGATGCGGGCACGACTGCCAGACGAGGCTGGTTACGTCGTCAACGACGGCGTGCGGATCTAGAACGAGGTGCACGGCACGGGTCACCCAACGATCCTGATGCTGCCCACCTGGGCGATCGACCGGCCTATCCGCTGCCACCTCGATTACCAGACGCTGCGCACCCACGCCCGGGAAATCCGCGCGGAGCGGGTCGTGCTAACCCACATGTCTGCCGACATGCTCGCCAGGCTCGCCGATGCCGAACTGCCCGCAGCCTACGACGGCATGGTCATTGACCTCTGACCCCCAAATACGGGCTGCGGCCCCATGGGGTTCGGCGTACTCAATTGCCGCAAATGGGGCGATGGCGAGCGAAATTTTTCTGCGGGTTGTTGCTTCCCGGCGGTCTGGCCGGGCCCCGGTCAGTCGATGTGCAGCACGGCTTTGCCGCCGATGCGGCGGCCGAGCAGGGCGTCGATCGCCTCGGCGGGCTGGCGCCAGGAGCATTCCAGCTCGACCTGGGCGTCGAGGCGGCCGTCTGCGGCCAGGGCGCACAGGCGCGCCAGATCGCTGGACCCGCTGGCGTGCGCGGTGAGTTCGCCGGGGAGATCCAGGGTGTAGATCCGCGCGCCGTGGGCACGGTCGAGGCCTTTGGCCCGGAAGGTGACGGTTTCGGCATCCTCTTGGGTGGCGATGTTCACCAGCACCCCGCGCGGGGCCAGGTGCTCGATCGCCAGCCCGAACGTCGCCCCGCCGACGCCCTCCATGATGACGTCGAAGTCGCCGCCGAGTTCGGTGGTGACGACCGTGGCGCCTAGGCGGCGCAGCAGGCCAGCCGAGGCGGCCGGGTCGCGCACCAGTGCGGTCACTTGGGCGCCCGCCAGGTGCGCGAGCTGGACCGCCATCCGGCCGACCCCTCCCGTCGCGCCGGTGACCAGCACCCGCTTGCCCAAGACCAGGCCGCCGACCTCCAGCACGCGCAGCGCCGTCAGCCCGGCGGTGGGCAGCGCGGCAGCCTGGGCGTCGGACACCTGCGGCGGGATGAGTGTCATCCGGTCGGCCGGCACCGCAGCCCACTGCGCCCACGCGCCGCTGCGCACCAGCCCGGCCACCCTGGTCCCCGGCGGCGGCCCGCTGCCATCGGCGGCAGGCTGCTCAACGACACCCGCCACATCCCACCCAGCCGCCGACCCCGGCGGCTTCCCCGCCAGGTCGAGGACCTCGCCCCGGTTCAGGGACGAGGCCACGACCCGGACCAAGACTTGACCGGGCAGGGGCACCGGATCGGCTACCTCGGCCAGCGCCACGTGCGGCGCAACTGCAATCGTCCTGAGCGCAAGCACCACCCGACCCTAATACTGCCGCCGCTGCCCGCCAGGACGATTTTCGCGGCGGCGGCGGCGCACTCCGTAGCACCGGCCCACGCCAGCGCTCCTCATCGCGGCTGCAGAGGGACAGATGATCCGGTGGCATGACCACGTCGTCGGCTTGGCGGCGAGAACGCTCGCTCACCGCCCAACCCGTACCGGGCAAGTGCGGACATACAGAACGGCTACGCGCGCGCCTATCTAGTGTTCAAACGGCACCGACCGACTCGCCAATCTCGTCTGCGAAGTGCCGATCGGTCGCCTGAGCCCGGATGACTATGCAAAGCAGCTCAGCCCGGGAACGCGCGCATCTGCCGCGAAGAGTGCACGACCGATCCACCACCTGTCCTTCCACGCCAGCCCGTGGTGTTCGATCTCGCCCGCTATGGCCAGCGGCATCACGTATGTCAGTTCCCGGGCTGCAATTCGATGACGCACGGAAACGGCCTGCCCCTCGTTTATTCAGCTGGGGCGTCACATTTGACCTGAAGCGGCGTCGCCGCCACGCCGCCCTCACGAGTCACGGCATCAGCTGGGCGGCACGCCGCGCCGCGCGAACGCGGAGGCCCGTGGTGGCGGCCCAGCGGCAGCGATGGTGGACCTGCTCCAGGCCGCTGACAATCCGCACATCTGTTCGGGCAAGTCCCTAGTTTCGGAGCTGCGCTCAGTGCCGCCGCTGCCCAGCTCAGGACGCACGCACCTGGCGGTGCAGCTGACCGTAGGTGGCCCCCGCCTCCTCACTCGTTTCTGGCCTGAAATTGGCAAGCTCCACGGGCAGCCTGCCTGGAAATCCGCATGTCTACCTGGAAATAAGAGCCGGTTATCAGAAGATGATATCACATCCATAACGTTGCGAGGGAGATTCTCGCTTAATTTGCAATTAGCAGAGTATTCCGCTAGGATTTGCCCTAATCCACGGTCCGGTGCCAGCAGTGTTGCCTGCGCCGAGAATCGTGAGATGTTGAGGGGAACATATAGACATGGCACTCGGTATGTACTTCACGCCCAATTCGTTCACGCCGGCGCGATACGACGACACAATCAAGCGCCTCGAGGAGGCGGGCGCCGGGTCGCCCCCCGGAAGGCTCTACCACGTGGCAATGGAAGCGGACGGCCTGATCCAGGTGTTCGACGTGTGGGAATCTGAGGCGACGTTCCAGGCCTTCGGGAAGACGCTGCTGCCGATCATGAAAGACCTAGAGGCTGACCCCGGCCAGCCGCAGGCCTCGACCGTTCACAACATAATCAAGGGCTGACGCTCGACGCGGGCCACGCCGGCTGTGCTCGACACGGCGGGCTTGGGTAAAACGGGACGGCGCACGCGCCGTCCCGTTTTACACGACGGGCGGGCTCTTCCGCTGGGACAGCTCACGCCATATCGAAGGCGGGAACGCGCCTGTGCTGGCCGGGCCACAAACAGATCGCTGATGAGCCCCCTTCATCACTCTGGCAACGGCATGCCGCATACTTATGCGGCGTCCTGTGCGTAGGGAAAGCCCGCTCTTGCTGCGGTGAGGTACGTCGAGATGCGACGGCTCAACCCAACTGGGCTCGGCAAGAAGGGCGGCCTGCACCTCGCAGCGAGCCGATCGCTGCGGGCCGGAAGTTCGAAGCTTTCCGCCCCACAACGGGCATCCCATCAGGGGATATCCAGGACTCAAGAGATCGCCGTCGTCAGTGCCTGATCTGCTCGTCCGCAGGCGGCGGGCCGTTCGATCTATCCGTGAGTGGCCGCCAGGCGCGACGTCCCCGCGGGACACCAGGATGGCACGCCCGGCGTGCCTCGCGCTTCGAGGCTGTCCTCGCCTGTACAAGCCGGCCGAGCCCCGCTTAAAGGATGAGCGGCACGAGCATCTTGGTGGAGCGCTTGTACACCGGGTAGGTGTCTGGGAACCGCTCGGTCAAGTAGTGCTCCTCGATCTTCGCGCTATAGACGAAGTAGACACCGGCCAGGGCCACGGCGATCAGCCACAACCAGCTCAGCGCCACCGCGGTGCCGACGCCCGCGACCAGGATGCCCGAGTAGATCGGGTGGCGGACCAGGTGGTAGGGGCCGCTGGTCACCAACTCTGGCTCGTCCTTCTGTGTCATGGGGGTGCCCCAGTTACGCCCGATGTGCATACGCGCCCAGATCGCGAACCCCAACCCGACAGCGAAGAGGACTAGCCCGACGCCAGCGAGCCACAAGTTCGTGTTGCTGGCGTGGTGCTGAAAGGCTCCGAAGCGGACCAAGAGGATCACGACGACAACGATCACCGCCCTGATCCCCAGCTCGCGAGACCACGGCACGCGGCCCCGCTTCATCGAAAAGGCTGCCACGAGCCAGTACAGCCAGAACGCCGCCCATCCGACCGCGAAGACAACTTCGACCGCTCTCATCGTGACTCAGATTGCCACAGTGCCCGGGTGACATGCGACGAGCCCCACTTGGCTCCCCCGTGATCTCGTTGACCTCGTCGCGCTCGATCTTCCGACGCCGGCCTGCTCAACAATGCGGGCATCATGCCGAACCGTGCCGGCCGTAGCGCGCAGGGGTGGGACCTCGCCTTCGCGACCAACCACCTCAGGCCGTTCGCGTTCACGGAGGCGCTCATGCCCCATCTGCCCGATGGCGCGAACGTCGTGTTCATCTGCTCGGGCGTTGAGGATCCCGAGCGCAAGCCCGCGATCGCCGCCGGCTTCCGCGGCGGGCGCTACATCTCCGCAGAAGCTAGCGCTCGCGGTGAATGGGCCCCCGGCGGCTCGCCCAGGCCGGGCTTCGACGCCTACGCCACCTCCAAGACGCCTACGCCACCTCCAAGCAGTGCGAGCTCGCAACGGTCTTCGCGCTCGCGGGAGACGCCGCGCTTGCGCTTCAACGCCGTCGAGCCTGGTTTCAACCCCAGCACCGGCCTCGGACGCGACGCCAGCGCCTTCCTCCAGTTCATCGCGAAGTACGTGCTCGCACCGCTGGCACCTTTCATCAAGTACTGGAGCACCCCCAAGCACGCCGCCCGCGTCATCACCAAGGTCCTGATCGGCGAGCCCGGCCAGACAGGGGTTTACTACGACGAAAATGGCAAGCCGATGGCCGCATCCGCCCAGGTCCGCGATCCTGCCTTCGCCAGCCGGGTCGTTGCCGAGACCCGCGCCCTGCTCGCCACCGTCCCGATGGACGCGCTCACCCAGTCTCTACCAGCCCACAAAGAACCGGGGATGCCGGGGGTGCGGGGGGCCGAGCGCGAGTTTCACCATCCGCGTCCAGTGGTGCACGCCGGTTTCGAGGTCGCTGGCCGCGGCGGGCATGCCGAGCGCGGTCAGCCGGTGGTGCAGGCGGGGGATGGCGCGCAGGCAGATGGCCGACGGGTGGTGCTGCCATGGTTCACCGGTCACCTGGCACGCGGCGGCGCAGGCGGCGGGGATCTCGGCGGCGAGGATGATCATGGCGTGGAGGACGTCGGGGTCGACGGCCCGGCCGGCTGACAGGGCGGAGGGGGCGCTGTCGCGGGACAGGGCCGGGAGGAGCGCCGGGAGGAGGGCCGCGAGTTCGGCGCACGCAGGCCCTAGGCCGTCGCTGATTGGCTGGTCCTGGCCGGTGGGGCTGCCGGCTGTGGCACTGGCGGGTGCCTTGGCGCAGGAGCCGGTGAGGTGCCCGGGCGCTGGCGTGACCTGCGCTGGCCGACGGGCGCTCCGTGCCGGGGCGTTCGGGGTGGTGCTCATGGCCGGCTCCTTCGGCGGCACCCGGTCAGCTGACCGCCTGGGCCGCCTGAGCCGCGTGTCTGCCCTCAACCTACACTCGCAACCAAAAACTAGCAATGAATTTCTAGAAAATATAATACTGTTTTGAAGGTGGCGAGCTGGAGTTCCTGACCAACCACGCCCAGGTGCTGCTGTGCATCGCGCGGGACCCGGGCGTGCGGCTGTGCGACATCGCGGCCAGTACTGGCGAGCCAGCGTGGCCCGGTTGAGACCACGCTGGCTCAGCACATCGGTCACTGCAGCGGCCCGAAGAACGCCTGCAGGTCCGCGGCCAGCTGGGCCGGGACCTCCATCGCCGGGAAGTGCTTACCGCGCGGGAACTCGCTCCAGTGCGCGCCGGCCGGCGCGGGGACCAGCTTTGCTACCGTCTCGTCGGCGCCGAAGACCGCGAAGCCCTGCGGTACGGCCGGGGGCGCGCCCCAGTCGGAGGAGTGCGCCTGCTCGTAGAGGGTGTGCGCGGCGCTGGCGCCGGAGCCGGTGAACCAGTACAGGCTGACCGTAGTGAGCAACTGGTCGTGGTCGACCGGCAGGTCGGTCCACTCGTGGAACTTCTCCGCGATCCAGGCGAGCTGCAGCAGTGGTGAGTCGGCCAGGCCGTAGCTTATGGTCTGCGGTCGGCTGTTCTGGATCGCCAGGTAGCCGGAACCTTCCTTCGTGAACGCATCCATCCTGTCCAGGATCAGCTTGTCGACCGGGTCGTTCTCGTCGAGCCGGCCGGCCATCCCTGGGATGAAGGTGGCGGTCGCCGCGGCGGTCAGCGGATCGGTCACCACATGCATGCCGGTCACATGTTCGCCGTCGAGCCCGGCGACCATGCCAGACACGCCGGCGCCGATGTCGCCGCCGTGCACGCCATACCGCTCGTAGCCGAGGCGGCGCATCAGCTCGACCCACGCGCGCGCGATGCGGTAGTTGGTCCAACCCTCCTCGCGGGTCGGGCCCGAAAAGCCGTAGCCCGGGATCGACGGGATGACGAGGTGGAACGCCTTCGCCGGATCGCCACCGTGCGCCCGTGGGTCGCTGAGCGGACCGATGATGTCGAGGAACTCGACGATCGAGCCGGGCCATCCGTGGGTGACGATGAGCGGCAG
>Ga0070706_100006388_pt1 | contig 11136 bp, 10 predicted proteins | sample KBSK5501metaG_FD_65476 | JGI IMG/M metagenome (GOLD analysis project Ga0070706, IMG submission 65476) | Corn, switchgrass and miscanthus rhizosphere microbial communities from Kellogg Biological Station, Michigan, USA - KBS K5-50-1 metaG | ecosystem: Host-associated > Plants > Roots >...
CACAGCTACGGGGCGATGGTCATCACCGGCGTGGCGGATCAGGCGCCTGACCGCGTCCAGCATCTGGTGTATCTCGACTCGTTCGTGCCGCGCACCGGCGAGTCGATGGTGGACGTCGGAGCGCTAGTGATCGCGCAATTCCGGAGGGAGGCGCGCCGACATGGCGATGGGTGGCGCGTCGATCCCCCCACGCAGCGGCCGTTCGGGATCGGCGGCCTCTTTGGCGTCACCACAGAACCCGATCTCAGTTGGGTACGCGCGCTGCTGACGCCCCAGTCGCTGAAGACGTTCGAGGAACCGCTGCAGCTGGCCGATCCGGGCATCGTCGCACGCTTCCCGCGGACACATATCTGGTGCACCGGCGGCGGTCCGCTCGTGTTGCTTCTGCGCCGACTGGTGGGGCCGCGCGCGCTCCCCCCGAAAGAGCCGGGATGGCGACTGCGTCGGCTGTCCTCGGGCCATGACGCCATGATCATCACGCCACGAGCACTCGCGGAGTTGCTGCTAGAAATCGCGTGAACGTGTGTCCTGCCTCATGCCACGCAAACAGTGCACGCTGGACCACCCCGCTGCGCCCGACCCGTCGCTGCCGAGCGCAACGCGCGCCAGGCGACGATTGACTGGCAGTTCACGTCCCGCCAGGCCCGCGTCAAGCTCAAGCGGCTCTATCCGGTCGTCCAAAGCCACCAGGACTGAGCACGAGATGGGTGGGTTGGGGGCCACGTTCCCCTTCGACGCCAGACAGACGGCGATGGCGCGTCTGGTGCGGGACTGGCAGGCGACCTCGTGTATCAGCTCGGCACGCTCGCGTACGCCGCAACAGCTCCGCGCTCTTGCCATTTCCCTATGTCGACGCCCCGGACCAGCAGCCAAAGGCCCAGTGACAGCGTGGCAAGAATCTGCGGCACCAGCAGGAGGGGGGACGCGTCGGCCGGCGCGAGGACCAGCGCGAGGGTACTGGCCACGAAGCCGAGCCCCCCAAGCACCCACAGCGCCCCCAGGGCCCGCGGGAGGTAGCCCGAGCGCCACATCAAGTACCCGAGGACAATGGAGGCGATCCCATAGAACACCTGGGAAAAGCCGCCGGCAAACCCGTACACGTTGAACGACAGCAGCGCGAGGGTATTCAGTTGCTCGGGCGAGAACGTCTTCAGATACGCATCGCCCCCCAAGATCAGCGACGGCGCGAAATAGAACACCTCACCGAACGCGAACGTGGCGGTGGCCATGAGCCGAAACAGCACCGCGAGGAAGGCCAGATTGGCGTGCACCGGCCGTAGCAAGACGTAGAGGAGAAAGGCCAGCGCCACATCGGTGAAGGCTTCGAGGAGATAGGCGACGAAGCCCAGCCGCAAGAGCTGGTTCGAGGCGATAATGTTGTGTGCGGTCGCGGTCGCGTTGCCCGCCACGATGAGCTGCGATGGGACATACGCCTCCCCGATGCCCCCACCCACAAACGAGAGGAGGAACACCACGCCGGCAATCTTCGCGTACGTCTGGACCGATGCGGCGCGCAGGGTGGGGCTCCCACGCAGTTGGGCAGCGGTCATAGCGGACCTCCTCGTTGTTCGCTCGTGTTCACTCGCATGACGGCAGGCGCACGGTAGGCGGTTGGAAGCCTATGCGACGGTCGCCTCGTCGTCCGAAGTGCCGACGAATTTCAGTACATGATCGGGTTAGGCAACACCCTCGTGCGTGCGCTTGAATTGACCCCGTCTCGCTGGCGGTCGGTCAGCACCGTCTGGACCACCTGTGCCACGTGCTCGATCTGCATGAAGGATAACTCCAGGAGGGAGTTCTGTAACGACACGAAAGTGTTATTGCGAGTGTGGTTTGGGGTGGCGTAATGGGCATACTACAAGTCGTTTCATAACTTCATTCCGTCCCAGCCCCAAGTGTGAGCGAGGCCAGCCGTGGTGAGCGGCTGAGGTCCGAGCGCCCTGCCTGCGAGGCCAGCAGGGCAATGTGACCCAGATAGCCGCAATGGTGAGCTCGATACGTGTCTCAACAGCAGACCATCCGGGGAGCAGTGGGCTATACATCACCTGTTTTCAGGCGGTCCGGACCTCCTCTGCCGTCAAGTGGCGCCCCAGACGCCCGCCTTACGGTAGCCGGCCAGCATGGCCAGCGCGATGACAAACTGCATCAGGCCCACGACCGCCTGGAGCACCGCAGACCAGGCAGGGTCTTGTCTCGGCACGATCCCAGCGAGCTGAAGCGCGGCAGCGGGCACGCGCACGATGCCGACCAGGAAGACGATCAGGATCAGCCAGAAGGTCCAGCGCCAACTGCGGATGACGCCGGTAGACAGCACCGCGAAGAGCGCGGTGACGACCAGCAGAGTGCCGATCTCACCCGGCCGCTGATTATTGCCCGGTAGCCTCACCTCTTGAGGCAGTTGACTGTCGTAGAAGCCACGTGCGGCCACCAGGAGCACGACCACGAAGACCCAGTAGCCCGCGAACAGGGCGAGCACTAACACCTTGGTGCGGTTCATCAGCCGACCTCTTTCACAGATGTGCCGGACCATGCTAGGCAGACACGCGAGCGTCGCTCTGTGAGAGCTCGCTCCACTGTACCAGTCCACCATGAGGGCATGTCGCCGGTAACGCTCGCAAGCACATTCGAGCAGGCTACTTCATTCCGCTAGTGTTTCGGAACTGCCTCTAGTTGAACATGCATGACCGAGAGTAACGGTATGTCGAGATCACGCACTTTTCTGAGCACGCCATAGAGCGCCGCCTGATCAAGCAGTGGGCCAGTTAAGAGCGTCTCACCGTTGTCTGTAAGCCGGATAGTCAGGCCCGCAAACCAGTCGGCCCAGTGAGGACCCAGATGGCCCTTGAGCCTGATTTGATAGACCAGTGATTGACTGGGATGCGTTTCCTGGTTGCGTGTGTTTGCCATGCCCTTATCCCCGGTGTGGCCGCTCGGAACCATCTGTGCCACCTGCTCGATCTACCAGGATCATAGCTGCTCTCAGGGAGGAACAGAGAGCTACTAAAGTCGTATTTGGGGTACTGTTTTGCTGGCTACAGCAGATTCAACGCGCGGGCCCGCGCAACCGCTTCAGTGCGCCTTTCAACGTGCAGCTTGGCACAGATGTGCTGATTGTGCCCTTTGACCGTGCTCAAGGCGAGCACCAGTCGCCGAGCGATCTCTTGATTCGAGCAGCCTTGCGCAACGAGCCGGAGGACTTCGACCTCGCGCCGGCTGAGTCGCTCGATCAGTGGCTGAGCAGGTGCGGACAGATACAGTGAGGATGCACTCTTGTGCTCCTCAGCCTCACATGCCGCCAGCACCTTGGCGATGTAGTCCAGCATCATGCCCTGCGCCGCGGCTGCGGCCAACAGGTGCGACATCGGGGCGCCTTCGTCGACAAAGAGTCGAAGGAAGCCGCTTGGCGCGGCCAGCGCCAGCGCATCCAGGAGTACCTGCACCGCCTGGTCCCCTTCCCCCTGGGCCTGCAGCGCGACCGCCTCAAGCACCAGCGCCATGAGCCGCGCGTCTGCCCAGCCTCTGGCCTCCATCTGCTCTCGCCAGGGAACGAGTACCGTCAGGGCGGCGGAGGGGTCTCCTTGTGCCAGATGGACCCTGGCCCGGCTGAGCGGTAGGTCGTGCGTCTTGGCCAGCCGCGCGGCTGCCTCCAGCTGGCCACGACGCAGGAATGTCAGCACCTGCGCAGCTGCGATCCCCGGCAGGCACGACAAAAGGGTATTTTGTCGCGCAAACTGACTGGCCTCAGAAAGCTTCGCGGCTGCGCCAGCCACATCGCCCTGGGCCAGCTTCAGGCGAGCAAGCAACACCTCACAAGCAACAAATCGGTCATTGTGTTCTATCTGCCGTGCCAAGGGGAGACTCTGCTGCGCGTGCTGCGCTGCGGCCTCCAGGTTGTTCCATTCGTAGCAGATGCGGGCCAGGCCCAGATGCGCTTCACAGAGAATCGGCAGCGGCTGATCACCCAACAGTTTCACGGCGCGCCGGTAGGTCTGGGCCGCAAGATGGAGTTGGTTGTCTCCTTCCTGAATGTTGCCCAGGCCGGTAGTCGCCATGAGGGTGTAGATGGTATTCCCAGATGCCTCGCCGAGAGCGATGACCTCGGTATAGGCCCGGCGGGCGGCGGCACGGTCCCCCTGCAGCTGCGAGGCATAGCCCAGCTTCCAGGCCGTGGAGGTGCGGAACGCCAGGTTGTTGGGGTGCAGATACGCCAGGGCGCGGAGCGACTGGGCAATGATGGTGTCTACCTGCTTCTGATTCGTAGCTGCCGTGGCCCGGATGGCGGCAATCCGCCCGATCAGGTCCTTGGCATTGCTGTCTGGCGCGGCGCCTTCGAGCGCGGCTTCAGCCGCTTGCAATTTCTGTTCGACACCGGTCACTTGGCCAGTCACCAATAAGGTCGAGGCATACGCCGTCCACAACGCGGGCCGGGCATCCAGGGACGCAGGCGGCAGCGATGCTAGCCAGTGCAGGACCGGGGTCACCGCGCCGCGAAAGTGCAGGGGCATCCCCCTGCCTTCGATCAGGCGCTCGCAACGCTCCACATCATTGGCCGCTGCCGCATGGTGGAAGGCTTCCAACTCGAGGCTATGGTCTTCATACCAATGGCTGGCACGCAGGTGCAGTTCGGCTACTTGGCTTTCCGTCTCTCCTGGAGCGGAGGCAGCATGCAGGTGCAGGCGTTGCCGCAGCACCTCGGCGAAGAGGTGATGATAACGGTACCACCTCCGCTCGTTATCTAGGGGAACGAGGAAGAGGTTGGCGCGGTCGAGCGCCTCCAGGGTGGCTTGCCCAGGCATCGCGGGGTCGAGAACCACCGCCTCACACAACGGGCCGCACAGCCGCTCGAGGATCGAGGTGCGCAGCAAGAAGGTCTGCAGGTGTTGGGATTGATGATGCAGCACTTCCTCCACCAGATAGTCCAGAACGAAGTGGTGGCTGCCAGTGAATGAGTGGATGAAGCGGGTGCGGTCCGGCTGGCCCTGCAGGGAGAGCGCGGCCAGCTGCAGGCCAGCAATCCAGCCTTCTATGCGCTCTGAGAGGAGCGTGATGTCCTCGGCGGAGAGGGGCAGGCCCATCACTCGGGTGAGAAAGTCGGCGGCTTCGGCCGGGGTAAAGCGCAGGTCGGCGGCACGCAGTTCCGTTACCTGGCCTCGGGCACGCAGACGGGCCAGAGGGAGCTGAGGATCCTCGCGGGTAGCAACCACCAGGTGCATCTGGGGGGGCAGATGCTCGACGAGATAGGCAAGGGCCTGGTCCACCGCCTGAGCCTCAATCAGGTGGTAGTCATCCAAGATGAGGAAGAACGGGTCCGGCAGGGTGGTCAGGTCGTTGAGCAGGGCCGTCAGAACCGCTGCGATGGGTGGAGGCTGCGGGGACTGGAGCGCCCCCAACGCCCCGGCTCCAATGTTGGGCACAAGCGTCTGCACCGCCGCAATGAGGTAGGCGAGGAAGCGGGCAAGGTCGTTCTCCTCGTTGTCTAGCGACAGCCAGGCGGCAGGGGAGTCGCTGTCGGCGAGCCACTGCGCGAGCAGGGTGGTTTTACCAAAGCCGGCGGGTGCTGAGACGAGCGTGAGCGGACCCGCTGCTCCCTCGGTGAGCCGCGCAGTCAGACGACGGCGGCACACCAGGTGAGCGCGTTGCAGAGGGCGATAGAGCTTGGTCGCCAGGAGCAGAGGGAGGGCACTATGCTGCACCCCACCTGCTGCCCTGTGCGCAGGGGGGACGGCTGCCTCGGCCCCTCTGCCAGGCGGAGCCCCGCCGTGGGCAGTGGTGAAGGTCTGGGCCACCTCCCGTAAGTGTGCCAGCGTAAGGGTCTCGGCCTTGCCGAGGTAGTGGGAGGTGAGCTTGCCATGTTGCGTGCGGTAGGCTTTCCAGTACCAGCCCCCGCGCCGGTTACCAGCACGCTCTTTGCGCGCTGTGAAGGTGCCTGCCTCGCTGGTAAAGGCAAAGGTGGAGGCCGTCTCCAGCCAGGACTGCCAGGCAGGTGTTTCCACCAGGAGCACCCGCTCCTGCTCCTGGTGCTGATAGGTCAGCGTGTTGCCTCGGACGAGGGGTATCCTCTTCGCCATGGTTTCTCTCCCGCAACAGCGTCGACGGTATGCTTTCCTTTCCGAACAGGAACACCGGTGTTCGGTAATTCCTGCGCCGTGCCGAACACCGCAACCTCGAGAACAGGGATCCCTCCCGCTTCTATCCAAGGGCGGAGCAGAAGCTCTCTTGGCTTGAGTCGTGCTGAAAGCGGATATCTCTTGCTCCGATCTGGATCAAGTATACCTAAAGGGTGTACGAGAAGGGTTCAATGCTCACGTCGAGTCAAGCGAGCGAAGAGGAGACGGATGCCAGTCAGGTAGACCAACGCTTCGCTGGTGGCGGGCAGGCGCTCGAAGTCCTTACTCATGCGGCGGTAGCGACTGGTCCACGCCAGCGTCCGCTCAACTACCCATCTTCTCGGCAAGGGTTCGAAAGTCGCTGCCAATGCCACCTGGTGGAACTCGCCATCTGCGGTGACGACGAAGCCCCGACGGGGAGAGCGCTCGATGACCTCCACGGTCCAGCCCAACTCCTCATGGATCCAGCCAGGATCGGACCGGTGTAGGCTTGATCCGCCCACAGATGGCGCAGACGCGGGAAGTGAGGCTGCAGGCCCGCCAGCACGAACTTGGCGCCCGCGCGATCTTGCACATTGGCGGGATGCACGACGACCTTGAGCAGCAGACCGAGCGTATCGACCAGGATATGCCGCTTGCGGCCGTTGACTTTCTTGCCGCCGTCGTAGCCATGCGGCCCACCCTGTTCGGTCGTCTTGACCGATTGACTGTCGATGATCGCCGCGCTTGGCGTGGCCTCGCGCCCCAGTTCGCGGCGCAGGCGCTCGCGCAACACGGCATGAACGTGTTCCCAGATGCCCACTGTGCGCCAGCGGCGGAAGTAGTGGAACACTGTAGACCATGGGCCGTACTCCCGTGGCAGATAGCGCCAGGCGCACCCGCTGCGAAGGAGGTAGAAGACGCCGTTGAGGATGCGCCGGAGCTTGACGCTGCGAGGACGCCCGCCCGGCTTGGCCGCGGGGAGCAGAGGTTCGAGCAAGGCCCATTCACGATCGCTGAGGTCACTGGGATAGCTGGCAACAGGCATGAGACTCCGTGGCAGTTCAGGAATGACGATAGTGAGCTGCCCAACCCCTCAGCCTATCACCCTTCTCGTACACCCTTTACTGATCCTTGCACAAAGCGCTAAACGCGCAGCTGGTGGCAGCGCACAGCACCACAGCACAGCACGTCTAGACGTGCACGCAGACAGCAGTGAGCGACTCTGGCATGGACAATGCATGACTTGGACACCGCATAGACCCATGGCGTAGTGTCAAGGGTCTTGGGTGTACGTTGCTGATGGTGCTCCACTGATCAGTGCGAGCGGAAAGAGGCAAGTCCATGACCTGGATTCACGTGCGACATTCGGTGGCTGACTACGAGAAGTGGAAGCCTGTCTTCGACGAGACGGCGGCATATAAGCGGACCCACGGCTGGCAACGATATCAGTTGTTTGCGGTGGGCGGGAACCGCAATGATATGGTGGTTATGGAAGAATTCGACACACGGGAGCACGCTCAGGAGTTCATCGACTCAGCCTATCTGCGCGAGGCGATGGCCCGCGCGGGAGTGAGCAGGGCGCCGGAGTTTCTCGTGGTCGAAGAACTCGAGGAAGGCATACGCTAACGGCATGGGAATGGGCGTAGACAACGAGTATACGCCGCACCGCTGCGCTGCCCTCAGTCCGTGCGCGCTTGAACCACTGGCTACAGGCGCTGGGTGACGTCAGGCGTCACTCTGAGCTCGGCGGCGATGTCCTGCTGCTTGCAGCGCCGTTGCTTCAGCTCACCGTCGCGCCGCCGTCCCTCACGCCAGTCGAGTCGGGACTCCTTCGTGATCATAGCGCTAGCAGAGTATCTCTTTAGCTCTCTACGCAAAGGTCAGTAAGATGTGCTACGGGCAGTTCCAAAACACAGCAAACGAACAGATCCACCGCACCTAGGTGAATGTGAGTGCCAATGACGTAGAGCGAAAGCCTACATGGCTCACGGCGCGGGAGGTATTGCGGTGGCGTCAGCGATGTCCGGGTGTGCCCGTCACTGTGGCCACCATGCCTGCTGCGAGTGCGTAAGATAGCGGCGCTCTTGCTCGGTCAGTGGCTCGCTGTCGAATCCGTCCAGCTTCATCGCGATGGTGGACTCGAGCCACCACCGATAGAGAAATGCCTCGAAGCTAGGCGCGCACGCATAGGTGTTGGCAAGGACTGCGTGGCGCTGTTCGTCGGTCAACGGGCCGTCCTCATCCGGTCGAACGAGCCTCTCCAAGTAAGGGCTCGGCGCATCGGGATAGGGGTCTCCCACTGCCAGCACTGCCTCCGCACCCTGCCGCGTCAGATAGAGATACCAGAGGATGCAACCTTGCTGGTCATTGAGGAAGCGCACGACGAATCCATCTTCGCTGCCGGAGCACGGTACGAGCGGCGCTTCGTAGAGAGAGAACCAGCAGCCGGTGCACTCAGGGATGCGGTCTTGCAACTCGGGCGCGGCCATCAGGCGCATGAAGGCGTCCGGCAGCCTCAGGCCCAAGCGCTCGGCCTGCGTTGCCAGGTCCTGGGCTTTGTCACGCGCCTCCGCGCTGTCGCGCTCGCGCAACGCCCGCTGGCGCGGGCTGTCACCGGGTGCCTCGGGCCAGCCAGGCTGCCCTAGCCAGCTCAGCGTCCCGTCCAGCGTCGGGATGGGCGGCAGCGTCTCAATGGGATAGTGGCAGTACGTGCCGTCGCACGGGCGAGCATCGCCCAGGTCGAAGCCCCACCAGGCCCACGCGAACGGGATGGCTGGCGTTGCTGGTGTTGGCTGTTGCATGGCAAACATTCCTCACGTGACGCTCGACGTTGGCATAGGCAGACAGGCCACACAGTGGACACGGCGCAGGCAGAGCAGCAGCACCGCGACCGTGAACCAACTGCGATAGACGCTGAAGTGGTATTCCCAGCGGATCAGGAGCCGACGGAAGTTGCCCAACCAGGCGAAGCTCCGCTCCACTTTGAACCGCAGCCGATAGTCGTCCTTGCGTGCGACGACAGGGCGTCCCCGCTTGGCCTTCCAGTTCTTGGGACGCCGCTTGGGTGGAATGCACATGCGGATACCCCGACTTCGGAGCACACGGCGGAACGCGCGACTATCATACCCGCGGTCCGCCACCAGCTTCTTGGGTCGCTGCTTCGGACGCCCTCGCGATCGAGCGACGTTGATGGTGTCCAGGGTCTGCTGGGCTAGCCGCGCCTCTGCACGGTTGGCAGTATCCAAGTGGAATCCGAGCGGAAGACCGTTGCCGTCGATCACGAGCATCCACTTCGTCCCTTTGCCCTTCCTGGTCAAGCCCACGTACTCGCCGCCCTTCTTGGCGGGAACGAACGAGCCATCCAGGAAGGCCATGGACCAGTCCAGCTGGCCGTGCTGGTCGAGAGCCGCAAGCGCGGCTCGCCAGATGCGCTCCCAGATGCCCTCCTCGCCCCACCACTTGAGCCGCCGCCAGACGGTCGTCGGTGCGCCGTACTCGCGCGGCAGGTCCTGCCAGCGGCAGCCGGTGATGAGGATGTAGAGGATGCCTTCGATGGTACGACGGTCGTCCGCGCGTGGTCGCCCGGTGCGGGCCGGAGGCGGCAGTAACGGCTGGATGAATGCCCGTTGCCTGTCAGTCAGATGCACACTGGCCATGCGGCCATGATAAAGTATCAACTCAGCGTTTTGGAACCGCCTCTAGGCGAGTAGACGTTCTCAGGCGGTGGCGTGCTGGATCGCTTGCGGGCAACCTGCGTTTCGGCTCCAACTGACCGAGCGCGCGGACAGGTGCGATCGCGTTGGTGTGTGCCATTGGACCTGTACTGCTCAGACCAGGTGAGGTTTGACACGTGGGGCGTGCTGCGTGAGCTTGATGTGGGCCGCGACTCTGACCATACGTCCGCTGTCATGTCCGTGTTGGACTGAGTACTAACAGCCTATCCGAATAACCTGCCATACTGGAGGGTATGAGCAAAGAAGCAATTCAGAAACGAAGCCGCCTACGTACGCCCAATAACCGCACCACCACGGGCTTTCGTGTTTCCGATGAGCTGTGGGCGGTGTTGCAACCGCTGCTCCCGGTGCATGTCAATACGCATCGCTTTGGTGGAGGTCGCCCGCGGGTGCCTGATCGCGCCTGCGCCGACGCGATCTTCTATGTCTTGCGGACCGGCTGCCAGTGGCACGCGCTGGACCAGACCGAGTTGTGTGCGCATTCGACGGCGCATGACCGCTTTCAACTCTGGGTGGAAGCGGGCGTTTTCCTGAAGTTATGGCAAGCCGGAGTGGAACGGTTTGATGAACTCTGCAGCATCGAATGGGACTGGCTCGCGATGGACGGGGCATTGACCAAAGCGCCGCTGGGCGGGGAAAAAACCGGACCCAATCCCATCGACCGAGGCAAGTCCGGCGTCAAGCGCAGCCTCCTGGTGGAGGGACATGGCGTCCCGATAGGCTTGGTGGCTGAAGGAGCCAACCGGCATGATATGAAACTGGTGCGCTCAACCGTCGAGAGTCTGGTGGTCGCCCGTCCAGAGCCAATCAAGGAGCGTCAGCAGGGGATGTGCCTGGATGCAGGGTACGATTATGACGAGGTGTATGCCATCCTAAAAGAGTTCGGCTTTACAGCCCATGTACGCGCGCGTGGGGAAGAGGCGAAAGCCATCAAACGGGAAGCCGGGTTCAAAGCGCGCAGGTGGGTGGTGGAGCGGTCGCACTCCTGGATGAACCGCTTTCGTCGCCTGTTGATCCGCTGGGATAAGAAGCCAGAGAACTATGTGGCGTTTCTGCATTTTGCCTGTGGCGTACTCGCGTTTCGTGCCGCTGGGGTACTCGGAGAGGCTGTTAGCCCCACCGATGACTTGGAGGGTATACATGGCGTAACCACGCAACAACAGCCTAGCTGACAAGGAAAACGACCGCATACCAAAACTCGCCTTGTACAAGGCAAGCTCACGTAAGGACTAGCGTTCATGAGCCACCTCTCCGTAGGTGAAACCATCCTTACCCTCACCAATACCCCTGGGTCCATCTGGGGCATCGCTTGG
>Ga0070706_100006389_pt1 | contig 11136 bp, 8 predicted proteins | sample KBSK5501metaG_FD_65476 | JGI IMG/M metagenome (GOLD analysis project Ga0070706, IMG submission 65476) | Corn, switchgrass and miscanthus rhizosphere microbial communities from Kellogg Biological Station, Michigan, USA - KBS K5-50-1 metaG | ecosystem: Host-associated > Plants > Roots >...
AACCCGAGAAGTACATGTCGGATCCACCGTTTGCGGAAGGTGCTGCCGTGCTGAGGAGCCCGTTGGACTGGAAGTAGAACCGCTTCCATGTCGCGTTCTCGATCGGGAAGTTGTTGTAGTCCGTGACTTCGTTCGTGATCATCTTCCCGCCGGCGTCGTGCACTTCCCACAACACGCGCACGGACGTCTGCTGCTTGATCGCATCGGCGATACCCAGCGACTTCGCGACGGTGTCGTCGTCGCGCATCCAGTGATCCATCCATGCGAGGCGGTCGTAAACGAGCTCGTGCGGGCCGCAGCACGGGTTGTTCGTGTCGTGGTCTCCGTTGGAAAGAACGAGTCGCTTCGGCACGCCACGGATCTGCTCCCAAAGGTGCGCAGGGCCGCGCGCGCTGGTCTGCTCGTCCTGGTACGCGCCGGTGATGATGATCGGCACTCTGATGTCGCGCGTGTAATTGATCAGCGACCGAACGCGGTACCAATCGTTGTCGAACATGCCCGTCGCGCCTTGCAAGACCGGATCCTGCCCGATCGTGCGGCGGTGCGTCGTGACGTTCTTGATGCACTGCTCTCGGATCGCTTCTTGCTGCGGATCCGACGGGTTCGAGCGGATGATCGGCTGCGCACTGCCGCCCAGGATGTCGTACGCGTTGCGGATCCCGACGGTCCACAGAAGCGGGAAGCCGTCGTTCGACACGCCGCCCGGGTACGCCTGCGCCTTGTATACGTCGTCGATAAGGCCGGACACGGTCATCGCGACGAGGTGAGGCGGCCGCGTCGCACCGATGAAGAAGCCGGTGATGCCGCTGTAGGAGTGACCCTCGATCCCGACCTTGCCGTTCGACCACGCTTGGCGCGCCATCCACTCGATGACGTCGTATCCGTCGAGCGCGCTCGTGTGGCTGAAAAGATCGAACTCCCCGCTCGAGCAGCCCGTGCCGCGCACCGACGCGTGCACGGTGACGTAGTGGCTGTTGTAGTAGTCGGTCAGCTGCCGGTCGTCATACGACAGAGGCGCGCCCGGCCCACCCAGCTCCCCCGTGATGGTTGGTCCCGCCGAGCTGCCGCCGACGTAGCCGGACATGTCGATGATCGACGGATAGCGCCGGCCCTTCACGTACGGCTTCGGCATCCGCACACTGACCGCGATCGACGTGCCGTCGCGCGTCGTGACGAATCCCGTTGGACCTTCGATGTTGTTTCCGAAGATGTCTTTGGCTGCTTGCGACGGCGCGCTTGCAAGACCGGTTGCAACGATCGCCAGCACGAGTAGAGCGGCACGAACACGCGGAGTGGGCAAACGTTTCATCGAAGCTCCTTGCGCAAGGGTTGGAGTTTGTTTTCGCCGTCTGGCCGGCGGGTTCCTCCCCGGAGGAGCGAAGCGGTAATTTCGGCGTGCGACCTGCTACATCGACGCGATCAAGCGCTCCACGCGCTCGTCGTGGGCCTTGAACGGATCTTTGCACAGCACGGTCCGCTGCGCCTGATCGTTCAGCTTGAGATGCACCCAGTCGACCGTGAAATCGCGCCGCCTGTCTTTCGCCTTGCGGATGAACTCGCCGCGGAGCCGCGCGCGCGTTGTCTGCGGCGGCTCGCGCATCGCCGTTTGTACCTTCGCCTCGTCGACGACGCGAACCATGCGTCCCTTGCGTTCGAGCAAGTAATACAGGCCGCGCGACCGGTTCACGTCGTGGTACGCGAGATCGAGGAGCGCGACCTTCGGGTGTTGAAGCGATAGGTTGTCGCGCGCGCGATACCGCTCGATCAAGTTCCGCTTCGTAACCCAGTCGAGCTTCCCTTCGAGCGGCGTGAGATCGTGCGCTTCCAAGCACTTCAGCGCTTCCTCCCACATCTCGAGGATCCGAGTTGCGAAGCCGTTGATGCCGCGCCGCTCGACGAATTTGCGCGCGCGATCGAAGTACTCGATCTGGATCTCGATGGCGCTCATCTCGCGGCCGCTCGCGAGCTTCATACGGCGGCGGCACGTGATGTCGTGGGAGATCTCGCGGATGGCCCGGATGGGATTCTCCAACGTCAGATCTCGCATAACCGTTCCTTCTTCGATCATCCGAAGAACGAGGTCCGTCGAGCCGATCTTCAGCAGAGCCGCATATTCGCTCATGTTGGAGTCGCCGACGATCACGTGGAGCCTTCGGTAGCGCTCGGCGTCGGCGTGCGGTTCGTCGCGCGTATTGATGATGGGGCGGCTTCGCGTTGTGGCCGACGACACGCCTTCCCAGATGTGCTCGGCGCGCTGGGCAAGGCAGAACAACGATCCGCGCGGCGTCTGCAGTACTTTGCCGGCGCCGGCGAAGATCTGCCGCGTCACCAAGAATGGGATGAGGACGTCGGCGAGCTTCTGGAACTCGCCGTAGCGGCTGACGAGATAGTTCTCGTGGCAGCCGTACGAGTTCCCAGCCGAATCGGTGTTGTTCTTGAACAGGTAGATATCGCCGGCGATCCCCTCTTCGTGCAACCGGTGCTCCGCCGCTGCGAGCAGCCCTTCGAGGATCCGCTCCCCCGCCTTGTCGTGTGCGATCAGATCGGTGATGTCGTCGCACTCCGGCGTCGCGTACTCGGGGTGTGACCCGACGTCGAGGTACAGGCGCGCGCCATTCTCTAAGAACACGTTGGACGAGCGGCCCCACGACACCACGCGCCGGAAGAGGTAGCGCGCAACTTCGTCGGGGCTCAGACGACGCTGACCTCGGAACGTGCACGTGACCCCGTACTCGTTCTCGATGCCGAAGATCCTGCGTTCCACATGAATCAGTGTACCGCCGGGACCGTCGGCCGGCCCGGCTTTCGGGTGATAACGTGCGGCCGATGGGTCCCTTCGCCTATTTAGGATGGAAAGTCGTGCCCCGCGTGAAGGTGGGCCCGATCTCCGTCTCGCCACACGGCCTCGGCATCGCCGTCGGGTACGCGGCTGGGGGATCGCTCCTTGCGCGGCGAGCAGAGCGCCTGTACGGCATCGCGCGCGAGCACGTTTGGAACATGTTGATGTGGGCCGTTGCCGGCGTGGTGATCGGCGCGCGGCTCTTCTATGTCGTCGGCCATCTCAATCTGTACTTCGGAAAAGGCGCCAGCCCGATAGATATCTTCAAGATCTGGCAGGGCGGCATCGTGTTTTACGGAGGCGTGTTCGGAGGCATCGCAGCGGCCTACCCGTACATGCGTAAGCACCACCTGAACTTCTGGCACATCATGGACGCAGCCGCTCCCGGCTTCCCGCTCGGCCTTATCTTCGGACGCATCGGCGACCTCATCATCGGCGATCACCTCGGCGGCCCAACCCACTTCTTCCTCGGCTGGCAGTACAAGGGCGGCGAGCTTCCCGGCTGCCCACCCACTGGCTGCCCGACGATCGGCCAAGTCGTCCACCAGACGGCGCTGTACGACTTCATCAATGTGCTGATCTTGTTCCCCGTCGTCATGCTGCTCGCCCGCAAACGCAGACCGGACGGCTGGCTCATCATGTTCACGGCCACGTGGTATGGAGGCGCGCGGTTCCTCGAAGACTTCGCGCGCACCGGAACGGCAACGTACCTCGGCCTGCGCGGAACGCAATGGGTTTCGATCGTGATCATCGTCGCGGGTACCTACTACCTCACCCGCCTGGCGCGGCGCGGAACGATCACCGCGCCCGCAGCTCCGTCTGAAGAGCAGCAGGACGAGCTCGCTCCCGTCGACATGGTGTCCGAGGGTGGACCCGTCGATACCTCGTCCGCGAAGAACGAGCCGCCGGTTCCTCCGAACAGCGGCTAGAAGCCCGGGAATGCAGCGCGCGCGCGCGTGAGGTCGTTCGCCGCCGGCCCAAGCAGCAGCAGTAGCTGCGAGCCGTTCCGTTCGACATCGCCGGCACCGGCGGTCGACTGCCAGCCTTGACCACTTCCGGCGTCGAATGCGGTACCGCCCGGATAACGAACGGGGAGCCACCGCGCGAACGCGGCCTCTGCTTCACGCGCCTGCGACTCCGAGTCCCACGCCGTCAACATCGCCACGAGAACCCCACCGGAAGACCGGTAGCCGCCGTACATCCCGCCGTCCCAACCGTCCGCAGCCGCGCGCGAATCGGTGACCGAGAGCCCCGTCCCGCCGCCGTGCTCCAGGAGCTCCAGCACGTCGTACTCACCGATTCCGCCGGTTTCGATCGACGTCCACCCCTTGCCGAGTGCGCGCCGCACGTCGGGCAGGTGTACCGCGGTCGGATTGTCACGACTGTCGAGGTAGCGCGACGGGTGCATGATCTGCTCGGTGGAGACGGGCGGATCCCGATATGCCTGATCCACCAGATCGAACCCACCACGGTCGTGCAGCGCCGTCACGAACGCTAGGCCTTGCGCGTAGGGGAACTGAAGGACGTCTTGAAGGTACTTGGGCGCAGCGTCGAACGAAGCGGTGGGCAAGCTGGTCGCCTCTTGGATGAACTGCTCTTGCTGGGCGGTCGTCAAGACCTCAGTTTGGTAGAGGCGCATCGTGAACGTTGCGTCGCCCTCGTAGAGCGCGAGCAGCGCGGCGGCCGCATCGTCGGCGTGTTCCTGCTGAAGCTTGTCGAGAGCGTTGAGCCCGAAATGCTGGTCGGCCAGCGCATGCGTGTATTCGTGGGCCAGAACCACTTGATCGAATGGGGTTGGATTGCGCGCGTTCGACGCACTGACGACGAGGCGCTTCGTCTTGGCGTCGTAGAAGCCTTCAACCTGCTCGCCTTGGAGCGTTTTCAGCTCGTCGTACAAGTCGTAGTTCTCGGGCAGAAGACCCATCGTTGCGAGCACGCTAGCCGTGCCGTTGAGCGCCGCCTTCGTGTTGTCATGGGTGAACATCCCTTGCACGCGCGCGGCCAGCTCGGCCGGTGAGAGCAATTCCGGCTTGACCGTCGTCTTGAAGTTCAAGCCGCGAAGCTGTGCGGTGGCGGCGGCGATCCGACCAAGGGGATCGCTCGACCCCGAGCCGCTGATCCGTCCGCGGAGCGCGTCGAGCTGGGTGATCAGCTGTTGGATCTGCTGCTCGAGCGTGTCGGCTTTGTCGCGCTGGTTTCGGACCCTGACCCCGAGCGCGACGTTCGCCCCAAGCGACGCGATCAGGGCGACCGCGAGGACGATCACCAGCGCAGGACGCCGCAGGATGGGCTGCTCGGGCGCCTGTGGCGGGTCGGGCGCCCCGGGGTCCTGCTGGGACACCTAGGAGCCGCCTTGGAGGATCTCCTCCACCTCTGCGTCTGAGAGCCGCCGGAAGGCCCGGCGAGGGCGGGCGCGGTCGAGAAGGGCTACTTCCAAGACTTGCGCGCGCAGGGGCCGCTCGGGATCGGCCGCCGCGAGGGCCTGGCCTCCGAGACGCAGCGCTGCGGCGAGGCCGAGGCCGGGCTGATACCCATCGCTGAGGGACTGCATGAGAGCGTCGGCGTGCCCGCCCATGGCGACCACCCCCTGCTCGTCTTGCAAGCTGCCGTCGTAGAGCACTCGGTACATCTCATCGTTCTCGGGTGTCTCTCCGACCTGAGCGACGAGGATCTCGATCTCGAACGGCTTCATCTCTTGCGTGAAGATCGTTCCGAGCGCTTGCGCGTACGCGTTCGCAACTGCTTTCGCGCTGACGTCTTCGCGGCTGTAGGAGTAGCCGCGGAGGTCGGCCAGTCGAACGCCGGCGATCCGGAAGTTCTCGAACTCGTTGTACTTCCCGACCGCCGCGAAGGCAATGCGGTCGTAGATCTCACTGATCTTGTGGAGCGTCTCGCTGGGGTTCTCGGCGACGATGAGGATCCCGGGCTCACACTCGACCGACACGATCGACTTGCCGCGCGCGATGCCCTTGCGCGCATAGTCCGCGCGGTCTTTCATCATCTGTTCCGGCGAGACGTAATACGGCATCGGGGACATCTACGTTCGCCCCCTCTCCGTCAAGATCGTCTCGACGACGACGCGCAGCTCTACGTCGGGGACGACTTCGTAGCCGTCCTTTGTAACGAGCGCAACGATCGGGAAGATGTTGCGCTCGAGGTCGGGGCCGCCCGTTGCAGCGTCTTCGTCGCTCGCGTCGACCAGTGCCTCGACGGCAGCACGCACCGCGCCGTCGCGCGCGAGATCCTTGCGATAGCTCTTCTTCAGCGATGCCTTCGCGTGGATCCCGCCGGATCCGGTCGCGTGGTAGTCGATGTCCTCGTAGCGGCCGCCGACCGCGTCGTACCGGAAGATACGGCCTTCCGCGCGCCGAAGGTCGAACCCGCCGAACAAAGGAACGACAACGAGACCCTGCAATGCGAGCGGGAAGTTCTGCTTGATCATCTGCGCGAGGCGGTTCGCCTTACCTTCGAGCGAAAGGCGATCGCCTTCGAGCTTCTCGTAGTGCTCGAGCTCGACCTGGAGGAGTCTCACGATGTCGATGGCCGGGCCTGCGGTGCCGGCGATGGCGACGGCCGAGTAGTCATCGGCAGGGAAGACCTTCTCCATCCGCCGGTCTTCGATCGACATACCCACGGTCGCGCGCCGGTCGCCCGCCATGACGATGCCGTCGGCGAAGCGCAATGCGAGGATCGTGGTGCCGTGCGGCAATGAGAGCGCGGTGCTCGGGTCAGAACGTGGGAGCATGCCAGGATCGAGCCGCCTAACGAGGTCGGCGAACGATGGGTTCGGGTCCGGCGAGAACGCTGCGCGCGCCCAGTCCGGCGAAACGTCGAACGGTCCTTGGGTCATCTTGTCCTTCTGGTAAGACGGCGTGGGTGCGATCGTATCGATATCGAACGCGGAGAAGGTGTGCGAAGGGTAGTCAGGCGCCTACTCTCCGCCTTTTTGTACGTACGACCTCACGAACTCTTCCGCGTTCTGTTCGAGAACTTCATCGATCTCGTCGAGCAGATCGTCGATCTCATCCTTGATCTCTTCAGCCTTCTCGGTAACCTCCGCCGTCTCTTTCGATTCCGGCGCAGACTCATCTGAATGCTTATGCGTCTTCTTCTGTTGTTGCTCTCCGCCCTTGGCCATCGAACCTCCTTCCGCCAATGAGCCTCCCCATGATACTTGCAGCGTGTGGCGCAAGTGGGACTGCCCACGGCACGGCCGAGCGGCGGCTTTGGATCGGTTCGGTGCGGCGTGGACCGGCGGCGGCGGAGCCTTAGCCCTTGATCTTGTCGATCAGATCCTGGGCCGTCCTGCACGAATCAAGCAAGCTCTTCGTCGTCGATTCCGTCCCGCGGAGCGGCTCGTGCATCGGCACCCGCTGCAGCGTCTCGGCGCCGAGGTCGAAGATCACCGAGTCCCATGAAGCCGCCGCAACCTGCTGAGAGAACTGCGCCAGGCACCGGCCGCGGAAGTACGCGCGTGTGTCGACCGGCGGAGCCTCGATCGCGCGCTGGACCTCCGCCTCGGTCGAAAGCCGCTCGAGCTTGCCGTTCCGAACCAAGACGTTCGCGATGCCCTTATCCATCCGGATGTCGTGGTACTGCAGGTCCAGCAGGGCGAGTCGAGGATCGCTCCACTCGAGCCCGTGCTTGTCGCGGTAGCTCGACAACGTCGACAGCTTCGCGACCCAGTCGAGCTGCCGTTCGAGCTTCATCGGATCAACCTCGAGTGCACCAAGCGTCTCTTCCCACCTTGACATGACGTCCACGGTCCAGGTCGGCACGTCGTGGCGCGCGATGTACTTCGACGCCATCTCGTGGTAGCCCCACTGGATATCCACCGCGCGCACCGCGCGTCCATCCTTCAACCGCACAGTGCGCCGGCAGGAAAGATCGTGCGAGATCGAGCGCAGTGCCTGAACCGGGTTCTCGAGCGCGAACGGCTCGGTCACCGCTTCGTCCTCGATCATCATCAGCACGATCGCGGTCACGCCCGTCTTCAGATACGTCGCGACCTCGCTCATGTTCGCGTCCCCGATGATCACATGCAGACGCCGGTACTTCTCCGGATCCGCATGCGGCTCGTCCCGGGTGTTCACGATGGGACGCTTCAGCGTCGTCTCGAGGCCTACTTCGACCTCGAAGAAATCCGCGCGCTGCGAGATCTGATACGGGATGTCGTCGTTCCCGCCGAGCAGCCCTGCTCCGCAGAAGATCTGCCGCGACACGAAGTGTGGCGTGATATCCCGAACGATCCGCGGGAAGGGCACGGCACGATCCACGAGGTAGTTCTCGTGCGTCCCGTACGACACACCCTTGTTGTCCGTGTTGTTCTTGTAGACGAGCACCCTCTGCCCGAGCGGCATCGCTTGCGTCGCGCGCGCGATGCTCAGCTCGAGGATCCGCTCCCCTGCCTTGTCGTGGATAACCAGATCTCGGGGGTTCGTACACTCGGGCGTCGAGTACTCCGGATGCGCATGATCGACGTAATACCGAGCCCCATTCGTCAAAATGACGTTCGCAAGCCCCAACTCTTCATCCGAAGGCGCCTCAGCCGGCATGACCGTCTCAAACCCACGCGCATCCCGAAGCGGCGACTCCTCCTCATAATCCCATCGCACCCGCTTCAAAGCAGACGCCACATAAGAATTGATCAACACAGAAGAAGTAAGCACCGGATTGAATTCCGGCACCCCCTGCACGGTGATGCCATACTCCGTCTCGATCCCCATAACCTTGGGAATCGCCACTAGCCCTCTCCCTCACTCCGTGTACTCAGCACGCCGGTCATCCTAACCCCGCACCGAATGAATGTACGGCGAACTCTTTTCCGAACGGCACGCAGATGTTTCGGAGGGAGGCTCAGAGGGGCCCCGCTTGTGCGACCGAAGGGAGCACGCGGGGGGTTGCTGAGGGAGCGATCCAACAAGGATCGCGACCGCAGCCTCCCGGAAGGAACATCTGTGTGCCGGTGCAGCCTAGAGATACTGCCCCGTAGTCACATTCTCGATCGCGCGCGAGCTTCCATCTTCATCGTGCGAAATCAGCGTGCGAACGTACACGATCCGCTCACCCTTCTTACCAGAGATCCGAGCCCAGTCGTCAGGGTTCGTCGTATTCGGAAGGTCCTCGTTCTCCTTGAACTCGTCGCGGATCGCGAGGAACAGGTCGTCCTGCCGCAGGCCCTTCTCTCCGGTCTCGAGGAACCGCTTGATCGCTTCCTTCTTCGCGCGCGCAACGACGTTCTCGATCATGGCGCCGGAGTTGAAGTCCTTGAAGAACAAGACTTCCTTATCGCCGTTCGCGTATGTGACTTCCAGGAAGCGGTTCCCGTCGTCTTCGGCGTACATGCGCTCGACCGTCACGTTGATCAACTGCTCGACGTACTGCTGGACGCTGCCGGCCTGCTCGACCTCTTTCGGATCGAACGGAAGGTCGTGCCGCAAGTAGATGGCGAAGATCTCGCGCGCGCCGTCGAGGTCGGGCCGCTCGATCTTGATCTTGACGTCGAGCCGGCCCGGACGAAGGATCGCGGGGTCGATCATGTCTTCGCGGTTAGACGCGCCGATCACGATGACGTTGGAGAGCGTCTCGACGCCGTCGATCTCGGCCAGAAGCTGCGGCACGATCGTGTTCTCGACGTCGGAGGACACACCCGAACCGCGGGTGCGGAACAGCGAGTCCATCTCGTCGAAGAAGACGATGACGGGGAAGCCCTCGTCCGACTTCTCCTTCGCGCGCTGGAAGATCTGGCGGATCTGACGCTCGGTCTCACCGACGTACTTGTTCAGAAGCTCGGGACCCTTGATGTTCAAGAAGTACGCCTTCGCGTTCTCGTTCTTGAGCTTCTCGCCGATGCGCTTCGCGAGCGAGTTGGCCACGGCTTTGGCGATGAGCGTCTTGCCACATCCCGGAGGCCCGTAAAGGAGAACGCCCTTCGGCGGCTTCAGCTGGTGCTCGATGAACAGGTCGGTGTGCAGGAACGGCAGCTCGACGGCGTCTTTGATCGCTTCGATCTGCGAGCTCAGCCCCCCGATGTCCACGTACGAGATGTCGGGGACCTCTTCTAGGACGAGTTCTTCAACTTCCGGCTTCGGAAGCCGCTCGAAAACGTATCCCGAGCGGGCGTCCAGCATCAGGTGGTCGCCGGCACGCAGGCTCATCCCCTGCAATGGGTCGGCGAGGTGGACGACGCGCTCTTCGTCGGCGTGACCGACCACGATCGCGCGCGTGGCGTCCAGGATCTCCTTCAACGTGACGACTTCGCCTTGGGACTCGAACTGGCGAACAGCGATCACGTTCATCGCCTCGTTCAGCATGACTTCTTGTCCGCGCACGAGGCTCTTCGGATCGATCTCGGTCGCGACGTTCACGCGCAGCTTGCGGCCGCCGGTCATGACGTCGATAGTGCCGTCGTCGTTCGTCGTCATGAAGACGCCGAACCCCGACGGGGGCTGACTCAGCTTCTCAACTTCTTCCTTGAGCGCAACGATCTGCTCGCGCACTTCTTTCAACGCAGAGGCAAGCCGCTCGTTCTGGCCCACCGCTTGCGTCAGGCGCGCGCGCGTATCGGAAAGCTTCTCTTCGAGCAGCTTCACCTGGCCACCCGGATCGGCGAGTCGCCGGCGCAAGAGCGCGGTCTCTTCTTCAAGTTGGCGGATCTGTAAGCGGAGCGAGCCGACCTCTTTTTGGGCGTCGGGTATCTCCGGGTCGAACCCTGCGTTACCCGTTTCCCTGGGCACGGGGCTCACCTACCTCCTGGGTTGGGAACGTCGATGAGTGCAACGCCCCCAGTGGTGCCTGGATTCCGATTATACGAACGAGTATGGCGTCTGCACCGCATGAAGGAGACTGCATGATTTTGTCGTTCCCCATCGCGCCTCACTCCATCCCTGTTCGGCCTCTTCGAGAAGTTATCGGCTCGAACACAGGCCTGTTGGAGTTTTCGCCGGCGGAGGCGGACCGGGTCCGGGACCGGCTCGTGGCAGGGGTCCCCAGCAGGGCTTTCACTCGGTCCCGAGGAACCGCCCGGTCGTGATGAACCCCGTGTGCGCCACCATCCGGTGGTCCGGACGCACGCTTTGACCCTCCACGTGCCATGCGCGAACCAAGGTCTCGGTCGTCGTTATGTCGATGAACCCGGTCGCGCGCAACGCTTCGGTCGTTTGAGAGATCTGCGGCGTCGTCGGTACGTACGAGCAGAACACTCCCCCGGGCTTCAGCACGTTGGTTGCCAGAGCGATCACGCGCCAGGGCTCCGGTAGATCGAGCACGATCCGATCGACGGTTTCATCCATCGCGCT
>Ga0070706_100006390_pt1 | contig 11136 bp, 10 predicted proteins | sample KBSK5501metaG_FD_65476 | JGI IMG/M metagenome (GOLD analysis project Ga0070706, IMG submission 65476) | Corn, switchgrass and miscanthus rhizosphere microbial communities from Kellogg Biological Station, Michigan, USA - KBS K5-50-1 metaG | ecosystem: Host-associated > Plants > Roots >...
CGATGGCTCATCCGCAGGATCTCGGGGAGCTCCGACGAGATCATGATGATCGCCTTCCCCTGACGTGCGAGCTCGTTCACGAGGTGATAGATCTCGCTCTTGGCGCCGACGTCGATGCCCCGCGTCGGCTCGTCGAAGATCAGGACCTCGGTGTCGGCGGTGAGCCACTTGGCGATGACGACCTTCTGCTGGTTCCCGCCGGAGAGGTTGCGCACCTTCTGCGCCAGGCTCGGCGTCTTGATGCCCAGCAGCCGCACCCGCTGCTCCGCCGTCGACCGCGTGCGCCGGAAGTCGACGCGCCACAGGGCGCCCACGAACTTGCGGAGCGTCGCGAGCACGATGTTCGCCTCCACGTCCATGCCGATGGCGAGGCCGAAGCGCTTGCGGTCCTCCGAGAGGTAGCCGATCCCCAGCCGCACCGCGTCCGCGGGGGTCTTGATGTGCGCGGGCTTGCCGTTCACCCGGATCGTCCCGGAATCGACGTGATCCGCGCCGAACACGGCACGAGCGACCTCGGTCCGGCCGGATCCCACCAGTCCGGCGAAGCCCAGGATCTCGCCCCGGCGCACGCTGAAGCTCACGTCCCGGATGAGACGACCGCGGTTCAGCCCGCGCACATCGAGCACGACCTTCGGGTCGGCGGTGTCGGGGATCTCGGGCGCGCCCTCGTAGATGGTGCGGCCGACCATCATGCCGATGATCCGCTCCAGCGACGCGTCCTTCGTATCGACCGTCGCGATGTATTGGCCGTCGCGCATCACGGTCACGCGATCGGAGATGCGCTTCAGCTCCTCGAGGCGGTGGGAGATGTGGACGACGCCGACGCGTTCGTCACGCAGCTTCCTGATGATGCGGAACAGCTCGTCGATCTCCGTATCGGTGAGCGCGGCGGTCGGCTCGTCCATGATCACGACCTCGGCGCGGTAGGAGAGCGCTTTCGCGATCTCGACCATCTGCTGCCGCGCGACCGAGAGGTTCGCGACCTTGGTCTGCGGGTCGATGAGCAGATGCAGCCGCTCGAAGAGCGCGCGGGCCTGACGATTCAGCTCGCGCTCATCGAGGCTGAACGGCAGCCGCCCCCTGGGCTCCCGCCCGATGAAGATGTTCTGTGCGACGGTGAGATTGGGCATCAGGCTGAGCTCTTGGTGGATGATGCTGATGCCGAGCTGCTGCGCCGCGCGGGGACTCGCGATCTCGGTATCCTCGCCTCTGAGCCGGATCCGCCCCGCATCCCTCCGGTACACGCCGGCCAGGATCTTCATGAGCGTCGACTTGCCGGCGCCGTTCTCCCCGACGAGCGCGTGGACCTCGCCTCGACGCAGGTCGAAGCGGCATCCCCGGAGCGCATGGACGCCCGGGAAATCCTTGCTGATGGCGTCCATCTCGACGAGAAGCCCGTCCGCCGCCTGCCCCACGACCGATCCTCCACCCGGACGGACGGGGCCATCGCCCGCGGCGACAGCCCCGTCCCGGTCTTCGCTAGATCGTCCGCGCTACTTGTACAGCAGAGCCGCGATGTCGGGCTGGTCGATGTTCGTCTTGTCGTAGTACTTGAAGCCAGTGTCGATGTTCTTGTCGAGCTTTTCGCCCTTGATCGCCTTCACGGCCGCTTCGACGCACTTGAAGCCGATGCCGATCGGGTCCTGCGTGATCGCGCCGGCCTCGGTCCCGGCTCGGATCGCGTCCATCTGCTGCTGACCTGAGTCGTAGCCGATGACGGTCACCTTCCCCGTCCTTCCGGATTCCTTCACGCCGTTGAGCACGCCGATCGCGGACCCCTCGTTCGCGCCGAAAACGCCCTTGAGGTTCGGGTTCGCCTGCAAGATCGCCTTCGTGAGGTCCGTTGACTTGAGCTGGTCGCCGCCACCGTACTGGGTCGCGACGATCTTGATGTTCGGGTACTTGTTCTTGATCTGATCGGTGAATCCTTTCACCCGATCGATGCCGGTGCGGCTGGTCTGATCGTGCGCGACGATCGCGACGTCGCCGCTCCCACCGATGAGGCTCGCCATCTTGTCGGCGGCCGCCCCCGCCGCCGCGATGTTGTCGGTGGCCGCGGTCGCGAGCGGGATGTCACTGTCGACGCCTGAGTCGAAGCCGATGACCGGGATCTTCTGATCCTTGGCCTTCTGAAGCAGGGGGATGGCCGCCTTGCTGTCGAGCGCCGCGAAGCACAGCGCCTGTGGCTTCTTGTTGATCGCGGCCTGCAGCATCTCGATCTGCTTGTCGACCTGCGATTCGTTCTCGGGTCCTTCGAACGTGATCGTCACGTTGTACTGCGCCGCCGCCTTCTCGGCGCCTTGGCGCACCGCTTGCCAGAACTGGTGCTGGAACCCCTTCGAGATCATCGGGATGAATGCCTTGGCCGCCGGCGCCGTCGTCCCGCCACCGCCCGCCGGCGCCGGCGTGCAGGCCGCGCCAAGGAGCACGAGCGAGGCGGCGAGCCCGCCGAACCAGCGAATCGACTTACCTGTCACACATTCCTCCATTCATGTGGTCACACGCCTAGGCGACGGTCGGAGCAAACGATCACCTCCCCCCGCGACTCCGCGGCATCCTATCTCCTGTTGACGGGATTCCGTCAAGGCTCACGGATATCCGTCCAGACGCCGTGCTATCGTCACGCGCCGTGAGGGAAGGTCGGGCAATCGCTCGCACGGCTGGACGGGCGCTCGACCTGCTTCTGTTGCTCGTCGAGCGAGGACAGAACGGGTTGACGGCACGCGAGCTGGCGGACTTGCTGGGGGCGCCGCGTACCAGCGTCTCGGATCTTCTCAAGGTGCTCGCTGACCGGGGGTTCGTCGCGCCCACGGCCGAGGGCCACGGTTGGAGACTGGACTTCCGCGTCGCGCAGCTCGGCAACGCCTACCTGCACGAGTTCTCGGTACGCGAGGTCGGGCGGACCGCGATGCGCGAGCTCTCGCGCCGGACCGGACTCACGACCCAGATGGCCGTGCTCGATCACACCGACATCGTCTATATCGAGCGCCAGGACGCGAGCCGTCGTCGCAGCGAGCCGCACGTGGTCACGGATATCGGCAGCCGTCTGCCCGCGTACTGCACCTCGCTCGGCAAGGCGATGCTCGCGTTCCTCCCTGGCGACGAGGTCGATCGCCTTTACGACTCCCCCACGCAGCTTCCGCCGCGGACCAGGAACACCATCACGACGCTGGTCCGGCTTAAGAGCGAGCTCGCCGCGATCCGCCGCCGCGGCTACGCGGTCGATCAGGGAGAGACGCTCGAGGGGATCGTGTGCATCGGCAGTCCGATCCTCGGCGCCGACGGCCGGCCCGAGGCGGCGATCAGCCTCGCCGGCCTGAGCGCGGGCATGCCGGCGGCCGCGATCGAGAGCCTTGGCCGGACGGTCGCGCGCACCGCGAGCCAGGTATCGGGAATGCGCGGTTCGCGGGCGATCCCGAAGCTGCTGCGAGCGAAGCGGCCTCGACCCAGCGTCGCGCCGCACCGAAAGCGTCGGGTCCGCGGCGCGGCCTAGCTGTTGGCTGCGGCCGCCGCTTTCAACCAGCGCAGGATGCTCGCGGAATCGAGGTCGGCGGCGGTCGACACCTTCAGCATGCGGTTGCTCTTGCCCGCACCCTCCAGCTTCTTGCCGGGATCGGCGAGGACCGCCGGCGGGGCAAAGAAGTTGATCGCGACGTTCTCCTTGAACGATGCGAGCGCGCAGATGCTCTTTCCGTTCTTCCCCGCATAGAACGGCACGCCCCATTTGATCGACACCGTCGCACCGGGCGCGGCCTTCATCACGAGCGCGCGGAGCTTCTCGAGCAGGGCACGCTTCTCCGGCGACTGCTCGGCGAAGTAGGCGTCGTCGACCGCTTTCCGCCCGCCGGACTTCGCGACGGCCTTCGGCGTGGCGGCCTTCTTGACGCCTCGCTTCGGTGCGGCCACGGCCGGAGTCTATGCGTCCGTGCTAAGGTAGTTGCAGATACAACTATCTGAGGAGACCGTCGTGCCAGCCGTCACCGTCCAAGATCCACTCGTCCTTCCCGCCGCGCAAGCAGATCCCGGAGCGACGTTCCGCCGCGTGCAGCGCATCGTGAACGCCATTCAGACGTACGAGGGCGAGGGCTTTCCGGTGCGCCGACCGTTCCCGGGTCTCGAGCGCGCCGTGGCGGACCCGTTCATCCTGCTCGACCAGATGGGCGAGGTGCAGTACGGCGTCGGCGAGGCCAAGGGCGCGCCGGACCATCCGCACCGCGGTTTCGAGACGGTCACCTACATGATCGACGGCGAGTTCGTGCATCGCGACTCGACCGGCGGCGGCGGGGTGATCGCCAACGGCGACACCCAGTGGATGACCGCCGGCGCCGGGATCGTGCACTCCGAGATGCCGCCGGAACGACTCATCCGCTTGGGCGGGCTGTTCCACGGCGTGCAGCTGTGGGTGAACCTTCCGGCCGCGCAGAAGTGGTCGCGTCCGCGCTACCAGGACATCGCGGCGAAGTCGGTGACGCTCGTCCGCTCGCACGACGGCGGCTCGTTGGTGCGGGTGATCGCCGGAGACCTCGGGGGCCACGCCGGTCCGGGGGTGACGCAGACGCCGATCACGTACGCCCACGTCACGCTCCTGCCGGGATCGCGCCTCGAGATCCCGTGGCGTCGTGACTTCAACGCCCTCGTGTACGCGCTCGGTGGCTTCGGCACGGTCGGGACGGAGGCCGTGCCGCTCCGATCAGGCCAGCTGGCCGTCCTCGGCGCGGGCGACGCGCTCCGCATCGAGGGCAGTCCCAGGCAGGACGGCCGCAGCGGCGCGTTCGACGTCCTGCTGCTCGGCGGCCGGCCGATCGGCGAGCCCGTGATGCAGTACGGCCCGTTCGTCATGAACACGCGCGACGAGATCCTCCAGGCGATCGCCGACTACCAGGCCGGCCGCATGGGCTCGATCCCAGCGACGCACTTCGGGGCCGGACCCACGGACGGCAGCTAGCCTCAGGCAGCCCCACGCTCGATCCGCTCGAGCCGGCGGACGATCTCGAGCCGCAGCTCCGACTGCCGGTCCTGGAGGTTCTGGCCGATCAACGGGGAGCGGCAGGTGGAGCTGGATGAGGTTGCTGACGAACAGCCACGGTACGAACGCGGGTGCCGGATCGAATCGCAGCTCCTGCGGCCCGACCGTGTTCCAGGCAAGCCAGACCAGCGTCCAGATCGCGATGAGCAAGAAGAAGCCCATGCTGCCGACGTTGTCGGTCACCCAGATGGCCAGGCGGTCCAGCCGACCTTCGCCTGCAGCTGCTCGATGGACATCGCGATCTCGCGTCGCGTCGGGCCGACCGCGCGAGGGATAATCCGTCCGATGGAGTGGAAGAAGACGCCGCCCGAGCTCGCGGCCGCCTTCGACCGCGCCGCGCCGAAGGACCCGAAGATCGTGCGCAAGCCGATGTTCGGCTACCCCGCCCTCTTCCTGAACGGCAACATGTTCGCCGGCACGTTCCAGAACAAGGTCGTGGCGCGGCTCGCGGAGGCCGAGCGTGAGCGCGCGATCAGAGCGGGTGCGAAGCGGTTCGCACCCATGCCCGGCCGGCCGATGAAGGAGTACGTGGTCGTGCCGGCCGCCGACGTGGCGAAGCCGGCGGCACTCGCGAAGTGGATCGAGCGGGCGCGCACCCACGCGGCGACGCTGCCGGAGAAGACGAAGACCGTGACGAGCCCGACGCGGAAGGCGACCGCCAAGACGCGCTAGCCGGTCTTGAGATCGCCCTTCGGCTCGAACTTCGCGCTCGCGGTATACGACGTTCGGTTCGGAACCTCATCGACCTTCGTGATGCGATAGAAGACCGGCGCGCCCGATTGACGGGTGAGGCGGATGAGGGAGCCGAGCTTGACCGGACCGGCGTTCACGATCTTGTTCGAGAGCGGGCCACCGCTCAGTCGGATAACGGTCTCGATCGGCATCAAGATGGCATGCTAAAGGGCCGGGCTCCCGAGAGAGCCCGGCCCCTTCGCGCTTAGTACCGGCTAGCCGGTCGACGGGTCTCGAAGCAGCTGCTGCAGTAGACAGGCTTGTCGCCGCGCGGCTGGAATGGCACGCGCGCTTCCTTGCCGCAGGACGAGCAGGTCGCGGTGAAGAACTCGCGCTCGCCACCGTAGCCCCCGCCACCGCCACGCGAACCGCCGTAGCTGGCGCCGCCACCCGACGCCTTACGCGCCGCACGGCAATCGCTGCACCGGCCCGGCTGGTTCATCAGGCCCCGCTGCTGGTAGAACTCCTGCTCCCCTGCGGTGAACACGAACGGGTTCCCACAGTCCTTACAGGTGAGAGTGATGTCGCTGAAGCTCATTGGCTTCTCCTTTGTTGGTCCTGACCCGAATCGCGCCACCTCGGGCCGAAAGGAGAAGTCCCTCGAAACCTATTGGATCGATCGTCGTGCCGTGACCTGTTGTGTGAATAGTCTAGCACTCAGTCATTCGGCGCGGTTGTTGCACGCGGCGGAGGGCGATGTCGGGCTCCCGAGCGGCACCACGGCCGCGACTACGGCTGCTGGGGCTCGCGCTGTTCGCGAACGGGCTCCTCGGGCTCGCCCTGGTGGGCGTGGCCTTGGGCGCGCTCGGCCCCCTCATCACGCGGGCGTCCGTGGCCGCGGATTCGGCCGGCGACTCGTTGGGAGCCGCCGCACAGGCACTTGACCAGCTATCGACCTCGTTCGAAGGCTTCAGCAAGAGCCTGAACGACGCGCGGGCGTCGTCGGCCCATGCATCGCAGCTCCTGAACGACGCGTCCGAGACCACCGCGCAGCTCGCCGACGCGATGTCGATCAGCTTCCTCGGCTCACAGCCATTCCTCCCGATCTCGCGGAGCTTCCGCCGCAACACCGATGAGCTGCGTGGCGTGTCGGCGGACCTCTCGACGCTCAGCGAGGCCATCGGCCACAACTCCAGCGACGTCGCCGCCGTGCGCGATTCCGTGCGGGTGCTCCGCGATCGCGTGCAGCGGCTCGCGAACGATGCTGCCGCCGCGCCAGGCGGTCGCCGGGTCGGGCCGGAGCTCAGCGTGCTCGCGTACGGGCTCACGCTGTGGCTCGGAGTTCTCGCGCTCCTCTCGCTGTTCGGCGGCCTGCTGCTCCTGCGTTCCTAGCGCTGTACCCGCGGCGATACCCGCACGCCTGGCTGGGCGTACTACCCTCGCGGAGCCCGTGCGGTGCGCTTCATGCGGCTATGGCAATCCGGCCGGCATGCGCTTCTGCGGCCAATGCGGCCTCGAGCTCGGCTCGGGCTGCCCCCGCTGCGGCGCCGACATGCCGGCCAACTTCGTGTTCTGTGGCCGCTGCGGTGCGCGCCTCGGTGCGCTCTCCGAAGAGAGTCCCGGCGAAACGCGCCAGATCACCGTGCTGTTCGCGGACATCTCCGGCTTCACAGCCCTTGCCGAGCGTCTCGGCCCCGAGGAGCTCCACGAGAGCATGCGGACCGTCTGGGATCTCATCGCCGCCGACATCCGAGCGAACGGCGGGCTCATCGAGAAGTACATCGGCGACGCCGTGGTCGCGGCCTTCGGTGCCGTGGGCGACGACGTCGCGGATCATCCGGAGCAGGCACAGCGCGCCGCGCTGGCGATCCTGGCCGCGCTCCAGCGGGCGAACGAGAACATGGTGGAGCGAACCGACCGACGGCTCGCACTCCGCATCGGGGTGAACACGGGCATCGCGGTCACCGGCGCGATCGGTGATCGCGAGAGCGAGTTCGGAGTGCTCGGTGACGCGGTGAACGTCGCGGCGCGGCTCGAGCAGGCTGCCGAGCCAGGCGAGATCCTCGTCGGCGACGCGACGTACCGCCGCACGCCCGGTCTGTTCAACTACGAGCCGCATCCGCCGGTCGTCGCGCGCGGCAAGACCATTCCGGTCGTGGCGTGGCGGCTCGTCGGCGCGGCAGCGGAGGACCTGGCGCCCCAAGAGCGAACGCCGCTCGTCGGGCGCGACGAAGAGGTGGCCGGCCTGCTGGGCGCGCTCGGCGACGCGCTCGCCGGCCGCGGACGGCTCGTGTCGATCGTGGGCGAGTCCGGCCTCGGGAAGTCCCGGCTCATCGACGAGCTCATGGCCGACCCACGCGTGCGCGGCGCTCGAGTCGGCCGCGTCCGCTGCACGATGTACGACCAGCATCGTACGTACGGCGCGATCGGCGACCTGCTTCGGCGCGTCATCGGCATCCAGCGGACAGCCTCAGCGGATCACGCGCTGCACCTGATCACCGAGACCCAGCCCGACATCGAGCCCGATACCCGGGCGCTGATCCTCGCTGCGCTCGGCTACGGCGTGGAGATGCCGGCGATGTCCGGAGACACTAAGCGCCGCATCCTCGGGCGCGGGTTCGCCACCCTCCTCGGCCGCGTCGCCGCGTCGCAAGGCCTGGTGTTCGCGTTCGACGACGTGCAGTGGATCGATCCGCCGTCCCTCGCGACGCTCGTCCATTTCGCGGCGGGCATCGACTCCGCACGCGCGCTCGCGGTCGTCGCATACCGTCCGGAATTCGCCGCCCCCTGGACGACGACGCGCGAGCGCCTGCAGGTGCGGCTGCGGCCGCTGGACGCGACGGTGACCGAGGCGCTGGTCCGGACCCTCGTCCCGACCGGGGGTGTCGACCGCGAGATCGCCGCGCGCGCGGAGGGGAACCCCGCATACGCTGAAGAGGCGGTGCGCCTGCTCGCGGAGAGCGGCGTCATCGTCGAGCGCGAAGGAACGAGCCCGCTGGTCGACCTCTCCGAACGGCCGGCGCTCCCGGATTCCCTGCAGCAGCTCCTCCTCCGGCGGGCGGACGCGATCGCCCCGGCCGACCGGCGCGTCCTCCACGCCGCATCGGTCGTCGGCCGGACCTTCGACGCGGCCCTGCTCCGGTCCATCTACGGCGCCGAGGTCGACGTCGACGGAGCGCTCGACCGCCTCACCGCGATGTCCATCGTCGAGCCCGAGGGAGCGCTCCGCCGATTCGTGCAGACCGGTCTGCGCGAAGTTGTCTACGGAGCGATGCTGGCGCGGCACCGCGAGGAGCTACATGGGCGAGTGGGCCTTGCGATCGAGTCAGGACGGCCCGAGATCGCGGTGCAGCAGCCGTCACTGCTCGCGATGCATTTCGCCTCCTCGACCCACACGATGCGCGCGATCGACTACGCGTTCCGCGCGGCCGAGCGCGCGTCGTCCCTGCACGATCTCGACAGCGCGCTCCACCACTACCGCCTTGCTGCGTCGCTCGCCCTCCGCCTGCCCGACGGGACGATGGAGCGCGCCCGCGCGCTGCTCGCGGCGTCGGACGCCGCGGCGGGCATGGGTGCGCGCGAGGACGCGCTGCTCGCCGCGGAAGAGGCACTCGCGACTGGCCTGCCCGAAAGCGACCTGCGCGCGGCGCTCCGTCGCCGCGCCGGCCGGATCGCCGCGCACGCCGGCATGGTCGAACGCGCCGCCGAGCATCTCGCCGACGCGGAGCGCCTCACGCCCACGTTCGGCAGCGAGCGCGCGGAGCTGACCCTGGCGAAGGCCGCCCTCGCGCGCGCCGACGATCGGCCGTCCGAGGCGCTCACGATCGCACGCATCGCGGTACGCGAAGCGCAGGGCGCCGGGGATGGGGTGCGTGAGCTCGAGGCCGAGGCCGCCGTCGTCGCGTGCGCCACCGACTGCGGCCTGCCCGAGGAGACGCGCCGCTCGTTGGTCCGCTGCGCGGAGCTGGCCACGCGGCTCGGGGATCTGTCGGCCCTCTCGCGGACGCTCGCGGCACAGGCCGTAGCGGCGCTCGATCGCGGTGAAGCGCACGAGGCCGAGCCGCTCGCGCTCGAGCTGCTGGCGACGTCCGCCCGCGTGGGCGACGTCGGCGGGCAGGCCCGCGCGCTGCGCGCGCTCGCCAAGGCCCAGGAGCTCGTCGGGCGCGAGGACGAGGCCCATCGCGCGCTCCAGCGGGCCCTCGCGCTCGCCGATCCGAACGTGCCCGACGCGCCGGCCGACGCCGACGCGGCGCGCACGCTGCTGGCGCTCGGCCGGCTCGCGCTTCGCCAGCCCGACCTCGCGCTCGCGGCGACGACCCTCGAGGAGGCGCGCGTCGTCGCACCCCGCTCGGGCGACGAGATCCACCTTGCCGCGCTCATCTCGGCGGAGCTCGCGCGCGTGGCGGCCGCCCGCGGCGCGAACGAGGAAGCGCGTCAGCACGCCGGCGCCGCGACGGCGGCCCAGCGCGCGCACCGTTGCCGTCGCTGCGCGGCGGAGATCGGACCGGCGCTCGTGGAAGCGGCGCTCGCCGCGGGGGACCTGGCCGCGGCGGATGCGGCACGCGCGATCTCACTCGAGGCGGCGTATCGCCTGAACCTGCCGATCGCGATCGCGACGATGCGCCTCGCCGGCGGGCGGCTCCACCTGGCGCGGGGCGACGTCGCCGATGCCGCCACCGACTTCCGTGCGGCGCTCGACACGTTCGAACGGCTCGGACCGCGACATCTGGTCGCCGAGACCCGCGCCGCGATGCTCGGCGCCGAGCAGGTCCACCCGGAGTCCGCCTAGAAGCGGTCGAAGGCCCAGCGATCGTCGGAGCGACGCAGGGACCGCAGGTGGTTGATCTCGCCCGCGTGATAAAGATCGTGCTCGATCAGCGCCTTGACGATCCAGCGCGTCTCCTTCAGCTCGCCCCAGTTGGTGCGGCGGGGCCGGACGAGCTCGGCGTCGTCGCGAAGCGCGGCGACGGAGGCGCGCACCCGTTCCTGGGCCTCGACCAGCCGCGCGAGGAGGGCGTCGATCCCCGCGGGGGTCGCGTCATGGAGCTTCTGCTCCGCCGCCGGATCGGCCCAGGTGAGCGTCGCGCGGCCGAACGCGTGATCGTCGTACATGTTCTTGCAGCCGGCGACGTGCGACAGCATCTCGCCGATCGGCCGAGCGCCGTCGCCTGGGACCCACAGCCATTCGTCGGCGCCGACGGCCTTGACGTTGGTCATGAGCGAATGCCAATCGTCGCCGGCGAACGCTTCGTCCATGAGGTAGAGGTATTCCTCGAGCGCGGCGCGTCCCACGGCGCCGAAAGATACGACTCCGCGGGTCGACGTGCTCAGGTCGCGATCGGCACCCGCTGCAGTCGCGCGATGTAGTCCGCGGACGGGTGACGCACGCGCCAGGCGTGCGCGGCCACGGCCTCGTGGTCATAGTCGACCAGGAAGGA
>Ga0070706_100006391_pt1 | contig 11134 bp, 15 predicted proteins | sample KBSK5501metaG_FD_65476 | JGI IMG/M metagenome (GOLD analysis project Ga0070706, IMG submission 65476) | Corn, switchgrass and miscanthus rhizosphere microbial communities from Kellogg Biological Station, Michigan, USA - KBS K5-50-1 metaG | ecosystem: Host-associated > Plants > Roots >...
GCCGCAGCCGGAATCCTGATCGGCGACGGCCATGCAGGCGCGATCTACAACGCTACCGGCCCCGAGCGCCTGTCGGGTGCGGAACGCGCGGTCCTCATCGCCGAAATCACTGGCCGGCCGGTCGCGTTCCTTGCCATCACGGAAGAGCAACTGCGCGCCGGACTGACGCGGGCGGGTCTGCCGGTGGCGGTCGTCAACATCGTCATCAGCATCCAGGCGAGCTACGCGGCGGGTGAGTTCGACATTGTGACCGGCGACGTCGAGCGCCTTGGCGGCCGGCCGCCAAAGCCTCTCCGCGACGTGCTTGCTCGGGCGCTGAAATCTCCTTCGGCCTGAAGACGAGCTGATCGTCAATGCGGGTGAAAGCTACGAGGCCCCCGTCACGGACCTAGCCTCTCCGCTTTTAGGCAACAGTTGCGCAGTCCAGATGGTTTTGGAAAAGAGAGCGTCTTGAATGGAAACTGAATCGAAGAGGAAAAGACACGCCATAGATGCAGCGTAGCCGAGAATCCGGGCCGCCTCGATTGGTTGCCCGCCACACGCTTCGAGGACGGCCATCACGTGCTCTCGCTCCACGTCGGCGAGCTTGCGCAAGACCGTCTTCTGAGAGATCGCCGGGCGGGGCGGCTCGAAGACCTCCTGAGGAAGGTGCTCGACGTCCACGTCCCGTCCGCCGTAGAGCACTGCGCCGTGCTTCACCGCGTTGGCCAAAATTGCTCATCATTCTTTTCCGAGAGACCAACGGCTTTGTTCTCCGAGTTCAAATCCGTTGGCCCAACCTTTAACAACCTATGCTTTAGTAACCGACACCTTTCGCTCCGCCGGATGAACGCAAAATCTCGCCGGTAATCCAACTCGACTCATCGGAAGCCAAGAACGACACTGCGCGAGCGATGTCTTCAGGCTTGCCGAATCGACCGAGAGGCGTCCCGGCGACGGCGACCTTTCCAAACTCGCCTTCGAATGCACCAAGATCGGCGATACCATCCGTTTCGGTGTGACCTGGAGCAACGGCGTTCACGCGAATATTCTTAGCCCCGAGTTCCCGCGCCATTCCCTTCGTGAGGCTGTCAAAAGCCCCCTTTGTAGACGAATAGACGGCCATCATCGCGCCTGGGTTTTCACTTACGATTGAGCTGATGTTGATGATGCTGCCGCTTTTGGGACCAAAGTATTTGAGCGACTCTTGAATCGAACAGAGCGTGCCGAAATAATTTGTACGAACCTGCCATTCAATGTCTTCTTCGCTGTTCGATTCCAATGGTCCGAACTTGAACACACCCGCATTGTTGGCGAGGACATGTCAAAGTTTTGTCTCTAACCCTCATTGGGCCGAAAAGTAGTGTGGTAATTTCTCGCTTTATCGCGGCGATTCGGTGTGAAGTCATTTCCGGGTTCAATCGCCGTGCACAACGAGAGATCTCTTTTCCTGCTGAAACGATCCGTCGCATATTTCAATCAAATTGATAGCAAGAGGCGGTCATGGGAGGAGGAGGCATCCATTCCTCCTCCCCCTTGCGCCCGCCCTGCATCGTTTCTCGCCGTTTCCGACTCAGAAGTTGAACTGGTCGATATTGTCCTTCGTGAATCGGAACGGATTGCCCAACACGATCACGTTCTTCAGTGTTAGTGGACCCTTGGCCGTGATGTCCTCGAGCGATGCGACCGCGTCGCGCGTGCCCAACCGTCCTGCTGGCATCTTGGCTTGCGTCGAATTGTCCTTGAGGGTGCCCGCCAGGCTGGCCTGAGCCGCGTAGACGGCCAGGTAGCCCAAGTCGACCGGATTCCAGAGCACGACGGTCTTCACCGTGCCTCGCTTGACGAACTCCTTCATGTCGTTGGGTGTGGACATCCCGGTGACGACGATCTTGCCCGAGAGCCCCGCCTGCTCCACCGCTTCAGCCACCTTGGGAAGCGCGACCACCGTGGGAGCGACGATTGCGTCGAGTTGACCCCGATACTTGTTAATCAAGTCCTGGGTCACGTTGAACGACTCCGCGGGGTTGTTCAGCCCATAGCGGATGTCGACCAGCTGCATCTTCGGGTACTTCGCCTGCATCTGCGCCTTCATGGCGGCTATCCAGGAGTTCTGGCTGAACGCTTCGGGACCCGTGCTCACGACGGCGAAGCGCGCGCTCGCCCCGGCCTGTTCAGCCACCACGTCGACGAGCGCTGCCCCTGCCTGTGTGAAGGTCCCTTGGTTCACAAACCACTGACGCGCGGTGGGATCCGCTACGTCGCCGTCATAGGTGACGACCTTGATCCCCGCGCTCTTCGCCTTCTTGGCCACGGGCACCATCGCGTCGGCGTCACTGGCCGCGATGATGAAGGCATCCGGCTTCTGCGCCACCAAGCCATCGATGATGCGGATTTCTTCGTCGGTATTCGCGACGCTCGGTCCCGTGTAGAGAAAGTCGATGAGCACGCCCTTCTCCTTCAGCTCGGCCACCGCTTCTTTGGCGCCCTTCTCGGTCGCGGCGAAGTAGGCCGTGCCGGTGAACTTGGGAACCATGACGATCTTAAGCCCGGCGTTGTGCGCCCGGCTGGAACCGTCCTTCTGCGCCTGGCTGGGCCCGGCGTTCTGCGTCTGCCTGGGCCCGGCGATCCCCATAATCGGAGCACCGACCAACATCAGAGCCGCTGCCCGCCCGGATCTCATCATTGCTGTGTTCATTCTCTTGTCTCCTCTTCTGTTTTTTGAGTACACCTGGTTCATAGATAAATTCGCGTCACCTGGCCTGACTTCGGAATTCGCGAATTGTGGCCTGCTTTGCGAGCGTCCGTCTGTATTCGTCAAATCGTGCCTCCAGCGGCCCGGATGATTTCTCCGGTAACCCAGCGCGCCTCATCGGAGGCGAGAAAGACCGCCAGAGGGGCGATGTCCTTCGGCTGGCCCAGCCGGTTGAACACGGATTCCTTTGCGAGCGTCGCTGCTACGTCACCGGCGAACATGGCCGATGTGCCTTCTGTCGCCGTATGTCCCGGAGCGATGGCGTTCACACGAATGTCTCTGCCGCCGAGCTCCAAAGCCAGGCCGCGCGTCAGGTTCTCCACCGCGCTTTTGGTGGACGAATAGATCGCGATCATCGGCCGGGCGTGTGAAGCCACAATCGAGCTGATGTTGATGATGCTTCCGCCCTTGTCGCCGAAGTATTTGATCGCCTCAAGTGTGGTCAGGACAGGACCCAGTACGTTGATGTTGTAATGCCAGTGAAATGTCTCCTCGGTTGTTTCGACAAACGGTCCGGGCCTGAATACGCCCGCGTCATTCACCAGAACGTTTGGTGTACCGAATGCCTTCTTCGTCTCAGCAAAAAGACGGGCGACATCGTCAGCATTAGAGACATCGCCCTGAATAGCAATTGCCTTACCTCCCGCCGCCAGAATCTCGCTGGTAACTTTCCTGGCTGCGGGCTCGCTCGAACTGTAGTTAACGGCCACGGCTGCACCTTCGCGGCCCATGGCCAGCGCGATGCCAGCGCCGATTCCTTTCGATGCGCCGGTGACAATAGCAACCTTTCCGCTCAATCTTCCGGTTTTCATGATTTCTCCTTTATGTGTCATAGTTACCTCCTCAGTGACTCTTCTATTAGGTATCCAACTCATTCCATCGAACGCCGTCGGACGGCGCCGCGTATTCGATTAGGCGACGCGACCGACGGTCAGCTCGCGGAGAAGAATACGACGACGCTGCGTGGCCGGTAGACGAGCATTCCGCATCTGACTTATACGGTAGCTGCATGAGTGACAGATTGAAGGAGTTGACTGCCTTTGTCCGTGCCGCAGAGACCGGCAGCTTCTCTAAGGTCGCTCGCGAATTCGAGGTCTCGCAACCGTTGGTCTCGCGAATGGTGGCGAGCCTGGAGACCCGGATCGGGGTCAAGCTTCTGCTGCGCACGACTCGAAAAGTCACGCCGACGGATGCCGGCAACGTGTTCCTCAAACGAGCCCGTCAGATCCTCGATGATCTTGATGATGCCGAAAATACGGCGCGAGGCGCCGACAGCCTGTACGGCACATTACGTGTCGCGATTCCTGTTGGGTTCGGAATCCGCGAAGTCATCCCCCATTTGCCGGCGTTCTTGGCGCAGCATCCGAGGCTACGAGTCGATTTGCTCATATCTGACCGGGCGGAGGACCTCGTTGCTAAAGGAGTAGACATGGCGCTGCGAATGGGGCCACTGGCGGACTCCAGCTTCGGCGCCCGTTTGCTGGTTAAGGCATCGCGTCTGGTAGTTGCGGCTCCTGCCTATCTGGCGAAAAGAGGCACACCGAAGACGCCTACTGAGCTCTCCGGTCACGATTGTATCGTAGGCCCGGGGCACTCTGGCCGACGCGGCTGGAGCTTCACCCGATCGGGAGCCGTGACGTCAGTCGCAGTGGGCGGTCGAGTCCAGGCTGATTCCGCCGACGGCGTGGTCGGTTGCGCCAAAGCTGGGCTTGGAATAGCCGTGGTTTCCCGGTGGATGTGCAGGTCCGAGCTCAAAGCCGGCGAGCTCCTGCGCATTCTCCCCGATTATCAACTCGACCCGGTCGAGGTTCACGCCATCTACCCGGGCGGTCGACGGCCATCTCTCAAGGCACGAGCGTTTTCGAATTATCTCGCTGCGAAGCAGATTGCTGACGATGGAACAACGTGAAGCCGCATCAGATAAGGGAATCAGAGGTACTGTGCGAAAGCTCAGCGACTGAACGAGAAACTACGAACCGCCCCGCCCGAGGGACTGCGCGGTCGTGCTCGGGCACGCAAGCCCGCTACGTAGATGGCAGCCCTCTGGCGGTTCGGACCCCAATGTGCACCGGGCCCGCGAACGCGGCCCAACCAGAGTGCGGATGGAAGCATGGCGGAGCGGGTTCTCGAACAGTCTTGGGTCAACGGCAGTGCCACTATTGACACCGAGCGGCCTCCTCATGGAAAGCACGACCGCGGGCTGGCCTGACCCGGCAGTTCCGATGCGGCAAGCGGGGTACTTCTCGTGGATCTGGTGATGGATCAAATTCGCCGCGTCCTTGCGGTTGTGGCCATTGTCGTGTACGGCCCGGGGCTGCTGTTTTGGTTTCTGGTCCACCCCCTCGCTCGTTTTTGGAGAAAGCTCGGACCGGCGATTACATACCTGATTGTTATCACGGCACTGGCGCTGATTGGACTTCGAGTCTTTCAGGTCAGCGGAACTTTGATCGGGCGGGATCTGGGAACCAATTGGAGCCTTATCGTGCTCGGTGCAGTGCTGTTCGGTATCTGCGGGTGGATCGGACTCGCCTACGGCCGAAAGCTGAACCATCTCGGTGTAGCGGCAAGGATAGGGGTTCCGGAATTGTCACGTACAGGGACGCCTCAGATGTTGGTTCGAGATGGCCTCTATGGATACGTGCGGCACCCGATCTACTCCTTTGCGATCGCGGGCGGAATAGCTTACGCACTTATTGTCAACTACGTAGGAACGTACATTCTGTTCGTAGCAGCGGTTCCGGCGTTGTACGCGATCACAGCGCTAGAAGAGCGTGAACTCACGGATCGGTTTGGTGAGCCCTATCGACAGTATCAGCGGGATGTGCCGAGACTGCTTCCGCTCATTCGGCGGCGAAACGCGCAGTTTCGATGATCCAAGGTGCGTCACTTCTTTCTCCCGACTAACGGCGCAACATTTGCCGAATCGCTCACTCCCTGATTGTTGGCAATCCGGCAAGTGGCCAATGAACCCACGATCGGAGGGTGCAATAGATCCGTCCTGGAGGGAATAGCCTCCGCGCTCTGCTCGATGGCGCTCGCGAACAAAAGAAGAGGGCGGCCCCGTCGGTCCGCCCTTGACATCAGCGATTCACTTTGCCCCAAGCTTTCAAGGCAACGGGATCTTGAGCGTGTCGAGCCGTGGTTGCCTTATGTCCCGACGAGGTTCGACGCGAGCGCCGGCAGAGCAGGGGGAATACGCTGAGCTTGGGATCCGGCCTGCCCAGCCCTGGATGTGTTGACGTTCGATTCGCGCCTGGTGCCCCGCTTCTCTGAACACGTCGACCAGCTGTTCGGCGCAGTGAGTGCGCGGCGCCACGCTCCAAGTCGTCTTCGTCGGAATCGATCACCGCTATTCGGAAAAGTCGGGGCGATCATGTCGGCGCATCATTCGGGGTCAGCGACCTTCGACGATAGTCGCACGGCCGGTTGCTGCCGGAGACCGATCGGACGGGCGGACTCGATCGCGCACATTATCCCGGCCGTCAATGATCGATTCCTGACACCGGTGTTGGGGTCACTTCCGCCGCGTTGATCGTCGAGGTGCCATCGTTCTTCACAACGGCACGCACTGGAAGAGCAGCCAACACCTCGCGGTGGCGGCGAAACCGACGCCTTGTGTTGCAGATGGCCCGTCAACGACCGCTCGAGGCGGTGGTCACGCGTCAGGTAGTCCTCGACTCGCAATTCCTCAACCGTTCGAGGAGCGATCCGCGGCTCAGGCCCAAGCGCCGGCGGCCCCGGACCGGTTGCCGCCAACTGCCGTCATCGCCCGGCCGATCAGATTGCGCTCCACCGCCTCAGAAAACGTTCCCGCTCTCAACCAGCTCATTTACGGGTCCCCCGCAACTTTGACCATCAACATCAACTTGACTGACGCGGCCGGCAACACGGGTTCCAAAACAGACGCGTTGACTTTCCGAATTCTAGGTCCGCCGCTGATCGACGTCGCCGTCTGGAATCGATCACGTGCCGTCTGAGATCCGGCAGTCGCGTAAATGGCGCACCTTGGAATTCGGAGGCCGCTAGGCTGAATCGCGGCATCGCGCAAATTCGCGAAATGCCGCACTCCAAAACGAACATCGGCGGACCGTCTGTCGCTCGCGTGCGGCACCGCCCGAGGTAACGCCAGCCGAAAATGGCTTGGCACGGCGCGTGCCTGGTGCGGCCTCGCATCACCAAGAAGGAGGACAAGTAGAAACAGCAATTGAACAGTTACTGGCTTACAGCGTTGACTGCAGCCGCGCTGACGGCCAATGACTCGCAGGCCGCACAGACCAAGGAGAAAACTATGTCAACTCACGACTATTCTGCCATTCAACCGAAAACGCGCGCGTTCCTCGAAGCGCTCGAGGCGCAAGGGGGCCCGCCCATCTATACCCTTTCGTATCGCGACGCGCGGGCTGTGCTCGACAACGCGCAGAGCGCGGCCCGCGTTGCCAAGCTGTCCGCGGATATCGAGGACCGGAAGATCGCGGGCGGTCCCGCGGGCGAGGTTTCAATCCGCATCGTGCGACCGAAGCCGCGGAGTGAAGGTCCGCTCCCACTCGTCATGTACATCCACGGGGGCGGCTGGGTTTTGGGCAACAAGGACACGCATGACCGGTTGGTTCGTGAGATTGCTGACGGCGCCCACGCGGCGGTCGTGTTCGTCAACTACACACCGTCTCCCGAGGCGCACTATCCCACGTCGATCGAAGAGGCGTACGCCGCGACTCGGTACGTCGCTGAGAACGCAGCTTCGATGGGACTGGACCCCTCGCGGCTCGCGGTTGCGGGTGACAGCGTTGGGGGGAACATGGTCGCCGCAGTGACGATTCTGGCGAAGCAGCGCGGCGCTCCCAAGATCGGGCATCAGCTGATGTTCTATCCGGTTACGGACGCGAGTTTCGATACCGGGACCTATCGCCAGTTCGCGGATGGCCCGTGGCTGACCCGCAACGCGATGAAGTGGTTCTGGGATGCATACGCGCCGGACCAGTCAAGGCGGAACGAGCCGACGGCATCGCCCCTGCGGGCCACGGTGGAACAGCTGCGTGGCCTGCCGCCGGCGCTGCTCATCACCGACGAAAACGACGTGCTGCGGGACGAGGGCGAGGCCTACGCGCACAAGCTAACCGAGGCCGGTGTCCAGGTGACCGCCGTGCGCTACCTCGGTACCGTGCACGACTTCATGCTGCTGAATGGCTTTACGGAAGACCCAGCTCCTCGGGCCGCAATCGCGCAGGCGACCGCGTTTCTGAGGGCAGCGTTCGGTCAGCAGGATAACGTGCCGTCGGAGGTGCTCCAATGAGCGGAGAAGACAACCTGCAACGGATGAAGACGCTGGATGACGCGTGGAACTCGCAGAATTGGGAGGTCTTCAGAAAGCGGCACTCGGCGGACACTGCCGTGTATTGGCCCGGGCAGCCCGACCCCACGCGCGGTCGCGACGCGCACCAAGCCGAGTCGGAGGCATTCTTTAAGTCGATCGAGAACCATCTCGAAAACAATCCGTACAAGGTGATGATCGCTTCGGGCGACTGGACCTGCACGATCGCGAATTGGAAGGGCAGGATGATCGGTCCGTGGAAGGGCCTGGACGGCAAGGTGCATCCGGCGACGAACAAGCGGTTCGAGCTCGAGTTCTGCACTGTCGCCCGGTGGAAGAACGGCGAGATCGTCGAGGAGAAGCTGTTCTACGATCAGGTCAGCTTCCTTAGGCAGATCGGCGTGCTGTAGCGGTTGCCCAGTCGAACCGACCCGGACCGACGGTCCCGGCGACGGGCGCCGGTCAGGATCGAGAAGGTCGTGGCGCTCTACAGTTCGCGCGGTCGGGCCATCAGCGAGTGTGGCCTCGAGGCGCGCGCCGCAATGGGCGGGCGGCGAGCGGCGAGGAGGAAACCTGGGTGCGAATCGATCGGATGACCGCGACCCGCGGAGCTTTGTGGCCTCAACGAGGTTGAGCAAGGAACGGGCAGCACGAGGGAAGGCTCATGCGCACTGTGGTTGCCTCGCGGCAAGTTGTGCTGGCGGCGGCTGTTGGCGCGGGAGCTATGTTTCTCTTCACGTGGCCAAGGCTCTCGGTGGCAACGCAATCAGTCGCCGCCCTCGGTGGCGATTCACTCCCAATCCGGCGCAACGAGCCTTGGAAGTGTTTGTGCGCAGACCCCCTGTCGTCTTGGGCCAGAATAGGTGCCAGTACATTGGAGGCGAACCCCGTATTCTGCGAACTCGATCTGTTCGTTGCCATTCCGGTGAACGAAACAATAAGTCGCACTGGCATGAATGAACGAATGAAGATGGAGCAAGGGCCCCTGTTGTTCAGCCATCACTGCGCAATGAGATCTAAAGCAGTCGTCCATCCAACGGGATCGCCAGGCCCGACCCGGCGGCCATCGCTAGCAGCAGTGCACCCGCAGGAATCTTAAGAAATCGTCTAAGTGCTGCGGGGCCGCTCGCGATCGCCAAACTTTCGGCAAGGGGAATGAAAGGGGCCGACGAGCCGACTGGGGCAGTGGGGTCAAGGATCGAGCCACGAGACAGCCGATGATCCCATGGCTAGATCCGGGCGACCCGCCACCTTGGACAGAATCATCGAGGCGATCAGCAGCGGAGTCCACCGAAGTAGTGGGTTTCGCGGCACAGATCCTGGGGCTTAGTCCAATTTCGTGGTGTCGCTATAGCGACAGGAACGACGCGGAGATTTCCCTTCGCCATCGTTTCGACATGCGCTCGCTTGGATCCTTCCGATTAAACGCGGTCGAAAACGCCTAAAGCAGAATGTTCGATGTTGGCCCGCTGCGTGCAATCACCTGGACCCAACAGGCATTCGCGTCGTCTCACAGGAGAAATGGTTATGAAGTTCTCAGCCACCCAAATCACAAGCCAACAAGCCATGAGCTACGCCCGACAGATGCTCAACACCTACCCCCACCACTCGCGTATCGACGCTGGAGTATTGGCCGCCGCGATCGACGCCCTCAGCGACTGCGTCCAAGCCTGCACCGCCGACGTTGACGCTGACTTGAGCGAGAGCGACCTTGCCGACATGGTCAAGTGCATCCGGCTGTGCCTGCACTGCACCGACGTGTGCGCAGCTACGCTCGGGGTTGTCAGCCGCCCGGCCGAATACGACGCCAATGTCACGAAGCCGTTGGTTGAGGCTTGTGTGGCGATCTGCAAGAGTTGCGGAGACGAGTGCGAGCGGCATGCCCACATGCAGGCGCACTGCCGGGTGTGCGGGGAGGCCTGCCGGCGTTGCGAACAAGCCTGCCGTGAGCTCCCGGCCGCCATAACCTAGAGAGCTGAACAGGTAAATCACGCCGCTTCCCTCATGCGGTGGATGACCTGGGGGTTGGCGATGGCGGCGCTGCGTCGAGCATCCAGTGAGTTTTTTCGGGTTCCTTTGTATCGAGCCCGTACGCCTTGAATCTGCACGATGCGGGCGAGCGAGTGCTCGACGGTAACTCGACGGCGCAGCTGGGAGCGTCCTTCACTCGTCTTGGTCGCGTGCCGTAGCTCAATCAACAGCGACTCCTGAGGATGAATGGTGACGGTGCGCCCGCGCTGTCTCGCCATTGTGCAGCGAGAGCGCAGCTTGCATCGAGCGCAAATGGCGTCCGGGAAACGAGCAACGTTCGAGGCGGGCGAAATCTTCGCAGATTCCCCGGCAGGACAAACGACACGTCGCTCTGCCAAGCGGATGTCGAATACATCTTTGGCGAAGCGGCCTCAGTTGCGCGATGGCCAGGGTCTGCATCGAATAGTGACGCCTTTGCTTCGCAGCTGGGAGACACGCGGGCTTGCGCTGTCCGGGCGGAGTGCAACAAGACCGGTCGCGTTATTCGCCGGTTCATGGCTCTGGCGACTACGTCTCGAGGAGCGTGCCGAGCACCGCGGGCCACCGAGTCTCGAAGTCGGCTTCCCGTTGGAGTCCGCGCTTTAACAGAGCTTGGATTCGCTGCTGCGCTTCAGGCCACGTCAGCGCGGTCTCAAAGGAGGTGAGGGCGTCGAGGAGCCGGTCGGCGGACGGCAACGAGACCTGGTTGACGAGATTCTTCGCGGCGGCAATGGCACGCCGGTCGAAGGAGGCGATTCGGCGCGCGAGCACGTCGACGAAGCCGTCCAGCTCCGCGTCTGGAAGTGCCCGGTTGACGTATCCGTATCGTTCCGCGGTGTCGCCATCGAAATCGTTCGCGCCGAGAACGATTTCGAGCGCGCGGCCGCGGCCGACCAGATGTGGGAGGCGTTCGGTACCGCCGCCGCCGGGATGCACTCCCACCCCGACTTCGGGTTGGCCCAGTAGCGTGTTCTCGCGCGACGCGAAGCGCATGTCGCAGGCGAGGACGAACTCGCTGCTCACGCCCCGGACGCAGCCTCGGATCTTCGCGATGCTGACCACCGGGGACTTGGTGAGACGGACGA
>Ga0070706_100006392_pt1 | contig 11134 bp, 8 predicted proteins | sample KBSK5501metaG_FD_65476 | JGI IMG/M metagenome (GOLD analysis project Ga0070706, IMG submission 65476) | Corn, switchgrass and miscanthus rhizosphere microbial communities from Kellogg Biological Station, Michigan, USA - KBS K5-50-1 metaG | ecosystem: Host-associated > Plants > Roots >...
GTAGCCGGCGCCGAACGAGCACATCACGCCGTACGCACCGCTCGGCAGATCCTCGTTGTGACGCGAAAACGCGAGCAGCGAGCCGGCCGATGCGGTGTTGCCGAACTCGTCGAGGATGATCGGCGACTCTTCGCGCGTGGCTTCGCGGCCGAGCACGCGCTCCGCGACCAGGCTATTGAGCTTCTCGTTCGCCTGGTGCAGCCAGTAGCGGCTGACCTGTTGTGGCGTGACGTTGTGCGACTCGAGGTGCTCGAGGATGAACTTCTGTGCCATCGGCACGACGTCCTTGAACACGCGACGGCCCTGCTGATGGAACAGCTTGGTGTCGGTGTCCTTCGTCGTCGGATCGCAACGATCGAGGTAGCCGGCGTTGTTGCGGATCGCGGTCGCGGACCACTTCGACAGCATGCGCGTCGATAGGATCTCCCATGCGCTTGCCTTCGCGTTCTCGATCTTCTCGACCACCAGCGACACGCTCGCGTCGCCGAAGATGAAATGACTATCGCGCTCGCGCCAGTTCATGTGGCCGGTCGTCAGCTCCGGAACGACGACGAGCGCGCACCGCGCGGTGCCGGCTTGAATTGCCTGCGCCGCGACGATGGTCGCGCCGGTTGCGGCCGAGCAGCCGAGTGACATGTCGAGCGCCCAGCCGCGCGCGCCGATCGCTTCCTGTACCTCGATCGCGATTGCGGGGTAGAGCCGCTGCAGATTCGACGCGCCGAGCACGACGAGATCGATCTCTTCGCCGCTGCGACCTGCGCGCTCGAGCGCCTTTTTTGCGGCCTTGACCGAGTACTCGGCCTGCACGCTGAGCTCCGTCTCTGGACGGTCTGGAATGTTCGGGCACATGCGGTCGGGATCGACCAGGCCGGTCTTGTCGTGGACGTAACGGTTCTTGATGCCCGATGCCTTGAAGATGAACTCCGACGAGCTCGGCTTCAGCGGGTCGCGTTTGCCGGCGGCGATCTCGTCTGCATGCTTCTCGTTGTCGCGGCGCACGAACTCGTTGAACGCAACGACGAGCTCGTCGTTCGTGAGCACGTGCTCGGGGTGCCAGATTCCGTGACCCGTGATTGCAGTACCAGTCGTGATCCGCGGCGCCATAACGCCGGGGAGTTGGTCACATGATCGGCAGTCTGTCCAGGGTCAGCGGATCTACGGCTTACCGCGCACTTCGGTCTCGACTTCAGCGAGCGCCGTTCGGAGGAACGACGAGGAAGGATCGGCCGCGCATGCGAGCTTGAGCTGCAGAATCGCTCCCCTTAGATCACCGCGCTTCAAGCACAGCTCGGCCTTGCGATAATAGAGCAGGGCCTTCGCCGACATCGATTGCGCAGTATTTTGCGCGGGCGTTGCCTGCACCGGCGCACCCGTCGGCGGCTGCGAGCCGGTGGCCTTCACGCTCGCTGGTCCAGGCGGTGGATCGGAACCGGTCCCAGCGCGCGGATAGCCGGGCCGCAGCGGCATGCGTACGCCCGAGTCAGTGCCCGCGCGCGGCATGCGCGTCGGCGGTGGGTCGCTACCCGGGCGCGATTGTCCGACGCGCGACGCCGCCGGGTCGCTGCCTGGACGCGACGGCCGCGACGGCCCGGTCTCGCCGCTCGCGGGTGGCGTGAAGTCATTGCGCGTCGGTCCACGTCCCGGCTTCGGCTCGGGTTGCGCGAAGTCATTGCGCGTCGGTCCGCGTCCCGGCTTCGGCTCGGGTTGCGCGAAGTCATTGCGCGTCGGTCCACGTCCCGGCTTCGGTCCGGTTTCGCCGCTCGCGGGTGGCGTCGTCGGCCGCGTGAGCGGACGGATTTCTCCCGGCGCGTTGGAGCCACTGGCGACCTTGTCGGGTTGACGAAGTCCCGCCGGCGTCGTGACCCGCGCGCCACCTGGCGGCGTGACCGGACGTGCGTCGGGCGGCGTCACCGATCCGCTGACCCTCGCGACATCCTCGGGCTTGACCGCGCGCAGGCGCATTGTCTGCATCACCATGCTGCGCATCTGTTGATACGCGCCTGCGACCGCAGCGTACGCGCTCGTCACGAGCTCGAGCTCCTCGGCGTTGAGGCCGTGACGATGCATGTCGGGATGCGACGTGCGCGCGATCTTGTGAAACGCTTCCTGCACCTGCTGTGGCGTCGACTGCTCGTGAATCTCGAGCAGCACGTGCGGAGGGCTGCCCCTGCGCGCCAGCACGCGGTTCGCCCACAACAGCACGTCGGTGCGCACGCTCATGTGCCCTCACCCGTCGGCGCGCCGAGAACCTGCATGCGCGCTTCCTGTCGCGCACCGGAGTCGACGTCGCTCGCTTTGACGTGAAGGATCCCATCCGCGTCGACGCGGAAGCACACTTCGATCTTGAGATCGCCGCGCGCTTTCGGCGGCAGGCCTTCGAGCAACAGCTGACCGAGCGGCTCGTTCTCGGTGTAGCGGCGCGATTCGCCGCGGCAGCAATCGATCTCGACGCGCGTTTGATTGTCACGTGCTGTCGTGAACACGCGTGTCCGCTCGATCGGAATCGGCGAGTTCTTGTCGAGTAACCGCTCCGCATAGCCGCCGGCGGTCTGGACCGACAGCGTCGACGGGTTGACATCGAGCAGGACCGGGCGCGCGAGTGGGCCTTTCGGGATCGCGGCGCCGCCGTACAGCAGCGGCGAGTGCGCTTCCGTCATCACCGCGTCGCGCGCGCCCATGCCGGTGCCGGCGATGATCGAGCCCGACAAGCTGCCAGCTTGGATCGCGGCGCCCTGCGCGACGACCTCGTCGGGATTGATCTTGATGTTCGGCTCGCGCAGGAAGGCATCGGCGAGACGTTGGCGCACCGTCGGAATCCGCGTCGAGCCGCCGACGCACAGCACGTCGCTGATGTCCTGCGCGACGAGGCCCGCTTGCGCGAGCACCTGCTTCGTCACTTCGATCGTGCGATTGATGTAGCCCGAGATCAGCTCTTCGAATTGTTTGCGCGTGAGCGCGAACGGCAGCGAGCCGGTGGTGCCGTTCGGCAGATCGATGCCGTCGATCTCACCTTCGGCCGCTTCGTTGTCGGAGAGGTGACACTTGATCGCCTCGGCGCCCATCATCAACTTCATCATCAGCACCGGGTGTTGGCGCGGATCGAAGTGGAGCGTGCGATTGCACTCGGCGGCGAGCACTTCGGCGAGCGCGCGATCGAGATCGTCGCCGCCGAGGAAGTAGTCGCCGTCGGAGGCGAGCACTTCGAACACTTCGCCGTTGATGCGCAGGATGCTGACGTCGAACGTGCCGCCACCGAAGTCGAACACGCAGATCAGCTGGTCTTGGTCACGCCCAAAGCCATACGCGAGCGCGGCGGCAGTCGGCTCGTTGATCAGGCGCATCACGTTGAGGCCGGCGAGTCGACCGGCTTCTTTTGTCGCTTGCCGCTGCGCGTCGGTGAAGTTTGCCGGCACCGTGACGACCGCGTCGTTGACCGATTCGCCGAGCTGACGCTCCCCGCACCGCTTCAAGTACAGCAGCACGTGCGAGCTGATCTCGGGCATCGTCATCCGTCGGTCGCGTACGATCACGATCGGCTGCTGGTTCGGCCCTTCGGTGACCTTGTAGCGGATGCCGGTGAGCGCGAGCTGGACGAGCGGCGCGCGGATGTTCTGGCCGATGAACCGCTTTGCCGAGTGGATCACATGCTGCGGTTCGGTCAGCCGATAGCGCTTCGCGTCGGCACCGACGACGACGCCGCCGGTCGACGGAAACGCGACCACGGACGGGTGCACGCGTTCGGCGCGTTGACCGAGGATGAACTCGACGCCCGTCGGCGTTGCGACAGCAGCGCACGAGTTGGTCGTACCGAGGTCAATGCCCAGGGCGATCGCCATCCCAACGCAAAAATAACCCAACTCGGGCTTGGGGCCTCGTGGCACGGGCGGTGGGATCCCATCGCTACCCCACCGCTGCCTCGACTTCGGATTGCTTATAGAGGTGCGCGGAGCGCTGCGGCGACAGGCCCAAAGCGGCGCGTCCGCGTGTAAGGCAACGTCGTCTCTCATTTCCTGGCTCGTGGCCGAGGAGCGAGGCGGGTTGCGCGTCTGGTACCATTGTTCTCAAGCGATGCGCTTGGGGATTCTCGCCGCGCTGCTGTCGCTGAGCGCCTGCATTCGGCCCAGCAAGGTCGTCGGCGTTGTGTGCGACAGCGCGAGTGACTGCGTGCTCGGCAGCGTGATGGGCACGTGCGAATCGACTGGCTACTGCAGCTATCCCGATGACTCGTGCGTCGGCGGCTCGCGCTACTCGCCGGGCGCGGGCGAGGGGCTCGGCGGGACATGCGTCGGCGGATCGGTCGCGTGCGGCGGCGCCGACGAGCCGTGCTGCGGCAACGTGTGCGGCGCGAACCTCGCGTGCGATGCGACGTCGATGACGTGCGTGTGCGGCGACAACACGCAGCCGTGCTGCGGCGGCACGACGTGCGGCGCGAACCTCGTCTGTGGCGAGGACACGCGGTGCGCGTGCGGTGGCATCGGCCAGCCGTGTTGCGGCGGCAACGCGTGCGATGCCGGAGTGTCGTGCACGGCAGGGACATGTGCGGCGGGCGCGACCCAAGTCGCGGTCGGCATGGGGCACGCGTGCGCGTTGCGCCCCGACGGCAGCGCGTGGTGTTGGGGCAACGACTGGAAGCCGTGGGCGACGTCGCGCCCGGGCCTGATCAGCCCGACGATCGCGAGCATCGCGCCGAAGCCGATCGCAGGCGCGACGAACTTGGTCGCGATTCGCGCGAGCGAGATGAGCACGTGCGGCCGCAAGATGGACGGCGCGCTCTGGTGTTGGGGACACAACGAGGCCGGTCAGCTCGGCAATGCGACGAACACGAGCTCGTCGGTCGCGGTCCAGGTGATGGGTCTGTCGAACGTCACGCTGTTCGACGGCGGCCGTCATCACATGTGCGCGGTCGGTTCGTACAACGGCACCGCGGGCGTGTGGTGCTGGGGGCGCGGCGGGCAGGGCGGGCATGACGGCGGTACGCCCGATGCGACTCTCGGCCGACTCGGCAACAACGACGTGATGGACTCCAACGTGCCGGTCGCCGTCGATCTGTCGGCGGCCGCGCCGGCGGGCCAGACGGTACGCGCGCTGTCGACGGGCAACTACCACTCGTGCATGGTGATGAGCGACAACACGGTGTGGTGTTGGGGCAAGGGCGGCAGCGGCCAGCTCGGCAACGGCGCGGTCGCGAACGCGAAGGTGCCGGTGAAGGTCAACCTCGCCGGCATCACGATTCCCAACGGCGCGACGATCGATGAAGTGTCGTGCAGCGACGGCTCGGGCTTTCGCGGCGGCTCGTCGTGTTTGCGCCTCAGCACCGGCGCGGTCTATTGCTGGGGCAGCGGTACCGAGATGGGCGACGGCACCACGACCGGCCGCAACGCACCGACGACCGCGGTGACGACGACGGGGCTCGGCGCGGCGACGTTCAAGCAGCTCGCAGCCGCGGCGAGCACGCGGTGCGGGCTGACGAGCGCAGGCGACGTGTGGTGTTGGGGCTCGAACAACCACGGCATCCTCGGCATCAACAATCCGATGGGCACGACGCAGTCGACGCCGCAGAAGGCGACGGTGCTCACCGGCGCGACGCAGCTCGACATGAGTCACAACACCGCGTGCGCCGTCGACGCGCAGAAGCGGCTGTTCTGCTGGGGCTCGAACCGGCGCGGGCAGGTTCGGATCAACGCGACGGCCGCGCTACAGCCGACCGAGGTGACGCTGTAATGCGCGCGCTCGTGCTCATGCTCGTGCTCGCAGCGTGTGGCGGGTCGACGATCAGCGGCACCGCTTGCGCCGACGACAAAGACTGCAACTTGTTCAACGCGCAGGGCCGCTGCGAATCCACCGGCTGGTGCAGCTTTCCCGACGAGACGTGCATCGGCGGTCAGCGCTATTCGCCCGGTGCGGGCGACAACCTCGCCGGCACGTGCGTCGGCGACAACATCTGCGGCGGCCGAGATCAAGCGTGCTGCGGCGCGGGCGTGTGCGCCGATCACCTGACGTGCGCGACCGAAGTCGGCACGTGCCAGTGCGGCGAAGTCGGGCAGCCGTGTTGCGACGGCACGACGTGCGGCGCTGGCTCTCACTGCGGCGCCGGCGCGGTCTGCGGCACGAGCGACGTGCTGCAAGCTGCCGTCGGTGCGGGTCACGCGTGTGCGCTGTTCGCCGATCACACGGTCTCGTGCTGGGGCTACGACTACAAACCGTATCCGTATCAACCGGGCCTGGGCGACGCGGTGATCGCCAGCGCGACGCCGTTCGCGATCAGCGGTGCGACCGACGTCGCCGAGATCCGTGCCGCCGAGATGCACACGTGCGCGCGCAAGACCGACAACACGCTTTGGTGTTGGGGCCACAACGAGAACGGTCAGCTCGGCAACGGCACCAAGATCCACTCGAAGGCGGCGGTGCAGGTTCCAGGCCTTACGAACGTCTCGCTGTTCGACGGCGGTCGCGTTCATATGTGCGCGCTCGCCAGCTACAACGGAACGGCAGGCTTGTGGTGCTGGGGACGCGGCGGTGAAAACAACATGCGGTTGCCGGGAGCCGCGCTCGGCAAGCTCGGCAACAACTCCGCCGCCGACAGTAGCGTACCGGTGCGGGTCGATCTATCCGTCGCCGGGGCGGCGGGCCAGACCGTGAAGTCGCTGTCGACGGGCAGCTATCACAGCTGCATCGCGATGAGCGACAACAAGGTCTGGTGTTGGGGACGCAACTCGAGCGGCGAGCTCGGCGACGGCACGACGAATCCGTCGAAGGTGCCGGTGCAGGTCAATCTCGCGGGCATCACGCTTCCGCCGAGCGTCTCGATCGACGAGGTGTCGTGCTCCGACGGCAGGCGCAAGCAGAACTCGACGTGCATCCGGCTCTCGAATGGCACCGTCTACTGCTGGGGCGCGAACGGACACGGCGAGCTCGGCGATGGCGGCACGACGGCGCGCTCGGCCCCGACGCTCGCGGTCGACACGCTCGCACTCGGCAACGCGAAGATCGTGCAGCTCGTCGCGGCGAGTTTCGCCAAGTGCGCGCGTACCGACGACGGCAACGTGTGGTGCTGGGGCGAGAACAAGAACGGCATTGTCGGCATCAACGACGCGGTGACCGCGAACCACCCGACGCCGCGCAAGACCACCGTGCTGCTCGGCGTCACGCAGCTCGATATGAGTCACAAGCTCGCGTGCGCCGTCGACAGCACGAAACATCTCTACTGTTGGGGCACCAACCGGCGCGGCCAAGCGAAGGCGCGGCGCCCGCTCGACAAGGCCGACTCGGTCGTGCTCGAGCCGACGCAGGTGGTGTTCTAAGTCGGGTTCTGGCCGGTCAGGTGCTTCGCGATGATGCGGCGCTGGATCTGACCGGTGCCCTCGAAGATGTCGTAGATCTTCGCGTCGCGGTACCACTTCTCGACGGGGTGACCGGGCTCGAGCGCTTCTTCGCCGAGCAGCACCATCGCGCGCGTCGTGACCCATTGTGCGGTGCGCGCACCGTGCGCCTTCGCCATCGAAGCTTCGGCGACGTTGTCGATGTGATGATCGGCGAGCCAGGCCGCGCGATGCACGAGCCCGCGCGACGCGGTGATCTCCATCGCCATCTCCGAGATCTCGAACATGATGTGCTGGTGGCTCGCCATCGGCGTGCCGTGCAGCGAGCTCGACTTCACGCGCTCGAGCAAAAACTCGTACGCGGCGCGCGCGATGCCGACGCCCTGCGCGCCGACGGACGGCCGCGTGCTGTCGAGCATCTTCTTGGTGTCGGCGAGGCCGCCCGCGGATTCACCGCCGGTTTGCGCGCCGCCGACGCCGAGCATCATGTCTTTGTGGACGCGGCAGTCTTCGAAGTGGACCTGCGCGGTCTCCGAGGCGCGGATGCCGAGCTTCGTCTCCTTCTTGCCGGGGACGAGGCCGGGCGTGCCGCGCCCGACGATGAAGCCGCGCACGCCGGCGCGACCCGCTGAAGCATCGGTCTGCGCCCACACGACGTAGACCGACGCCGACTGACCGTTCGTGATCCACTGCTTGCTGCCGCGGATGATCCAGTAGTCGCCGTCTTGCCGCGCACTGGTCTTGAGGCCGGAGATGTCGCTACCGGTCGCGGGCTCCGAGAGCGCCATCGCTGCGACCTTGATGTGACCTTTCTCGTCGGTGCCGGCGAGCAGTTTGCGGAACTCCTGCTTCTGCTCCTCGGTGCCCATGCGGGCAATCGGCGTCGCGGCGAGGCCGGAGCCGCCGATCGCGAGCGTGATACCGGTGCAGCCGTACGCGAGCTCTTCGCTGCCAACCACCGCGAGCCGCGCCTGGCTCTTCGGCTTCTTCGGATCGGGATCCTCCTCGACGCCGGTGAGCTTCTTGCGGCCGTCGACGACCGCGGTCTGCGTGAGGCCGAGACCTTGCGCGGTCTTCATCAGGTCCCACGGCATCGACTCTTCTTGATCGTGCTTGATCGCGATCGGCCGCATCATTTGCTTGGCGAAGCCGCCGAGCATCTGCCGCACGCCTTGGAACAGTGGACTGTCGTGAAAGAGATCCATCTCAGACCACCGCTTTCTGCGCGAGCACGCGACCGAGGCGCTCGTCGCCGTGGAGGGCTTCGAATGCGCGCGCATCGCGCATCAGTTTCTCGACGGGGAAATCGTTGACGAAGCCGTAGCCGCCGTAGATCTGCACCGCATCGATCGTCGCGCGCGCAACGACATCACCGGCGAGCACGCGTGCACGGCTCGCGAGATCAAACGCGCGCGGATGATTGTTGTCGAGTGCCCACGCGGCGTAGAGCGCGAGCGTGCGCGCCGCGATCGCACCGGTCTCGGCATCGTCGCGCAGCCGAATCAGCGACTCGAAGCGGCCGATCGGTTGGCCGAACTGCACGCGTTCTTTCGCGTACGCCTCGGCGTACTCCATCCCCGCAGCCGCGACACCGGCGGCGCGCGCGGCGAGCGATACGCGGGCCCACGCGAGGATATGCGCCGCACTGTCGGCGGGAAGCGTGTGCTCGGGACGGAAGCCATCGAGCGTCGCGGTGGCCCATTGCGCCGCGCGCCAGCCCGACGGCGTCACCGGCGTGATCTTCAACGCGGACGTTGGCGCGAGAAACACCAGCTCCTTCGCGATCACCAGCAGATGACTCGCGCGCGCGAGCGCCGGAACTGGACCGAGCTTGCCGCTGACGCGGCCATCGATGATCTCGAGCATGCCGCGACTGTCGTGTGCGAGTGTCGCGAGCCCACCCGATGCGAGCGATGCGAACAGCTCCTTCTTCGCCGCATCGCTGCCCCACTTGCCAATCGCAAGCGCGGGCTCGACGTTCGTCTCGAGCAACGCCGCGAGCGCCGCGCAACCGCGTGCGAGCTCGTAGCCACGCAGCGCGCGTGTCGTATGTGCCCACGCGCCTTCGAGCATGCCGTCGTGCTCGGCCGGGACTGCGTCGACGAAGAAGCCGAGCTCGCCCGCGACATGGGTCAAGCGATCGGGCGGAGCGCCATTGCGATCGGCATCCGCGGACCAAGTACGCAGGTCGCGATCGGCGAACCGGCGCACGGTGTCGACGATCAGTTGCTGATCGTCATCGAGTGCGAAGTCCATAGCCGAGCTGTACCGCGTCTCGAGGAAACAGTCAGCAGAGACTGTAAATTGTTACGAGCATGACGGGATTCCGCGAGATTGGCCTGCGCGACTTCTCGAACGGGATCAGCGACAATCAGGAGATGCGCTGGCTCGTCGCGGTGCTTGCGGTGTCGCTTCTCGGGCTTGGCTGCTCGTTCGAGCGCGGGCAAGGGCCGCGGGTCTTCGACGACGCTCCGGCAGGCGACGGCAAAGCAGGCGATGGTTCGACGTCGATGGGCGATGCCGCGTCGGCGGGAATGGACGGCAGCACCGATGCGCCGCCGAACCAAGTCACGTGCCCCGGCTCGATGTGCGGAACCGTTTGCTGTCAGACCTGCGTCGACGTCGTGCTGAGCGTCTGCACGGGCAAAGTGTGGGAGTGCGATGGACCCGAGGACTGCGCCAACAACGAGGTCTGCTGCAATGATCAAAACGGCAGCTCGTGCGCGACAACGTGCAACGGCAGCGGCCGTTTCGAGGTTTGCCACAACGCGAGCGACTGCAGCTTCGCGTGCGGCGACTGCAGTTTCCGTGCGGACTACGGACAGAAAGTCTGCTGCGAGTGAGCGGCGCGATCTGGTGGCTGAGGGCGGACTTGAACCGCCGACCTTGGGCTTATGAAACCCCTGCTCTAACCAGCTGAGCTACCCAGCCAAATCGGCGGAGACCCTAGTGGGTTCATTGCAACCTGTCAAGCTGCCAACGAAATCAGGAGGATGGGTTGGCGGCTCGATGATTTGCGGCTAGATTGCGGCCGTGATCGGGGATCGTCTAATGGTAGGACAGGAGCCTTTGGAGCTTCTTATCAAGGTTCGAATCCTTGTCCCCGAACGAAAGCGATCATGAAACTCGATAAGAGCTCCGCCCTGTTCTTCGGTACCAAGATCGACAGCAAGCTGCGCGAAGGCCTGGCGCTTTCGAAGCCTGGCGACAAGAAGTACTTCGACGGTAGCTCGGAGGAGTTCTTGCGCGTCATCGAGATCGGTGACGAAAAGGACAAGGAGCGTTGGATCGGCAAGGTCATCAAGGCCGGCCCCGCCGTCACCGAGGTCGACGACATCCAGCGCAACATCCTGTCCATCCTGCGCAGGGTCGCGCCGAACGCGCGGATTCCCGCGTCGGCCGTGAAGATTTTCGTCCTGCAAGGTGCTGGAGCGATTGCGCAAGTCATCGACGACGAGCCCGAGGGTGAAGAGGCCGAGGAACCAGGGTCCAGCGGGCCCTACATCACCTACTAGCTGACACCTCCCCGACCAGGGCTCGTTCAAAACTCGCGTGTTACCCTAGAGGTCTCCGCGCGTGGGGCGTGGAGAGCCAGTGAAGCCGGAGCCGCGTAAGTCAGGCACGTACGAGCTGCCGCGAGGGAGCGTGGTCGCCAAGTACGAGATCATGCGTCGACTCGCCGTCGGCGGCATGGCCGAGATTTATCTCGCGCGCATTACGGGCGCCGCCGGATTCGAGAAGCTCGTCGTGCTCAAGCGCGTGCTGCCGAACGTCGCGGAAGATCCGACGTTCGTGCAGATGTTCCTGGACGAAGC
>Ga0070706_100006393_pt1 | contig 11134 bp, 7 predicted proteins | sample KBSK5501metaG_FD_65476 | JGI IMG/M metagenome (GOLD analysis project Ga0070706, IMG submission 65476) | Corn, switchgrass and miscanthus rhizosphere microbial communities from Kellogg Biological Station, Michigan, USA - KBS K5-50-1 metaG | ecosystem: Host-associated > Plants > Roots >...
GTGCAGTTCCATGTAACGCTTAGGCGACTTCACCGGCGTAAATCCAAATTGCGCATAGAGTCCATGCCCGTCACGGGTCAATAGAATCCATCGCCTCAGGTTCCGTAGAGCAGGATGCCGCATGACGCATTCCATCATCAACTTGCTCAGCCCGCGTCCGCGATGCGACTCGAGCACGAACACATCGCCAACATACGCGACTGTAGCGAAATCGCTGACCACTCTGGCAAAGCCCACCTGGGCACCGCTACCATCATAAACGCCAAAGCACAGTGAATGCTCGATGGATCGCGCTACGATGTCCCGTGGGATCCCCTTCGCCCAATAACAATTCGTCAGGAAGCTGTGGATCACGTCCAGATCGAGGCGGCCGCGATCTGGACTGATGAGGAACTCGCCGCGCCGGTGCTCGACGACAGGGCTTGTATTTCCAGGGTCTCCGACCTGCATCTTGGCACTCTAAACTTCAAGACTTCAACCACAAAGGACACGAAGTTCCACGAAGGGTTTCCTTGGTGCACCTTAGTGTCCTTCGTGGTTGACGCTTTACTCAAAACGCCGTACGCAAGAACGATGCCAGGTGCCAGCCGTCCATGTATTTGTAGGGCATTTCGCCAGTTGTGTAATGCCCGCAAGGCAGCACTGCGACCCTGTGATCGAGTCCATGCTGCTCAAACTCTTCGACGACCTGGTGCGAGAGTTCCGGAAGAAAAGTCAGATCGTATTTCGCATAGATAATGAGCGACTTCCGCGGCCAGCGCGCGAACTGCGTGAAATACGACATTGGGCTGACGGCCAGCCAGGCTTGCCGCAAGCGCTCCAGGTCAATCTGCTGTTCGATTCCCTGCCGAATATGCCGCGTCGACTGCCCATGCCACACCACATCGGCCACATAGGTGGAGGCGTGGTTGAACGCTGCCACGCGAAGGCGCGGTTCATGCGCCGCCGCGATAAACGCGTAGCAGGAACCGAGGCTCGTGCCCACAATGCCAAGTCGGCTGTAGCCCTGCTGTTCCAGCCAGTCGAGGCAACTGCGGATATCGACGACTCCCTGCCGCACTGCGTCAAGAGTGCGTCCAATGTTGGCGGAGACGGCATAATCGGCGCGGCTGATCTCGGCGGGCATGCGAATGTCGTGATAAGGCATGGTCAGCCGTAATACGGCAATGCCCATCAGGTTCAGCACGCGGCAGAGGCTGACGTAGGCGATCGCGTCGGCATTCCAGTGCGGCAAAAGAACAATAGCGCGCCGTCCCCGCGCCGGGAACCAGCGGGCATTCACCAGATTATTTTCGGGATAGGGCGTCTTCACCGGCGAAGTGAATCGCAAAAATTCTCCGAACGTGCCTTTGACTTTAGCCTCCAGATTCGGGTCCGGCACAGCGCGTGTGGAGAACACCTGGACTTCACGAGTCTCCACGCGGAAGTCGCTGGGGCGTGTGTAGGAATAAAATTCGTCGCTCGCCGCGACGATGCGGCGGTTGTAATCGAGAATATACTTCTCCGGATCGTCCGGAGTGTGCCCGAGGCGGTAGCCGTTGCGGCAAGGCCAGTCGCGGGTCCATTCCACGCCCCATTCCAGCGGACGCACCACGCGGTTGTCGTCCACCGACGTGAGCCGGTGCTCCCAGTCATACATCCACTTTGCGTAGCGGGAAGGCATGGTCAACCTTCTAGTCTAACAAGCGGCAGGGCGCCCTTCAGGCTGCAAACACTGAACAGCACCAATCAGCGGTTGGCATTCCATATTTCGCTCGTGAATGGGCAATCCGATTTTCGGAGACACAGCGCGCCTAGCAGCTGTATCTTCTCGGAACGCGTTTCGAAATATTGCAGAGGATTTCGTAGGGAGTGCTATTGGCCAATTCGGCGTGCTCCAAAGCGTCCACGCTCAGGCCTTCGCCGGTGCCGAGCAGGATGACTTCGTCCCCCACGCCGATGCCTGGGATTCCGGTGACATCCACCAGCGTAAGGTCCATCGAGATGCGACCCACGATCGGAGCGTAGTGTTCGCGCACAATCACGCGCCCACGATTGGAGAGTTGGCGGTTGTATCCGTCGGCGTAGCCCACGGGCAGCACCGCAACGTGCGCCGGAGCCTTGGTCACGTACGTCGCGCCATAGCCCAGCGGCTGGTTCGCCCCAAAGTCCCGCAGTGAGAGAATGCGCGTCTTCCAAGTGAGGACCGGCTTCACCGGTAAACGCAGCGTGCCCCCGCTCACCTCGCGCCCTGCCCGCTGAAAGGGCAGGTAGTAACCATAGAGCGCTACGCCCGGGCGCACCATGCTGTTCCAGGTCTCCCGCCGCGAAATCACCGCGCCGGTATTGGCCATGTGCACGAAGGCCGGCTCCATTCCCGCCTCGCGCACCATGCGACGGGCCAAGTCAAAGCCGCGTTCCTGCTCGGCGACCGAAGGCGCATCCATGATTTCGGAAGACGCCAGATGGGTCGAGAGTCCTTCGAGCACTAGATGCTTGGCGGCCTTCAATCCGGCGAGCACGCCAGGAAGTTGATCGACGCCGACGCCGAGCCGGCCCATCCCGGTATCGACTTTCAAGTGCACGGGATGCTGCACCACTCCGAGCGCGGTGGCTGCCCGATCCAGCGACTCAATATGCCAAGGTTCCCAGACTGTGGGAGTGAGGTGCAGCCGGACAATCTCGCTCTCCTCGCCACGCCAGAAGCCAGTCATCAAAAGAATATTCGAGTGAACTCCAGCCTCCCGCAGGGGAATTGCCTCGTCCAGCGAAGTGACGCCCAGCCAGCGCGCACCTTCGGTCTCCAAAGCGCGCGAGCACTCGACCGCGCCGTGACCGTAGGCGTCGGCCTTCACCACGGCGCACACCGTGACCTTCGCTCCTACGTGCTTCTGCACTGTACGGAAGTTTTGGCGCAGCGTGGTCAGCGAGACTTCCGCCCAGGTGGGGCGCGTTGCCACGCGGCTCAGGATTTCTGCTGTGCTAGCCACTTTCGCGATTATAGCGGGAGTAGCCCAGCTGCCCACGTTACGCTGGGGCTACTCCCGCATGAACGGTCGGAGCGGTGTAGCGCCGGCACCTTGCCGGCTGTCGCGAGGGCGCTACGCCCTCGCGGCTGCGGGCGCTACTTCGCCAGCTAGTTTCCCGACAATGAGAAGTTCACCATGATTTGCGTCTCTACTTCGACCGGTTCTCCATTCAGGATGTAGGGACGGTAGCGCCATCGACTCACGGCCTCGATTGCGGCTCGCACCAGCATAGGATGGCCAGCAACCACGCGAAGATTTTCGATGGTGCCCTCCTTGCTGATGATGGCGGCAAGGACTACCTGTCCTTGCACGTGCGCCATCTTCGCTTGATAGGGATAATCCGGCCGCACGCGGCTCACCAAGCTCCCGGCGAGCATGTTCGAAGTGCGGAAGGGGCGGACGGTAGGCGCAGGGACCGGAAGTGGAGCAGGATGATTCGCCGGATCACCAAGCGATCTCCAGGCTCCGTCCCTCGAACCGTCACCGGTGCCGCCCGATACTCCCGGGCTATTGAAGCTTATCTGGGGCGGTGCCTCCACTTCCTCGATGTACGCGACGTGATTCGGAACATCCCGAGGGGCGATGAGCACATTGTCAGCGAGATTGCTTTGAACGATCGTAGCGACGTTCTGGTGATGAACGGAAAGCGCAACTGGCGGCGGAGCTCCCAAAGTTACCGGTGCCGGAAGAACCCGGCCCGACGGCAACCCTACTGTCTTCCACAGTGGCACCACAAGCAGCACACCGATCACCAGCTCCTGCAATCCGAACGAAGTCAACGTAGTCCGGCTCCGGCGAGTGCGTTGGGCCCATGAAGTTTCCAGCATGCTCTCGGCAAACATAGTCTCCTCCAGCGTAAAATCTGTTTGCTGGTATGGACACCAATACGGTTGCCGTAGGCGATGTCGACACAAGAAAAAGAGGCCACGTTTTCACGCGGCCTGCTGGAACTTTCTGGACACTAGAGGTGTCCGGTTTGACCTACTTTGGCGGCTCAGTCGGCTTAGGCGTCGCGGGCTTTGCGGACGCTGGCTTCGGAGCCGTCTTGGGCGTTGTCGTGCTGGCTCCCGCCGCAGGTGGTGCTGGGACACCCGACTGCACGTTGTAAGCGTCGACCACTGCCTTGGTGATGTCTAATCCGTCGCCCGCGAGCAACACCGGGCCCTGAGGCCATGGCTTGGACGTATCGATGATCATGCCGAACCCGTTGTCGTTCGCATACTTCACGATCATCGGAGCCATCTTCTGCAGGATGCGGCCGGCGATCTCCTGGTTCTGGTTGCCGAAGTCCTCCTGGGCATCCTGCACGGAGCGGTCGAAGAGCTTTTGCTTGGTCTCGATCTGCTTCTTCAGGGTGGCGAGCGCATCGTCGTTGAGCTTGCCTTCTTGCGTGGTCAGTTGCTTCTTCAAACCTTCGAGCTCATCGTTCTGGCTCTTCAGTTCATTCTGTTTGGGTTCAAACTTCTTTTGCAGAACTTCCAGGTCGCGGCGGCCTTCGTTGCTGCCGAAAATAGCTTCCTGGATGTTGATGGCCCCAACTTTGGTGCCGTTGCCGGGACCAGTCGTAGCCGCAGGGGTCGCAGGATCGGGATTGGCTGCCGCGGAGGTCGGACTGGATGGCGTAGCAGCGCTTCCGGTTTGGGCCAATGCGGAAAACGTGAGCGTAACCGCAAGGGCCAGAAGAACTCGCAAAAACTTGCTTTTCATCGGATCAGTTGTACTCCTTGGATCATGTTTCCGGGAATGAACTTCGATACTTTTCAGATTCGCTTTCTCAATCAACGCTGGGCCGCACTGAATGAGGTCTCCGCTGCGGAAAGCGGCCGCCGTCGGAAAAGGCGGCACTCGATTGCCAGCATCACACGTCGAGCTTGCGGGCGTGCCGTCCACCCCTATTCGCTCTCTATGGCGTGGATCATCCATATTATAGAGACCTCACTCTCAGGCCGTCAAACAAAGTTCGCAAAGCTAGAACGTGGTCGCCACCGTGAACCGGAAAGTCTTGCGGGGCTCCCTCAAGAAGAAACTGGGGGCAAAGGAATTGACCGCCAGATGATAAGTGTAGTCGCCCGCCGCACCAGCCGGGAACATGGCCCGCGTAATGGGAATCGGCGGGCTGGCCTGCTCGTTGAGACGCAGCGGATTGTAGGCCCAATAGATGCGGAAGGGCGCGTTGACCACGGGCAGGAACATTTGCAGTTCGAGTCCTGTGGACATCCGGGGCTGCCAATTCGTGGAGCTTAGGATCTGGAGATTTCGGGGAGGCAGTCTGCCCAGTTGACCGAGGGTGTGTCCGCCCTGGCAGTTGTAGCCGGCATCGAGCGTCGGACATCCGAAAAACGTTCCCACCACCTGATCATATTGCACTGTGGCAATCTCCAATTGGGAGGGCCGAATGACCGGGTCGATGCCCGTGTCGACGAAGGGAACGATCGCCACCGGTCCCGCGATGGTGATGCGGTATTCGAGGTTCGTAAACACGCTGAGGTCGCCGCCGGGAAACACGATCTGATCGACCGGGATGGGAACCGTCCAGTTGCCCAGCCGCGGGTTAGCCGGGTTCTTGGGAACGGGAGTTCCGTCCGGATTGGTCACCGTGATCACGTTGGAGCTAGGCAGAAACGCCACCGGCGAAACCGACCTGATATCAAAACCGCGAATGTCGTTTTCGCCGCCCATGTAGAAGCGCTGAAACGGCGGAGCCACCAGACCAGCGAAGCCGCTGATGTAAGATCCTTGCACGTTGAACCCGATCGCATTGCGGCGGTTCTGTACTGGAATGAATCTCTTGTATTGAATGATCGGGCGAATAGACCTGACGGTGCCGCCCAACCCGGCTAACTCCACCCCCAACGTCATCTGATGTCCGCTGTGCGGAGAGAGTCCGCTATCCAGGGTATTGAACGAGAAGTTGGGGAAGATCTTGCTGGTGATGATTCCATTTACGGCTTGCGGTCCAGTGATGCCCTGAAACGCGAGGAAATCGAAAAGGCTCTTGGACGCCGTACTGAGCGGAATCAAGGTCGATTGATCCAGCGAATAAGTGATGCCCACGCGCTTGAACGAACGTTTATTGCGCAACGGAGTACTCAGCGAAGTAGTAAAGCCCACGCTCGACTGCGAATAATTCTGCAAATTTTGCAACACGGCGCTCGGCAGGTTCAACGTCTGGCCGCTGAAGATCGAAAGCTGCTTTGCCTGGTTATAGCTGACCTTGTTGCCGAACACGGTGAATCCGAATTGCAAGGGTCGATCAAACATGTAGGGCTGGGTGAAGCCAAACATCGCACTCCGCGCCAGGTTTCCAAGGTTGATCTGGATTTGCAGGGTTTCGCCGAGTCCCAGAAAGTTGTTCGTGGAGTAGTTCAATCCCACGAATGCGCCTTCCAGACCGCTAACGCCGCCGTTGAGGCCGATGCTGTTCTTGCCCTTCTCTTTGACCTTCAGCGTCAGATCCACCTGACCATTTTTCTCGTCCAGCTTCTTTTCGGTCACGTTCGGGTCATCCGGCTTGAGTTGATCGAAATAAGAAAGTTGATTGAGGCGGAGCAGGCTCAATTCCCATAGATGCGAGTCGTAGATGCCGCCTTCTTCAAGCGCCAGCTCGCGCCGGATCACCTTGTCGCGGGTAGTGGTATTGCCGACGAACTCGATACGGCGCACATAAAACTGTTTGCCCTCGTCGACGTCGATTTCCAGGTTCGCGAGCTTCTTCTCGTCGTCGAAAGTCGTGGAGGGGACGCTCGTGAAGTTGATGTAGCCAAACTGGCCGTAGGCCTTGCGCAAAGCCTCCAGACCCTTGGCGATCTTGGCGCGGCTGAAAATATCTCCGTCCTTGAGCGGAAACAGGGAGCGCAGCGCGGCGCTATTGGAAATCGCCTTGTTGTTCTTGAAGCTGATCTTACCCAGCCGGTACTGATCGCCCTCCTCGATCGGCATCGTAATATCGACTGCCTTGCCCGGACCCGACTGCAACAGCGGAATGTGAAAGCCTTTATGCCCGGTGTCGTGGATTTGCGTCTGGGGGTCGCTTACCACGACCTTGAAATAGCCGCGGTTCTGGTATTCGGCTCGCACCCGCTCGGTGTCTTCTTCAAGCTTGGTGGCGTCGTAAGTCTTGGCGAAAATGTTCTCGAGAAAAATCGAGTGCGGAACGCCGATCGGCTTCAGGTTCTTCATGGCCGCTCGCAGAATTCTCGACTTAATGGCCTTGTTGTCCACGAACTTGATTTTGCCAACTTTGACCTTCGGTCCTTCCTTTACCACGAACGTGATGCCGACCGCCGCGGGAGGTATCTGCCGCACTTCAGTGCGGATGGTGGCGAACTGCCGGCCATGCTCTGCAAGCAGGTTCCTGATGGAAACTTCCGCCTTCTTAATGCGCGTGGGATCGTACTGACTTTCAACCACCAAGCCGACTTTGTCCTGCTTGAAGCGGTCGAGCACGTCGCTGTTGGACACTGAGCTCAGTCCGACGTAGTTGATTTCGCGGATCGTCGGCTTTTCTTTCACTTCGAAGGTCAGCCGCCAGCCCTTAGGAGTCTGCTCGCGGAGAATCTTGATATCTTCGAAGTAGCCCGTGTTCCACAGAGAATTGAAGTCGCGTTCGAGGGCGGCGGCGTCGTAAATATCCCCTGGCTTCGTGAAGATGCGCGCCTTGATGGTGTCCTGGGGAATCCGCCGATTGCCATGGACATTAATCTCCGAAATAACGTCGGTCTGCGCCCAAGTCAGGCTTGCACTTGCGAGTAGGAGGATGGCGAGCATCCAGAAAAACGCGAGCACACGCCACCCCACGTCTAGCCAAGGCCGTTGAAATGAAGAAGATGGCACCATAACGGCCCTGAGAACGCAGGGGCCCTTGGGCACAACAAGGTTCTCCGAATGAAAGCGGAAAGGAATCGCTACGACCTCAGCCTCTGGGATGTAAGAAAACTGTCATTATACGGTAGCGCGTTGAAAAGCGTCCAAGCCGCAACTCTTTATGGATCTAATCTTGCAGTTCTGACCCGATCGGCAAGGCCTGCGGTTGCTTCATAGGGATGGCTTGGATAGCTCTACCTCAACCAAGACGGAATAAAACGTAGCCGAGTTGCCCATGTCGGAAAGTTTTTCTGACGTCAGGGCGTTGATGCTTTGGAAGCCGGGAGTGTTCTTCGCCCAATTGAGCCTCGCGGAGACTACCCCAGGCTGCACTTTGCCTTCGACTCGCGCCTTCAGCAGGATGTCGCCCCTGTGGTTAAAGACGCGAACTTGATCTCCATCGACGATGCCGCGCGCCAGGGCATCGGAGGCACAAATCTCCAGCAGGCCCGGCTCTTCCATCTCCTGAACCGAAGCGACGTTGGAAAATGTGGAGTTCAGAAAGTTGTCGGATTTTCGGGCCAGGAGTTCCAACGGAAATGTGCTGTTCTTCTTTCCGTGCCGCGATTCAGTCGGAGGGGTAAAGTCGGCAACGGGATCAAGCCCCAGATTTTTCACCGCCTCACTGTAAAGTTCTGCCTTACCTGAAGGCGTCCGGAAGCCGCCGCGCGCAAAAGGCAGAAATGGCTCTGCCCTGGGCGCAGCTTGTGAAGGCATAGCTCCTGTGGGGAGAGCCGCCCTCGGCTGTCCAGCGGAGTGAAGCTCCCCTCCGGAAGCCGAAAGCTGAGCGCCGGAAGCCGCAAAACTCAACCGCACCTGCCCCTGCTCCAGCCGCTTGCGACTGATTCCCGCGAGCCACGGATTTTCCGAATCCAATGCGGCATCAATCATCTCGTCAACGCTCTCCCGAAAGCAATGTTCTTCAAACCCCATGCGTTCGGCCAGCGCGCGAAAAACCTCTACATTCGGACGGCACTCGCCCAGCGGCGCGATCGCCTGATTCGAAACCTGCAAATAATAGTGCCCGTACGCTTTTTGCAGGTCCTTGTGTTCAAAAAATGTCGTCGCCGGCAACACGATGTCGGCATAATCAGTCGTATCGGTGAAGAATTGTTCGTGTACGACGGTGAAAAGGTCCGCCCGCAGCAGCCCGCGAACCACTTCATTGTGCTCAGGACAAACCGCCGCGGGATTGGAGTTGTACACGAAGAGCGCCTTCACCGGCGGATCATTCACCGTATTGAGCACGCGGCCCAATTCCACCATGTTGATAGTTCTGGCTTCACGTCCCAACCCGGTTCTCATCAAGTCGGCACGCTTCAGGGCCCTGGTATTCAGATCGAACGCCCCGCTGGTCGACAACTGAAGTCCGCCGCCGACTTCTTTCCATGACCCCAGAATGCAAGGCAGCATGGCGACGGCGCGGGTCGCCATCCCGCCGCCCTCGGAGCGTTGTACGCCGTAGTTCAGGCGAATCACCGAAGGTCTGATCGTGGCAAGCTCACGCGCCAGTTTGCGGATATCGTCGGCGGCGATTCCCGTCCACTGCGCCACCCGCTCGGGCGGATACTCCTTTACCTTTTCGCGCAGTTGGTCGAAGCCCAGCGTGTACTTCGCTACGTAGCCCGCATCGTGAAGGTTTTCGCCGATGATGACGTGCATCATGCCCAGAGCCAGCGCCGCATCGGTTCCTGGATTGATTGGCAGGTACCAGTCGGCGCACTCCGCAGTCCGCGTGCGGTAGGGATCGATCACGATCAGTTTCGCACCGTTTCGCCGCGCCTCCGCAATGAACGGCCACAAGTGCACGTTGTTGCCGTGAATGTTCGACGCCCACGCAATGATGTATTTGGAATACCGAAACTGCTCAGGCTCGGTACCCAGCTTCACGCCCAGAACCGACTCCAATCCCGCCTCTCCGGCCGACGAACAGATCGTGCGATCCAACTGCGAAGCCCCCAGCCGGTGGAAGAATCTGTGGTCCATGGACGCGCCGTTGAGTGCCCCCAGCGTTCCGCCATAGGAATAAGGCAGAATTGCCTCGCTGCCAAACTCCGCCGCCATCGCGCGAAAGCGCGAAGCAATCTCGTCCAGCGCCTTGTCCCAGGAAATCCGCTGCCAAGTTTGTGTGAAGATGGCCTGTGTGGGGACAGCCGCCCCCGGCTGTCCAGGCGGAGCGAAGCTCCGCTGCCCAGCCACCGGCCCCTTGGCCGCAATCCTCCGCATCGGATACAGCACCCGATCCGGCGAATACACGCGATCCAGATACTTCGCCACCTTGGCACACAAAAACCCGCGTGTGACCGGATGCTCCGGATCACCCTGAATCTTCGTAGCCCGCCCGTCCTCGACGGTAATCAGCACACCACAAGCATCCGGACAGTCGTGCGGGCACGCGGCATGGACGGCCTGCTTCATGAGCCTCAATTATATGGGAGCACGATTGTGTGTGCGGGCCGAGAACCACGCGGGGACAGCCGCCTCGGCCATCCGCCCGAGGGATCCTGTGTGAATCAGGCCCTGGAATGCGAATAGACTACTTGAGCTCGAGAACTTCCTTTTCCTTCGCCTTGCTCATCTCTTCCATCTTCCTGATTTCGCCGTCGGTCAGTTTCTGGATCTCGTCGAGCGAACGCTTCTCCTCGTCCTCGGTAATCTTCTTGTCCTTCAGCGCCTTCTTGATGGCGTCGTTGCCGTCGCGGCGAATGTTGCGCACGGCAGTGCGATGCTCTTCCAACACGCGGTGCAGGTGCTTCACCATGTCCTGGCGTCGCTCTTGCGTAAGTGGCGGAACCGGCACGCGGATAAGCTTGCCATCATTCATCGGATTCAAGCCCATATCCCCCGACCGGATCGCCTTTTCAATCGCTCCCAGCTGCGAGGGATCGAAGGGCTGCACCGTGATCAACTGCGCCTCGGGTGCATGCACCTGCGCAATCTGATTCAATGGCAGCTGCGAGCCGTAATAATCCACGCTCACGTTATCGAGCATGTGTACGTTCGCCCGCCCGGTCCGCACGCCTGCCATCGCCTTGCGGAAGTCTTCCACCGCTTTGTCCATGCGCGTCTTCAGTTGTCCGTACGTTTCTTTCAGGCCGGCTATCGCTGCCATCGTCGCTTGAGCCATATTTTTTAGCTCCGTATCATTCCAAGATCAAAACGTTGAATTATAAACCGAAGCAGAAAGTTGGCCACAGATTTGCACCGATCACACCGGATCAGAGATGCCACAAATCCGTGCAATCCGTGAAAATCCGTGGCCG
>Ga0070706_100006397_pt1 | contig 11131 bp, 11 predicted proteins | sample KBSK5501metaG_FD_65476 | JGI IMG/M metagenome (GOLD analysis project Ga0070706, IMG submission 65476) | Corn, switchgrass and miscanthus rhizosphere microbial communities from Kellogg Biological Station, Michigan, USA - KBS K5-50-1 metaG | ecosystem: Host-associated > Plants > Roots >...
GTAGATGTCGGTTTCGAAGTACGGGACGGTAGCCACCACCTCGGGCACCGACGCCAGCTCGGCCCGCTGCTCGGCCTCACGCTTGGCTACGACCGCAAAGTTGGAGTAGCTCTCACCGATCTCCTTGAGGACCCGCGCCACGAGCGCAGGGTCGCCCCCACCCGCGTCCTGCTCGTGGCCGGGCGGGCCCAGCCGCTCGGCGATTCGAGGCGCCTCGCCGCGGAAGCGCTCAGCGACGCGCGCCGCGTCCGGGTCGAGCAGGTACGCCGGCAGCACCTTGTTGAGGACGAGCGCGCCCAAGTGGTAGTGCTCACCCGCGAGCGCGGAGATGAAGAACTCGGCCTCGTGCAGCGGCGCCGCCTCGAGCGTGGTGACGACGACGAACGTCGTACGCCGATCGTGGAGGAGTCGGGTGACGGCCTCCGCCCGCTCGACGAAACCCTTGTACATCGTCTGGAAGAGCAGGAAGAACTCGGCGATGTCCTCGAGGAACTGCGACCCCAGGATCCGATCGGCCATCTGGTAGAAGGGCCGGGTCGCGAAGTTCATGACGCGCGAGCGGGCGGGCACGGTGAGCCAACGCAACAGCCGGCTGCTGAAGAAGTCGGCCATCCGCTCCGGTGCCTCGAGGAAGTCGATGGCGTTGCGGGTGGGAGGCGTGTCGACGACGATGAGGTCGTAGGTCCCTGCGCTGTGGATCTCGTACAGCCGCTCCATGGCGATGTACTCGTGGCTCTGGACGAAGCGCCCCGACACGTTCTGGTAGAGCGGGTTCTCGAGGATGCGGCGAGCGGTGATCTCGTCCGGCGCATGGCGGAGCACCAGGGCATCCCACGACTGCTTGGTGTCGAGCATCGCCGCCCACAGCTCACCGCGCATGTCCACCCCGGCCTGCTTGAACGCCTCCGCAGGCACCGGCTTCTCGGTGTTGCCGAACCCCTCGAGCCCCAGCGCGTTGGCCAGGCGGCGGGCGGGGTCGACGGTGAGCACGAGGACCTTGCCGCCGAGCGATGTGGCGGCCATCGCTGCCGCGGAGGCCGCGGTGGTCGTCTTGCCGACGCCCCCGGATCCGCAGCAGATCACGATCTCCTTGGCCGCGAGCAACTGCTCGAGCGTGCGCGCCCGCTCGGAGCTCCGACGCTTGAGCACTAGAAGCCCAGCTCCGCGCCGAGCGCGTCTGCCACCTGGTGCGTGGCCCGCAGCCCATGGCTACGGGTGAACAGGTACGGCACGTACAGCAGCGGCAGGCTCGGATCGACCGAGGCGCGAAGGTGATCGAGGTGGCTCGCCCGCGTGCGTCGCAACGTGACGGCGAGGCGCGCCGCGTCGAAGATCGGCTCAACCGGTCCACCGGCTACCTCGCCGAGCCCCGCGAGCGTCGCAGGCTCGCGCAGGTGCTCGAAGACCTCCTCCTCCGAGTGGCTGAACAGCTCGGGCAGCACCCGGTTGACGACGATGGCGGCCAAGTCGACGTTCGTCTCCTTGCGCACCCGTTGCGACAGCTCGATGGTCTCGTTGACCGGCATCTCCTCGGGCGTCGTGGCGATCACGAGGCCGGTGGTCACGGGGTCGCTGAGGGTGTCGATGAGCCAGCCCGTCTGCTGGCGCACCAGGCCAACCTTCACGAGCTCGTTGATCGCCTGGGGCGCCGTCAGCTGCCCGATGATGTGACCCGTCGGCGACGCGTCGACCACGACCAGGTCGTAGTGGTGCTCGCGCACCTCCCAGCACAACTTGCCGGTCGTCAGGATCTCCTTGACGCCGGGAGCGGCGGTGGCGACGAACTCGAAGGCACGCGCCAGAGGCCCGATGCGCGTGACCACGGGGAGCTTGAGCTGCAGTCGCAGGTACTCCTGCAGCGAGGCCTCGGTGTCCATCGACATCGCGAAAAGGCCGGGCTGCACCTCGCGGGGCTTGAAGTTGGTGCGCGACGTCTCGTAGAACTCGGCCAGCGTGCCCTTCGCGTCGACTTCGCAGACGAGGGTGCGCTTGCCTCGCTGCGCGCCGAGCAGCGCCAGCCCGGCGGCGATGGTGCTCTTGCCGACGCCGCCCTTGCCGGTGACGAACACGAGCCGGCGATCGAGCAGGGAAGTGGTCACGAGGCGACGTTCGTCACTGGGCGAAGGTGGTCACAGGAAGTTGGTCACCGCGAAGTTGGTCAGAGGGCTGCGAAGCCGACCCGCCGCTCGCCCGCTTCCGCGCCGATGTCGACGTACGCCACCTTGTCGGCGGGCACCCCCACCTTGCGGCCGCGACGGTCGGTGAGCCATAGCATGCCGCTCCCGCGCCCGACCGACGCCTCGACCGCGGTCACCAACTCGTCGCGGTTCGTGTCGTCTGTCACCTCGACCTCGATCTCCTTCGCGGTGTAGATCACGCCGATTCGAACTTCCACGTCTACTCCTCCCGATGGGTCAACCTCTACGCCCACTCCGGTCGGACCTCGGCGGACGTCCCCGTTCTAGCCGACCGCGCGGCGTTTGCTAAGTTGCCGCGTCGTGCGACCAGCCCTGATGGTGCTGGCGGACGACCCCGCATCCGGCGTCCCCGGCCTCACCGACGATCCCGCCGTTGCCCTCCGGCTGCTCTCCGTCACGCTCGACACGGTCCGACACGTGGCCGGAGTCGGCCGCGTCCTGCTCGTGCACCCACCCGACGCCGAATCGAGCCTCACGTCCCGCGCGCTGGGCTTCCGGCTCTGGCCCCAGCGCGGCTCGTCGCCCGGCGAACGTTACGCGGCGGCGTTCCAGCAGGCCATCGACTTGGGCTACGAGGGCAGCGTCGTCATCGGGCTCAACGTGCCCGACCTCGGCGCAGCGCGCATCACGGAGGCGGTCGGCCTGCTCGAGGAGCACCAGGGTGTTGTCATCGGTGACGGCGATGACGGCATCGCGCTGCTCGCCCTTCAGGAACCGCAACCGACGCTCTTCGGCGGGGAACCCGTGCCCACGTACGGCGAGCTCCGTGCGCGCGCGTCACAGCAGCTCGTGCGGCTGGTCGAGCTGCCTCCGCACGACGCGCTCACACGCGACACGTTGGGCGCGTTCGCGTCGTCGTCCGCCTAGCGCTCACTCGCCCTCTGACCGGCCGCTTGACGCGCCAGCGCAGGCACCTGGTTCGCGCCGACCGCCAGCCCCGAGGCGATCAGACCGTGCTCGTCGACGAGATAGGCGCACGGCGTGCCGAGGCCGCGAAACAGATCGACTGCGTCGTCCCCCTGCAACAGCAGCGTGCACGTCAGCCCGGCCTTCTCCAAGAGCGATCGGTTGTCGTCCGCGGATCCGAACGCCAGCAGCACCAGCTCGATGTCGTGGACGCGCAGGTCGGCGTGGAGCGCCGCCAGCTCGTCGGCGATCGCGGCACAGAACCCGCACGACGGGCTCCAGTTGACCAGCATCAGCCGGTGGCCGCGCAGCTCGGCGAGATCGACGTCGTGGCCGTCGAGATCCCACCGCGAGAACGACGGTACCTCCGACCCCCGGGGCAGTCCCGCAGGCTCGTAGCCGTCGCCACCCGTGCTCCCGAGGGCGAGTTGGGCGGTCACGCCCTCGAGCAGGCCGCTCCGACCGAGGGCACGCGACAGCTGGACGACATCGTTGGCGACGATGTCGGGATCGGCTCCGAAGGCGTCGGCGAGATCGGCGATCAGGTCGTCGAGCGATGCGTTGCCGTCAAAGCACTGCCACACGATCGTCCCGATCTCGTTGAGCCAGTGGGTGAGCAGGCGCCCCTCGTCATCCGCAGTCGCGGCGATCACCGCCTCGCCGTCGAGCTCGACGAACGCGATGTCGTTCCGCGGCCGGGGCACGAAGAGGCGGTCGATCTCGGACGGTTCGATCACGAGGCGGGCTGACCGCTCCCTCCGGACGCGAGCGCGACCAACGGCTCGACGAGCTCGACCGGATCGTTCCATGCGACCGCCGCGGGCTCGATCTCGCGCACGACAGAAGCGAGGCCGTCGAGCGCACGCTGCAGGTCGTCGCGCCGTCCGTCCGCGTCGATCGCCCCGATCGTCAACTGCATGGCGTGCATCACGGCCTGAGCACGCGACAGGCGACCGGTGACGTCGGGGGCGACCCAGAACGCCCAGCCCACGAGCGGGTACCGGCCCGGCTCCACGGGTGGGTCGGGACGGACGCGGCCCCCAGCGAGCGCGTCGAGCCGGTCGAGCGCCGACCAGTCGACCTCGAGCGACGGCTCGGGCACGACGACCTCGGCTCGCGCCGCGTCGACCAGGGCCCAGGGCGTGTCGACGAAGCGCAGGCCCTGCCCGTTCAGCCGGCGCTCGATGAGCTCGGGCCACTGTCGGAGCACGGAGGGGGCGAGCACGGCGGTGCCGCCGGCCACCAAGGTCACGCCGTGGACTCGCAGCAGCCCGCGCCCGAGATCGACGCGATGGCTCGACAGGTGGGTGAAGAGACCGCGGGCCACGCGTCGGACGTCGCGAGTGCGCACCACCGACGCCGAGCTCCGGTAGAGGAAGTGGAAACCGGTACCCGCGCCGGACGTGGATGACTCACCGAGTTCCACCGAGTAATTCGCGGGCGCTTCGACGTTGTCGACCAGATGAGCGACGAGCGCGGTGCGCAGCACGTCGTCGACCGACGTGGTGTTCGACCGCACGCCTATGTAGAGGCCGTCGACATCGAACGTGCTCGTGGCCGCCCACACGAGGCGGTTCAGCTTGTCGAGTCACGACGACGGTGGCTCGGCGAGAAACCGCGGCTCAGAAGCTTCGTTGGCGTGCCCGTCCATCTCACGTCGAGAGTACGTCGCGCAACAGAGCGCACGCGACGTCGAGGTCACCCACGACGAGCCGATGACACGTCGAGCGGCGGGCGACCGTGGCCAGCGCCTCCACGCCTCGACGACCGTGACGCTGGAGGTTGAACGAGTTCTGCCCCATCTCCATCATCGCCTCGGCGCGCGTCATCGGCAGAAGGGCAGTGGTGGCGTCGCGTTCGTATCGGGGTGCGATGACGAACGCCGGAGGTGTCGGCGGCGCGAGCGCGTCGCTGCGGATCGTGCGCACGTCGACGTGCCACTCGGTGAGGAGATAGCGACGTGTGACCTCGGGGTCGACCACGGGGGCCAGGTCGGCGAGCACCTCCCACGACCCGACCTCGACGGTCAGCGACTTCGGGAACGGATGAACCTCCAAGGTGTGCGGGTCGATGGCGGCCGCCTCGTCGCTGAGATACCCGGCGCCGGCGCGCACCAGACCCGCCACCAGGGTCGTCTTTCCCGACTCCATGGGCGCGGGGAAGAGCACGGCGCGCCCTTTCCAGACGACCGCGCCCGCATGGACGAGGACGAAATCGTCACCGGACTCGAGTGCCCGACGATTGACGTGCCACAGCAACGTGGCGATGACGAACGACCCCGACGGCGTCAGCGCGAGTCGCTCACGCCCGAAGTAGAGCGCGTAGCGGTTCTTGGTGCCATCGCCCCGGTCGATGACTGAGTACGCAGGCACCGCGGCCTCGCCGGCGGATTCGCCGATGGCGAACGGATCGAGCACGGCGCTGAGGTATTCGCCGAGGGCGCGGTCGCACGTGCGCACCACGAAGTCGTGGGCGAGGGCACGGAACGGCCCCGCCGTGTGCGTCCACGGCAGCGCGTCGAGGTGCGCGGTCGAGAGGACGGACGGCGTCCGGATCACGTGCGCTCTTGACGTCGAAGGATGGCCGTCGCCCCGTGTCGCCACCGATCGACCGGGCCGCGGTGCCTCGGGTCGAGATACTCACGAGCGGGGAACGCGAGCGCGCGCACATACGCGGCCTTGCCGCGCACCCCCGGAACGGCGCGCAGCGCAGCCGCCGACCGGGCCGGGTAGCCCCCGCCGGGGTCGGTGTACGCCGCGAGCGCTCGGCGCTCGTGGCGGTCGGGTCGGTAGGCGGCCGCCCATGTCGCGAGGGGGTTGACTGCGACATCGAAACGGAAGGTCTGCCAGGTCAGATGAACGGCGCGCGCCAGCACCGCGTCGGCCTGCCACGAGGCGGCCAGCGCCCTGACCAGGTGCAGGTCGAGGCGGTTGCCGAGGAGGACCTGGGCCAGGTCGCGCAGGGCGAGCAACCGGGGCGGATTGTCGCCCAGTGACGCGTGGAAGCAGGTGTTCAGGAAGCGCTCCTCGCGCCCGAGGGCGCAGAGCTCCACGCCGCCGACGCGAAACGTCGACGCGCGCGCCCAGAGGTCGTCGAGCTTGATGGTGAGGCCGAACGGTCCCATGGCGAACGTGCGGTGCAGATCGATCTCGGTGCCGTCGGCGGTGACGAAGCTCGTCCCCTTGCTGAATCGCCGGTCGAAGCCGGGGCGCGGTTGCGGGAACCGGCGGCAATGACCGGCGCGTGCCAGTGCCCCGACCGCGTCGTCGAACTGTTCCGACCGCACCAGGAGGTCGACGTCACCGAACGCGCGCAGCTCGAGCGCGGGATAGTCGAGGTGGGCCACGCTCGAGCCCTTGAGCACCCGAATGGCGATGCCCTCCCCGGTGAGGAGATCGACGGTGTCGAGGAGGAGGTGCTCGAGGAGCAGCACCGTCGCCATCGCCTCGCGATGCGCAGCGACGACCTGCGCGGCCTGCTCGGGCCGGGTGGGAAGTGCGCCATCACACACCGCGAGGGCGAGGAAGCCGGTCAACCGCTGGCTGCGGACGCGGTCGAGCAGCTCGGCCCAGCTCGCGTCCGGCAGCGGCCCGTCCGACAGCGGCTGGTGGCCTCCGGGGCCGGCCAGGCCCTGTTGGTGGCCTCCGGGGCCGGCCAGGCCCGGGAGTCCGTAGGCGGCAACAGCTGGCACGAGCTCGCGCGTGTCAGCCGTCGAGATCATCCTTGTCAAGCGTAGGTGGTGCTCACCGCTCCTCGGCCCCGACGCCGGGCTCCTCGACCCAACGTGGGCGGTTGGCGCGTGCCCACCACGCCGGCACCCAGCCGCGCATCATCCCGCGCAGAGCCACCGGGTCGCCGAGCGCCTTGAGCACGTGACCCGTGATGGCCACGAACAGGCCGATAGCCAACCAGTCGTGCACGAACGTGGCACCGGTGCGCCAGTCGACGGGGAACAGGGCGAACCAGTGCATGACCGACCCCGTCAGGAGCATCACGACCGCGGCGCCCGCGACGAACGCCGCGTTCAGCTTCTGCCCGGCGTTGAACTTGGCCGGTCGCGAGAACGGGTCGCGCCCCAACGAGCGCATCCACCGTCGATCGTCGTCGTCCCACCGGTTCAGCAGCCGCACGTCCGCCCGGAGCCCCCGTCGCCACGGGCCGGCCGCGGCGAGGATCACGGGGACCGGCAAGAGCAGCCCTGTCCACACGTGGATGACGCGCACCAGCTCGCGCCGGCCCACGAGGGCGGACAGCGACCCGACGTACAGGACTGCCGCAGTGGACACGAGGACGGCGAACATGGCGGCGATGGTCCAGTGCAGCAACCGCTCCACCGGGTCGAAACGGGCGACGCGGCCGCCGTCGAGGGTGTCAGACGGCTTTGTCGTCACGGCCATTCGAGCGCCCGACCCACGCATCGACGTCGTAGCCTCGCACCTCCCAGTAGCCGGGCGCGGGCGCGCCCCGCGCGACCTCGATGGCTTCCAGCCACTTACAGGACTTGTAGCCGTACATCGGGCCCACGTAGAGGCGCGCGGGCCCACCGTGCGCCGAGGAGAGCGGCGCGCCCTCGAACTCGTAGGCCACCATCACATCGTCGCGGCGCGCCTGAGCGAGCGTGAGTGACTCTGTGTAGGCACCGTCGAACGAACGGAAGACGACGCCGCCCGCGCCTTCGTCGACGCCGGCTCGGTCGAGCACGTCGGCGAGGCGCACGCCCGTCCACTTCACGTCGTGCACGCGCCAGCCCGTGACGCATTGGAAGTCCTTCGTCAGGCGCAACGGGGGAAAAGCCCGCAGGTCGGCCAGCGTGAGCCTGAGTGGCGTGCGGACCGCACCGCCCACGTGGAGGCGGTAGTCGGCGTCGCTCCGCTGCGGGAGCCGCCCCACGACCGAATAGATGCGGAACCGGCCCACCGGGAAGAGCGACGAGAGCCCCGTGCCGTCACGCGCGGTGATCGGGCCGAGCACCCGCTCCATCGCGTCCTGCACCTTCGCTCCGAAGACGATCCCGGTCAGCCCGGCGCCGATCACACCCAACGCGACGCGACGGCCGATGGGCTTCTCACCCATGACGCGTCTCAACCATGACAACGAGGGTACGGCGCGCGGCGGGACACTGGACGGCGGGTCAGCGGATGGTGAGCTCGCGGCGGTAGATGCGCTTGGGCCCGTGGCCGGCGATCCACCCGACGATGGCCCGGAACGCCTCGCCCACCTCGCCGTGCGGTTGTGCAGCGACGATCGGGTTGCCCGAGTCACCGCCCTCGCGCAGCTGGATCACGAGCGGCACCTGCCCGACGAGCTCCACGCCGAGGCGCTCGGCCAGCAGGTGGCCGCCGCCCGATCCGAAGATCTCGTAGCGACGGCCGTCGTCGCCGGTGAACCACGACATGTTCTCGATCACTCCTTTGATCTCGAGGTTCACCTTCTCGGCCATGAGCGCCGAGCGCTGCGCCACCCGCTGTGCCGCGGGTTGAGGCGTGGTGACGACGAACATCTCGGAGCGGGGGGTGAACTGCGCCATCGACAGCGCGACGTCGCCGGTGCCGGGGGGCATGTCGACGAGCAGATAATCGGGCTCACCCCAGTACACGTCGGTGAGGAACTGCTCGAGTGCCTTGTGGAGCATCGGCCCCCGCCAGATCACCGGCTGGTCGTCCTCGGCGAAGAAGCCCATGGAGATGCACTTCACGCCGTGGGCCACCGGCGGCACGATCAACTTGTCGATCACCAACGGCGGCTCGGTGATGCCGAGCATCTTCGGCACCGAGAACCCGTAGACGTCTGCATCGAGTATGGCGACGTCGTTGCCCGCCTGAGCGAGCGCCACGGCCAGGTTCACGCTCACCGACGACTTGCCCACGCCGCCTTTGCCCGACGAGATCCCGAGCACCCGTGTCTTCGACGCGGGGTCGCCGAGCGCGACGTCGGGCAGGTGGGACCTCAGCTCGACGAGGTCGGACTCGGTCATCTGCTGCCACTCGACGTCGAGCCGATCGATGCCGTCGAGCGCAGACACCGCGGCGTCCATGTCGTTGCGGAGCGTGTGGACGCCGGCGCCCTCGATCGGCACCGCGACGGTGCACGTCGCGGTCGTGCCGCGGACTTGCACGTCGCGCACGAGCCCCAGCTCGCCGATGCCCCGCCGGAACCACGGATCGAGGATGGGTCGCAGGGCGTCCAGCACCTGTGCCTGACCCACCTTCGCATTCGCTCGCCGAAACGGCATCGGGCCTCCGCAGTCCGTCACCACGTCGTTCGGGACATTTCCACTACGTGGATAGGTAGAATATCGGCGTGGGCGATGCCGGCAGCTCCCCTGAGCCACTCTCCCCGGAGACGTTCTCGGCGGCGGTCACCGCGGTCACGACTGCGTTCGGCGACCCGACCCGTCGCGACATCTACCTGTTCGCCCGTAAGGACGACGGGGGCGTCACCGCGGCGGAGGTGGCCGACCGCTTCGCCCTGCACCCCAACGTCGCCCGTCACCACCTCGACAAGCTGGCCGCAGGCGGGTACCTGCAGGTGTGCGTCGAGCAGGTCCACGCGGGTGCGGGCCGGCCCTCGAAGCACTACCGCGCGAGCGACAAGCAGATGGAGCTCCAGTTCCCTGCCCGCCGCGACGACCTGCTCATCGTCCTGCTGGGCAGGGCGCTCGCGCTGGTGCCGCCCGAGCAGGCCGAGGCGATGGCGGAAGAGGTCGGCCACGAGTACGGCCTCTCGCTCGCCCATGACATGGCGCCCGACGCGAGGCACCGCTCCTTCCGTGCCGCGCTGCACGCCGTGGCCGAAGCGTTCACCGCCCACGGCTTCGCCGCCCACGCCGAAGCGCGCGGCGGGTCGCTCGCGATCATCGCCGAGCAGTGCCCGTTCGGCACGGCGGCGCAGCAGCACCCGTTCATCTGTGCCGTGGATCGCGGGATGGTGAAGGGCATGCTGGCCGGGCTCTACGGCGAAACCACACCGGAGACCACCTCGTCGCGTCCGCAAGGCGACGATGTGTGCATCACCACCGTTTGACCTCTCGGCACTACCTCGATCACGCGTCGACCTCGCCCGCTCGTCCTTCGGTCATGGAGGCCGTGCTCCCGCGACTCGTGGGCGGCGCCGATCCGGGCCGCGTGCACACCGAGGGACGGATCGCACGCGGCGTCATCGAGGAGGCGCGTGAGCAGGTCGCCGCGCTGCTCGGGGCCCGGCCGCGCGAGGTTGTGTTCACGAGCGGCGGCACCGAGGCCATCAACGCGGCGACATGGGGGGCGGCGGAGCGAGGCACTCACGTCGTGTGCGCGGAGGTCGAGCATTCGGCGGTGCGTGACGCATCGGAGCGGCTCGATGTGACGTGGGTGGGTGTCGACGCGGTTGGCCGCGTCGATCCCGATCGGGTGATGGCCGCCGTCGAGCCGAGCCGCACCGCCCTCGTCCACCTGCAGTGGGGAAACCACGAGGTCGGAACCCTGCAACCGGTGGCCGAGGTCGTCGCCGCATGTCGCGCCGCCGGCGTGCTCGTGCACCTCGACGCCGCTCAGGCCGCCGGTCACGTCGCCATCGAGTTCGACGCCCTCGGCGCCGACCTGCTGTCCGTCAGCGCCCACAAGCTCGGCGGTCCGCTCGGCGTCGGCGCGCTGCTCGTGCGCCGGGGCCTCCGCCTGCGGCCCCTGCTGGTCGGGGGCGAGCAGGAGCGAGCGAGAAGGGCGGGGATGGAGAACGTGCCCGCCATCGCGGGGTTCGGTGCCGCTGCCGTCGCACTCCAGGGCCCTGCGCTCGACGCCGAGGCGCAGACGGCTCGAGCGCAGACCCAGCGCTTGCTCGACGCCGCGTTGGCGGTCGACGGCGTCGTCGGGTACGGCGACCCCCGTGAGCGCCTGCCTCACCTCGTGTGTGTGGGCATCGAGGGCGTCGAGGCGGAGGCGGTGCTGCTCGGGCTCGACCAGGCCGGCATCGCCGCGCACTCAGGGAGCGCGTGCTCGTCGGAGTCGCTCGAGCCGTCGCCCGTGCTGGCTGCCATGGGGGTCGAGGCCGAG
>Ga0070706_100006402_pt1 | contig 11128 bp, 9 predicted proteins | sample KBSK5501metaG_FD_65476 | JGI IMG/M metagenome (GOLD analysis project Ga0070706, IMG submission 65476) | Corn, switchgrass and miscanthus rhizosphere microbial communities from Kellogg Biological Station, Michigan, USA - KBS K5-50-1 metaG | ecosystem: Host-associated > Plants > Roots >...
CCGCGGCCGACGCGGCCGCGAAGCTGATGGAGCTGGGAGAGGCCGAACCGCTCGGCATGCTCGACCACCATCACCGCGGCGTTGGGCACATCGATCCCGACCTCGATCACGGTGGTCGAGACGAGGATGTGAATCGCCCCGTTCTTGAACTCCCGCATCACCCGCTCCTTGTCCGCGAAGGCCATGCGGCCGTGCAGCAGGCCCACGCGCAGGCCGGGGAACACCTCCCGCTGCAGCCGCTCCGCCATCTCTGTGGCCGCGCGCAGATCGGAGGCCTCGGACTCCTCCACGAGCGGGCAGACCACGTACACCTGGCGGCCCGCCTCGACCTGCTCGCGGAGAAACGCATAGATCTTCCGCCGCCCCGACTCCGGGCGGGCCCGGGTGATGACTGGTCTCCGGCCCGGCGGCAGCTCGTCCAGCACCGAGACATCGAGATCGCCGTAAAGCGTCAGCGCGAGGGTACGCGGGATCGGCGTCGCCGTCATCACCAGGACGTCGGGACTTTCTCCCTTGCCGCGAAGCGTGGCGCGCTGGGCCACCCCGAAGCGGTGCTGCTCGTCCACCACCGCGAGGCCCAGCCGGCGAAACTGTACGCCTTCCTGGACGAGGGCATGGGTGCCGACCACGCAGCCGATCTCGCCGCCGGCGACGCGCGACAGCACGCTCTCGCGCGCCTTGCCCTTGACGTTGTTCGTCAACAGCGTGACCGGCACGTCGAGCGGGCCCAGGAGTTCGGTCAGCGTCATGAAATGCTGCTCGGCCAGGATCTCCGTGGGCGCCATCAGCCCCGCCTGGTAACCAGCCTCGATGGCGGCAAGAATGGCGAGCGTCGCCACGACGGTCTTTCCCGAGCCCACGTCGCCCTGCAGCAGCCGGTTCATCGGATACGGCGCAGCCATGTCGGTGCGGATCTCGCGCCAGACTCGCTGCTGCGCGTTCGTGAGTGTGTATGGCAGGGAGCCCAGGAGCTTTTGCCAGAGCCCCCCGGGCGGATTCATCGCGACGCCGCGCTGCCGGCCCTCGCGGTGCCGCCGAATCGCCAGCCCGAGCTGGAGGAGGAAGAAGTCGTCGTACGCCAGCCGGCGGCGGGCGGCCGCCTGCTCGGCCTCGGTCTGCGGGAAATGGCCGGCCTTGAGCGCCGCCGCGAGCGGGCCCAGCCGGCGGCGCGCGCGCACCGGGTCGGGCAGTGGCTCTTCGACCTGATCGGCGTAGGCGTCCACCAGGCGCTTCATCAGGCTGCGCATCGGGCGCTGGGTCAGCCCCTGCGTGAGCCCGTAGACCGGAACCAGGCGACCCGTGTGCAGGGTTTCCTCGTCGCTGTCCTCGACGATCTCGTAGTCCTTGACCTGCATCTGGAGCGGGCCGCCGCCATAGCGCTGGATCTTCCCGTGCACGATCAGCCGCTGGCCTCGCTTGAAGACGCGCTCGAGATACCGCTGGTTGAACCAGACGGCGCTGAGGAAGCCGGTCCCGTCGCGGAGGAGGACGGCCAGCGGGGCGCGCGGCCGCCCGCGCGGCGGCGGGCTCACGCCGGCGATAGTGCCCAGCGTCGTCACCGTCTCGCCTCCCTTGAGGCTGCGGAACGAGGTCAGGCGGCTGCGGTCTTCGTGACGCGCGGGCAGGACGAACAGCGCGTCTTCCACGGTCTCCAGCCCCAGCTTGGCGAGGAGCCTGGCTCGCTGGGGGCCAATGCCCTTCAGGTACTGGAGCGAAGTGGCGAGCCCCTGAGGCGAGTCGGAAACCGGCCGTGGTGCGCCGGCGCCGCGGGGCCTAACGGGGGGCAACGGGTTGCCTCATTCCACCCATCATGCTATAAGAGGTGGCCGTTTCGCCCCCCGCCGCGTTCCGGCCTCCGTGATTCCAAGGGGTTGTGCGGCGCTTTCGGACGCCGGATGCGCGACTGCTACCACTTTGCTACCACCTTCCTCGTCGAGCCCATCGACGCCGCCCCGGATGGCCTGCTTGCGGAGCCACTTCCCGTAGGTGTCCACCGTCAGCGTGATGCTCTTGTGCCCGAGCTGCTCCTGGACAAACTGCGGGCTCTCGCCCCGCTCGAGCAGGCGGCTGGCGAAGGTGTGGCGCAGGCAGTGCGGGGTGAAGTGGGCCGGCAGGCCGGCGGCCTTGAGCGCCGAGGCCATGGCGCGGGCGATGACCTTCTGAGGGAGCGGCTGGCCCTCGGGCGTGCAGAAGAGCCACGGGGGCAGTTCGGGCCGGCCGCGCTTGAGGCTCTCGGCCTTGCGCTCGACCTCGAGGCGGCGCAGGGCGTCGGCGAGGCTGCGGCTCATGTCCACGCTGCGCCCGTGGCCCGACTTGGGCGTATCGAGGCGGTCGCCCGAGAAGGCTCGCTCGACGTGGAGCGTGCGGCCCTGAAAGTCCAGATCGGGCCACTGCAGCCCGCGCGCCTCGCCCAAGCGCAGGCCGGTGCGGGCCAGAAGCAGGAACAGTGGGGCAGGCCGCCGCACCGTGGCCCGGGGGTGGGTGCGGGCGGCCTCGAGGAAGGCGTGCAGCTGCGCGCGGTCCATGGCCTTGATCGACTGCTGGCGCGCCGCCTTCGAGGCGACGAGCTTGAGCGTGCGGCCGAGCCGGGCGGCGGGGTTCGTGGTGAGCACGTGGTGCTCGTCCACGGCCCAGGCGCACATGGCGCGGAGCGCCGTGTAGATGGCGGCCACGCTGCCGCGCGACAGGCCGGCGGCGAGCTTCGCCCCGAGGAGGGCGCGGACCTGACCGCGCCGGAGGAGGCGGAGCTTCCGGTCGCCGAGGGCCGGCAGCACGTGCAGGGTCAGGCAGCCGCGGTAGTTCTCGATCGTCTTGGGCTTGAGCCGCGGGGTCGCGTCGCGCAGCCACAGATCTACGTAGTCGCGCACGCGCACGTTGGGGTCGACCTGCGGGGCTTCGGCCGCCTGCCGCGCCTCGGGGATGGCGCGCGCGAAGAAGTCCTCGGCTTCGCGCCGAGTGCGGAACGACGGGGTGCGGCGGATGCCGGCGCCGTCCCGGTAGTCCACGATGTACCGGCCGGGCCGGCCGCGCTTCTCGCCCTTGACGATCTTGGCCACTCAGCGCCCCCGTCCGTAGTAGCGGATCATTGCCGTCCTCCCCGCTTAGGTCTCTGCCGCCCGTGGGTCGCAGCCAGGAGCCTGAGGAACCGCGCCACCAACTCCGAGATTGGCCGCTCCTGGCGCTCCCACCTAGCGACGGCGTTCCAGTGCACGCCCATTCGCTCGGCGAGCTTGGCCTGAGTGAGGTTGAGTCTTCGCCGGAGCCGCCGGAACGCCGCGCCCGTCATCGCCACGACTTCGACTATACCCTTGGGATAGCCGAGTGTCCAGGTGGCCGTCCTGGCGGGCTCGGAGCCAAGCCTCGAGGTCGCCGCGCCTCATGCGCACGTACTTACTGCCGACGCGCACGGTCGGCAGCACGCCGCGGCGCGCCAGCGCGTAGGCCTCACTCTTGGGCACCGCCAGCACGGCCGCCACCTCGGGCAGCGTGAGGAGCCGCTCGTCCGCGAGCCCTTGAGCGGCCGGTGCCGCCAGGACTCCGAGGCGTACCCCAAGGCGCAGCTGGAGCGCCGCGTGGCGTTCCTCAGACGCTGCGGCCTGGATGACCAGGGCAGCGCACGCGCTGGCAGGTAGTTGATCCACCCGCTCCGGGTGCTCAAGAAGCTCGGCCAGCGCGGGAAGAGGGCCCATGCGCATCACGTGACAGCCTTCGGCTACGGCCCGAGGGCAGGGAGCATAGGGGCCCTGGCGCGGGTTCGCAGGCTCCGCGGGCGAGCGAGCAGCGCCCCAATGAGGCACAGCCTGCCGTCCCGCCAGTTGCCCTGCTCGCACTCAGGGCAATCACGGACATGCTGGTGGAACCGTGCGGTGTCGCGCTTGCTCGCCGACGACAAGATCGCGCTGATCTCGGCATTCGACGTCGGGGTAGCTGTCTGTTCGCCGCTTGGCTCCTTCGTGGGGTCGTTGGCGACGATGACACCCGAGATCTCGGTCATGATTGCCGGCGCCGAGTCGGCTAGGGCAGGAGGAGGCTTCGGCCCCCGTGCTGTCCGGCGCGGCTTCCTCTCGCGGGTCGTCGCGATGGGGATCGACGTCTCGTTCTGGGTGTCCGGCTTCTTACTGAGCGCGGCCGCAGACGGATCCTGGATCGAGCGCATCACCGTCACAACCGCTCCTCGACCTGTGGAAGAGCGTCTCGCTGCCCTGATGCCTCGATGGCAGCGGCCCTAGTGCTGGTAGGTCGCTGGCTCAGGCGCCGGGCCGCCCGCAGCTGCCGCATCTTTTCTGCGATGCAGGCCTTACCCCAGCTGCTCGTTGAGGCGCGTGGCTCGGCGCCGCAATGAGTACAGGGGCGCGCGCTCCATCGTGCTACTACCTGCCCCTGTCGCGTGCGCCGCCGCCGCGTGGACAAGGCTAGGGCCTGAGCGAGAGCCTCCAACTTCTCCGCCGCCGTATCGACTGTGTTAATGCCCCCAGAGGCAGGAATGTTCGGTGCCCGACAGGGTTTGGTCGCGGGGATCGAGGGGCGGGTCATCCTAGCATTCACCCGCGTTCGCTCCCGGACATGTCGAACGCGGCATCAATAGCGGCCAGGCACGTCGCGCAGCGCCAGCCGTCCTCGATGGAGCAGCCGCACGAGATGCATCGACCAGCGTTCGGCTCCAGGGATTCCGGCAACACCAGCACCGGCACGGCCCACCGGCCCGACGCCGTCCACTCGGCTATCTGCTGCTTGAATGCTTGGGCGCGCCTGAAGACATCAGCGGAGCAGTGGCCATAGACGTCCAACAACGCGCGCAGTTCCTCGCGGTGGACGTCCACGAGCGGCCGCATCTCCGGCGGGGCCAGCAGCCTCGGGCGCTCGGGACCGGGAACCACCTTGCCGCCGACGTCGAACACCTTGGCCAGTACCTCCACGGCAGTCACAGCATGTCCTCCAGCGCCCTGTCGTTCTCAGCGGCGACCACGATCGGCCCCCGTTTGGCGTTCGAGCCCTTCTCATCATCCGTCTCGGTGGTAGTGACAGAGATCTTGGATTCGACCAGGGGGGCTAGGGGGGAGGTGTTCGAACCACCTGACCAGTCAGGGCTTTTCCAGCCCCCATTGTTTCCCCCCAGTTCGCGGTCAGGTGGGGCACCAGGGGGGAGAGCCAAGGCGTTGTCGCCGTTAGCGTTCACTCTCTCTTCCCCCCTCTCCCCCAAGTCGAGCGTCATTTCCGGAGCCGCAGAAGCAGCGGGCGGACACACTACGAGGGACCACTGGTGCCTCCTGCGGCCCTTGGCGTCCCGCACGTCCGCCCGGTTCACCTCGACTTCGAGGGGCTCGTCGGGCCCGGCTGGCTTGATGTTGAAGCGCCAGCCGACCCGCTTGCTCAGCGCCTTGCCCAGCTTGATCCGCTGCGACTTTTCCTGCCCGCCCCCCACGACCTCCGGCAGCATCGACTCGGCGAGCTCGAAGAGCGCATCGAGGTTAACGTGTTCGTCGTGGTGCTCGTCCCACCAGGCCCCGGCGAACAGCTTCCAGGCGGAAGTCTCCTCGTCCGCCTTGGCGCTGAAGGCCTCAAGGTTTCCTAGGAAGCCATCGATGCCGGCTGCGTCCAGGATGCCCCCGACCGTCTTCGACCAAGCCTCGTAGGAGCCCAGGCGCCGGGCTGTGAAGGGCCGTCGCCCCCGCGCGATCCAGTTCTGGGCCAGCACCAGGGCGGCCCAGATGAGCTCTCCACGCTGCTGCAGCACCCAGGCCTCCAGCGGGTCGTGCAAGAAACCGGTGCGCAGGTGCGGTTCCGCCGTCTTGGCGTCGATCCGGATCCAGGCCGCCCGGCGGGCGTGCTCGCGGGAGAACTCGAGGTTATTGCCAGTGGCGAGCCAAATTGTTCGGTTCTCAAGGTTAACCATGCGCGACGCGCCGAGGATCCGGTCGCTCCAGATCTCCGCAGTCAGCAGCGCGGCGAGCACGCCGGACTCGAGGCGCCGCGTCACGTTATCGAACAGACCGAGCGAGCCCCCGGCCAGGAGCAACGCGGTGACGCGCTTCCTCGTCTCATCAGTGTCCTTCGCTTCGGACATTACCTCCACTGGGCGTCCGGTCGCGACCAGCGAAACCGCGTTGGCCAGCTTCCCCTTACCGGAGCCCGGCATCGGGGCGTCAATCGCGTGTAACGGCACCAGGCCGTCGATGAGGTCACGCACGAACGGCGCCACGAAAAGCGCAACGGCGTGGGCCCGGCTCGCCTGGTCGGCGAAGCGGAAGTCGTGCAGCAGCTCGTCGATTAGAGCCCGCGCGTGTAGCACGTCCGCGTCAGAGGGGGCGGGCGGGACCGGCGGCACCGCGAGGTCCTTCGGGAGGCGGAGAAAGACGCGGCTCTCGGCGTCGTATCCGTCGGAGGCAACAAGCCGGCCAGCCCCGTCGAAGTACGGCGCGTCGGCGACCGCGCGCAGCGGAGGCAGGTCGTAACCCGGAAGCGCCAGCACGTCTCGGATGACTGCCATCGGCGGGAACCTCGGCTCGCCTTTCGCGTTGACCCAGATGGCGGCCCTATCTAGCTCTCCGCGGAGCGCGTCGCAGCCGAGCGCCGCGACGCGCGGCGTACCGTCATCATCGAGCCGGAGGCGCACGATCGCGCCCCCCTGCTGGAAGATGCGGGGCTCAGTCGTATTCGTCCGCGCGAGCGCGCGGATGGCGGCGTTGGTGATGTCGCTTAGGCGCCCAGCCCCGACGATGGTCGGCAACTCGTCTTTGCGTGGCTCCCACTCCCGAAGCTCTGTCGTCGCCAGTGCCAGGAGGGCGGTGACGTCGTGTCCAGCCGTCAAGTAGTCGTCGAGTCCGACCTTGGCCCCGCCCTCACCCGGCAGCAAGTAGATGACCGCGACCTTGGCGTGGCGACGCTCGAGGAAGGCCTTCAACCGACTCAGGGCTAGGTGTACCGGGGGCTTCAGTATCACGTCAGAATCGAAGACGATATAGACGCGACGATCGTTGAGAGCGACCGACTCCCAATCAGGGAGCGCGGTCTTCCCGCCATCCCCGTTGGTGCCCCGCCAGTTCCAGACCCCGAGCAGCGCAACGCAGCACAGGCCGTGCGATACGGCGGCATCCGCCTTGCGAACGCCCTCGGTGACGAACAGCGGCCGGCCCGGATCGCCGAGCCACTGCCGGGCGTGCGGATGAACGTCCAGCACCATCTTCGTGTTGGCCGGCGTCTCGTACCTGAGCGCCTTGGCGTCCTTGATCCGGGGCACGTCGGGGCGGGCCTGGTAGTTCGCGACCTCGCCCGTCACGCCCCACACCGGGACCAGCAGGGCCGGCACCCGGCACTGGACCGCGCTAAACCCAAGCTGGCGCAGCTCGGACTTCGAGGTCACACTCCGGTAGCCACGCGTCTGCGCCACCTCCGGCGAGATTCCGGACGCTGAGATGAGCTCGGCGTGCTGCGGCAGCAGCCCGGGCATCTCACGCGTCTGCATCTCAACGTCCTGGCTCAATGTCTTCATCCTGTTCGGACTCCTTTCGAGACTTGACCCTAAGGTCCCCCAAGCAGACGACCTGCCGTTCGCTCCCCTGCCGGCTGCTGCCTCCTTACGGAGATGATGTCGGTCCCTGCACCCTGCCGATTGACCTCGTTACCGGCCATTTGGAACCGGGCCGTCATATCACTCTTCTCGCCTCCCAGGATACAGACGAAACGATCATCTTTTCAGGCACCTAGGAGAATAGTGCCGCTACAGAAATGTGTCTGCGCAAACGCCTTAAGCGTGACACACTGATCTAGGGTGGCGGACCGATGACTTCCAAGAAACGACCCGGGGCGGGCGAGATTTCCCCAAGTGGGGAGCGAGAGTACGCACTCGACATTGAGAGAGACAGCCTAAGAGACGATTGGCGAACCCTGACGTGGCTGATCGATCTGGACAGTCCTATGAGCCAGGATCCCGGACTTAGCAGGTTTAAGCAGCGGGAAAGAGAACTTCGCCGTAGGCTGAGGACAGCTCAGGAGCGCGTTGGCAGGTCAGATGAAGATCGCATGCGCTGGCTTTTTCATTTTGCTTCTCTGCAGGCCGCAGCCGTGGAGGATCTTCAGTGTGAGATCTTCGCCTTCGCGGTGCCATCAACCACTCGCCTTATTCCGGTTGATGTGTACGCCACAAGCGGGGAAATCAATCTTTTCCCCGAGGGATTCCTTCATTGGGTCTGCTCCGGCCTCGGGGAGTTGAAAAACAGCCTTGTGGAGGGGCGCCCCGTTGAATGGAGCGTCAACATCCAGCTGTCCCATCGCTTCACCTGGTTAAACGGGCGGCTTGTAGACCAACCCCGGGTCGACGAAGAGGGGCTGACTTTCGAGCGGTTCAAGGCGCAAGTTTGTAATGTACTTAATGGCCAGGGCCATCGCGTTCGCCTTTGCCAGAACTGCACCGAGCTTTTCGTGGGCCGCAAGCGCCAGACCTACTGCACAGCGAAGTGCTCCCAGATCAAGCGGACAAAGGGGTACCGGGAAAGACACCCCGACCGGATTCGCGAGCAGCGGCACGAGGCCCACGTGCGGCAACAGCAGCGACGCCATGGCCCCAAGGTGAAGGTGACGAGGCACCAAAGAAAAAGGCCATAACCCGAGGCGCTCATTGCGACGGCGCGTCTGGCAACGCGGCCAAGCCAGTCACGAGACGTCGTTGCCCGACTCCGAGCGAAGGGCCGCCGTGTCTCGCGGTTTGATTACCGGCTCGCCGATGGGGGCCGGCTGATTTCCAAACCCTAAAGGACCAGGCTCTCCTCGGCCAGATCGCAGCTCTGCGGCGCCGGGGCCTCTCATTCCGTTCGATCTCGCGGGCCTTGGCTGCTCGGGGCACCCTGGCCCGGAACGGGCGGCCATTTGGCCCCTCGACCCTTCTTGGGATCGTTCGCAACCGGACGGTTATGAACACAAAGGAAGTGTCCTGAGGGGGCCGTTCACGCTTGAGGCTCGCGCCTTAAGTACCACGGAGATGTTGCCCTCCAGATCGTCAGCAAAACCTGGGCGCGACGAGAGCCGAACGTTCAAGGGCTGAGGTCTCGTCGGTTCAAATCAGAGGTTAGTTCAGATCATGAAGACGGGCCCTTCACTCGCCCTTGCTGCGTCGATCGTAGGAGATGGCATAGGCGGCCGACCGGGCCAGCAGGATCGGATCGGCCGAGAGATCGATGCCGTCCGTCCTGTTGGTGGGGTCGAAGATCAGGCGCCGCTCGTCGGCCGCGCTCGTCGGGGAGGTACCGGTGACTTCCAGACGCCCTAGCTCGACCACGGGGCGACCGTCAGGCCACAGGGCGGTGGCGTCGTCCGTCGGGTCGCCTGCCTCGGCCAATTGCAGGAGCAGCCGGAACGCCACCGGGCCGGTCCGCAGCCGGCCTTCCAGCTCCCCGCGCAGGAAACTCGGGCTTCGTTTGCTGGCATCGTCAGGGGAGAGAAAGGCCTCGCCTGCCTGCGGCACAAAGCGATAGCGGCCGAATCGGCTCGTGCCATCCGCGGCGGTGAAGCGGAAGGCGTGCTCGGCATGGTAGATCGCCTGCGCATAGCTGGCCGGCACCGGCTTCTTCATCAGGCGCTCGACGAAGGCGCGTCCGGCGGGATGGCCGGCGAGAAAGCGTGGAACCGCATCGGGGTCGGGCCGGCCGCTGGCCGGCTCGGGGAGCTGAGCCCGAAGGAACTCGAGCAGCTCCTCGGGCGTACGCGCGATGAACCCTTCGACGGAGTTGGCGAGGATGTCGGCGCTCTTGCCGTCGGAGAGCTGAAACTTGACCGCCATCGAGCGCACGTTGGGGACACCATCGTGCACGTCGGGGTTTCCGTTGGCATTGGCAAACCGAACGATGGTCGGCACCGATTGACCTGTGAAGTGCCGCGCCCGAGTCACGCGGGGAGCATCCGCCGAAGCGCGAAACGTTCCAGAACAGACGAGGCCCTTGGCGTGGACGGGACGGAACCCGGGATGTGGGCCGGCCAGCGTCCTCATGGCTTCGACTATTTGACGGATGATGGGTTCCGGTGTGGTCGATGTGGACATGTGCGCGTCTCCTTCCCGGCTGACGGACGCTGGACGCGAGCACTCAGGATGTCGACGCCGGGTTGGTGGCCAGACGGTCGAGCTCGAGGGAGCACGGCGTCCGGCCGCCGTAGCAGCCGAGGTCCGCGTAGCCGAGGTCGTCGGCGAGGATGAAGGCAAAGTTGCGCCGCATGGCTCCGCTGATTCAACGGAGTCCTTTGTTCGGGTTGATCAGATACTTCCCACCCGTGGCTTGTTTGCAATAGACAGCGATCTCCTCGATCTGCAGCGCCTCGGCGAGAGAGACTTCCTTCGTGTAGGTGCTCGCGAACGTGGTCTTGATCTCGGCCGCGACCCTCTCGCGCAGCTTCTGAGCGGCCTCGAATCCAATTTTCTGCAGGAAGGAGGTGAGCAGCCAGCCGCCAATACCCCACGCCATGCCGAAGGTGCGGTTGAACTCGGTCGGCCCGCGGTCCAGTCCGCCATAGATGTATACCTGCTTGTGCGTGGTGGGACCCATAACGGCTGTATTCCTTCGCCGTCTTGTTCGCGGCAATCTCCATGGCGGTGAGTATTTGCCCCGCCAGTCTTCCCCCGCCGATCGCATCGAAGGCCACCGTGGCACCGGTGGCGACAAGCGCCTCGGTCAGGTCGTCCATGAAGGTTGGCGAGTTCGAGTTGCACACGTAGCTGGCACCGATCTTCTTCAGGACGTCCATGTGCTCCCGCTTGCGTACGATGTTCACCAGGCCAACGCGGTCCTTGATGCAGATCTTGTTGAGCATCTGCCCGAGATTGGAGGCGGCCGCCGTGTGCACGAGCGCCTTGTGACCCTCCGAGCGCATGGTTTCGACCATACCGAGCGCGGTGAGCGGATTGACGAAGCAGGAGGCGCCCTCGGCCGGTGTAGTACCCGGCGGCAACACCAGGCACTGCACGGCCTTGATGCAGCGGTACTGCGAGTACATGGCGCCACCGAGGATGGCGACGGTCTTCCCCATCAGCGCTTGCGCTGCCGGAGACGCCCCCGCCTGGACGACCACCCCAGCCCCTTCGTTGCCGACGGGCAGGGACTGATCCAGACGCCCCGCCATCGCCTTCATCACCGCCGGTGAGATG
>Ga0070706_100006404_pt1 | contig 11125 bp, 13 predicted proteins | sample KBSK5501metaG_FD_65476 | JGI IMG/M metagenome (GOLD analysis project Ga0070706, IMG submission 65476) | Corn, switchgrass and miscanthus rhizosphere microbial communities from Kellogg Biological Station, Michigan, USA - KBS K5-50-1 metaG | ecosystem: Host-associated > Plants > Roots >...
GCGCTCGTGTACTCACCGAAGCTCGAGATGAGGCTGTACGCCTGCGTGGGTAACACGTAAAACACGCCGCCGATCAATTGGGGGTTCCCGAAGTCCTCGAGGATGTAAATCGCGGTCGTGAGGATCGCGGCACCAAGCCCCGGGCGTGAGAGCGGCAGGGTCACGGTCCAGAACACGCGCCAGGACCCCGCGCCAAGGTTACGCGCGGCCTGCTCCATGCGCGGATCGCTACGAGACAGCGCGTCGGCAATGAGCTGGTACGCGAAGGGAAAGAACGCGATCGTTTGAACGCCCCAGACACCGTTGAGTCCGTAGATGTTCGGCGACTGACCGAAGACCCCGTAGCTGATGACCCCTCGAGCGCCGAAGAGGAGCGTGTACGCGGCGGCGACCACGAAGGGGGGCGAGAGGAGCGGCAGGATTCCGATGAGGCGGAAAAAAGGCTTCCACCGCATGTTCGAGTAGACCATCGCGTAGGCGTAGATGAATCCGAGGAGCACCGCGGTCGTCGTCGATAGGGCGGTGAGCTGTAGCGAGTTGCGCAGCGGGATGAGCCAGGTGCCTTCCTCGAGGAACTGGACGTAGCCGCCCGGTCCGGGAGTGAGGACGACCTGAAGCTGTGGATAGACGATGAACGTGAGAACGAGCGCTGCGACAGCCAGCAGCGCGAGCGCCATCGAGGGCTCGCGCCGCAGGCTACGCACACATCGAAGGGGGCTCTGCCCCCTTCGGAACCCCCGCCCTTATTGAATTCCTACGGTGGTCTGCCAGAGCTTCTGGATCCGCGTCTTGTTGTCGGTCGCCCACTGGCGGTCGTAGTTGACCAGGCTGACCTGATCGAGGGTCGGCGAACCCGGAGCCGGGGAGACGTCCTTGCGGACGGATCCGCGGTTGCTGAGCTTCACGTTGAGATCGCCGGCCTCCTTGGTCAAGACCCAGTCGACGAACGCCTTCGACCCGGGCAGGTTCTTTCCGCCCTTCACGATGCTGACTGCGCCGACCTCGAAACCGGTGTCCTTCGGAACGCTGAGGTCGATCCTGGTCGGGTCCTTGGCCTTCTCGGTGAGAATGTCGTGGCTCCAGTTCGGGGCGCCTGCCGCTTCGCCGTTTGAGATCGAGGTGATGACGCCAGGCGACGTCGGGCCGTAGGAGAGGATGTTGGCGTGGAGCTTCTTCATGAAGTCCATCGCCTTCGTCTCGTCCCGGTTGAAGCGGAAGATCTGCGTCGCGATGAAGATGTAGCCGCCGCCAGTCTTGATCGGGTCGGGCAAGATGAGCTTGCCCTTCCACGCCGGCGCGAGCAGATCGTCCCAGGTCGCCGGCTTCTTGCCGCCGATGTCGCTGTTGAGGCGGCTCGTGTTCGAGATGAAGCCGAAAATGCCCGTGTACCAGCCGGTCCAGAGGCCGGACGCCTCCTTGAACTGAGCGCCGACGTCTTTCGCGTTCGGAGACTGGTAGGCCTCGAGCAGCCCTTGCTTGCCGAGCGGGTCGTGGAATTCGCTCGAGCCGCCGACGAAGATATCGGCCTGCGGATTGTTCTTCTCGGCCGTGATTTTCGTCTGGAGGTCTCCGGCGGCGGCGAGCGGCAGCGCGCTGACCTCGACACCGGTCGCCTTGGTGAACGCCGCGAAGAGCTGGTTGTTCGTCGACTCGTTGAGCGCCGAGTAGATCGAGATACGTCCGGTCGCCTTCGTCGTGCTGGCACCCCCGCACGCCGCGACAATCGCCGTAGCGCCAGCCAGCTTCAAGAATCTGCGACGATCAAGCTCCGGTGTCATCGAACCCCTCCCGCGTTTGCCTGGCGCCGATACTACGCTCGTGACCGTTCTGCGGACCGCGGTCGCCGCGCAGGACGATGCGGCGCGGGCGAATCGCGATGTTATGCAAGCCCTCGTCGCCACGCTGCGCGCGCGTCTTGCGAAGGCGCGCGAAGGCGGCTCGGAGCGGGCGCGAGAGCGGCACCAGAAGGCGGGCAAGCTCCTTCCTCGCGAGCGCGTCGAGCGTCTCCTCGATTCGGGCACGGCGTTCCTCGAGCTCTCGCCACTCGCGGCGTTCGGCATGTACGACGATCCGCCGGGCGCAGGGATCATCACCGGGATCGGCCGCGTCAGCGGGAACGAGTGCGTGATCGTCGCGAACGACGCGACGGTCAAGGGCGGCGCGTACTACCCGATGACTGTGAAGAAGCACTTGCGCGCGCAGGAGATCGCGTTCGAGAACCGGCTCCCCTGCCTCTACCTCGTCGACTCGGGCGGGGCGAACCTCGACCTGCAGGACGATGTGTTTCCTGACCGCGAGCATTTCGGCCGCATCTTCTATAACCAGGCGCGCCTCTCGGCGCTCGATATCCCCCAGCTCGCGCTGGTGATGGGATCCTCCACCGCCGGCGGAGCGTACGTTCCGGCTATGAGCGACGAGACGGTCATCGTGAAGGGACAGGGCACGATCTTCATCGGCGGCCCACCGCTGGTGAAAGCCGCGACGGGGGTCGACGTCTCAGCCGAGGAGCTCGGAGGCGCCGACCTGCATACCCGCGTCTCCGGCGTCGCCGACCATCTCGCGCTCGACGATCCTCATGCGATCAGGATCGCGCGCGACATCGTCGCGCAGCTCGAGCGGCCCACGTATTGGGGTAACGAGGATCGCGGCGAGGCCGAGTCGCCGGCGCACGATCCACAGGAGCTCTACGCGATCGTTCCGCGTGATATCCGAACGCAGTACGACGTGCGCGAGGTCATCGCGCGGATCGTCGACGGCTCACGGTTTCACGAGTTCAAAGCGCTCTACGGGACGACCCTTGTCTGTGGCTTCGCGCGTATCGAGGGCTACCGCGTCGGGATCGTGGCGAACAACGGCGTCCTCTTCAGCGAGTCCGCCCTGAAGGCCGCGCACTTCATCGAGCTCTGCAACCAGCGCCGCGTGCCGCTCGTGTTTCTCCAGAACATCTCGGGGTTCATGGTCGGCAAGGAGTTCGAGGCGGGTGGCATAGCCAAGGACGGGGCGAAGATGGTGACCGCGGTCGCGTGCAGCACCGTCCCCAAGTTCACGGTCGTCATCGGCGGTAGCTTCGGAGCGGGGAACTACGGCATGGCCGGGCGCGCGTACTCGCCCCGGCAGCTCTGGATGTGGCCGAACGCCCGCATCAGCGTCATGGGCGGCGAGCAGGCCGCGACCGTGCTCTCGATGGTGCGCGACTTTGGGAGCGACGCCGAGCGCGACGAGTTCAAGCGCGCGACGCGCGAGCGCTACGACACGCAGGGCTCACCGTACTACTCGACCGCGCGCCTGTGGGACGACGGCATCATCGATCCGCTCGACACCCGGACGGTCCTCGCGCTCGGCCTCGCGGCCGCGCAGCATGCGCCGATCGAGGACGTCCGCTACGGCGTCTTCAGGATGTAACAGGCGGGGGCTCTGCCCTCCGACCCCCGAGGACTCGGCCTGCCCCCCGGCCCCCAACAGCTCCTTCACCTTCTGAAGGAGGACCTCGACGTCGAACGGCTTGCCCAAGATCCCGCCCGCTCCAAGACGATCCGATTCCCCCAGCGCGGCGCCGTGGGCGGTCACGACCAGGACCGGCGCCGGCCCAAAGCGCTCGCGCAGCGCTGACACCCACTCGAGCGCGGTCTCGCGGCTGTACGCCTTGAGGGGGACGAGATCGCTCACGACGAGATCGGCGCGCGTCCCGGCAGGGAGGTCGTCGAGCCGGGCCGCGGTGATCGGCGTATATCCCGCATCCTCGAGCAGGGTGCGCAGGAGCTCGAGCACGATGGGGTCGTCGTCGAGCAAGAGGATGGTCGCCATGGCACCTTTCATATTTTCCATCACGTAACGAAAGCGCAACTTTCGCCAAGGTTGAACCGAGCCGCGATCAGGCATGGCCTCTGCACGGGAAACGTCTTACGAACAACTTGCTTACTCGAGGTCCTGCCGTGGAACCGACCACCGCCCCAGAAGCGATCGATCAAGCGATCGATCCGGCGGCGGTCGCCGCCGCCGAGCGCACAAAGCTCTCACCGTTGTCGGAGCGGCGCATGCGCCGGCTCCTCGACGTGCTCTGCGACGCGACCCGCCTCAAGATCGTCCGCGCACTGCGAGACAACCAGCTGGCGGCGAGCGACCTCGCGCGGATCCTGGGCCGGAGCCGCTCGGCGACCAGCCAACACCTCCGCGTGCTGCGCGAAGCCGAGGTCGTGCAGCCCAGCCGCAACGGTAACGTCGTCCGGTATCGCCTCGCCGCGGATCTGAACGCCGAGATCCTCCGCGACATCGACGCAGCGTTCGACAAGCTGGAGCCGAGCACCGCGAACTAACGGCGCTTTTCGGTCGGCAGATCTCCAGGTACATCGACGTCCCCGCGCCATTCGCCGCGGGGATCGACCTCCGCCCAGGTGCGCTCCGGAAGAACGAGCGCGTCGAGGGCTCCGACAAGCGCGCGCAGCCGACGTTCGCCGCCGCGCAGGAGCTGCTCGGCGAGGTCGAGCCCCGCCTTCGCGCTCACGACTGCCGGGAGCGGGCGCGACCAATCTGAATCGCCGAGGACGACCGCGTTCCTTCCCGATGTAAGCGCGTGCCGGACCATGAGCGCGATCAATTCCGCGCGGAGTCCGGGCATGTCCGCTCCCGCGATCGCCGCCAGAGGCGCGCGCGCCTGCGCGAGGCCCGCGCGAACGCCGACGAGCGGCCCGCCGTGGGCGATGTCGTCGCGGACGAACCGGGCCGCTGACGCGTCTGGAGGCAGCGGTAGGTCCGCCCGGCCGGGGGCGAGCACGATCACGACCTCGTCGCACGCGCCGAGAAGGGCGCGCAGCGGATGGTGGAAGAGCGGGGCCCCGTCGACCGGCTCGATGACCTTTTCGCGCCCGAAGCGCGTCGACGCGCCACCGGCGAGGAGGATCCCCGACACGCCCGTCACGCGCGGATCACACACCGAGTTTAAGTGCGGAATGGGTGCTCGACCGCGCGCGTTCTCGCACGTGATGGACGTCGCGAATCTTCGCCGCGCGAAGGACGAATACTTCGGCCGCGCGCACGACTCGCCGCTCACGGTCGAGCAGCGCACACAATTCGGCGGACTGCGCTATTTCCCTGAAGACGCGGCGTACCGGTTCACCGTCACGGTCGATCCAACGGAAAGCGCCTACGCCGAAGACGTCGAGATGAGCGACGGCTCGACCAGCCGGCTTCGCCGCCTCGGCACGGTGCGATTCGACCTCGATGGCGAGCGGCTCACGCTCGTCGCCTACGAGCAAGGCGACGACCTGTTCATCCCGTTCCGCGACGGAACGAGCGGGAAAGAGACATACGGCGCGGGCCGCTATGTCGAGGCCGAGCCCCTGGGCGGCGGCCGGTTCGCGCTCGACTTCAACCGGGCCTACAACCCCTACTGCGCGTACAACGACGCGTGGCGCTGTCCGCTTCCACCACCGGACAACTGGCTCAGCGTGGCGATCCGCGCCGGAGAGCTTTCCTTCCATTGACGCGTGAGTGGATCGTCAGGCGGAGAGCGAGAACCGAAACGCGTGAGGCTTAACCGAATCAGGTGCCCACCATGCCGCCATCGAGCTCCACCGGATGCTTGACGATCGCGAGTCCGACCCCAGGCCCACACTCAGCTCTTCTGGCTGGCGGCGCGCTCGACGTCCTCGCGAAGGACGAGACCGACGAGACGACCGTCCGATGTCGTCACGAGCGATGTGTCGTGGTGTCGACGATCCATGTATTCGAGCATCTCCGCAACGCTCACGTTTGGCCGGAATGTGCTCGTCCCCGGCCGCATCACCTCGCCGACCTTGGTGCTCGGATCTCCGTCGAGCTGTTCTTTGAACACTCGGCCGAGCACCACGCGCTCCTCATTGACGACGATGCACGTGCCCCAGCCCGCCGCACGCTGGCGAGCCATGCCCACTGTCTCCGTGAGGCCGCAGGTCGGGACGTCGGTCCGCGCGATGTCCTTGATCTGAACCGATTGCGTTGCCTTGCCTTCGAGCGGGAGACCGAACGCAGCCCAGTCGGATTTTCCCGCCGAGTACTCGTACACATCGGTGAAGCCGAGGCTTTCGAGCCGCCACGCGGCCCGCGGGCTCATGTCTCATTGGAAGTCGTGGCAATACACGACGACCGGGCGGTCCTTGCGGAGCGACGACGCCGTCTTCGCATCCAGCTCCTTCAGTGGGATGTTGATCGCCCCTGGAAGATGCTCCTCCTCGTACTCCTCACGCGGGAGAACCTCGACGACCCGCGCGCCGTCACGCATGAGTCGCTGCACCTCCTGCCGATCAACGACTCTGTGCATCAGACAGCTCCTTTCGCCCCCATCACCGCCTCGTGCTTGCGGCAGGGCATGCGCTCCGGCGGCCATCCGTCGACGAGGTGCTCGCGCCAGATGACGAGGTCGCACGTACGGCAGTAGAGGTCACCCGGGCGCAGCCAGCGCGCCTCAGGTGGCCTGGTGGCCGGCACGGTGCTCGGACCCGCGAGCCGGCGCGGCGAAGCCTGCACGCCGGCCGGGCACGAACCTGAGCGCCCAGAGGGCGAGCGGGAGGCCGAACGCGAGGTGGTCCAGGGCGAAGACCGTGGCTCCCGTCTGCTCCCACATCGGTTTCATGCCGACCGCCGGAAGCACGAACCCGCTCATGACCAATCCGACGACATAGCCCCACGCGATGCCCAAGCCGAACCCGGCCCAACCGGCGGCGCGCGTCAGCCACAGGACGACTCCGAAGAGAAAACCCCAGAACGCCGCCCACACGAAGTGCACGACGAGTCCGATCATCGCCGGAACGGGCTCGAGGTACAGCGCACCACCAGTCATGCCCCGCTCCATCGCGCTCATTCCCACGATGGGCGTCGCGGGCATGTACATCGGCGTGAAAACGCTGTGGCCGCTCAGAAGCTCGTTCGTCATGGTGTACACGGCCATCGCGAGCCCGCCGACCAGTCCGGCGAGGACACCGCCGATCACGTATTGCCTCTGCATCTGTGGCACCTCTCTTTGCCACAGACTCAAATGCAGATATCGAGCCCCTGCTTCCACCTTTATGTGAGGTGGCTCACAGGGTGACCGAGATCACATCGGTCGGCGCGCGCCGATCGGCCCGATCAGCTCGCGAGGCGACGCAGCGCGGTCTCATCCGCCAGTTCGATTAGCCGGGGCCGGTCATGCACGATGCCGTCACCTTCCATTCGGCGATGAGGCGGGACACGCTCTCCCGCGAGCTGCCGATCATCCTCGCGAGGTCCGCCTGGCTCATGCCACGGACCTCGACCGTTGGCCCATCCCGACGCGCAGCGCGCACAAGCAGCTCGCCGAGCCGGCTCGAGACGGGGTCGGTCGCCGACCGCTCGACGACCTGTTCGAGCACGAAGAGCTGGCGCGCGAGGATCATGGCCAGCTTCGCGGCCAATCTGGAATGCACGGCCATCGCGCCGAGGAACTGCGCGGCCGGCGCTTCGCAGAAGACGACCTCGTCGATCGCGACCACACGTTGATGCGTCACGGCGGCGCCGAAAAGCGCCGAGGTGCCGAAGAGCTGACCCGGCCCAAGGATCGCGACGGCCACATCGCCTTGAAGCACGCGCACGCGGCCGGCTTTCACCAGGTAGATCCGATCACCGGAAGGCCGAACGACCACGTCCTGCCCGGGCCGGCACGAGCGCATCTCAAGCAGGGATCCGAGCTTCTCCATCTGGGGCTCGCTGAGGCCCTCGAAGAGGTCGAGTCGGCGCAGGAACCAGAGCTTGCTCATGTGATGCGGATCACATCAACCGCTGCCTTCAACTGTACCGTTGAGAGATGCGCGCAGCACTTGCGCTCGCGAGCGTCATCGCCGCCGGCGCGTGCGTCCAGCAGCCCGTGACCACGGCGACCTGGACCGACATCTCCTGCGCGTCGGCCGTCGGATCGCCCCCGAACGCGTCCGACGCACCTGGCTTCTCGACCGCGGGCTGGAAGACCGACTTCGCGAAACACTGCGTGCCGCTCTCGGAAATCACGTCCGGCGGACCCCCGCGCGACGGCATCCCGCCGCTCGACACTCCGACGTTCGAGGAGGCGGCGATCGCCGACACCTGGCTCAAGCCGCAGGAACCGGTGATCGTCGTGGCCGAGAGCGGCGCGGCCCGCGGCTATCCCCTCCAGATCCTGATCTGGCACGAGATCGTCAACGACACGTTCGGCCAGCGTTCGATCGTCGTCACGTTCTGCCCGCTGTGCAATACGTCGCTCGTGTTCGATCGGCAGGCCGCGGGCCGCGACCTCACGTTCGGCACGACCGGCGATCTGCGTTACTCGGATCTCGTGATGTGGGATCGCCAGACCGAGTCGTTCTGGCAGCAGGCAACGGGAGAGGCCATCGTCGGCGGCCTTACCGGAACGCGCCTCGATCGCGTGCCGAGCGCGATCCTCTCCTACGCCGACTTCAAACGCGCGTATCCGGACGGCCGCGTGCTCTCACGAGACGGCGCGCTCGCCGAGGTGACGAAGAAAACCGGTCACGGACGGGACTACGGCACAAACCCGTACTCGGGCTACGACCGCGCCGACTCGCCGCCGATCGCAGGCTTCTTCGGGAACGCACCGCTCGACCCGCGACTTCCACCGAAGGCCCGAGTGGCGATCGCCACCTTTTCGCGCCCTCCGGTCGGCTATCCGCTCGGGCGCCTCTCAGGATTAACGGCGATCAACGACACGGTCGGCGGCAGGCGCGTGGTACTCCTGTACGGCCCGGGCGTCGCGTCGCCCCTCGACAGATCGGTGACCTCTGCCGGCGAGGACGTGGGTCAGGCCGTGCTCTATGACCCTGTGGTCGATGGCCGCGCTCTCACGTTCCGAGCCGATGGTTCGCACTTCGTCGATGACCAGACCGGATCGCGCTGGGCGGTGAGCGGAGTCGCCGTCGCGGGGCCACTCGCCGGTAAGCGCCTCGCGCTACTCGCTCACGAGGTCACGTTCTGGTTCATCTGGTCGGTGTTCCACCCCGAGACCGAGATCCGCGAGCGCTAGCGGCGTCCCGGAACGATTCGCCTGGCGCGCGCGTCTAGAGTTCGCGTCATGGCGGACTGCTGTGACCCGAGTGGCCTGCAAGCATTCTTCGGCGAAGCTCGCGCGAGATCCGACGCGCGAAAGTACCGGCGCAAGGGTCTCGACGGTGAGGGGCGCCGGATCGTCGAGTTCCTCGTCGAGCGCGGAATAGCCGGCGGCACGCTCCTCGAGGTCGGCGGCGGCATCGGGGCCCTGCAGATAGAGCTGCTGCGCGCCGGCGCGGCGCGGGCTCGGAGCGTCGAGATCTCGAGCGCGTACGAGGCCGTCGCGCGCGAGCTCGCGTCGGAGGCCGGAATCGTCGAGCGGATCGACCGCCGCGTAGGCGACTTCGCGGTGGAGCACGCCGGCATGGATTCCGCGGACGCCGTGGTGCTGCATCGCGTCGTGTGCTGCTACCCGGACATGCCCGGGCTCGTCCAGCCCGCGGCCGAGCGCGCGCGGCGCTGGCTCGTGCTCACCTTCCCCGGCGACCGATGGTGGATCCGCTTAGGACTCCGCTCAGTGAGTGCCGCTCAGTCGCTCTTCCGCCGCCGGTTCCGCGTCTTCTTCCACGAGCCGTCCGAGATCGTGGCGATCGCGCGCGCCGCCAGGCTCGAGCCGGCGCTCGCCCGTCGCGGCTTCTTCTGGCAGCTGCTCGCTCTGGAGCGTTCGTGACGGCCGTTCGCTCGGCGATCGACGCGCGGCGGGTGGTCCGGATAACGCTCGATCGCCCCGATCGGAAGAACGCGTTCGACGCGGAGCTCATCGCCGACCTCACCTCTGCGACCCTGAAGATCGATCCCGCGGCGCGCGCAGTCATCCTCCAGAGCGAGGGCGACGCGTTCTGCGCCGGCGCGGACATCGACTGGATGCGCGGGGTGGCGGACTACACACTCGAGCAGAATGTCACCGACTCGCGCGCCCTTGCCCGCATGTTCCGCGCGATCCACGACCTCCCGATGCCGGTCGTGGCGCGCGTCCAGGGCGCCGCGATCGGCGGCGGGGCGGGGCTGGTCGCGGTGACCGACATCGCGGTCGCCTCGACGGAAGCGACCTTCGCGTTCACAGAGACCCGCCTCGGCATCCTGCCCGCGGTCGTGTCGCCGTACGTCGTGCGCAAGATCGGGCCCGCGCACGCGACGGCGCTCTTCGTCACGGGGCTGCGCTTCGATGCCCTGCGCGCCCTCGAGATCGGTCTGGTAGAAGCGGTCGAGGAGCCGCCCGATCTCGACGCTCGCGTCGACTCCATCGTCGCCGCGATCCTCGCCGGCGGTCGGCAGGCGGTGAACGCCGCGAAGCGTCTGGTGCGCGAGGTCGAAGGGCGCCCGGTCGACGAGGTGACGGAGCTCACGATCGACCGCATCGCAAGCACCCGCGTGAGCGCCGAGGGCCAGGAGGGGATGCGCGCGTTCCTGGAGAAGCGCGAGCCGCGCTGGTGACGACGCTCCTCGTCGCGAACCGCGGCGAGATCGCACGGCGCATCGTCCGGACCGCCAAACGCCTGGGTATGCGCACGGTCGCCGTGCACTCGGACGCCGATGCGACGCTCCCGTTCGTGCGCGAGGCCGACGTCGCCATCCGCATCGGCCCCGCCCCCGCGCGCGAGTCGTATCTCGCGATCGATCGGATCATCGCGGCCGCCCGCGAGACCAGGGCGGACCTGGTGCATCCTGGTTACGGCTTCCTCTCCGAGCGTCCGGAGTTCGCGAGCGCCGTCGACGCGGCGGGAATGCGGTTCGTGGGGCCGCCGGCGAACGTCCTCGCGGCACTCGGCGACAAGGCCGTGGCCAAGGCGATCGCGGAGCGCGCGAGGGTGCCGGTCCTGCCCGGCTACCGCGGCGACGACCAAACCGACGACGCGTTCATCGCGGCGGCGCGTTCCACCGGCTATCCGGTGATGATCAAGCCCGTCGCCGGGGGCGGCGGGATCGCGATGCAGGCGGTGCGCGATGAGCGCGCGCTGCGCGACGCGCTCGCACACGCGCGCCGGCTGGCGAACGCGTCGTTCGGCGACGAACGTCTGCTCCTCGAGCGTCTGGTCGAGCGCCCGCGGCACGTCGAGGTCCAGGTCATGGCGAACGGTCATGGCAACGTCGTCAGCTA
>Ga0070706_100006409_pt1 | contig 11122 bp, 13 predicted proteins | sample KBSK5501metaG_FD_65476 | JGI IMG/M metagenome (GOLD analysis project Ga0070706, IMG submission 65476) | Corn, switchgrass and miscanthus rhizosphere microbial communities from Kellogg Biological Station, Michigan, USA - KBS K5-50-1 metaG | ecosystem: Host-associated > Plants > Roots >...
GCAAGGACGGCAGCTACATCTGGGTCGAGGCGAGCCTCACGCGGTCAAACAACCCGGAGACCGGCGCCTATGAGGTGGTCAGCGTCGTGCGCGACATCAGCGAGCGGGTCCGCTACGAGGCGGCGCTGCGTCAGGCCAAGGAAGAGGCCGACGCGGCCAGCCGCGCAAAATCGGAATTCCTCGGCACGATGAGCCACGAGCTGCGCACACCGCTCAACGCGATCATCGGCTTTACCGAGATCATGAAGGAAGGGGTGATGGGGCCGATCGACAACCCGCATTACCGCTCCTATGTCGCCGACATTCATTTCAGCAGCACGCATCTTCTGAACCTGATCAACGAGATCCTCGACGTCACCAAGGCCGAAGCCGGCAAGCTCGAGGTTCAGGAACAGGTTTTCGATCTGCGCGACGTCATCGAAGCGGTGGTACGGATCAGCGGTCCGCCGATCGACAAGGCGGGAGTGACCGTCACGATCGGTCTGCCCGCCGATCTACCGCGGCTGCGCGCCGATGAGGGCAAGACGCGGCAGGTCTTCTTCAACCTGATCAGCAACGCGGTGAAGTTCACCCCGCCCGGCGGGCGAATCGATATTTCCGGCCGGTTCGACGGCGAGGCCGGACTGTCGATCACCGTCGCTGATACCGGCATCGGCATCGCGCCCGAGGATCTGAGCCGCGTGCTCGAACCCTTTGTGCAGGTCGACAGCTCATTGAGCCGGCGCCATCAGGGCACCGGTCTCGGTCTCCCCGCCGTCAAAGGGATCATGGAACTGCATCACGGCACGATCGAATTGCAGAGCGCGGTCGGCGCCGGCACGAAGGTGACGATCACCTTCCCGCCCGAGCGGGCGGTTATCGAACCGGCGCTGAAGCAATCGCTACCGGCCGCGTGAGCCGGCCGGCCGGTCGCGGCGACTACTGGCGGTGATACTTGACGATGCGCCGCACTCTTCCCCATTCGCCGGGCTGCACGACGTAGAGGTCGCGGTGCGAATCGCACCAGATGCCGTGGCAGGAGCGGTTGACCGGGCCGTCACCCCAGCGCGCCAGCCGCTCGCCGTCCAAGGTCAGGACGCTGATCATGCCGCCATTGTGCTCGGGGATGTAGACGATGTCCTCGTCATCGACATAGAAGAACGCAGGGCCGATCAACTCGGTCGACCACACATTCAGCAATTTGCCGTCCTGATCGAACACCTGCACGCGGTCGTTCTCGCGATCCGCCACCAGGACGCGGCCGCGTCGGTCGATCCACACGCCATGCGGCAGGTTGAACTGCCCCGGCGCGGTGCCCGGCTCACCCCAAGAGGAGAGATATTTGGCGTCGGCCGAGAATTTGTGGACGCGGGCGTTGCCGTAGCCGTCGGTCATGAACATCTCGCCGGACGGCGCAAAGGCGATGTCGGTCGGCAGATTGAACGGACCACCGCCATGCGTGACCTTGCGCCAGGCCTGGGAGCTGAGATCGTCCTCCGGGACGCCGGTATCGGAGCGCTTGCCTTTCTCGCCGATCGTCTGCAGCAGCTTCCCGTCGGTGGTGAATTTGTAGAATTGCTCGTGATGCTCGTCGCAGAGCCAGACGACATCCTGGCCGTTTTCCCGGACGATGCGGATCGCGTGCGGGAAACGAAACAACCCCTCGCCCCAGGAGCCGACAAACTTGCCGTCGCGATCGAAGATCACGATCGGGTGCGCGTCATTGCGGTTGAAGCAGTAGACACGGTCCTCCGAATCGACCGAAACCGCGCAAGCCTTCACCTCCAGCCACTCAGGCGGGCGTTGCCAATTCTCGTCCACCTTGTAGGTGTATTGACCGCGGCCAACGATCGGATCCATCGCGTTTCCCCTTACGGTTTATCTCGCTGCGTCATCATTGAGCGGCGGCCGCCGCACCGCAATCGCATTCGACATGAAAGATCCGCGCCGCGGTGTCGCCGAGGATCGCGCGCCGCTCGGACAGGGTCAGCTTCGTCGCCTCGACCACGGCGCAAGGATCGGGGTCGCCGATTCCGAACGGGTAGTCCGAGCCGAGCATGACCCGGTCGGCGCCGACGACATCGCACAGGAAGCGCAGCGCGCGCGGCTCGAACAGCACGGTATCGAAATAGAGCCGCCGGAAGCCGTCGAGCGGATCGGCGTAATCGGAATGGATCGCCTGGTTGCGCTTGAGCCGACCGAGCGCATAGGGCAGCGCCCCGCCGGCATGCGACAGCAGCAGGCTCACGCCCGGAAAGCGGGTCAGATGCCCCGAGAACAACAGCCGCGCCACCGCGATCGTCGTGTCGGCGAGGCGGCCTACCGCATTGACCAGATCGTAATCGGCGAGGCGCTCGTCACCGCAGATGTAATGCGGATGCAGAAACAGCGCCGCCTGCCGTGCCGAGGCGACTTCCCAGAACGGGTCGAGCGAGGGGTCGTCGAGATTGCCGCCGACCCCCTTCGGCTGGGTCGCGATCATCGCGCCGTGAAAGCCGGCGTCGAGCGCCTCTTCGAGCACCCGCGCCGCCAGTGCACCGTCCTGCAGCGGCACGGTGGCGAGCGGGAATACCGAGCTCAGCGCCGCGGCGTCCTTCCGCATGTGTTCGTTGTAGAAACGCGCCCAATCGGCGCCCTCCGCGGCGGGGAGCTCATAGCCGTAGACGTCGGTCCAGCCGCCGACCAGCTGGCCATCGACCCGTGCCTGTTTCAACCAATCGCGGCGCTGCGCGAGATCCCAGAGACGCGGCTGGATCGGCCGGCCGATGCCGCCATCGGCGAACTCCATGCGCGGCATCGGCCCGTCGGCGTGCAGCCGGACCGAAGGGAAGAGACGCTTCTCGCTCTTAAGCGCGTCGAGCATCGTGCCCGGCACGGTATGGGCATGGGTGTCGATGATCATGCGGTCCTTCTCGCGCCCGCGCGCCGGCTGCTGGCTGCGGGCGCGCTGCGCTCGCCGGGGCCGCGGTAATTGACAGCGGCGGCAAGCGATTTATCGACTTCTTCGACCGTCAGCAACGCGGTCGTCCGGGTACGCACCAGCCCGCTCCCCGAAGCGGCCAGCGAGAGGGCGCTCGCCGCGACATTGTCCGGAACATCGACGATCGTCACGACGTCGTCGCTGCCAAACGCGAAATAGAACGCTTCGAGCTTGCCGCCGACGCTGGCGCAAGCCTGGCGTAAGACATTGCGCCGACCCGAGGCTTTGTCCTTCTGCAGCCCCTTCATTCCCTCCGCCGTATAGGAAGCGGTGATCAGGTATTTCGCCATGACGTATCCTCCCCATGTTCTGGCCGCCCGTTCACCCGGGCGGTACAGTGCAATATAGCCCGCTGCTCAAGCGCCGGCGCGGATCTTTTCGCTGATCGGCCGATAGAGCCGGACGCGCGGGTCATGGCGGGCCAGATCGAGAACCGGCGCCGGGTCCGTCAGCACTGCCAGCCCGCATTCCTTGATGGTGCTGTCGAGCCCGATGCCGCGCAGCCAGGTCACGTCGATCCCAGCCGGCAGCCGGACCTCGCGGGCCTCGTCCAGCAGGAGGACATGGCGATCGGGCGGCACATCCGGCGTCTCGTCAAGGCCCCCCAGGAGGTTGCGCCGCCAATTGGTCTGCAACTGCCGCCATTCGCCGGTCGAGGCCGGTCCGCCGCGCGACCGATAGGCCGCGCTCTCGAACATTTCGGGGCCTGAAACCTCGTGCAAGGCGAGATAGGGCGCGGCGGCCGGAAGCATCGCCTGGAAGCGCTGCGAGGCGCGAAAGCCAGGCACGGTCTGCAGGACCCGGACGTGCGCCAGGTACCAGTCGTGCCATTCCCGCAGGCGCTCGGGATGCGGGAAATCCATTTCGACCATGTAGATCATCGGCCCTCCTCAGACTGAACCTCGGCGCCAGCCGCGCAGCGGCTGCATTCCTGCCGCCCCGCCGCTACATTATCGACGATCTCGCCGTGCGTCAGCGCCGCGGGTAGAGTGGGGCCGCCGCCGGGCCCGGGTATGCCGCGCTCGGCGAGGGAATGAGGTGTCGGATGGCCGAGGCGAGACAGGGTCGCCCAGAGCTGGGCAGGACCGGTGGGCCGCCGGATTTACCGGAGCTGCTGAAGCGCGCCGAGGCGCTGGTGCCGGTGCTGCGCGAGCGCGCCGCCAAGGCCGAGGAACTGCGCCGCATGCCCGACGAGACGATCGAGGATCTGCATCGCACCGGGCTGTTCCGCATCCTCCAGCCGAAGCGGGTCGGCGGCAGCGAGCTGCCGTTCCGGGCGATCGTCGAGCTGGTCGCCGCGATCAGCCGCGGCGACGGCTCGACCGGCTGGGTCCTGGCCAATCTGGCGGCGCATCACTGGCTGCTCGGCATGTGGCCGCAGCGGGCACAGGACGAAATCTGGGGCGAGTCGCCCGACAATCTGATCGGCTCGGCCCTGATCTTTCCGCGCGGCCGCGCCCGCCCGGTGCCGGGCGGCTATCGGCTGACCGGACGCTGGCCGTTTTCGAGCGGGGTCGACGCCGCGACCTGGAGCCTGATCGGCGCGATTGTCCATGACGAGGAGAGCGGCAGCGCCGAGCCGCGCATCTTCGTGCTGCCGGCGAGCGATTTCACGATCATCGATACCTGGCACGTCATCGGCCTTGCCGGCACCGGCAGCAAGGATGTCGCGGTCGAGGATGTGTTCGTGCCGGAATACCGCACGGTCGCGGTCAAAGAGATCACCGGCGGTCCCAACCCCGGCAGCGCGGTCAATCCTTCGGTGCTCTACCAATTGCCGGCGATCAGCCTGTTCGCTTTCTGCATCGCCGGCGTGTCGCTCGGCATCGCGCAGGGGGCGATCGAATATTTCGTCGAGACGATGCGCACCCGCACCAGCTACTACACCGGCCGCAACCTCGCCGATTTCGTGACCGTGCAGGTGCACCTCGCCGAGGCGGCCGCGATCGCCGACTCGGCGCGCGCGGTGCTGCTCGGCGATTGCGACGAGGCGACCCGGCTCGTCAGCGAGGGCGAGGTACCGAGCCTCGACCACCGGGCCCGCTACCGCCGCGACGGCGCCTATGCCGCGACCTTGTGTACGAAAGCGGTCGACGTCCTGTTCCAGGCGACCGGCGGCGGCGCGATTTATGCACGCAACCCGCTGCAGCGGGCGTTCCGCGACGTGCATGCCGCGAACGCGCATTATGTGCTGAATTGGGACATCAACGGCGCGATGTACGGCCGCGTGGCGCTCGGCCTGTCGCCCGACGCGACGCTCTAGACGCAGATGAGTCAAACAAGGGCTCGAGGAAGAACAGTGTCACAGGATTTTCCGGGCAGCCACGAGGCGGTGGTGCACAGCACCTCGGCCGAGGGCTTCAACACCCGCGAATTGCGCAACGCACTCGGCTCCTTCGCGACCGGCGTCACGATCATCACGACGCGCGACCGTGAGGGCAAGCTGCATGGCATGACGGCCAACTCTTTCACCTCGGTATCGCTGGACCCGCCCTTGGTGCTGTGGAGCAGCTCGCTCTACGCGCAAAGCCTGCCGGCATTCCAGGAAGGCTCGCATTTCGTCGTCAACATCCTGGCCTTCGATCAGATCGAGCTGTCGAACAAATTCGCCAAGCAGAGCGACGACAAGTTCATCGATGTCGACCACATCATCCCGGAATCGGGCGCGCCGGTCATCGTCGGCTCCGCGGCGCATTTCGAGTGCCGCAAGGAATTCCGTCATTACGGCGGCGACCACATCATCTTCATCGGCCATGTCGAGCGCTTCGCCTACACCGACAAGCCGACGCTGCTGTTCTGCCGCGGCAAATACATGCGCGGCGAGCCGATCTTGCAGAGCTGATTTCAGGGACGACTGACGAGGCTATTGCCAGCTTTTCCCTTATGTTCAATCATTGATTGAACATAAGGGACAGGGATATGGCCATAATTAGAAACGGACAGATTGAAAGCCTCTCGGAGTCAATGCAGGAACGAGCTGATCGCGAGCTCGCCAAATACGCCCGTGACCGCTTTCCCGATAAATTCAAGAACTTCCCCGAAGAGAGACTATACGCCGGAGTGAAATACGTTCGGGCTCAAGCAAAATCGCTCGGGTTTGAACGAGAGGATGATGTCGCTACCTTTCTTGATTTCGTCGTGATGTATGGGAACCAGTTTTGTGACAGTCCATGGGCTGCTGAAGTGTTAAATAACAAACATCTTCATGCGCCCGATAAAATGGCGATGCTACGATATCGGGTGCGGCTGGCCGGGGTCGATCTTTAAGAGGCGCTGAAGGCGCCCGAGCCGGATGGCGCATATTCCGTCCGACGACCTGAACCCGCTGGCAGTGGCGCAGGCAAACGAGAGCCTATGGAGGGAGCATCCGGAGCTCCATGGCCGCCAATTGACCATGGACTCCAAAGATCTCGGCTACCGCAGAGAATGGATGCGCGAATATGAAGCGGCGGAGCACGCGGTAACCCCGCCGCCGCCTGCCCAAATACCGGCGCCGGTATCACCGCCGCGGCCTGTGGTTGTCGGCCAGCCCGTGCAGGCCTGCCCGATCGCCAGCATGACGCATGAGCAGAAGATGGAAGAGGCGATCAAGGGCGCGAAGCTCAGCCCTGCAGTCCGGGAGGCACTCGGAGACATCAAGTCTCTAGTGGCCCAAATGGTTGTAGTGGGCGCGATTCTGGCGGGCATTGCGGCGACCGGCTATGGAGCCGTCGCGGAGGGGATCGGCGCTGCGTTGCTAATCGCCGGCGCAGCCCTTTCGGGTGTGCAGATTGGGACCGGAATAAACCACCTCATTGACTTCTTTCAGCAAACTCGGTGCGATTCCGCAACGTCCCCCGAGGATCTAGATCGAGCCGGCAAAAGCTTTGCCGATGGCATCGCCAATATCGGTGTAGGCGGCCTGAACCTACTGATCAGCCTACTCGGCGCGAGGGGGAAATCGCCCACTGGACGGCCCATTAATCCAATTGAAGCGCCACCACCCAAAAAGCTCGGTCTGGGACTAAAAAATAGCGAAACCGACTACATTACCTGGGCGAAAGAGAAAGGACTCGATACTTATGGAAAATTCGAATCCTCTGAACCATCATTTTCGGGTCAGATCGAAGATGCGATGACGCAAGCACGCGAGATTCACTTCAACTTGAAGGACGTCGATACCGCCAGGGCAAATGGGGCTTTGAATGAATTCGGTGAGCCGGCTGCTGGATATACAAATTATGAACTATACCTTCTGAAAACGCGCCCTGAGTTTCAAGCCAAAGTGATTTGGTACGATGAAGCTGGGAACGCTATGCCGAAAGGCTGGATGCCGCCGGGCTTCTGAGGAGGAGGGACGTGATGCGGAAGGCCGATCTCAGCTCCTTACTGATTGACCTTACGATCGACACCAAGCGGAGTCTGCTGCTGTTCTTAACGAGAGACGGAACAATAAACAGACAAGGAGCGGGCGAACTCGATAGATTCGACACGCGCCTGTTTGCCGGGGTCGTCGGTCCAGATATGTTCAGCCGTTTGGTTGCGCAATTTCCGGAAGAATGGTTGATGCACCCGGGAGCGTTTTCGTTGCCCGGAACCGGCTTGAAATGTAAATTGGGTATCGAGTTTTCCGATAAGAGAAGCAAAGTCGAATTTTCATTCGAATATTTTTCGGAAGGCGAAGGTCCTCCGAGAGATATTTGCGAGTTCGTGATGAAGGCACTGGATTTGACTGATAGCTGGTATGAGGCCCAGAAGGGTAGTACGCATGGATAGCAGCCCCACGAAACTCGGCATCGTCGGGCTCGGCATCATGGGCTCGGCGATCGCCCGCAATTTGATCGCCGCCGGCCACACTGTCAGCGGTTTCGACACCGACGACGACAAGATCGCACGGCTGAAATCCGACGGGGTCATGGGCTGCGGCTCGGCGGCCGAGGCGGCGCGCGGCGCGAATCTCTTGCTGACCAGCCTGCCGACGATCGAGGCGCTCGAAGCTACCGTCGCGAACCTCGCCGTTTCGCGGCACCGGGGCCTCGCCGTTGCCGAGCTCAGCACGATGCCGCTCGCCGTGAAACAGGCGGCGCATGACCGCCTGCAGGCCGTCGGCATGACCCTGCTCGACTGCCCGCTGTCCGGCACCGGCGCGCAGGCGGTGACCCGCGACCTGGCGCTCTACGGCAGCGGCGACGAGGCCGCCTTCTATCGGGCGCGGCCGGTATTCGACGGCTTTGCCCGCGCCAGCCACTATCTCGGTGCGTTCGGCAATGGCAGCCGGATGAAATTCGTCGCCAACCTGCTGGTCGCGGTGCACAACGTCGCCGCCGCCGAGGCGATCGTGCTCGGGGTCAAGGCCGGCCTCGACCCCGAGCGCATCCTGGAAGTGATCGGCAGCGGCGCCGGGACCTCGCGCATCTTCGAATTGCGCGGCCCGATGATGGCGAAGAGCGTCTATACGCCGCCGACCGCGACGATGCATGTGTTGCAGAAGGACAGTGCGATCATCGCAGAATTCGCTCGAGCGCTCGGCGTCGATACGCCGATGCTCGATGCCGCCGCGCCGCTCTATGACGAGGCCGAGATGCAGGGACACGCCGACGAGGATGTCGCCGCGGTGCATGCGGTGCTGGCTCGCCGCGCCGGTCTGGCGCCCGAAAAATAAGGAGATACCGTCCGATGCTCAACGATGCACAACGCGCCGTGTATGAACAGGACGGCTTCATCGTCGTGCCGGACGTATTCTCGCCGGCCGAAATCGACGAATTGCGCCGGATCACCGACGAATTCGTGCGCAACGCGGCGTCGGTCGCGGCCAATGACGAGATCTACGATCTGGAGGATTCGCATTCGGCGCGCGAGCCGCGAGTGCGCCGGCTGAAGGCGCCCCACCTGCATCATCCGGCTTATTTCCGCGCCAGCCGCAACGCGAAAGTGGTCGCGATCCTGAAGGATCTCTGGGGCAGCGTGCGGTTCGATACCGGCAAGCTGAACATGAAATCGGCCGGTACGGCGCGCCGGTCGAATGGCACCAGGATTGGGCGTTCTATCCGCACACCAATGACGATCTCGCGGCGGTCGGCATCATGCTCGACGATGTCGATCGGGAGAACGGGCCGATGCTGATCGTGCCCGGCAGCCACAAAGGGCCCATCTGGGATCATCACGGGCCGAACGGCCGGTTTTGCGGCGCGATCGACGCGGAGCGCTGCGGTCTCGATGTGTTGTGCGCGGCGCCGTGCCTCGGCAAGGCCGGATCGATTACGGTGCATCACGTTCGCGCGGTGCACGGCTCGGCGACCAATTTCTCCGGCCGCGAGCGGCGGTTTCTGCTGTTCCAATACCGCGCTGCCGACGCCTGGCCATTGCTGGGATTTGTGGGCGGCATCGAGAAATTCGACGAATTGCTGCTGGCCGGCGAGCCGACCCTCTACCCGCGTCTCGCGCCGGTGCCGGTCCGCCTGCCGTTGCCGCCGGCCGAGCATCAGGGCTCGATCTACGAGAACCAGCGGGCCAGCGGCCGCCGCTTTTTCGCGACCGCCGATCGCGCCGTCGCCGCAGAATAGCTATTCCCAAACGATCCCAATCGTCGTCCCGGCGAAGGCCGGGACCCACTTTTCGGTGCTTCGCAAGCTGCCCCAGTGGATCCCGGCCTTCGCGTGGCCTTGGCCGGGATGACGATTTGGTCTGTCAGGAAATAACTATGCCGCGTCGTGGAAGATGATGCCGAGCGTGTAGCGATTACCGGAATGCAGCCGGCTGACGCCGTGCCGGATCGTCACGCGATAGTCGCCGCGCGTGCCGGCGACCGGACGGGAGTTGACCGCGAACAGCACGGCATCGCCCTGACCGAGTGGCACGACTTCGCCTTTTGACTGCATGCGGGGACGCTGCTCGACGAGCAGGAACTCGCCGCCGGTGAAATCGTCGTCAGGCTTGCTCAACAGCACCGTCGCCTGGATCGGGAACACCAGCTCGCCGTAAAGGTCCTGGTGCAGGCAGTTGTAGTCGCCGGCCTCATATTTGAGGATCAGCGGTGTGGGGCGCTGCTGGCCGGCGGCGTGGCAGCGCGCGAGATAGGCGTCGAGCCTGGCCGGGAAACGCGGCTCGAGATGCAGCCGTTCGTGCCACCGATTGGCGAAGGGCGCGAGCTTCGGATAGAGCGCCTGGCGCAATTCGGCGACGAGCGGCGGCAGCGGGTAGCGCAGGTATTTGTATTCGCCGCGGCCGAAATTGTGCCGCGCCATGACCACCCGCGAGCGGAACGCCGCCTCGTCGGCATAGAGCGCCGCAACGCTGCGGCATTCCCGCTCGCCGAGGAGGCCCGGGAGCACGGCATAGCCGCGCTCGTCGAGCCCCGTCAGCAGCTCCGGCCAGCCGCTCTCACTCGGCAGCCGCATCCGCCAGGGTGCCTTGAACCGCCGCGCCACGTTCGCGGTCGAGCAGTGCGCGCTTGCGCTCGACGCCCCAGCGATAGCCGGCGAGGTCGCCGTCGCGGCGCACCACGCGATGGCACGGCACCACGACCGCCAGCTTGTTGCTGGCGCAAGCCTGCGCCACCGCTCGCACCGCCTTCGGCTGACCGAGCGCGGCGGCGATGTCGGTATAGGTCGCGGTGCGGCCGGGCGGGATCTTCTGCAGCGCATGCCACACCCGCGCCTGAAACGCGGTGCCGCGGATGTCGAGCGGCAGGTCGAGCGTATCGCCCGGCCGGGTGATGAAGCGCACGACCCGCTCGGCCCAACCCGACAGCGCCGCGTCGGCCGGCAACAGATCCGCCGCCGGAAAGCGCCGGCGCAATTCGGCTTCGAGGCTGGCGCGGTTGTCGCCGAGCGCGGTCATGCAGATGCCGCGCTCGGTGGCGGCGACCATCGCCCATCCGAGCCAGGTCGAGACGATCGTAAAGCGGATCGTCTCGCCTTTGCCGCCGCGCTGCCGCGCCGCCGGCGTCATGCCGAGACCGTTCGGGGCGGCCTCGTAGGCCCGCGAGCTGGCGCCGAAGCCGGCGCCATAGGCGGCCTGCGCGATCCCTTCGCCGGCGTCGAGCCGGTCGCCGAAGCGGCCGAGCCGGTGCGCCCTGCCCCATTGGCGCGGCGTCGTGCCGGTGATCTGCTTGAAGACGCGGTGGAAATGAAACCGGCTGATCCCGGCGGCATCGGCGAGCTCGGCGAGGCTCGGGATCTCGTC
>Ga0070706_100006410_pt1 | contig 11121 bp, 8 predicted proteins | sample KBSK5501metaG_FD_65476 | JGI IMG/M metagenome (GOLD analysis project Ga0070706, IMG submission 65476) | Corn, switchgrass and miscanthus rhizosphere microbial communities from Kellogg Biological Station, Michigan, USA - KBS K5-50-1 metaG | ecosystem: Host-associated > Plants > Roots >...
AGATACACGGCCGTGATGACGCGATGCTCGCGTCCGGAGAGGCGGCGCAGCATCGCGGCCGCATCGCCGTCGTCGCGCGGCTTGCCCAGGATCTCTTCTGCGAGAACGACGAGCGTGTCGGCCGCGAGCACCCAGGCGGCGGGCTCGCGCTCCGCGACCCAGGCCGCCTTCTCCCCGGCCAGGCGCTCCGCAGCGGCTTCGGCCGTTTCCGCCGGCCGGAGAGCCTCCGAGATGTCGGTCGCGACCACGCGGAAGGGAATGCCGAGAGATCGCAGGATCTCGGCGCGGCGAGGGGAGGCGGAGGCCAGAATCAATTTTGAATTTTGGATTTTCGATTTTGGATTTGAAGACACGCGGAGAATCTAGCGCAATCCAAAATCTAAAATCCAAAATCTAAAATCTAAAATCGAGTCACGGATAGTAGCCGCTGATAGTTCTCGCCTGGAGATTCGTTGGTTCCACTTTCACCTCGACCTTCCTCCACTTGTCCTTCCCCTCGGTGTTGCTCGAGTAGTACGTCAACAGGTACTGGCTCCTCAGGTCCTCGTTGATCTGCCGGTAGACCGCCTCGAGGTTCTTGGCGGAGGCGATGTAGAAGGTCTGTCCCCCCGTGACCTGCGCGATCTTGTTCAGCTTGTACTTGACCTCGAGGTCGGTGCCCGAGATGTTCAGGCCGACGCCGTAGATGGCGAGGCCGGACTTGCGCACGTACTCGAGCATCGTGTCGAAGTCGAACTTGGACGCCGTGTCCTTGCCGTCCGTCAGGATGACCAGCGCCTTCTTTCCCTTGACGCCGGTGAACTGGTACAGCCCGTAGATGATGGCGTCGTAGAGCGCGGTCGATCCCTCGGCGCGGAGCCCCGAGAGGGAGCGGATCAGCTTGTCCTTGCGGTTCGTCAGCTTCGACAGCAGGTACGGCTCGTTGTCGAAGGAGACGACGAACGCGCGGTCCTTCGGGCCGATCGTGTAGTCCAGGAACTTCAGCGCCGCCTGCTGCGCCTCCGGCAGCGGCTCCAGCATGGACGCGGACGTGTCGATCATCACGCCGACCGACAGCGGCAGGTTGCGCACGAACTCGAATCCCTCGATCTTCTGCACCACGCCGTCCTCGAACACCTTGAAGTTGGAGGCCTGGAGGTAGTTGATCGGACGGCCCTTGTCGGTCACCGTCGTGTAGAGCTCGACCGCGTCGACCGTCACCTCCGAGACGAACTGCGGCGCGTTGACGTAGCGCAGGTCCTCGGCGATGGTGCCGTCGTCGAGCGTGCCGATGACGCGCACGTACCCGAGCGACTTGGAGTCCTTGATCGTGACGGTCTGCTCGTAGGGAGCCTGATAGAGAGTCGCGACGCGCGTCTCGTTGGAGTAGAACTCGAGCTTCTGGAGGGCCTTGCCTTCCGGCACCGCGATCGCGGCGACTACCTTCGTGGGTCCGGTGACCTTCGCCCCCTTCTCCGGGCTCATGATCCGAATCTTGAAGACTTCTCGCCCCTCGTTGACGATGTACTCGTCCTCGCCGACCGTGCGCCCCGACGGGCCGAACGCGACGACACGGATCGTCTGCTTGCGCGGCAGCGGCCCGAGGTTCAAGTCCGCGTCGAAGGGCGCCTTGGTCCGCGTCATGACCTTCGTGCCGTTCAGGTAGAAGTCGACCGCCTTGACGCCCTCGGCCGCCCGGGTCTCGAATCGCTGCAGCCCCGTCACGATCTCCTTGGCGACCGGCAGGAGCGCGATCGCCGACGGAAGCAGCCCCGCGTCCTTGATCTTGTCGACGGCGGCCTTGCCATCCGCGCGGGCGGCGGCGATCTGCGGCGGCGGCGCGTCGGGCTGCTCGGGCACGGTCAGCGTCTCGGTCAGCCGGCCCTCGGCGTTCTGGTTGCCGTCCGAGATCTTCAGGACCAGCTTGTACTCGCCGGGGTAGAGGTAGCGGCGGACCGTGAGCGGGATCTTCTCCCCACCGATCTCGTCCGTCGGGATGTCGAAGCGGTACTTGAAGTTGTCGATGAGGCGGTCCTCCTTGACCACCTCCCCGATGACGTCGACGTTGTAGAAGCTCTCCTCGCCGAGCGCGCGCGGCTTCAGCTCGGCCTTCGGAACGAGCAGCGAGAGGTCCATCCCCAGCTTGTTGGCCCGGAGCTCGGGGAATCGCACGAGCTTTGCGACCGCGAGGTTGACGGCTCCCGCGTGGAGGTCGGTCGTCATCGTCAGGATCTGATCGATTCCCTCGGTCTCGACCGTCGGCGGCTCGAAGAGCTTGCTCGCTCCCTGCATCGAGAAGGCCCCGCTGCCGAGCACCGCAGAGCTGTAGGAGATCGCCTGCTCGACCGTGCGCCACTCGAAGCAGCGTTCGATGTCGACGCGTCTCGAGCCGGCCGCGAGACCGCTCGAGGAGCCGACGCCGACCAGCAGCACGCCGCGGCCGTCGAGCGGAAGCCACAGCTTGTAGGTGCCCATTCCGTACGGCTGATAGAAGATGAGGTAGACCTTGCTCTTCAGTGCCTCGATCCGCTCGTAGTACCAGATCTGAAGCGGCACGTAGACGTCCTGGCAGTCGATCGGGATGACCGCGTCGGGGGGACCGTTGATGACGAAGGTCTTCGCGCGGTCGTTGTGGAGATCTCGGAACTGCTCGATCGCCTGCTCGACGCGCCGCGTGTAGGTGGCGCGGAAGTCGGTGCGCAGCCCCTGCGCGTCGATGGAGCGGCGCTTCCAGAACGCCTCGATGAACCTGTCCTTCTGGTAGTCCTCGTGAATCTGGAGGAACACCTCCCGCTCGTCCTCGGTGATGATCAGATCGACGAGGTTCAAGAAGTCCCGGTACTTCTGCGCCAGGGACTCGGAGAGCTGCTTGATCTCCTTCTTGGAGAGCTTGCGCCGCGCCGCCGCGGGGGTCGAGGCCGCGCCCTGGGTCGCGCCCTGCGAGACCTTCGCGGAGGGGGAGCTGGGCACCACGGCGTCTCCCGTGGGCGGCGCCTGAGCCTGATTCGAGGGACCTTCGACCGTCAGCGGTTTGGCCTTCGAGTCCGTGACGCTGGGAAAGCGCCCGGCGAGCTTCTCCAACCCTTCGGTCGAGACCTCGGGGGGCCGGTTCAGCGCAAGGTTGATCTCATCTGCGCCCCGCGCCTTGACCCGCTCCACGATCCGAACCACCTCGCAGGCCTCCGAGCAGGTCTGCGGAGCGGCGTGGTTCGGGCAGAGGGTGTCGGGCCCGGACGTGCCCGGCGTTCCGGCGACGCGGCAAGCCTCGGCCACGGAGTTCAAACACGAGGATGGGGCGAGCAGCTCCCTCTCGGGAATTCCCTGGTACCAGAGTCGTCGCGGCGCGCCGAGACTCGGCCGGTAGAAAATGAACTCGAGCTGCTGCCGGGCGGCGGAGCTTCCGACGGCGCGCGTGTAGGTCCAGACCTCCACTTCGCGAAACGCGTTGCTGCAGTCCCGGAACTCGCGCACCGAGTCCGGCTCGCCGCGGAGGATGACGACCTTGCCCGGATCCGACCCCACGCCGTCGTAGCTCGTGCGCGCGAGCTCACGGAAGTTGTCATACCGCTGCCGGTAGCCCGGTCCGAGCGGCAGCGGTAGCCCCGGTTGCTCGCGCCGCGTCCAGAACTCCTCCTTGAAGATCTCGCGCTGGTGCGGCTCGGTGAGCTGCAGGAAGAGGTTCCTCTCCGCGGGGAGGACGATCGGCGCGACGTACTCCGTCAGCCACTTCCGGTCCTCTTCGGGCAGCGCCTTGGTTCGGTCGGCCTGCTCCTTGCTCGAGAGCTGCGGAACGGTCGCTCCCGCGGCCGGCGCCGGGACCGGAGGCGCCTTGGTCTCCTGCGAAGGCGCTTCGACGGAGAGCGGCTTAGCCTTCGGGTCCGAAGTCGTCGCCCATCCGCGCACCTTCTGCTCGAGCCCTTCGGTGGAGACCGGCGCCGGCTGGAGGAGCTGCGCCGACTCCATCAGCCCGCCCATGCCTCCCCCCTGACGGGTCCGCATCTCGCTCCAGGCCTTGTAGACGTCGCATCGATCGGGAGACGGAAAGCAGGGATCGCCGAGCTTCGCCATGCAATCGAAGGCCATGTCCTCGAAACTCTTGCGGCAGGAGCCGGGAACGATGACGTCCTGTGGACGATCCGTAATGGTCCAGAGCTTGCGCGGGACGCCCGGCCCCGGCCGGTAGAAGAAGAAGCGGACCCTCTGCTGCCCGCTGCCGCCCATGTTCGCGTACGTCCAGATCTCGAGGTCGCGGAAGGTCCCGGCGCTCTCCGGCTTGAACACGTCCGCCGGCTCGCCCCAGCGGATCACCATCCGGCCCGCGTCCTGGCGCCAGCCGTCGTACTTCTCGTCGGCCAGGCGACGCAGCTCCTCGTAGCGCTGGCGGTACCCGGGCCCGAGCGGCGCCGCGAGATTGTTCGACTCGCGCCGCGTCCAGAAGTCCTGCTGGAACTGCTCGCGCTGGTAGGGCTCCGTCAGCTCGAGAAAAGCCTTCCGCTCGGCGGGAAGGATGATCGGGGCGACGTATTCCTCGAGCCACTTCCGGTCGTCTTCCGGAAGGTTCTGAACGGCGGTGGGCCCGCCTCGCAGCGCCGCGGCTCCTCGGAAGAGGGAGAAGACCAGAAGAGCCAGCAGAGGGAGCCTGCGCGCCATCGGACTCTCGATCTTAACCCCGCGGCGATTGGCGGCTATTCCTTCAGAAAGCTTTTACGGCGCTCGGGTACCGGAGCGATAATTTGGAGTGCGATCCGGGATTCTGGAACCATGATCTATCTCGACAACAACGCGTCGACGCCGCTCGACCCCCAGGTCGTCGCCGCCATGGCGCAGGCCGCGGAGGTCTTCGGCAATCCATCCTCGGTCCACGCCGAGGGGCAGCGGGCGCGGCGCGCGATCGAGGAGGCGCGGGAGGAGGTCGCGCGGCTTGCCGGCGCGCGAGCCGAGGAGATTCTCTTGACCTCCGGGGGAACCGAGGCCAACGCCCTGGCGCTCTTCGGATCCATGGCGGGACGCTCCGGCCGCATCGTCGTCTCGGCGGTCGAGCACCCGTCCGTGCGCGCGCCCACCGCTGCCCTGGCGGCGACCGGCCGCTTCGAGGTCGTTTCCGTCGCCCCCGATCCGAGCGGCGTCCTCGATCCCGGCCGCGTCCTGGAGGCGGTCGTCCCCGGGACCGCGCTCGTGTCGATCATGGCCGCCAACAACGAATACGGCGGCGTCTTTCCGGTCGGAGAGCTCTCTGGGGAGCTCCGGCGGCGGGGAGTACTCTTCCACACCGATGCGGTTCAGGCCTCGGGAAGGATCCCCGTGGACGCCGCGGAGTGGGGAGTGGACCTGCTCTCGCTTTCGGCGCACAAGCTTCACGGCCCCAAGGGTGCCGGCGCCCTCTACGCCCGAAAGGGCGTCGCGCTCTCGCCCCACACTCCGGGAGGCGGCCAGGAGAAGAGGCTGCGTGGGGGAACCGAGAACACCGTCGCCATCGTCGGCTTCGGCGTCGCCGCCCGGCTCGCGCGCGTTCGTCGCGGACGGGACGCTCCGGCCGTCGCCGGACTGCGGGAGCGGTTCGAGCGAGGCATCCTGGAGATCTGTCCGGACGCTCGGATCATCGGCGATCGGGCGCCTCGCCTGCCGAATACGAGCGCGGTGCTCTTCCCCGGAGTCTCGGGCGAGACACTGGCGATTCGGCTGGATCTGGAGGATGTCGCGGTTTCGGTCGGAAGCGCATGCTCCAGCGGAACGGTGGCCCCCTCTCCCGCGCTTCTCGCCCTGGGCCTCACGCCGCGGGAGGCGAGGAGCGTCGTCCGCTTCTCGCTCTCCCGGATGACGGCCGAGGCGGAGATCTCGGCGGCGCTCGAACGGCTGGCGAGGATCTTGCCGGAGATGCGCGCCGTCGCCGCCTCCGACGTCGCCCCCGCCGCACGAGGCCGCGCGTGATCGTCGAATGCGATCGGTGTCACGCCAAGTATCACTACGACGAGGGGCGTCTCGCCGGCAAGGCCTCGAAGAAGCTGCGTTGCTCGAAGTGCCAGAACATCTTCGAAGTCTTCAACACGCGTGCGTACGAGGCACAGCCGCCGGTCCGGCCGCCCATAGCGCCCGACGAGACCGTGAACCGGCGACACGAGAGCGGCGAGCGAGAGGTCACGACGCGCAAGAGCCGCGCCGCGGCGGCCGGCGCGACGAGGAAGCCGGGCGAGCTGAAGCTGCCGGCGGACCTGAAGCTCTCGCTGGCCGTGATCGCGGGGCCGGATGCCGGCAAGATCTTCGTGATCGACAAGCCGCGCGTGGTCATCGGGCGAGAGGGCTCGGACCTGGTTGTCGAGGACCCCGAGATCTCTCGGCAACACGCCGCGCTCGAGATCAGCGGCGAGCAGATCACACTCGTGGATCTCGGCTCGACCAACGGCACGCTGGTGGGCGAGCAGCCGGTCTCCGAGACCCCCCTGGAGAACCAGGGCGAGTTCACGATCGGCGGCTCCACGTTGATGCTCATCGTCACTGCCGCCGGCTGACAGCTCATCGCTGAAAGCTGATAGCTGAGGCTGATAGCTTTAACCCATGCGCATCGCGGTCGCCATGTCCGGCGGAGTCGACTCCTCGGTCGCGGCCCTCCTGCTCAAGGAGGCGGGGCACGAGCCGATCGGGCTGTCGATGCAGCTCTGGGACCATTCGGGCGAGCCGGGCCGCACGGGGCGCTGCTGCACGCTCGACGATCTTGCGGACGCTCGGCGAGTCGCCTGGGTCCTGGGAATTCGACACTACGTGCTGAACCTCGAGGAGGAGTTCCGGCGGGACGTCGTGCGTCCCTTCGTCGCCTCCTACCTTTCGGGTCGAACGCCGATCCCGTGCTCCGCCTGCAATACGAAGGTCAAGTTCGCGACACTCTGGGATCGGGCACGCGCGCTGGGATGCGAGGCGGTCGCGACGGGCCACTACGTCCGATCCGAGGTCGATCCGGCCTCCGGGGGGTCGGTTCTGAAGAGGGGGATCGATCCGGAGAAGGATCAGTCCTATTTCCTGTACGACCTGACCGACGAGCAGCTCGGCGCGGCGCGCTTCCCGGTCGGCGGCCTGACGAAGGCGCAGGTGCGGGCGCACGCCCGGCGAGCCGGACTGCCGAACGCCGAGAAGGAGGACAGTCAGGAGATCTGCTTCGTGCCGCCGGGCGCGCGTGCGGGCGACTTCGTCGCGAGCCACGCGGAGTCGTTCGGCCTGACGCTGCCGGCCGCGGGCCGCGTCGAAGACGCCGGCGGAAAGGGGCTCGGGACCCACGCCGGCCACTATCGCTTCACGATCGGGCAGCGTCGAGGCATCGGGCTTGCCGCCTCCGAGCGTCTCTACGTGCTCTCCGTGGATGCGCCCTCGAATCGGGTGGTCGTCGGGCCGGAGCGTGAGCTCGGGGCGCGCTCGGCTCGGCTGAGCGGCGTGCGTCTCGGCGCGCGAGTCGGGGGCGGAAGCTTCCGGGCGGCCGTGCGCGTCCGCCACCGCGCGGCGGAGGTCCCCGCGACCGTCGTTGCGCAGGAGGGCGGCCGTGCGCGCGTCGTCTTCGACGATCCGGTCCGCGCCGTCACGCCGGGACAGTCGTGCGTGTTCTACGACGGAGACGTCGTGTTGGGCGGCGGAGTGATCGAGGAGTCGCTCTGAGCTTTCAGCTCTCAGCTTTCAGCCAGACCGGCGAATCGGCTTTTCTGGCTGATCGCTGACAGCTGAAAGCTGACAGCTAATTCGTCTTCGTATCCGTCGTCTCCACGGCGGGAGCCTGGAAGTCCGAGCGGATCTCGCCGTAGTTGCGCTCGTAGAGCTCCACGTTCTGCTGAAGCGCTCGCAACAGCTGCTTGGCGTGATACGGCGTCGTCAGCACCCGGCTCATCACCTTCACGTCCGCGCGGCCCGGAACGGCGCGGCCGAAGTCGAACACGAACTCCGTCGGGTTGTGGAGGATATTCGCGAAGTTGACGTAATGCCCCTCCGCCGTGGCTTCGTCGATCGTGATCTTGACGGGGACCGCTTTGGGTTCAGTCATGGCGGCCACTCTATACACCTTTGCGGGATAGACTTCGGCGGATGCGATTCCGTTTGGTCTCGGGGGGCGCAGTGCTCCTCGCCTCGTTCGCGGCGGCGCAGCAGCCTCCCGTGCCGCAGCCTCCGGGGCCGGCGGACCGGCCCGCTTTTGCAAAGTCGCAAGGCCAAAACCCGCTGGTGACCGAGGCGGACCAACTCTACGCGCGAAGGCAGGACGGTCGTGTCGGCTCGCGTGCGAGCACGGGCCCGATCTCGCAGGCGATCGCGCTGTACGAGCGCGCGTCGGAGGATCCGGACTTCGTCGAGCCGCGCTGGAAGCTCACCCGCGCCCTCTATTTCAAAGGCGTCTACACGGGGCAGGACGAAGACTCGCGCAAGGCCATCTTCGAGAAGGCGCGCCGCGTCTCGGAGGGGGCGATCCACATCCTCGGAACCGCGCTCGAGAAGCGCGGTCTCAAGGGATGGGTCGAGGCGGGCCCGCAGGCGCTCGCCGGCAACCTGAAGGACCGCTCCGACGCTGCGCCCACCTACTTCTGGGCCGCCGTCGCCTGGGGAGAATGGGCGCTCGCGCGCGGCAAGCTCGAGGCCGCCAAGATGGGCGCGGCCGAAAAGATCCGCGACGATTCCTTGACCGTGATCGGGATCGATCCCGAGTTCGAGGAGGGCGGCGGCTATCGCGTCCTCGGCCGACTGAACGATCAGGCGCCGTGGATCCCCTTCGTGACGGGCTGGGTGTCTCACGCGGACGCGATCAAGTACCTGCGGCTGGCGATGCAGGTGAACGCGCACAACTTTGTCAACCGGCATTTCCTGGCGGAGGCATTGCACCGGGGCGACACGAAGGAGCAGGCGGAGGCCGTCGCGCTCGAGGAAGGGCTCGTCGCCGACGCGCCCTCGCCGCAGCACCTCGTGGAGGAGCTCAAGATCCAGGAGGAGGCTCAGAAGAACCTCTCGGCCTGGAAGAAACCTTCCTAGCGCGCGGGCGCTTCGGAAGCGCGTCGAGGAGCTCCGCGGCCGTCCGTCCGCTCTCGGGGTGCTTCCAGTCGGGAGCGATCTCCGCCAGCGGCGCCAGCACGAATCGGCGGGTCGACAGCCGCGGGTGAGGAAGGAGCGGGGCGCGCTCGCGCCGGATCCGGCCGGCGAGATCCAGGACGTCGACGTCGATCTCTCGCGGACCATTGGGAAAACTGGGAGTTCGTCCGATCGCCCGCTCGACCCCTTGCGTCGCCCTGAGGAGCTGTTCCGCTGAGCCGCTCCAGACCACCGCGGCGACCGCGTTCAAGAAGTCGGGTTGCCGGGAGAAGCCGACCGGTTCAGTCCGATAGAAAGATGAGACGGCGAGCAGAGGCGCGAAGCGCGAGATTTCGACGAGCGCGGCTTCGAGTTGCCGGCGGGGATCTCCGACGTTCGAGCCGAGCGCCAGATACGCGACGCTCGGCCGAGGACGCGCCTCAGAACTCTTCGACTTCCTCCTCGTCGGCTTCCGCGGGCTCTTCGCCCTCTTCGAGGTCTTCGTCGTCGAGGTCGCTCTCTTCGGCCTCGGCCGGACCCTCCTCGCCGAATTCGGTCGAGGTCTCATCCGGAATCGGTTCCATCAGTACGGCGGAGCGCCGCGGCGGCCGCGGCGCGGGAGGAGGGGCATCGTCGGACTTCGCGTTCTTCTGATTGGCACCGCATTTCGGGCAAATCGCCTCGGGCTTGCCGAGGTTGTAGAACTTCGTGTGACAGTTGAAGCAGTCGTATTTCTTTCCGAGATCGGGCATTTCCCCCTCGAAGGCGGCCAAACCTAGCACGCGGGTTTTCGGTGGTCAACCGAGCGGCCGAGGGCGAGAGCGGATGCTAAGATCGCCGCGCGTGTCAGGGCCCCGCGCGCTCCGGATTCTCCTGTCGGCCGGCCTCTTCTCGGGAGCCCTTCCTCAAGCCGCGCGCGCGCAGTTTCCGTGGACGGGAGCCCGCGCCACCGGGATGGGCGGGGCGCAGGTCGCGGCGGTCGACGATGCGACGGCGGCGTGGTCCAATCCCGCCGCGCTCGCGCGCCTGGGCGGCTGGACCGTGCAGCTCTTCGGGGGCGGCCTCGGCTCCAACCGCAACAACCTCCTCGGAACCGTCGACCGCCTGTCCGGCCTTCCCTTCGACGAGATCGCGCGCGGTAACCGGCTCGACCTGCTTCCGGGGCTCCTCGATGACTTGAATCGCCTCACGCGCAGCGACACCGGCGTCCTCTTCTCCGGCGTCGGCGGACTCGTCGTCTCCGGTCACGGCTTTGCCTTGAGCGGGGGGGTCGTGCCGTACGCCGGCATCGCTCCCGTCGTCGACCTGACGCACGTCGTGCCCGGAGGCGGCGTCGGCAATGGGCTCGCGTTCAACGAGTCGGGCCTGTCTTTTCGAGGCCTCGAAGCGCGCGAGGTGCGCCTGGCGTACGGCCGTGTCTTCGCGAGCGTGCTGGAAGTCGGCGGTGCGGCGAGGCTCGTTTTCGGACGGACCTTCTTCACCCGCTGCGGCGTCTTCGACTGCGGCGGCGAGAATCTCGAAGAGCTGATCCGAGACGCGTTTCACAAGAATGCGCGAGATTCGACCGACTTCACCTTCGACCTCGGCGCTCGACTCAACCTCGGTATCGTCAAGCTCGGCGTCGTCGGAGCGTCGTTGAACGAGCCGACGTTCGAGGTCGCGCCGGTTCCGGGTGCGCCGGCCTCCGTCGCCCTGCCGCGGCAGGTCCGCGGCGGCGTGTCGGTGGACGCGCTGCCGTTTCTCAGCGTCGCCGCCGACGCGGACTTACTCGAGAGCGACACCCTGGTGCCGGGCGCGCACAGCCGTCAGGTCTCGCTGGGGGCCGAGGTGCGCCTCCCGCTCTTCGCGCTGCGGGCCGGCGCCATGCGAGACCTCGCCGCGACGGACCCGCATTGGACGTACTCCGTCGGGCTCGGCGTCTCGGCTGCCCTCGTCGCCGTGGACGTCGGGATCCTGATGTCGCCCCGCGGGGGCCTCGACCCGACGTCTCTCAATCGGGAAGATCTCGCGGGCGCGGCGAACGTGAGAGTGCAGTTTTGAAGATGTTTCAGGTTTCACGTTTCAGGTTTCAGGAGGGAAGCGGAGGGACTTGAAACTTGAAACTTGAGACTTGAA
>Ga0070706_100006413_pt1 | contig 11121 bp, 12 predicted proteins | sample KBSK5501metaG_FD_65476 | JGI IMG/M metagenome (GOLD analysis project Ga0070706, IMG submission 65476) | Corn, switchgrass and miscanthus rhizosphere microbial communities from Kellogg Biological Station, Michigan, USA - KBS K5-50-1 metaG | ecosystem: Host-associated > Plants > Roots >...
GCGTCGTTGACGGCCTGGACCGAGGCCGGCTTGTCCAGCTCGGCCGTGAGGTCGACGACGGAGACATTGGCGGTGGGCACGCGGATGGCGATGCCGTCGAGCTTGCCCTTGAGCTTGGGCAGCACGAGCCCGACCGCGGTGGCCGCGCCCGTCGTGGTGGGGATCATGCTCACCGCACCCGCGCGGGCCCGGCGCAGGTCCTTGTGCGGGAAGTCGTGGATCGGCTGATCGTTGGTGTAGGAGTGCACGGTCGACATGAAGCCCCGCTTCACGCCGAAGGCGTCGTCGAGGACCTTCACGGTGGTGGCCAGGCAGTTGGTCGTGCACGAGGCGTTCGAGATGATCCGGTGCTTCTTGGGATCGTACATCTGGTCGTTGACGCCGAGCACCACGGTGACGTCCGGATCCTTCGCGGGGGCCGTGATGATCACCTTCTTGGCCCCGGCCTGCAGGTGCTTCGACGCGGTGGCCGTGTCGCGGAAGATGCCGGTCGACTCGACGACGACGTCGACCCCCAGCTCCTTCCACGGCAAGCTCGCCGGGTCCTTGACCGCCGTCACCCGGATCTCACGGCCGTCGACGAAGATGGCGCTGTCCTTCGACGTCACCTCGGCGCCGAGGCCGCCATGGACGGAATCGTGTTTGAGCAGGTGGGCGAGGGTCTTGGCGTCGGCCAGGTCGTTGACCCCGACCACCTCGATCTCGCCCGCGCCGAGCGCGGTGCGGAAGAAGACGCGCCCGATCCGGCCGAACCCGTTGACGCCGACTCGAATGCTCATGGAGGGCTCCTTGTGAGGATTGGGGGCGTTACGACCTGCCCGATTATAGGGTCACGGCGAGGACGCGGGCAACTGCGAGCACCCCGACCGCGCGGGCGCCCGCGGCGCGGAGCGTTCGCGCGCACTCGCCCGCGGTCGCCCCCGTCGTGAGAATGTCGTCGATGACGAGCACGTGCGCGCCGGCGACGTGGGGGGAGGCCGCGAAGGCTCCAGCCACGTTGGCGCGACGCTCGTCGGCCGTCAGCTCCGTCTGTGAGCGGGTTCCGTGGCGACGCGACAGCCACCGGGGCTTGACCGGCAGACCGGACGCGGCCGCCAGATGCGAGGCCAGGAGCGCCGCCTGGTTGAATCCACGCTCCCGCTCGCGCGTGCGCGTCAGCGGCACGGCGACGAGGGCGTCGACGTGCGGGCCGAGGACGCCGCCGCACTGCTCGATCACCAGGTCACCGAGGGGCTTGGCCAGCGCGCGCTTGCCGCCGAACTTGAACGCGTGTAGCGCTTCGCGCAACGCGCCCGCATAGGCTCCGGCGGCCCGAGCGTAATCGAACGGCGGCGGCGCGACCGCGCAGGCATGACAGACGGGCGGCACCGCCGGGATGGCGCGCTCGAACGACGGAAAGGGCAGGCCGCACGTCTCGCAGCCGGGAGGCTCGATCCGTTCGATCGCCAACCAGCACCCCCGGCACAGGGGGTCACGCCGACCCGGGCCCAGGGCCATGTCGCAGACGGGACACAACGACGGATAGAGAAGATCGAGCGCCGCCGTCGCCCACGCGATCATCCACAACCTCTTGGAGTAGACCGAGGAGCGCCCCGGCTTGGCCGGGGCGCTCCGAGCGGGGCAGTGCGAGGTGAGCCGTGCTCGGACGGCGAGCCGAGCGGTGAAATGATCGAAGATGGGGCTTGGGGGGCCATGTCGGGGCCCCCCATCTAGACAGTCGGGCGGAGCGAGTTCCAGCGGCAGCACGCGGGGCAGCGATCCTGCCAGGCCGCTCCCGCGGCGCCGCACGCGGCGCACGCGTGCGGCCAATCGAACGCGTGGGCCAGGCGCAGCGCTCGCCGGTATTCCTCGAAGGCCTCGCGCGTCTCGCCCCGGCGCTCGAACACCGCGCCGAGGAACGCGTGGACGATGGGCATGTCCGGTGCCCGCACCTCGACCTTCTCGAACTGATCGGCGGCCTCGTCCAGCATCTCCAGCTCGAGGTAGACGCGCCCCAGCGCAACGGCGAGGGCGCGGTTGTCCGGAAACCGCTCGGATGCGGCGCGGTACAGCGCGATCATGCGGGTGGGCCGTCCCTCGCGACGATAGACGCGCTCGAGGCGGCCGAGCAGAGCCAGCGCCGGCTGAATCTCGGCCGCGCGCTCCCACGTCCGCGTGGCCTCGCGCACGTCGCCGGCCGCCTCCTGAGCGTCGCCGAGGGCGAGAGCCGCCGGCACGAAGGCCCGGTCGGCGCGAAGCGCGCTCTTGAAGTGCGTGGCGGCCGCGCCCGCGCGCCCCCGCTCGGCCTCCAGACGGCCGAGCTCGCAATGCACGATGGCCAGCCGTTCACCGTCGACCGACGACCTGCGCAGCGCCCCTTCCCACAGCCCACGCGCCTCGTCGAGCCGGCCGGCGGCGCGCGCGGCCTCGGCGCGCTCCAGCATCTCGGTCAGCGGGTGATCAGCGAGCGGCGGCGAGGGTCGTGTCTGGGACAGCGTGCCGAGCAGGTGGGTGAGGCCGACGAGCGCTCGGAGCATCGAGAGGAACGACGTCATCGTGCAGACGCGAGCTGGGCGAGCGGGGCCGTGGCTAGCCGGTCGCCATCCGCTCTTCCTCTTCGATCAGACGCTGACAGGTGATGCAGTGCCGGGCGAACGGCAGCGCGTCGAGGCGCTTGTCGGCGATCGCCTCGCCGCAGCGCTCGCAGGCCCCGAAGGAGCCGTCGTCGATCTTGGCGAGCGCGGCGACGACTTCGCGGAGGAGCCGCCGATCGCCGTTGCCCAGCTCGAAGAAGAACTCGCGCGTGTAGGCGGTGTTCGCCTGGTCGCCCAGGTCCTTGATCGAGTCGTCCTCCTGATCCTTGCCGTACATCGCGCTCTTGCCGACTTCGTCGACCAGCTGGCGCTGCTTCTCGGTCAAGGCTTTCTTGAAGTACGCCAGTCGATCCTTCCTCATCGATACCTCCCATCACACGTGGGTCCGTCACGAAGGGCCATACGCTAGCACGCAGGCTCGGGGCTGGCAACCCGCGATGTGCTCCACTCAGCCCTCCAGCGGCACGGACGGCGCGTCGCCCCACAGCCGCTCGAGCGCGTAGTACACGCGCGTCTCCTCGAGAAACACGTGGACGAGCACGTCGCCATAGTCGAGGAGCATCCAGCCGCTCTCCGGGGCGCCTTCGCCGTGGCGCAGCCGGACGTCGGCGCCCTTCATCTCCTCACGGATGCCGTCGACGATGGAGCGCAGATGCGTCGTCGACCGCCCGCTACAGAGCAGGTAGTAATCGGTCACGCTGGACAGCTCGCGGACGTCGAGGACGACGAGGTCGAGTGCCTTGCGATCGAGCGCCGCGCGCGCGGCCCGCCGCGCCTTGCGCTCCGGGGCCGGCGCCGCCATCACGGCTCGGCCGCGGCATACAGCCGCCGGCGCTGAATGTACGCGATGACGGCGTCGGGGGTGCGATAGGCCAGCGAGCGTCCCTGGCGGGAGCGGGCGCGCAGCTCCGAGGAGGAGATCGGCAACGACGTGGCGTGCAGGACGACGACGGTGCGGGGCGCCACGGCGTCGGGCGAGCTCGCGAACCGCTCGGCGCCGATCTCGCGCAGGACCTTCTGCGCGGCCGTGCTCTCCGGATCGAACGTGCTGCCCGTGCGCGGCACGACGACGAGCCGGGCGAGCTCGACGATGCGTCGCGGCTGGCGCCACGAGAGAAGGTCGAGGAACGTCTCCGAACCGACGAGGAGGATCAGCTCCTCGCTCGCGCGGTGCAGCGCCTCCAGGGTATCCACCGTGAACGAGGGCCCGCGGCGCCGCAGCTCGATGTCCGAGACCTCGAAGTGCGCGCGCCCGGCGACGGCCAGGCGCACCATCTCGCAACGGTCCTCGGCGGGAGCCAGCGAGCCGGCGGGCTTGTGAGGAGGCGAGGCGGCGGGAACGAACAGCACACGCTCGAGGGCGAGCTGTTCGAGCATCTCGTCCGCGATCACCAGATGGCCGAAATGGATGGGGTTGAAGGACCCGCCGAAGACGGCCGTGCGCCCCACGCGCTCAGTCCCGGAGCTGACCGTCGCCTTGCACGACGTACTTGATCGTCGTCAGCTCCTGGACGCCGACGGGCCCGCGGGCGTGGACGCGCGAGGTCGAGATTCCCATCTCGGCGCCCATCCCGAACTGCCCGCCGTCGACGAGACGGGTGGAGGCATTGACGAGCACGGCGGCGGCATCGACCTCGCGCGTGAAGCGGCGGGCGTGCGCGAGCGTGTTGGTCACGATCGCCTCCGCCAGGCCCGAGCCGTGGCGCCGGATGTGCTCGATGGCCTCGTCCAGGCCGTCGACGACGCGCACCGCGAGCACGAGGTCCAGATACTCTTCGTCCCAGTCGCGTTCCGTCGCGGGCAGCGCCCCGGGGACGAGGGCCTGCGTGCCGGCACAGCCGCGGAGCTCGACGCCCGCCTCGGCGAGCCGCGCCGCCGCCGCCGGCAGGAAGCGGGCCGCGATGTCGCGGTGGACCAGCAAGGTCTCGAGCGCGTTGCACACGCTCGGGCGCTGGACCTTCGCGTTGAGCACGATGGCCTTGGCCATCTCGAGATCCGCATCCGCGTCCACGAAGACGTGCACGAGTCCCCGATCGTGCTTGAGGACGGGCACGCGCGAGTGCTCGGCGACCCACCGCACGAAGGCCTCACCGCCTCTGGGAATGACGAGATCGACGAGATCGGGCAGCTCCAGCATGGCACCGACGGCGGCGCGGTCGGTGATGTCGATGAACTGGATGGCCTCGGGCGGTGCACCCGCCTTCTCCACGGCCTTGGCGAGCACGGCGGCGATCATGGCGTTGGACTCGATCGCCTCGCTGCCGCCGCGCAGGATGACGGCATTGCCCGACTTCAGGCACAGCCCCACGGCGTCGGCGGTCACGTTCGGGCGCGACTCGTAGATGAACCCGATGACGCCGAGCGGCACGCGGACGCGCGAGATCTCGAGCCCGTTGGGCCGGCGCCGCGTCTCGATCACGCTGCCGACGGGATCCGGGAGCGCGGCGATCTGTCGCAGCCCGGCGGCCATCTCCTCGATGCGGGCCTCCGTCAACGTGAGCCGGTCGAGGAAGGCGCGGGGATGCCCGCCGGCGCGCGCACGGTCGACGTCCACGCGGTTGACGTCGATCAGGCTCGCCGCCTTCTCCTCGAGGCCGCGCGCCATCTGCAGGAGGGCATCGTTCTTCACCCGCGTCGCGCAGAGGGCGAGCGCGCGGGCGCCCTGGCGCGCCGCGCGGGCCCGTGTGTGCACGAGACGCTTCGGATCCATGGATCCCGCCACTTCGTTCGTCATGGTGTCAGAGAATCACCAGATTGTCGCGATGGATGACTTCGTCCACACCACGGTACCCCAATCGCTCCTCGATCTGCCGCGTCTTGGCTCCGCGGATCTTGCGCAGCTCCACCGCGTCGAAGTTCACGAGGCCGCGGCCGAACTCCCGGCCGTCGGCCTGGGCGACGATGGCCACGACCTCACCCGCCGCGAAGTCACCGTCGACGTCGACGATCCCCGACGGCAGCAGGCTCCGGCCCTCGTCGCGGAGGGCGCGGACGGCGCCCGCGTCGACGGTGAGGCGCCCTTGCGGGGGCACCGCGAAGGCGATCCACCACTTGCGAGCGGTCAGCCGGTCCGCCTTGGGGGCGAAGTACGTGCCCACCGCCTCGCCGGCGAGCAGGCGCGTGAGCACCCCCTCTTCCCGGCCGCTGGCGATCACCATCGGGATCCCGGAGGCCGCCGCCTTCTGTGCGGCCTCCAGCTTGGTCGCCATCCCGCCCACGGAAGCGCCGCCCCCGCGATTCCACACCAAGCGCACGATGTCGTCGGTGACCGCGTCCACCGTATCGAGCTTGCGCGCGTCCGCCGCGAGGGCGGGGTCCGCGGTGTAGAGACCATCGACATCGGTGAGCAGGACGAGGAGATCGGCGTCGACGAGGGAGGCGACGAGCGCGCTGAGGTTGTCGTTGTCGCCGACCTTGATCTCCTCCACGGCCACGGTGTCGTTCTCGTTGACGATGGGGAGGACCGAGAGATCGAGTAACATCCGCAAGGTATTGCGCGCGTTCAGGTAGCGCGAGCGGTCACCGATGTCCTGCGCCGTGAGCAGCACCTGGCCGACGGCGACGTCGTGACGCTTGAAGGCGGCCTCGTAATGCCACATCAGCGCCGACTGTCCGACGGCGGCCGCCGCCTGCTTCTCCGGGATCGTGCGAGGCCGCTCGGCGAGGGCCAGGCGCGCCATCCCCGTCGCGATGGCGCCGGACGTGACGAGCACCACCTCGCGGCCGCGCCGGGCCGCGGCGATGTCCGCGGCCAGCGCGTCGATGCGCTTCTGCTCGATGCCGACACGCGGGGTCGTGATCAACCCGCTGCCGACCTTGACGACGAGTCGGCGGATGCGGCCTAGCTCGCGGCGCGCAGCCATCCGCTGCTCTCCAGACGCGCGGCGATGCCGCGCAGGAGCTCGCGCAACCCCTGCCCCGTGGCCGCCGAGATCACGAACAGCGGCCGGCCTTCGCGCGCGCAGAACTCCTCGACCCGCCGGCGCCCGCTCGCCGACTCGGGAAGATCGGCCTTGTTGACGACGACAACTTGAGGACGCCCGGCGAGCTCGGCGGAATAGCGCCGCAGCTCGTCGTTGATGACCGCGAAGTCCTCGAGGGGATCACGCTCGGTCCGCGGGTCGAGGTCCAGGACGTGGAGCAGCAGCCGCGTGCGCTCGGTATGGCGGAGGAACTGGTGGCCGAGCCCCTTGCCCTCGGCGGCGCCGGGAATGAGCCCCGGCAGATCCGCGATGACGAACGTGCGCTCGTCGTCGGGACGCACGATTCCCAGCGTCGGCGTCAGCGTCGTGAACGGATAGTCGGCGATCTTCGGCGTCGCCGCGGACAGCCGCGAGACGAGCGTCGACTTGCCGGCGTTGGGAAAGCCGATCACGCCGACGTCGGCGAGGAGCTTCAGCTCCAGATGCAGCCAGCGGCCCTTCCCCGGACGACCGAGATCGGCCTGGCGAGGCGCCCGATTCGTGGACGTGGCGAAGCGCGCGTTGCCGCGGCCACCCGGGGTGCTCGCGACCGCGAGGACCCTGGCGCCAGGCTCGGCGAGGTCGCCTAGGACCTCGCCCGTCTCGCGATCGGTCACGATCGTGCCCACGGGGACCCGGAGTACGAGGTCATCGCCGCTCGCGCCGTGTCGGTTGGCTCCTTTGCCGTGCTGGCCGCGCTCGGCCTGGTAGTGACGCTTGTAGTGGTAGTCGAGCAAGGTGTTCAGCGCGGGATCGGCCTCGAGCCACACGCTGCCGCCGGAGCCGCCGTCTCCGCCGTCCGGGCCGCCACGGGGAACGTACTTCTCGCGGCGGAAGCTGATGCAGCCGGCGCCCCCGTCACCGCTCTTGGCGAAGATGTCGATCTCGTCGACGAACATCAGTAGATGGGGGGTTCCGGGCGCCCCCCAAGCCCCCCAACGTTGGGGGCAAGCCGTGGCGCCCCTCGATATGGCGACAGCATTGTGCGGGCGCGCTGGCGGTTACGCCGAGGGCGTGACGATGCTCACGTAGCGGTTGCCCTTGCGCTGCTCGAAGCGAACGACGCCATCGATCTTGGCGAAGAGCGTGTCGTCGGACCCGCGCCCGACGTTCACCCCGGGCTTGAACGGCGTCCCGCGCTGGCGAACGAGGATGCTGCCTCCGGTCACGAACTGACCGGCGAAGCGCTTGACCCCCAGCATCTGGGGATTGGAGTCCCGGCCGTTTCTCGAGCTGCCGACGCCTTTCTTGTGAGCCATCCCGCTTAGACCTCGATGGTGGTGATGCGGACCTTGGTGGCGGCCTGCCGGTGCCCGCGATGCCGGCGGTAGTTCTTGCGCCGCTTGAACTTGACGACCTCGACCTTCTTGCCTCGTGACTGCGCCACGACCTCGCCCGAGACCTTCGCCGAGCGCAGCCGCTCGGCGCCGGTGATCACCTCGTCGTCGCGCGTGACCAGCATGACCGAGGTGAATGCGACGGGCGCGCCGCGCTCTCCCGGGAGCTTCTCCACGGAGATGACCTGGCCGGGCGCGACGCGGTACTGCTTACCGCCGGTTGCAATGACCGCTTCCATGACCTCTCGCCTTTCCATGGGCCGTGATATCCGTAAGCGCGTATCTTATCATCGGAATCAGGCCGTCTGCATGTAGTCCGACAATCGCTTCCTCAGGTACAGGCGGGAGCGGTGAACGCGCGATTTCACGGCGGGCAGGCTGATGCCGAGGGTCTCGGCGACGTCGGGATTCGACATGCCCTCCACGTCGTGAAGCACGAGCGCCGTGCGGTAGTCCGGCGGCAGCTCCGCGATGGCCGTGTCGAGGATCTCACGCAGCTCGCCGGTGAGCGCCTGGTCGTCGACACGCGGAGACCAGTCGTCCATCGGCTCGAAGTGCAGCCCGCCGTCGTCGAGGGCCGGCAGCACTTCCTCGATGGCGATCTCCCGCGCCTTGGCCTTGCGCCGGCGCAGCTTCATGTAGGCGGCGTTCGCGGCGATCCGGTACAGCCAACTGCCGAAGGCCGACTCGCCCTTGAACGTGTCGATCTTCCGACCCGCCGTCCAGAGCGCGTCCTGGGTTGCCTCCTCGGCGTCTTCCCGGGACCCGGTGATGCGGATCGTCAGCCGGTAGACCCGATTCGCATAGGTCTCGACGAGCTGCTCCATCGCCTGCGGCTCGCCATGCCGGAGTCCCTCCACGAGGGCCTGGTCCTGGTCGACGCGGGTCCCGCTCTGCGTCGTCACCTCGTCACCTCGTAGAGCGTCAGATACCGTTCGAGCTCCTCGACACAGCGCTCCATCATCGCGATATCCTTCGTGAGCTTCGTCATGAGGATGGCGCCTTCGAGCGACGCGACGATGAATTGCGCGACGGCCTCGGGCCGGCAGCCGGCACTGACGCTTCCGTCGGCCTGCGCGTCGGCAAGTGCCTGCTCGAGGCGGGCGCGCCAGGCCGAGAACACCCCGGACAGACGGGCCCGGAATCCCTCGTGCACGTCCGAGAGCTCGGAGGCGAGATTGCCGAGCGTGCATCCGCCCACGCAGTTCCGCTGGCGCTGGGCCGCGAGCACGCGGCCGAGAAAGCAGCGGATCTGGGCGAGCCGTGGCATCGAGCCGTCGGAAAAGCAGGGCTCGAGCGTCTTGCCGAGGAACGAGGCGATCGCCTGGTCCAGGATCGCGTAGCCGAGATCTTCCTTGCTCTTGAAGTGGTAATAGAAGTTGCCCTTGCCGACGCCGCTCTCGCGCAGCACGTCGTCGAGCGACGTCGCCTGATACCCCTTGAGATGCATCAGCTCCGCGGCTGCCTCGAGGATGGCCTCGTGGGTCTGTCGGGCGTCACGCAGCCTTGACGTCGTCGGAGGAGTCATGTGCGTCATCGTGTACTGACCAGTTGGTACAAAACTACGCCCTGCGTCATCCATCGTCAAGACTTTCAAGAATCGACTTCTTATCAGTAATTTAGAGAAATTAGAACAACGGCGCGGCGACGCGGAGGGCCGCCATGACGATGGGCTTGGGGTAGACCCCGAAGACGACGACGCCGATCACGCACAGGATCACCGACAGCGCCAGCGCGGGCTCGAGATGCACGCGGGTCATGGTCGACGGCGCCTCGATGTACATCGTCCTGGCCACGAGGAGGTAGTAGAAGAGCGCGACGACGGTGAGGACCGCGCCCAGGAGGACGAGCCAGTACAGGCCCTGCTGGGCGGCGGCCCAGAAGACGTAGAGCTTCGCCCAGAACCCGACGACGAAGGGAATGCCCCCGAGCGAGAGCAGGAAGAGCAGCATGGCCAGGGCCAGGAGCGGCGACCGCTGCGCCAGCCCGCGGAAGGCCGACACGTGTTCGGAGCCTTCCGAGCGCGCCACCGCTTCCACCACCAGGAAGGCGCCCATGTTGCCGAAGACGTAGGCGACCAGATAGAAGAGCACCATCGCGGTACCGGCGGCCGAAGCCGCTGCGAAGCCGACCAGCATGTACCCGATGTGGGCAATGCCGGAGTACGCGAGCAGGCGCTTGGTGTTCTGCTGGGGCAGCGCCATGAGGTTGCCCCCGACGATGGTCAGCGCGGCGAGACCCGCGGCCATCGGTCCCCACAGGCCCGCCTCCGGCCCCATGCCGTCGAAGTAGACGCGAAACAGCCCGACGAATCCCGCCGCCTTGGGCGCGACGCTGAGCCACGCGACGAACGGGGTACTGGCGGCCTCGTAGGTGTCGGGGACCCACATGTGGAACGGGAACGCGGCGATCTTGAAGCCGAATCCGACGAAGGCGGTGACGAGGCCGAGGACGAGCCAGGGGTCGCCCGCGGGAATCGCCTTCGCCACGCCCGCGAGCTGCGTCGTCCGCGCCGCGCCATAGACGAACGACAGCCCGTACGCCATCACCGCGGACGACACGCTGCCGACCAGAAAGAACTTCAGCGCCGCCTCCACGGCCATTCCGTCGCGCTTGCGAAATCCCGACAGCGCGTAGAGCGGCAGCGAGATCAGCTCGAAGGCCACGAAGAGCAGGATCAGATCGCGCGCCGAGGCGAGGGCCAGCATCCCGAGCAGCGAGGCCAGGATCAGCAGGTGGTACTCGCCCGCCCGGCGCTTGAACACGGCGTCCGGCATGGACGCGCCCCCGAGCAAGCCGATGAAGGTCGCGACGAGGAACAGGCGCTTGGCGAAGATCGCCAGGCCATCCTGCACGAACGCGCCGCCCAGTCGCGGCGCGACGGGAGCCAGAGCCATGGCGAGCCCCAGGAGGGCCAGCACCCCGAGCGAGGCGAGCCAGCCGATCCAGCGTCGGTCGTCGCCGCGCGCGCCGAGCGTCGCGGCGAACACCACGAGGATCACCACCCCGAGGCCGGCCTCGAGCGTGAAGGCGCTCACGGCCGGATGATCCGCGCCAGGAGCGGTACCGTGGCCGAATCCACGGGGGCGAGGGCCAAACCCGGGGCCATGCCGAAGATCACGAGCACGCCGACGAGGATCACCAGCGCCACCCACTCGGGTCCCCGCGCATCCTCCAGATGCGCGAAGTGCGGCGAGGGCGGCCCCCAGAAGATCTGCTTGGTGACCCGCAGCACGTAGATCGCGGTGA
>Ga0070706_100006416_pt1 | contig 11117 bp, 9 predicted proteins | sample KBSK5501metaG_FD_65476 | JGI IMG/M metagenome (GOLD analysis project Ga0070706, IMG submission 65476) | Corn, switchgrass and miscanthus rhizosphere microbial communities from Kellogg Biological Station, Michigan, USA - KBS K5-50-1 metaG | ecosystem: Host-associated > Plants > Roots >...
GGCCAGTTCGGTGACATCGGAGTGCCTGAGCATCCGCTTGATGTAGGTCCCTTCGCTTGACGGGGCGGCCCCAGCGATCCTGGCGAGCTGCCTGAACGCCTTCGACGTCGCTACGTGATGGTCGGGCATTCCGGCCGATCTGATCGCGCTCGCGGCGGCGGCGATTTCGACCCGGACGTGCTTGCGTAGGCTGCGGACCTGCTCCCGGTCGGGCGGGTCGCTGGTGAACCAGTCCCTGGTCAGCCGGTTCGCGCCGAGCGGCAGAGATACCGCGACTGACGGATCCTCGTCTTGGCCTGAGGCGATCTCGAGCGATCCACCGCCGATGTCAAGCAGCAACAGCCGCCCGGCCGACCAGCCGAACCAGCGCCTGGCGGCCAGGAAGGTCAGCCTGGACTCCTCGGTGCCAGGCAGCACCTGGATGCGTACGTTGGTCTCGGCCTCGATCCAGTCCAGCAGCTCGTCGCCATTTGCCGCGTCCCGGACGGCCGACGTCGCGAACGCCAGCACTTCTTGCACACCTTTGTCCTCGGCGATCTGGAGCGCCTCGGTCACGAACTTCAGCAACCGGCCGGCGCAGTCGGAGGTCAGCCTGTTCTGCGTGTCGAGGCAGTCGGTGAGGTGCAGCTCCTCCTTGTGCGAGAAGGCCGGCAGCGGCCTGGCGCCCTGGTGGGCGTCGACGACCAGCAGGTGCACCGTATTCGAACCCACGTCCAGCACGCCGAGCCGCATACCACGACGCTACAGCCCAGGAGCCTCAGCTCCGAGCACAAGGAGGTCCGGCCGACCCTTCCGTGCTATGTCCACCGAGTCCACCGCGTCGCGGAGCACCCGCAGGATGTTGCCGTTCGCGAGCTTCCCGCAGTCGGTCGCGCTCCAGCCGCGTCCGAGCAACTCAGCAAAGAGCGCGGGATAACACGACACGTCCTCAAGCCCGTGCGGAAGCTTGGAGGTACCGTCGAAATCGCCGCCGATGCCGACATGATCCAAGCCGGCCACCTCCCTGACATGGTCGATGTGGTCGGCGACATCGGCGATCGTTGCCGAAGGCATCGGATTGGCCCGGACCCAGTCCTCAAGCTCGGCCCTGGACGCGATGTTCCGGTAATCGAGTCCACGCCGCTCCGCCTCGGCCGCCGCATCCCTGTCCCAGTCCCGGCAGGCACTCGAGACGAACGCCGGCACGAAGGTCACCATCGCCACGCCGCCGTTGCCAGCTAGCCGCTCGAGTATGGCGTCGGGCACGTTCCGCGGGTGGTCGGTCAGCGCCCGGACCGAGGAATGGGAGAAGATCACCGGCGCCGACGCGGCGTCCAGCGCGTCGCTCATCGTCTCTGGCGAAACATGCGACAGGTCGACCAGCATGCCGATCCGCTGCATCTCCGTGACCACATCGCGGCCGAAGTCGGTCAGCCCCCCGCAGGCCGGCTCGTCGGTCGCCGAGTCGGCCCAGGGCAGGTTGCGATTGTGGGTGAGCGTCAGGTACCTGACGCCGAGCATGTGCAACGCCCGCAGCACCCCGAGCGAGCAGCCGATCGAATGCCCGCCCTCGGCGCCGATCAGGGACGCGACCTTGCCCGCGGCCATAATCTGCTCGGCATCGGCAGCGGTCAGCGCGAGCCGAAGCGAATTGCGATGCCGGTCGATCAGCCGGCGCACCAGGTCTACCTGCTCCAGCGTCGTCGCGACGGCCGCGTCTCCGTCCAGCTCGGCCGGGACGTAGACCGACCAGAACTGCGCGCCTACCCCGCCCGCCGCGAGCCGCGGCAAGTCCGTGTGAGTGAACGGGACCGGGGCGGCGATGTCGACGAGCCCCGGATCACCCTCGCATGCCTGCCGCAGTGCCCACGGGAGATCGTTGTGCCCGTCAAATACGGGAGTTGCGAGCAGGAGGGCTCGTGCTGCGGCGAGACTTGCGGGCTCGGACGGCCCGGGGGTTACTGGCTCGGTCATCGCTTCACCTTACGAACCGTCCGCCAGGCCGCGCCAGGCAGTGCCGCGAGGACGGCAACTGGCGCGGCGGCCAGCACAGCGAGCGCCAAACTCAGGCCGGCCCGCTGGGCGATGAAACCGACCGCCAGCGGCCCGACGGCCCCGATCATCGCGGCCGCGCTCGACAGGAACACCGCGATGCCGCTGCGGCCGGGCAGCGTGGTGTAGAGGCCGGCCTGGATAACCGGGTACCAGCACGCCGTCGCCATGCTCAGCACGGCCAGGATCGCCAGCTTGGCCGGAAACCATCCAACAAGCAGGAAGGCCGGGTACAGGGCGCAGGCCATGATGGCGCTGACCCGCAGCGCGGTGAGTCCGCTGACGCGGCTGGAGATCACGACGAAGAGGGCGTCGCCGGCGAGGCCGGCGCCAAGCCTGACCGCTACGCCGACCGCCGCGTCGGCCGGGCTCGCGCCCGCCACGTCGACCAGGTAGATGCCGATGTATCCGGTGAGGACGTCCAGGAGGAGATCACTGATCTCGAGCAGGACCACCCACCGGGCCACATCACGCCGCCGAAGCGCGTTCAGCGCCTCGCGGACCGACGTCGGCTTGCCGCCGCTTCCGCCGCCAGCAGCCTCGCTCTCGGGGGCGGCGTTGCTGTCAGGGGCGGGGTTGCCGTCGGGGGCGGCGTCGCTGTCAGGGGCTGTGATGGCCGACGAATCGCCCGGGGCTGGCTGGCGGGACGGGGCAGCGAGCACTGCGACCGCCAACGCCGCGCCGGCCGCGGCAGCCAGCAGCAGGTAGGCCGACCGCCAGCTTCCGCCGGCTGCGAGCACTCCCGCGAGCAGCAGCGGCCCGCCAACCGCCCCAACAGAGCCAGCCAGGTTCCAGGCCGCCATGCGCTGCTGTTGCCGTCCGCGGGCCCGGTCGACGAGAGCGGCCTGGGTGAGGCTCACGAACGCACCGGATGCGGGGAAGAACGCGATCAACGCCACCAGCAGCACCGTGGCCGAGCGGGCAGCGGCAGTCGCCACCAGGGAGGCCACGAGTACTGCTCCCCCGGCGAGCACGAGCCGGTGCCTAACCCTGCCATCACCGGCGATCAGGCCCATGGGCAGCTCAATCAGGCTGCCGACCAGCAGCGGGACCGCGATCAGCAGCCCGACCTGGGCATAACTCAGACCAAGATCAGCGCGGATCAGCGGGAGGGCGGCGCCCTTCGTGCCGTCAGCGAGTTCGTCGACGAACTCGATCGCGAGCGCCACGGCAAAGGCGAAGGCGCCAATATAACGAGTGTGCCGCCGGCTACGAAGCCGGCGCAGTCCGGATGCGCAAGCGGTGACAGGTCAACATCGCATGGCGCCTATCGTAGCGGGACTTGACACGGATTCCAGTCACGCAAATGGGATAAATCAGGACGCCAGGACGCTCAGGGTGCGAGATGACTGCAACTCGCGCCAAGTCGTTCTCGGGCGTTAGTTCGCGTCGGGGATCTCGGTCATCAGGTCCTCGGACGTCGCCATGCCCTTGCGCCACACCGACCGGGCGATGATCTTGGTGGGGTCGGTGCGGTGCTTGTACTTCTCGGCGATCCCGGTGACCTCTTCGAGCAGACCGTTGGTCAGCGTGGTCGGATTCAGGCCGAGGGCCAGGAACTGCTCGTTGAGGACGACCAGGTCGTTTTCGTCGGCCTCCCGGCGCGGGTTCGGCAGGTTAGCGATCTCCGCGCCGGTGATCTCGCTGACGATCTTCGCCAGGTCGGCGATCCGGTGCGTCTCGGTGATCTGGTTCAGGACCATCACCTGCGAGCCCGGCTGCGGCGGGTTCGTGATCGCGATCTCGATGCACCGCACGGTGTCGCGGATGTGGATGAAGGCGCGGGTCTGGCCGCCGGAGCCGTGCACGGTCAGCGGGTGCCCGATGGCGGCTTGCATCAGAAACCGGTTAAGCACCGTTCCGTAGTCGCCGTCGTAGTCGAACCGGTTGATCAGCCGCTCGTCCTTGATGGTCTGGTCCGTCTGGGTGCCCCAGACAATGCCCTGGTGCAGGTCGGTGATCCGCAGCCCATCGTTCTTGGCGTAGAACGCGAACATCAGCTGGTCCAGGGTCTTGGTCATGTGGTACACGGATCCCGGGTTCGCCGGGTGCAGGATCTCCCGTGCGATTTCGCCGTCAGGAGTCTCGATCTTGACGGTCAGATAGCCCTCGGGAATCGGCGCGCTGCCAGTCCAGCCGTACCCGTAGACGCCCATCGTGCCCAGGTGGGCGAGCGTGGCGTGGCTGCCGGTGGCGACCAAGGCCACCAGCAGGTTATGGGTCGCGCGCACGTTGTTGTCGACCGTGTACCGCTTGGCGTTGACCGATCGCATCGAGTACGGCGCGGCGCGCTGCTCAGCGAAGTGCACGATCGCGTCCGGCCGGAGCTCCTCCAGCACCCGCACAAGGCGGTCGTACTCGGTCGCGAGGTTCAGGCTGATGAACCCGAGCTCGCGGCCTGACACCTCTTTCCAGGCCCGCCGCCGGACGCCGATGGGCGTGATCGGGGTCAGCGACTCCACCTCGAGCTCGTTGTCGATGTTGCGTCGGCTGAGGTTGTCCAGGATGGTCACGTCATGACCGCGGTCCGACAGATACAGGGCGGTGGGCCACCCACAGAACCCGTCGCCGCCAAGAACCAGAACGCGCATTCCCAACTCCCGATACGTTGCGCTGGTGCGGTGAGGCCCAGCGGCTGAGCCACTCGGCGCGGAGCCAGACTATGTCAAATCGGGTCATGGCGTCCCAGTGCCCAGATAGTTTACCCTCCAATTACCCCGCCGCAGCTGGTTCCACCCGGTCAGCGCGGATGATGCGTTCGCGGTGCAGCCAGCGAGCACGCCTGGTGGCGCCGGCCCACCGGCGCGCATAGTAGCGCCGGAGCTCCGCCAAACTCAGGGTTTCCCGGCCAGCGCCTGAGTAACCGCGGCGGAAGAACAAGGCCGGGTTCTTCAACACGCCAACCAGGGAATCGGAGAATGGCAACTTTCTACGCCGCCGACGGCACCCGGCTTGCCTATCACCAGGCTGGCCACCTGGCGGGCGCGAGCGACCCGCTGATCTGCCTTCCCGGCGGCCCCATGCAGGCCGCCGCCTACCTTGGTGACCTGGGTGGGTTGTCGGCGCATCGCGCGCTGGTGCTGCTTGACCTGCGCGGGACCGGGGACTCGGCCGCTCCGGCGGATCCGGCCAGTTACCGGTGCGATCGCCTGGTTGACGATGTCGAGGCGCTGCGCGTGCATCTCGGGCGGGATCGAATCGATCTGCTGGGCCACTCGGCTGGCTGTGCGCTCGCGGTGCTGCACGCAGCCCGCTTCCCCCACTCCATCGACCGTCTTGTGCTCGTCGCTCCCAGCCCCCTTGCGGTAGGCATGGAGATCACGGACTCGGATCGTCGTCAGGTCGCCGAATTGCGCCGAGGGCAGGCCTGGTTCCCGGACGCCATTGCCGCCTTCGAACGGATCTGGTCGGGCCACGCGACGGATGCTGACTGGAACGCGATCGCACCATTCACTTACGGCCGATGGGACGCAACCAGCAAGGCTCACTACGCGCAGGGGGCGAGCCAGAAGAATCCCGACGCGGCAGCCGTCTACTACTCGGCCGGCGCGCTCGACCCGACCGCCACCAGATCCGCCCTGGCCGGTCTCCAAGCACGGGTCCTGCTCGTCACGGGCGAATACGATGTCGCGCTCCCCCCGCAGCGCGCCGCCGAGTATGCCCGCCTGTTCGGCCGCGCCGACCTGGCTGTGAATCCTGGCGGCGGACATTTTCCATGGCTCGACAATCCGGAGTGGTTCGTGGCGACGCTGGCAGCGTTCTTGCACTGAGTTATCGCGGCACCGATGAGTTCTTGGCATGCCGGTCGTTTCAAGTCCGAGAGCCCTGCACCAGGCAGGATCGGACCAAGGAGAATGTAGCGATGGACTTCAGGCTCGAACTGATCGTGATCCCGGTCGCGGACGTGGACAAAGTGAAGGCCTTCTACATCGATCACGCGGGCTTCCGCCTCGATGTCGATCACCGGGCCGGCGAGGATTTCCGGGTGGTCCAGCTGACGCCGCCGGGGTCGGCCTGCTCGATCACCCTGATGCGGAACGCGGCAGCCGCCGGCTCCATCCAGGGATTGCAGCTCGTCGTCACCGACATCGACAAGGCCCGGTCCGAGCTGGCCGGCCGCGGGGTTGATGTCAGCGAGGTCTTCCATTTCGAGGAAGGCGGCCAGCGGCCGGGGCACGATCCAGCCCGCGCTAGTTACAACTCATTCGTGTCGTTCAGCGACCCGGAAGGTAACAACTGGCTGGTCCAGGAGGTCAAGGCGCCGGAGCCCAGGACGTGACCGCAGCGGGCCCGCGGCAGGACGCGGCGGCCGACCCGGGCAGCGTAGCCATAACGACCGAAGCCGAGTTCGCCAGGCTCGCCGGGCAGCACCGGCGCGAGCTGCACCTGCACTGCTACCGGATGCTGGCCTCGTTCGACGAGGCCGAGGACGCCGTGCAAGAGACGCTGCTGCGGGCCTGGCGGGCGCGGGAGAGCTTCGACGGCGGCCCCATGGCCCGCGCCTGGCTGTACCGGATCGCCACGAACGTATGCCTGGACCTGCTCAGGCGGCGGGCGCGGCACCTGACAGCCGTGCACTCGCTGGCCGAAGTGCCATGGCTCCAGCCGTACCCGGACAAGCTGCTGGATGAGATCGCACCGGCAGCCGAGCGGCCTGACGAGGTCGCGGTCGGGCGCGAGACCGTCGAACTGGCCTTCATCGCCGCCCTGCAGGTGCTGCCGGCCAGGCAGCGCGCGGCGCTGATCAGCCGCGACGTGCTCGGATGGTCAGCCAACCAGACCGCCGATCTGCTGAGCACCAGCGTCGCGGCGGCGAACAGCGCGCTGCAGCGGGCCAGGGAGACGATGGCCGGCCACCTGCCAGCCCGGCGGGCGGACTGGCGCGTCGGGCGCCCGAGCCCGCACGAGCGCGCGCTGCTCGACCAGTTCATCGACGCCCACGAGCGGGGCGATGCCGAGGCCGCCGCTGCCATTTCCGCCCGGGACATCAGGATCACGATGCCGCCGTACCCGATGTGCTTCGACGGGCTCGAGGGCCTGCGGCCCCTGCTGGAGCGCGCCTTCGGGCCGGAGCGGGATGGGGACTGGCGGCTGCTGCCGACCCGCGCCAACCGGATGCCTGCGGCCGCCAGCTACCTCCGGCGGCCAGGTGACACCGAGTTCCGCGCGTTCAAGCTCGACGTGCTGCGGATCCGGGGCCGGGAAATCGCCGATATCACGACGTTCGGTTACTCCCTGTTCAGCCACTTCGGGCTGCCGCCGATGCTGTGAGGCTCAGACGGCCGGTCAGGGCCGGGGCCGCGGCGGGCACACCTGGCCAGGTGGCGGGCCGCGGATCCCACCCGGCAGAATCGCTACTAATGGCAGCCGGCCTGACGGGCACCTCGGGCCGTGTGCCGGCTGCCTTGCAGGCACGTTGAGGGAGGGCCATGGTCATGCCACTGGCCGGACGCATCATCGCGGCCGTTGTCGGCGGGGTGGTGGTGATCCTGACCGCCAGGAGCGTGATCGGGACCATCATCGTGCCCCGGCCGAGCGGCAGCAGGCTCATCCGCTCGGTCGACAAGGCCGTGGACGCGGCGTACCAGCTGGCGACGAAGCCAATCAGGGACAACTACCTCACCCGCGATCGCGTCCTGGCCAGCGAGGCAGCCGTGATCCTGCTGGTTCAGCTGGTCGCCTGGCTCGGCCTCTTCTTTGTTGGATTCGCGTTGCTGTTGTGGCCGTTCGTACCTGGAGGGATCGGCAGCGCGTTCACGACGGTGGGCCCGGCGGTGTGGTTCATCGGCAGCTCGGAAACGAGCGGCATCGGCCAGCGTGTCATCGAAGACTGTGCCGGGCTGACCGGGCTGGTGGTCGTCACCCTGCAGATCGCGTACCTGCCCACCCTCTATTCGGCGTTCAACCGGCGCGAAACCGACATCGCGCTACTTAACGCCCGAGCGGGCCTTCCGTCCTGGGGTCCGGAACTCCTCGCCAGGACCCACTACGCGCTGGGATCCGGATCGTCGACGATCAACACGCTCCCGGACCTGTTCGCGCAGTGGGAGCGGTTCGCGGCAGACGTCGGCGAGAGTCACACCACGTACCTGCCGCTGGTCAGGTTCCGCTCGCCGCGGCCCAAATCGTCCTGGGTCACGGCGCTGCTGTCCGTTCTGGACGCGGCGGCACTGTACCTCGTGCTCTCGCCGGAGACAGCGCCCGAGGTCCCGGCCAGGCTGTGCCTGCGCAGCGGGTTCGTCTGCCTGACGGAGATCGCGAGGGCGATGCGCCTGAAAGTTCCCGAAGAACCGGATCCGGATAAGGGCATCTCCCTGAGCTACGAGGATTTCCTGGACGCGGTCGCCAGGATGAAGAAGGTGGATTTCCCGATCCAGCGCCCTCCCGAGCAGGCGTGGCCGGAATTCGTCGGCTGGCGGGTCAACTACGAGCAGGCGGCCTACGCGATCGCGTACGAGATCGACGCGGTGCCCGCACTGTGGTCTGGCCCCAGGAAGTGGCCGTACAAGCCGATCCCGCCGATCAGGCCGTCTGCGGGCCGCGCGCCGAAATCAGGCAGTCAACACGTTCAATCTGGCCGGCGGTCGTCGAGCGCGAACCGAAGGTAGCGGTCGGCCGAGCGCCTGACCGCCATCGCGCCGTCGGCGTGCACCACGCGCCGCCACCAGGCACCGTAGACCGCGTGGAAGCCAAACGGGTCGAGCAGCTCAAGCGCGCGGCGAATGGTACGCGGCCGCTCGGGGATGAGATTCGGGTAGCTGTACATGAAGCTGACCCAGCGGCGGTCCGGCACGACCGCGAGGATGTCGCCGGAGAACAAGGCGCCTCTCCCTCCCTCGCCGCCGGCCCAGTGCAGCACCTGCCCGCCAGCAAAGTGCACGCCGGCATTGATCAGCGTCAGGCCAGCACCGATCGGGCGCGTGTCGCCCGCCCAGAAGACGACAGCCTCGTCCGGCCTGGCGACCCATTGCCGGTCGGCAACATGAATGTAGACCGGCGCGTTGAACGCGTGCGCCCATTCGATCATGCTGCCGTAGAAATGCGGGTGACTGATCGCGATCGCGTTCACGCCGCCCAGCGCGTTCACGGCCTCGATCATTGTGTCGTCGATGTAAGTGATCATGTCCCAGAGCACGTTGCCGGCCGGGGTGCGGACCAGCAGGGCGCGCTGACCGATCGCCGTCGCGGGGCTCGCGCCGATGCCGGTGACCCCGGGGCCCTCCTCCTCGAGCCTGCCACGATGACCGGCGCTGGCGAGTTCGGCCAGGCTCGTCCATTGCTGCCCGTCCCACCCCACGTACTGGCGCTCGTCCAGGCAGATCGGGCAGTCCTGACGCTGCGCTGAGTACTGGACGCCGCACGTGACGCAGATGGGCAGGTCAGTCCGCATCCACCTAGGTATACCCCCGCGCCGGACCAGCCTGGAAGCGCAACTAGCCATTGGTCCCAGATCAGTAACGCCGCGAAATCGTTTGCACCAATGAGCAACGAATCAGCTCGTCCGAACGTCACATGGTGGAGATCCCGGTTCACCAAACGAGGTTGGCGGATCTCGTCATTTGACCGAGGAGAGTGGATGAAGAATTCGCGATGGGTCCTGCCGTCTGCCGTTACCACGGCCGCCGGGCTCGCGGTAGCCACAGGCCTATCTGCCGGGCTCGCATCGGCGCAGGGCACGACGGTCGCCAGCGGGCCAATGGTGAAGCTGATTGTCGCTCAGAACAGCATCAACGTGCCGCGGTACGGCAAGCGGGCCTACATTGACCCGGGCGTCTACGTAGCTGCCGTCGGCTCGGCCCTGCGGTTCAACGTGCGGCGTGCGAACTACGCCCAGCCGATTACCATCACGCAGATCATTCACGGGCCCGGCGGCACGATCGTCCGTCGGCCCCTGCCCGCCAGGGCCGTGCAGGGCTGGGAGGGACTGCACCGCTTCATCCGCATCACGGTGCGGAACACGGCCGGCAAGCTCGTCGCCTCCCACGTGGGCCCGTTCTGCCCCAACTCATTCCCCCAGCGCTCCAGCCCGGATGCGCCGCGGAAGTCGCCATTCCCGCAGGTATGCCAGTCCGATCCGTTCCAGCTCAGCAATGCCTGGGGTATCGAGCGCGGCTGGGGCGTCGACGCGGCATTCATCGCCCCGAAACTCAGGCTTGGCAGGTACACGGTCACTGTCCACATCACCCGCCTGTGGCAGCGATTCCTGCACCTGACGCCGCGGGCGGCTACCGCAACGGTCAAGATCAGGGTGGTCAGGCCGAGCACGTGCCAATTCCCGTGCGCGGCACGGCCGGGCAGTCGGCACCGGGTGTCGCATGGCGCCCTGCCCCGGTTGCCGGCCAACGTCCCGACGATTTCCAGACCGCCGAGCGCGTCACTGCCGGATCTGGCGCCGCTGCCGTCGTGGGGCATCAGGGTCTTCCATCGCCGGATTGGGACCAGCGGGCCAGACATGCTGTCGTTCGGTGCCACGGTATGGAGTGGCGGCCGGTCCCGGCTGGACGTCGAGGGCTTCAGGTCGGACGGCTCGCCCGTCATGACGGCGTACCAGTATTTCTGGAAGAACGGCCGCATCATCGGACGAGCCCGCGCCGGAACGATGGGGTTTGACGGGAAACCGGGGCACACTCACTGGCATTTCCAGCAGTTTGCCCAGTACCGGTTGCTCAACCAGAGTAAGACCAGCATCGTGCGCAGCCGGAAGGTCGGCTTCTGCATCGCGCCCACCGACCCGGTGAGCCTGCTGCTGCCACACGCCATGTGGCAGCCCAACTTCACCGGCTTCTTCAGTGGCACCTGCGGCTCGCAGAGCGCGCTATCAGTGCAGGAGATGATGCCGATCGGCTGGGGCGACACCTACCAGCAGTTCCTGCCCGGGCAGGCCTTCAATATCACGAAGCTGCCGAATGGCACCTATTACATCGAGATCATCGCCAACCCGCACAAGGTGCTGCACGAGACGAACTACCGCAACAACGTGTCGGTGCGGAAGATCATTCTCGGTGGCACCCCCGGCCACCGGACCGTGAAAGTTCCGGCAGTGCACGGGATCGACCCTGAGCCCTAGACCTGGCACTGAGGTTGGC
>Ga0070706_100006417_pt1 | contig 11117 bp, 13 predicted proteins | sample KBSK5501metaG_FD_65476 | JGI IMG/M metagenome (GOLD analysis project Ga0070706, IMG submission 65476) | Corn, switchgrass and miscanthus rhizosphere microbial communities from Kellogg Biological Station, Michigan, USA - KBS K5-50-1 metaG | ecosystem: Host-associated > Plants > Roots >...
TCCCATACGCCGGCGGAACCCAACGCATCGCATCGCGGATCGGCGCCTCGCGCGCTGCCGAGATGGTATTCACCGGAGCCGTCCTGCCGCCGCAGGCGCTGGCGTCCTGGGGCCTCATCAACCGGGTGGTGCCAGCGGACAGCCTCACCGAAGAAGGCCGCGCTTTCGCCCAGAACCTCGCGAACGGTCCCACACGCGCGCACGCCGTCACCAAGCGCGTGCTGCACGCCTGGCGCTCCGGCGGAGTGGCCGCGGCCGACGCCGTAACCCGGGCCGAGGGACCGACCATCATGATGAGCGAGGACCTGCGAGACGGCCTCTCAAGCCTTGCGCGCGATGGCATCGGCCACGCCACCTTCCACAACAGATAATTTACCGGGGCTGCGTGTTCCCGGGTGGCCTGCTGCCTGTAGCCTGGCGCGCCGGTGGCCGTCGGGCGGTCCTGCGCCGTCACACGCTGCGCGAATTCATCTGGGCTGTCCGCTGGTCGGCTCTTACCGCCGGGCTGCGACGCCGGTCCCGGCGACTGCCAGCGGCCTGTGCCCGGGGACGGCGTCCTGGCCGGGCGCCATCACGGCGGGAGCATCCTGACCGGGCCGGGCGGGCGGCGATGTCGCCTCCAGGAGCAGCAGGGCGACGTCGTCGTCGAGCTTGCGTCCGGCGTGTGCCAGGAGCCGGTCGAGCAGCCCGTCCACGGCTGCCTGCAAGTCCGGGTGCCGCAGCGTGTCAAGGCAGTCTTCCAGCCTGAAGTGCCGGCCCGCCCGGTCGCGCGCCTCGAGCAGGCCGTCGGTGTAGAACAGCAGCCGGTCGCCCGCGCTGACCAAGAACGTGGACGCCGCTGGCTCGCTCGCCGGCGGCCAGTGTCGGCGTCAGCTCTCTGGGAGACCAACCCAACCAGGAGCGCGGTGAACGACCTGGACCTCCAGCGCCGATCGCGCAATGACCCAACCTCGAAGTTCCGTGACGGGCCGGTCGGATTGCCCGACAGGCCGTCACGGCCTGGCAGGGGCAGCGGCGGGCGGGCCGGCGGCGCACAGCTGTCGCGCTCTGCCGCGGGGGCGCAGGCGCCGGAGCTGGGCCCGCAGGGCGGAAGGCGCCTAGCGCACAGTCCGGGCGGCTCCTTCAGCGACCCGCTGTCGCCCCGGCAGCCGATGGCCTACGGGGGAGCCGCCCGGGCGATGCGACGGGGCGAGCACGAGTACAGGCCGCGCACCGGTGTGCCCGGCAACTCCAGACGAAAGGAAGAACCGATGGTGGCTGATACCCCCGGGGGCCAGTGGCTCGCAATTATCTCCCGCCCGACCCTGGAAGGCTTCTCGGCAGCCTGCACCCCAGACGTGGCCCTGAGCCTGTCCGCGGCCGAGGAACCCGTCGTGGGCCCGGCCGCGGTGCGGCACTTCTTCAACACCACCCGGACCATGTACGACGGCTTCGCCTTCGTTCATGAGGCACGGGACGCGAGCAGGACCTACCTCGAGTGGGAGGGGGGATTCCAGGGCAACCCGGTGAGCGGCGTGACCATCCTCTCCTACAGCGAGAGCGGCCTGATCCGCGAGATCCAGCTCTACCACCGGCCGTACGGGCAGGTCCTCGCCTTCGCCGCCGAGCTCGCCCACCGCCTCGCGCAACCGTGACGAGCGCCACGCGAGCCGGGCGGCGAACGGCCGGCCGCTGCGGCTTTGGGGCTGGACGTGCAGGACTGCCCGGCGTGCCCGTGCCGGCATGGCCACCTCGACCCCGCGTGGTGACCGGGCCCGGCGGACTACGAGCACCACGTGATGCCCGGCCAGCCGACGGCGGGCAAGCATGTGAGCCATGCCAATGATCGACGTCTATGCCGCCGCAGGCTCGCCCGCCGGCAAGCATGACCCCGCGCGGCAGCTGGCCGCGGCGGTGCAGCGCCGGGGGCAGGTGCCCCCTATCGCGCATCGTCCACCATGCGAAAAAAGGAGATTAGTCATGCCAGCCTCAGCCGGCTCTCCCATCAAGACGCAGGTCAAAAAGATCGACGGCCTGTCGGTCCGGTACGCCGAAAGCGAGCCGCGCGACGTGTCGGCGATCCTCCTCAGCCCGTGGCCCGAAAGCCTCTACACCTTCGAGCAGATGTGGTCGCGTCTTGCCGGGGAGCCTCGCCGCGTAGTCGCGGCCGCCAGGCGGGCCGGTACGCTCGTTCACCGATTTTCTACCGCTAGGGCCATCTCGTTCAGCGCGCGGTCACCACGGCCGGAGCGAGGATCGGGCCATGGCTGACTTCCTTGTGGTCATCGGAATCGTGGTGTTCGTCGCGGCGATGCTTGGCCTGATCTGGGGCCTGGAGCGGATATGACCGTCATCCAGGGCTTCCTCCTCGCGGTGTCTATCGGCATGTTCTTCTACCTCGGCGTGGCGCTGTTCAAGGCCGAGTGGTTCTGATGGCGTTCACCTGGACCATCGTGGCCTTCGTCGTGCTGCTGGCGGTCGCGTGGCGGTTCCTCGGCTCGTACATGGCGGGGGTGTATGAGGGCCGGGTCCGCTGGCTTTCGTTTGTCGAGCGGCCGATCTACCGTGTCTGCGGCGTTGACCCGGCCAGTGAGCAGTCCTGGCAGCGCTACGGGGGTGTCGGTCACCGCGTTCTCGGCGGTGGCGCTCTTGCTGTCGTACGGGATCTTCCGGCTCCAGGGTCACCTGCCGTTCAACCCGCAGCACCTGCCCGGCGTGCCCCCGGCGCTGTCGTGGAACACCTCGGTGTCCTTCGTGACCAACACGAACTGGCAGGCCTACTCGGGCGAGACGACGATGTCGTACCTGTCGCAGATGGGCGCGCTGGCGGTGCAGAACTTCCTGAGCGCCGCGGTCGGCATCGCGGTCGCCGTCGCTCTGATCCGGGGTTTCGCCCGCAGGGGCTCGAAGACGATCGGGAACTTCTGGGTTGACCTGGTCCGCGGCACGATCTACGTCCTGCTGCCCATCGCGTTCGTGGCTGCGATCGTGTTCATCGCGCAGGGCGCCCTGCAAACCTTGGCCGGGCCGGTACCCATCCACGACGCACTCAACGGCGTCCGGCAGGTCATCCCGCGCGGCCCGGTGGCCTCCCAGGAGACCATCAAGCAGCTGGGCACGAACGGCGGCGGGTTCGTCAACGCCAACGGCGCCAGCCCGTTCGAGAACCCGAACGGGCTGACCAACCTCCTGTCCGCCGCGCTAATGATGTGCATCCCGGTCGGCCTGACCTACACGTTCGGCAAGATGGTTGGCAGCATCCGCCAGGGCGCGGCCATCCTCGCCGTGATGGTGATCATCTTCGCCGGCTGGCTGGCCATCGGATCGGTCGCCGAGCACCAGGCCAACCCGGCCGTCGCCGCGGCCGGGGTGACGTATCAGCCGGTCGGCAACATGGAAGGTAAGGAGGTTCGTTTCGGCGACACCTCCTCGGCGCTTTACAACATCGTCGCGACGCAGACCTCGACCGGCGCCGTCGACTCCGCCATGGACTCCTACACGCCCATGGGCGGTTTCGCCACGCTGACCGGAATGATGCTGGGCGAGGTCTCGCCGGGCGGTACCGGCAGCGGTCTGTACACGATCTTGCCGTTCGCCATCATCACGGTGTTCATCGGCGGTCTGATGGTGGGGCGAACACCGGAGTACCTGGGGAAGAAGATTCAGGCCCGGGAAGTGAAGCTGGCGGCGTTCGGCGTGCTGGTCATGCCGATCACGGTGCTGGTCCTCGCCGCCATAGCGGTGTCCGTGCACGCCGGACGGGCCGGCCCGCTGAACGCCGGCCCGCATGGGTTCTCCGAGATCCTGTACGCCTTCACCTCGGTGACCAACAACAACGGCTCCGCATTCGGCGGGATCAGCGTCGACACCGCGTTCTACAACGTCGTCACGACGTTCGGCCTGCTGCTGGGGCGCTTCGTGATCATGGTGCCGGTGCTGGCCCTGGCCGGCGCCCTGGCGGCCAAGGAACCGGTCCCCGCCTCGGCCGGAACGTTCCGCACCGACCAGCCCATGTTCGCCGGCCTGCTCATCGGCGTGATCTTGATCGTGGGCGCGCTCACGTTCTTCCCCGCCGTGTCGCTCGGGCCGATCGTCGAACAGCTCTCTCACGGGAGGTTCTTCTGATGTCCGCGTCGTACGACCTCGAGGTGGCCGTTCCGGGCACTGATGTGCCCGACAGCGGCGAGCCTTCCTTCCGGCGGATCTTCGTCCCGGTGCGCTCGCCGGGTGAGTCGGCCGAGGCGCTGGCGGTCGCGGCGCGCGTCTGCAGCAGCACCGTCAACGGCGTGCTGCGCCTCGTCCACGTGCGTATGTACGACCCGCCCATGCCCAGGTGCCCGGGCCGGTTCTATCCGGAAAGCGCCGCCGAGGCCGCGGCCCTGCTCGATGAGGCACTGCTGATCGTCTGGGGCGGCGGCGCGCAGGCGACCACGGCCGTGGTGGACGCGCCGCGCGGACAGGTGGCCGCGGCCATCGCGCACCAGGCGTCCGCGTGGCGCGCCGACGTGATCGTGCTGACCCGCCGTCGCAGGCCAGCCATCAGCCGCATGGTGCTGGGCAGCGTGGCCGATCAGGTCATGCGCAAGGCGAGCTGCCCGGTGCTCACCGTCCCTCCGAAGCGGAAGTGACAGCACATGCGATTCATCGGCAAGGCCGGGGCGCCCGTCCGCGAGACGCCAGTCCACGGCGCCGGCGGCGCGGGCGGGGTCAGCCGCAGCCGGAGCTTGTTCGACCGCGAGATTCTCGCCCACGCCATCCTCGACGCCGTGCGGAAGTTCAACCCGAGGGCCCAGGTGCGCAACCCGGTGATGTTCGTCGTACTGATCGGCACGATCGTGACCCTTATCGAGGCGATCGCGCACCCGGGCCTCTTCTCCTGGTCGGTCACCATCTGGCTGGCGCTCACCGTCGCGTTCGCCAACTTCGCCGAGGCCCTCGCCGAAGGCCGCGGCAAGGCCCAGGCCAACGCCCTGCGCAGGATGCGAACCGAGACCAACGGCCGCCGCCTGCGGCCCGACGGCGCCGAGGAACGAGTCGCCGCGGCGGAGCTGGTCAAGGGGGACCTGGTCATCGCCGAGGCCGGCGACGTGATTCCCTCCGACGGGGAGATCATCGAGGGCACGGCGTCGGTCGATGAGTCGGCGATCACCGGCGAGTCCGCTCCGGTCATCCGCGAGGCAGGCGGTGACCGGTCGGCGGTGACCGGCGGCACCACGGTGCTCTCGGACCGCATCGTGGTACGCATTACCGCCGAGCGCGGCCACACCTTCCTGGACCGCATGATCACCCTGGTCGAAGGGGCCAGCCGGCGCAGGACGCCGAACGAGATCGCCCTGGCAGCGCCGGCCGGGGTCTTTCAGAGGAAACACGGAGAAAAGGCAGAGGCGGAGTCAGGGACGACTCCTGTGCGACTCGGCTGCGCCGCCGGAAAAGGCGCGAACGGACTTGGAGAGGAAGCGCGGGGATGGCCTTCCTGATCGGCCACTCCTGCTTGACGGTGCCCGGTTTCGGGTCCATCCCAGACCCCTGGCAGGTGCCGGGCTTCTCCGGGATGCGCCGATGACGATACATCATCCCGTCTGCTGGTCTACCTGGAGTCCTGCGGGGTTACGGTCTGGCCGCTGAGGGTGAGAGTATGGGCGCGTTACGCCTGGGTCGGGGAGGGTGAGGCGGATGGATCCGGTCACGCTGATCGTGACGGCGCTGGCTGCGGGCGCGGCCTCGGCTTTGCAGGACGGGGCGTCGTCGGCGGTCACGGACGCGTACGCGCGGGTGAAGGCTCTGGTGATGAGGCGGTTCGCCAATCGTCCCAAGGGGGAGCTGGTGCTGGCCGAGCATGAGGCTGCTCCGCAGGTGTGGGAGGCGCCGCTGGCCGCGGAGCTGTCCGCGGCGGGTGCCGGGGGTGATGCTGATCTGGTGGCGGCGGCGCAGGCGCTGATGGGCCTGGTAGATCAGGCGGGGTCGCGGTCGGGGAAGTACGTGGTGGCGGTGGGCGGCTCGCAGGGCGTGCAGGTGGGTGACCGCAACACGCAGACCAACACGTTCGGGCCGGGGCCCGCCTGACCCCGAGGGAGCGTGGCTGGGATGAGCGGCGGCGCTGGTGCCGGGCGACCGCCCGTTGCCCGGGTGGAGATCCCGGATGGGCGCGGCGTCCAGGTCGGCGATCACGGCATCCAGGACAATAAGTACATTCAGACGTACATCGAGAAGCAGGTGATCCAGCCGGGCCCGGCACCGTCCGGGGAGGTCCGGGTGGTGGCCGGGGATATCCCGCAAGAGCCGCCCGGTTTCCAGCCCAGAGCCGATCTGCTGGCGGAGCTGGACGCGCCGTCGCCGCGAGGGCGGGTGTCGGTGGTCCATGCGGTGACCGGGATGCGGGGGGTCGGCAAGACGCAGCTGGCGGCGGCGTACGCACGTGCCCGGCTGGGTGAGGGTTGGCGGCTGGTGGCCTGGGTCAACGCCGAGGACACGGTCGCGGTGCTGGGCGGCCTGGCGGAGGTGACTGCGGCGCTCGGCCTGGATGCCGGGACCGGGGACGCGGCGGCGGCGGGCCGGGCGGTGCGGCACCGGCTGGAGACCGACGGGGATCACTGCCTGCTGGTCTTCGATAACGCCACCGATCCGCAGGACTTGCTCCCGTTCCTTCCGGCGGCGGGGCGCGCCCGGGTGCTGATCACCAGCAACGAGCGGCCGGTGGCGGACCTGGGAGCGGACGTCGCGGTGGACGTGTTCACCCAGGACGAGGCGCTGGCGTTCCTGGCCGACCGGACCGGCTCCTCCGACACCGGCGGCGCCCGCCTGCTGGCCGGGGAGCTGGGCTGCCTGCCGCTGGCTTTGGCCCAGGCCGCCGCGGTGATCGCCGCCCAGCACCTGGACTACCCGGCCTACCTGCAGCGGCTGCGGGCCAAGCCGGTGGATCAGCTGCTGCTGCGGACCGGCACAGACCGGTACCCGCATGGGCTGGCAGCGGCGGTGCTGCTCTCCCTCGATGCGGTCCGGGCCGGGGATGGCACGGGTGTGTGCAGCGCACTGATGGACCTGATGTCCGTACTATCGGCCGCCGGGGTTCCCCGGACGCTGCTGTACACCGCCGGGCAAACCGGTGCGCTGACCGGGCAAAAGCAGACGGCCCAGGCTCCCCCGGACATGGTCGACGAGGCGCTGGGTCGGCTGGCCGGATCGTTGTTGCTCATCTTCAGCGTGGACGGCACCACCGTGACCGCGCACCGGCTGGTGATGCGGGTGGTCCGGGAACGGCTAGCACGCCAGGGCCATCTCACGGTGACCTGCCAGGCCGCCGCCGCCGCGCTCGAAGCTCAGGCACAGTCACTGAGCCAGGCGTGGCAGGACCGCCCTGCACACAGGGACCTGGTCGAGCAGATCATGGCCCTGTATGAGCATTCAGCTTCATCCCCCGGGGAGGCTGGCAGCGAGCTGGCTCAGGCCGTCTTGAGGCTCCGCGGGTGGGCGGTCTGGTTCCTGGACGACCTCGGCGACAGCGCCGCCCAGGCCATCCAGGTCGGCGGGCCGCTACTGGCCGACTGCGAGCGGGTCCTGGGCCCGGACCACCCCGCCACCCTGCAATCCCGGAACAACCTCGCCACCGCCTACCGGGCCGCGGGCCGGACCGCCGAGGCGATCCCGCTGCACGAGCGGACCCTGGCCGACCGGGAGCGGGTCCTGGGCCCGGATCACCCCGACACCCTGCAATCCCGGAACAACCTCGCCGAGGCCTACCGGGCCGCGGGCCGGGCCGCCGAGGCGATCGCGCTGCACGAGCGGACCCTGGCCGACCGCGAGCGGATCCTGGGCCCCGGCCACCCCGACACCCTGCAATCCCGGAACAACCTCGCCGCCGCCAGGGCGTCGCTGGGCTGATGCCTGCCCCGCACCGGAGGCCAAGGCTACGCGGCCGCATTGTGCGCGGGCGCCTGATGCCCGCCAGATGACGCGGATCCGCCGCCACCCATTAAAGCCGTCCTAATATGTCTTTCGCTCTATCAGGTTGGCTCTGAGTGCTTGATCATGCCCGATACGTGCCCAGGTCGTGACTTTGACTGACGTTTTCGCAGGTAAAGACCTTGAGGGAATGGGCATGTAAGACCATCGGCTTCCCGAGAAGGGGCCTTCGGAAGGCCCGAATCTTGGGCTGGATCTGATGCACTGCCGAATCGGGCCGTACATGAGATCAAGCGCGGCGCCTGCGGCGCCGCTGGCCCGGCGTCGGCGCCGGGCTCTGCCGTTGGGACGGCCCGCCCGGCGCACGCCGGGCCACATGCGCAAAGGCGGCGCAGATCAACGCAGCTTATACGCCTGTGCAGACCCCCGGGGCAGCGCACAGCCGTCTTCCTCATGGCCCGGCAGCGAATGCCCGGTGGTCCGGGCGCCTACGCAGCGTCGTCGCCTGGGTCGATGCTGTGCTCACGCAAAACGGCTCGCAGCCTGTCCAGCTCGGTGTTCACCCGGCCGAGTTCCCCGGCCAGCGACGGGCGGCCAGCAGCGGCCTCCGTCCACTCCTTCTCCCTGGCGGTCCGGGCGGCGAGCAGTTGCCTCTCCTTGTCGCGCAGCGCGGCGGCGGCCTCGAAATCCTGCCGGTCGATCGCGGCTTCCTTCTCCCGGCGCACCTGCGCGATCTCCTGGGCAAGGTCGTCCAGGTCGGGTCGCAGGCCCACCCAGCGTTCGATCGCGGCCAGGCGGCGGTCCAGCGCGTCGATCCGTACGAGAGCATCATCGAGCAGCCGGGCGCGCGCCCGCTTCCCACGCCGGGAACCCGCACCGATCACCTCCGTGCCCTGGTATCCGTGCAGCAGCTGGATCACCTGCTGGCGCACCCGGTTCAGGTCGGCGCCCAGCTTCACCAGCACCTGCGCGGCCACGCCGTCGCCCTCGCGGATCAGGCCGAGCAGGATGTGCTCGGTGTCGATGTAGTTGTGGCCGAGAGCGCGGGCTTCCCGATCCGCCAGTTCCAGTACCTTCTTGGCCCGTGGCGTGAACGGGATGTGCCCCGACGGCGCCTGCTGGCCCTGGCCGATGATCTCCTCGACCTGCTGCCGCACGGCGTCCAGGCTGATACCCAGCGACTCCAGCGCCTTGGCCGCTACACCTTCGCCCTCATGGATGAGGCCGAGCAGGATGTGCTCGGTGCCGATGTAGTTGTGATTGAGCATCCTGGCTTCTTCTTGCGCCAGGACAACAACCCGCCGCGCCCTGTCGGTAAACCTCTCGAACATGTCGTCGCTCTCCTCACAGCACGGGGGCGGGATGGGGCTGGACCTACCTTCCTGGCCCTACCTTGCCTACTCCGCATAGTAGCCGCGTGCCCACGATGACGCTTCATGCGAGTACGTGCCTCTCATATCAAGACGTTCCCTGGACACGGGTCGTTCATCCTCATCAAACCTCGTAGATGAGACCCGTGTTCCCCGTAACGCGCCAGGTACGCCGCAAGCGAACGCCCGGCTTCCCCCGGCACGACAGTGAGCGAGAGCGAGCCGGAGCACGCGCATCAAGGGTGGGCTTGGGGGAGAAGAGGGTGGGGTTGGGGGAGAAACAGCGGGCTTGAGGAGAAGAGGGTGGGCTTGGGGGAAAACGGTGGGCTTGGGGGAGAAGCGGCATCCCCGGACAAGCAAAACGCACCGTTGGCCACCGGACGGCCAGGCCGCCCTCCGGGGCTCTGCCGGCCCGGGGGGACGGCCCCCGGCCCCCCGGGGCCAACGGTGCGATCCGGCCGGCCCCGCCGCCGTCACGGAAATGCCGGGGCCGATCCGCTGGACACCGCTCCTTGATGGAGTCCGCTATAACCCGCGAACTCCGGCGTACGCGTACTAGTGCGCGGCTTCGTACTCCGCCACGATGTTGGCGGGAATGCGCCCGCGCTCATTGACCTTGTAACCGCGCTGCTTGGCCCATGCCCTGATTTGGGCACTGCGCTCGCGGCCCGGACCAGTACGCGCCCGGCGACGCCTGGCCGGCGCACTTGCTTTGCGCGCGTGCTCCACATAGTGGGCGAGCTCTTTACGGAGCTTGCCCGCGTTGCCGGAACTCAGATCGATCTCATACGCGGTGCCATCGAGACCAAACGTTACGGTCTCGGTGGCCTCGCTCCCGTCGAGATCGTCGACGAGGAGCACCTGCACCTTCTGTGCCATGGAAACAGCCCTTCTGACGGAGCAACGTATTTCGGATGCTAAATGTATACCCAATCTCTTGGCGTTGACAATTCTGAAAGCGGCGACAGTTTCTTTGTGTTGTCGGTTGCCATACGGGCGGCATCCCGGCTGCCGTTACTCAGAGTAATCATCGGGCTGAAGAGCCGTTAGCGGCGGACGCCGCAGCCGATCATGAACTAAACCGTGACTATGGATCACGCGGCCATGCCGTTCGCCCAGTTCGCGCACTTCTGCGGACGGATAAACCCGCCGTTCCGTATATTTCAAGACCGCTGATCAGGCGGTCGGCGCCGCTCATCGCGCTCGTCGCGGCGCTTCGGTGACATCTGGCTGCGCAGCAGCATCGCGACTCCGATGAGAACGGCCACGCACACCACCAGCGGCGGAGTCAGCGCGGCGAGATCGGACCACATGGCGGCCTCCTCCTCTCCGCGACCCGCGCCGGACGACGGGGCCGCCGGGCCCGCGTCGTGGATGGCGCAACGCCGATGCTCATTTTCCCCGGCCCGCTAACAGCCGCAGGAGCATGCGGGTGTTGCCCAGTGTGTTGGGCTTTACCCGCTCCAGGTCGAGAAACTCCGCCACGCCCTCGTCATAGGAGCGCAATAGCTCGCGGTACACCTCTGCGGCCACGGGAGTACCACTGATCGGCTGGAATCCGTGCCGGCCGAAGAACTCTACCGCGAAAGTAAGGCAGAACACCCGGCTCACGCCGACGGCGCGGGCGCGCCGCAGCAGCGCGTCCACGATCGCGTGACCGATTCCCAGGCCCTGGCAATCTTCCCGGACCGCGACCGTCCTGATCTCGGCCAGGTCCTCCCACATAACGTGCAGCGCGCCGCAGCCGGCCGCCGTCGCGTCGGCGGAAAGCTCGGCCACGCAAAATTCCTGCACGGCCTCGTAGAGGGTGACGGTGGCCTTGCTCAGCAAGCGCCCGGACTCCACGTTGGAGTCGATCAGCTTCCTGAT
>Ga0070706_100006418_pt1 | contig 11117 bp, 6 predicted proteins | sample KBSK5501metaG_FD_65476 | JGI IMG/M metagenome (GOLD analysis project Ga0070706, IMG submission 65476) | Corn, switchgrass and miscanthus rhizosphere microbial communities from Kellogg Biological Station, Michigan, USA - KBS K5-50-1 metaG | ecosystem: Host-associated > Plants > Roots >...
TTGACGGACAACGTCGACAAATTACCTAGAGAAAATATCTTGTACTTCACGAGCTTCACGTCCGTCTAACTAAGTACAGCAGTTTTTCAGATTGATCGGGATGCCCCCCGCATTCCGGTCGTTCGAATGCGCTCTTCTACGTTTCTTCGGGCTGCCCGAGTACGGGGTCCTTACCGCCAGCATCAGGCAGGAGGTGCCACGTGCTCAGCCCATTCACTCTTCGACGCTCCTTATTTACTTCTTCCCGCATCCACGAGCAGCCGATCATCCAATGGCTTTTTCTTTCGGTGGTGATCGGGGCGATCGTTTGCCTCACTCCGTTTGCCATCATTGACGACGCCTACATTTCGTTCCGCCATGCCCACAACCTCAGCACCACCGGGCAATTGGTCTTCAATCCCGGCGAACATGTGGAAGGTGTGACCAATCTTCTGTGGTCTTTAGGTCTGGCCGGGAACGACGCCCTCCGATTGCTCCCCCCGGAGCGGTTTGCCGTCATCGTTTCGATTCTCTGTTTGGTTTGGGCGGCCTTTCGGATCCTGCAGCTCGGGCGACTGCTGGAGGCTCCGTTCTACGCCGGCCTAGCCGCTTGCGGTCTCTTGTTTCTGACTCCCGACTTTCTTCTCGCCACGTCAAACGGACTGGAAGGCGGCCTTTTCACCGCCCTCGTGCTCGAAATGATCTGGCAGTACTACCGGAACCACGTTGTTCGAGCTTATGCCGTCGCGGGCTTGTTGTTTCTGACCCGGCCGGAGAGCTTGGCCTTGGGCGTCTTGCTGACGGTGGTCTTGTATCGCGAGCATCGATCGTGGCGCAGGTTACAGGTTGGTCTTGGTCTTCTAGGTGGGATCGTATGCAGCACGACCCTGTGGCGGCTTCTCTATTACCACAGTCCCCTTCCGAACTCCCTGATCGCAAAATCCATGAGCATCCCGGCTTGGTTGAGTCCGCTTGGGCTCATCCGCCTCAAGCTCAGCCTGGCCTACATGCTGAAGGTCGGGTTCGTGAACTGGCACTATGTGGTGGTACTTGGATTGGGTCTCGCGTCGTTCCGTCGCACGCGACGGTCAAGAACGCATTCGGACGGATTGCTCGCTCTCTGCATCGGCATCCTGCTTTTTTCCATTCTCATCATGGTGGGAAATGGAGGGGACTGGATGCCTCACGGTCGACTCTTCATGTACTACGGCACGCTATACGCGGTGGTTCTTCTCGTTCTGATGGCACGGCGGGCGATCCCAATCTTCCTTTGCGTGGTCTTGTTGGGCTGCGGCCTACTACAAACCACGATGGAAGCAGTCCAAGCGTCGCCTGAGTTTAGGCTCCACATCAATCCCGGGCCGGATACCTTCGACGGGTCGGTGAGCCCTCGTTTACGAGATGGTCTGGAACCCGGGGACATTCTGAGCGCGGAGGCGATCGGCTACATCTCGTACCGGTTCCCGAGAAATTACGTGCACGATCCCGCGGGATTGACCGACCGGCACATTGCGCGTTACGGAAGGCCTTCGCATCGATTTGGAAAGTGCGACCCCGCCTATACCCTCGGTGTGGTGCGGCCGGCCGTGGCCGTCTGGCACTATGGCGCGCACCTCAAGGGAGTCGATCAGGACATTCTGGATCAGTACGAGACCTTTTGCGCGAAAGATTGCGGAACGGAGTCCGCGGATATCGTGATGGTCCGGCTCGATCGCGCCCTCGCCTTGGCGCCCCTCTTTGCCGACTGGCAACCGGTGCGCCCCACCTCCGATGGAACCGAGGAACCGTTGGCGGAACACATGGGCTCCCGGTAAAACTCTCGCCTTGGAGTTCGAAGAGCGGCCCCTGGATCTTCTCCAGGGGCGGGTTTAGGTGAATTGGGGCGGGGATGCCGTCCTCCACTGTGATAGGATATGTCGCTTTTTTGGTGTTACTAACTCTTACTCATAAAGCGACGAGGAATCCATGGCCGACGAACCGAACAAGATCATCTATTCGATGATCAAGGTCAGCAAGCATTACGAAAAGAAGCCGGTGCTGCAGGACATTTCTCTGTCCTATTTCTACGGCGCAAAGATCGGCGTTTTGGGCCTCAACGGGGCCGGAAAAAGCACCCTTCTCCGCATTTTCGCCGGGATAGAGACCGGGTACAGCGGGGAAACCCGGCTCGCCCCTGGGTACACGGTCGGCTTTCTGGAGCAGGAGCCCCTGGTCGATGTGACGAAGACGGTGCGGGAGGTGGTGGAGGAAGGGGCCCAGGAAGCCGTGTCCTTGCTGCGCGAGTTCGAGGAGATCTCGGCCAAGTTTTCCGAGCCTATGGACGACGACGCCATGCAGGCGGTCATCGATCGCCAGGGCGAGGTACAGGGTCGGCTCGATCAGTTGTCGGCCTGGGATCTGGATTCGCGGCTCGAGATGGCCATGGACGCTTTGCGTTGTCCGCCCGGCGATACGCCGGTGAATGTCATTTCGGGCGGTGAGCGACGTCGCGTCGCGCTTTGCCGGTTGCTCTTACAGAAACCCGATATCTTGCTCTTGGACGAGCCCACGAATCATCTTGATGCGGAATCGGTGGCGTGGCTCGAACATCATCTCCAGAGTTATCCCGGCACGATCATCGCAGTCACGCATGATCGTTACTTCCTCGACAACGTCGCGGAATGGATCCTCGAGTTGGATCGCGGGTACGGCATTCCGTGGAAGGGTAACTACTCCTCCTGGCTCGAACAGAAGAAGGCCCGCCTGGCCACCGAGGAAAAACAGGAGTCGCAACGCCAGAAGACCCTGGAGCGCGAACTCGATTGGATTCGCATGAGTCCCAAGGGTCGACATGCAAAAGCCAAGGCTCGTATCACGAAGTACGAGGACATGCTGAATCAAGATGTCGAAAAAGAAGTACGCGAGCTGGAAATCTACATTCCGCCGGGACCGCGTCTAGGAAACGTGGTTATCGAAGCGGAAGGCGTGAACAAAGGCTACGGCGACAAGCTGCTCATGGAGAAGATGTCGTTCAAGCTACCGCCCGGGGGCATCGTCGGAGTCATTGGGCCTAACGGCGCCGGCAAGACAACCTTGTTTCGCATGATCACCGGGGCTGAGAAGCCGGATGCCGGCAACTTTCGACTTGGCGAAACGGTCAAGCTCGGGTACGTGGAGCAGAATCGGGATGTGCTCGATCCCAACCATACGATCTGGCAGGCCATCTCCGAGGGCAAAGACACGGTGAAACTCGGACCGCGCGAGGTGAACTCGCGCGCTTACGTAGCGAAATTCAATTTCTCCGGCACCGACCAACAGAAGAAGGTCGGCACTCTTTCGGGTGGCGAGCGCAATCGCGTGCATCTCGCCCGCATGCTGAAGGAAGGTGCGAACGTCATCCTGCTGGATGAACCCACCAACGATCTCGACGTGAACACGATGCGTGCTTTGGAAGAAGCATTGGAGGAGTTCGCCGGGTGCGCGGTGGTGATCAGCCACGATCGATGGTTCCTCGATCGCATCGCCACACACATTTTGTCGTTCGAGGGCGATAGCTCTGTCGTGTATTTCGACGGCAACTACACCGAGTACGAGACCGATCGGCACAAGCGATTGGGCGCCTCTGCCGATGTGCCCAAGCGCATCAAATACCGGCAATTAACGCGCGTATAGATCTTCGTAGTAACAATTGACTTCATAGGTCGCTCGTCCTATGGTGACTGTGTTGCGCTCATTAGCCTGGAGTGCGCACCATGGATCTGCGACGGACGTTGCCCTCAGTTTGCCTCGTTTTTGCCGGCGCATGGGCTCAATCGGCCCAAGCAAGCCCTAGCGGCCCGGTTATTGCCCTCCACGCCAAAGCCCACACGACAAAAGGCGTCACTATTTGCAGTACATGGGCGCCAAACGACATTGATTGTACGGAATTCACCACCGCCGCCCGGACGGGCCTTGCCTATGACGTGTATGTCGTCGGAGTGAATCCGATCGTAACTCCCGGTGACATTTATCCATCGGTGGCCGGGGTGAGATGGGCAATTGATTACGATGGGGAGCCTCACCGTGGAGTCGATGTATTTAGCTGGACGATGTGTGGGGATCTCGAGTTTCCAATGGCAGGCTGGCCGGGACCTAGGTGGGGAAACTCCTTGACCTGGGGTGACTGCCAGACTACTCCGCCCGGGAAATTACATGCTCAAGCTGTTGCGGGCGCGTTTTACGTTTATGCCTACAGCGATGACAACTTCTCTGTCGCTCCATTTTATGGGTGGGTAACTGACGACCACGGCAATTGGGTGGGTTGGTTGGACCCGGTCCTAGAACTGGCCAGCTGCAACGGGGAAGTCTTATCTGTCAGTTTGGACAATGGACGCAGCGCGGTTAAATTCTCCGCCGGTGGGACTACCGGGTTCAATCCGTGTACGGGAATTGGAGAACTCCCACTCTACGGACCTCCTCCCCCTCCAGTGGCTCCTCCGCCCCCTCCGCCTCCGACTGGAGAACACAAAGCGACTCTTCTTCTTCATGTCGCAGCAGCGGGAGCCCGGGCGGGAAGTTGCACCGAAGCGCCTACCGATCTGGATAGCGTGCGAACCTTGGCCGGCTTCTCCGGCCCTGGATCTGAATATGACGTGTTTCTCCTGGCCACTCCGGAGGTACCTCATGATCCAGTCGGGATCGCTGCCATTCAAACGGGAATAGAGTTCAGCCCCAGCTTGGATGTGCTGAGCTGGGTTTTCTGCGGCTCCGGGGAGTTGCAGTATGGCGAATGGCCAGGAAGCGGCAGTGGCAACACTGTGGTCTTCACCGGTTGCGAGAGCGGGGAAATTGAAGTGGCGGGATATTTTCGGGTTGCCATCTCAGAGCCCTCCTTGTTCAAACTCATTGGACATCCTCTGACTGGACTCGTGAAGTTCGCCGATTGCAGCTCGGAACAAGTTTTCGAGGATCTCGGCCAGGCCCAGGTGGGCTGGATATCCCTCGGCGGCGCGGCAATCGGTCAAGACACCGATGGCTGCAATCCCGCCTTAGAATCCTGCGCGCCCGGTCCAGTTCACGCACACCAGACGACCTGGGGAAGGTTGAAAAGCAAGTACTGAATAACAGCCTCGCCGAGGGGTGATGCAAGTCAGGTGCTATAATGAGGCTCCCCCAAGGGCGGTGATCGTGTCCATTCCTCGTAACTGCCTGACAGCAATTATCCTAATCACCTTGGATCTAATTCTTATCTGCGGTCCCGCATGGGCGGGGAATAATGGAACGCCGATGATCGCCCTGCACTTGACCGCCCACACCAGCAAAAGCGGCACAACCTGCGGGACATGGGCGCCAAAGAATGTGCCTTGCACCGAGTTCGAGACCGCTGGGCGCCTCCTCACCCCCTACGATGTATATGTAGTGGCGGTCGATCCGGACACGGGCTCGGGCAATGGGCCGCGCGGTATCGCAGGTATACAGTGGGGAATGTATTACAACGGGATCGCTCATGAAGGTCTGGATATTTTCTCTTGGACATTATGCGGGGATCTCGAATGGCGTTTAGATGACTGGCCTGCGCCGAACGTCGGCACCATCGTGACATGGGTCAACTTAGATAATTGCCAGACATCTCAGCCAGGCGAACCGGGAGTACAGGCCATACCGGGCTCGTTCTATGTGTACGCTTACAGTGATGATGCGCTCTCCGTCATTCCAGCCCAATATGGGATGGTTGCGGACCTCCTCAAAGTAGCCTCATGTGACAATGCGGAGCACGCCGTGGATCCCTCCACCGCGAGAGGGGCAATCGTGTTTTCTTCATCCGGAACCACCGCCGGGTTCAATCCATGTACCGGGAGTGGAACACTGCCTCCTTTGCCGGGACCACCACCCCCGGTCGAGCCACCGCCTCCGCCTCCAAGCGGGGAGCAGGCGGCCGCGGTTCTTCTTCATGCCGCGCCTAAGGCGCTCCGAGGGGGAAGTTGCGACACGGGCCCCACAGATCCCGACAGCATCGTTACTTGGATTGCGGTCCCCGAGCCTTCTGAGTTTGCCGTTTACGTACTTGCTGCTCCCAAAGTCCCAGACGACGAGGTAGGCGTCCGCAGCATCGGATATGGCATTAGTTACCGTTCGGGCGAAGGAACTGGAGTCGAAGTCATAGATTGGCACTCGTGTAGCGATACTTACGTACCTACGGACGACTGGCCGCGCAGCAACACGGGAATGACTTCGATTTGGGGCGATTGTCAGTTGGGTAAAATCAATGTTGCTGGGTATTTCATTTTGAGCGTCCATGACCCTTCCCTCTTCGCCATCGTGCCTCACCCGAGCCAACAGAAAGTAACCTACACAAATTGCAAAGCCTTGAGCTTTCGCGAAATTCCTTTGTCTTCGGCGGGATGGATCTCTTTCGGCGGGGCTTCCCTGGGTCCTGACGCGGATGGGTGCAATCCGCTCGCGGCACCCTGTGCCCGTGGGCCTGCCTCACCCAATCGCACAACATGGGGAAAGATAAAAACCAAGTACTGATCATTTCTGAAAACGATTAAAGTTATCGAATGATCGGACGCACTCGCACTACTACCGACCTCAAACGCCCCAAGGCTCTCTCCCCCTCCTTACCCACCGCGTGACCTGGAGACGTTTCGGCTGGATCTTCAGCCTCATCCTCCTCGGCGGCTTGATTGCCATCGTCGCGCGGCGGAGCGAATGGGAACACTTCGCCGAGATCCTCAAGCGCGCGAAGCCGAACTGGCTCTTGGGAGCGCTCGTTCTCCAGTTGGGGACCTACGTTTCTGCGGCGCTGGTTCTGAAGTTGGGTCTCAATCGGAGCGGCATATCGGTCGGCCTTCGGTCCTTGCTACCTCTGGGGTTCATGAAGCTTGCCGCGGATCAAATCCTCCCGACCGGCGGAGTGACCGGCACCGTGCTCACCGTGCATGCGCTGGAGAACCGCAAGGTTCGTGTCGGTGCATCGACGGCCGCGGTCGTAGTCGGACTGCTCGGATACCATGCCGCCAACGCGTTCTCGATCCTGAGCGCCTTGACCATCCTTTGGGTGCGGGGGGACCTTCACAAAGGCATCCTGCTTCCCGTTTCCATCGTCTCCCTGATCATAGGGATCATCCCAGTCGCGTTGATCTGGCTAGCTCGGGGCGGCGCCAGCAAGACTAAGGGATGGTTGGGTCGCTTACCGGGAGTGCGACATCTTCTCGAGGCTATCGCGTCGGCGCCTCGGTCGACGCTCCGGGACGGCCGCTTGTTTCTTTACGACGCCTTGCTTCAGCTTTCGATCATTGTGGTGGATGCGGCCACACTTTACGTGTTGTTTTTGTCTCTCGGGCAAGCGGTGGACGCAAAGACGGTTTTTGCCGCCTTCGTGCTTGCATCGCTGGCCGGGGCGATCAGCTTGTTACCGGGCGGGGTGGGACCGTTCGAGGCGGGATCGGTGGCAGTGTTCGGCTGGCTGGGGGTCCCGTTCGAACTGGCGGTCGCGGGAACGCTCCTTTATCGGGCGTTTACGTTGTGGTTTCCGATGGCGCCGGGATTGTTGCTCGCGCGGAGGGAATTGGCGGGAGAGAAAGCTAGGCGTTAAAAGCGTCCTGGATCGCGTCCTCAAAACTTAGGAGCCGACCCGACCGATCCGCTTCTTCGCTTTGCACCTGATTTAGTATCGCTCGCGCGCCGCCGAGATATGTATCCAAGAGCTCATCCCAAAACCGCATGTGCGGATCGACGCCAAGACGTTCCCATTCCGCTTTGACTGCCCCGGCCAGGCGCAACGCGCGCTCGCTCTGCCCCAACCCGGCCAGGGACATGGCCACTCCTTGAATCTCGAAACAGGTTTCCAGCCGATCCCCGATCGCATGAGCAAGCCGCAAACTTTGTTTGTAGAGTTCCAGACTCTCCTGGCACTCACCTTGGATCAGCGCGCAATCGGCCAGGTAATGCCATCCTAAATGCTCGCTGCGTTTGTCTCCCAGCGCGCTCGAAAAGGCGATGATCTCCTTCGCCAGCGGCTCCGCTTCCTCGACTCGGTGCAATGCCACCAGCGCTTGTCCGAGGGCTCCCATGGCGCGGGTCACTAGCACGCGATCTCCATGTTCGCGGAAGAGAGCCAAGCTTTCTTCGAAGGTGGCGCAGGCCTCGGCATCCCTGCCCGCCAGCATGTGCGACCACCCGATGCCTTCCAGAGCCAGCGCGATCTCACTCTGGTTTCCCAGAGATCTCCAGGTGTGGAGCGCCTCTTCCATCCACGGCAGTGCAGCCGCCCCCTCTCCCTGCCAGGTGAGCGTGTTGGCCACACCCCACAGCGCGCGGGCGCGGGACGGACGGAACGGGTCCGCGGGGGTGGCCGCGAGCGCCGCGGTGAGATGCGTGCGGCCCTCGAGAAAATGTGACCGCGCTTGGAAAAACCAAGCCAGAGCACCAACCAGCTCCAGATATCGTTCTACGTCGAGATCTCGCGCGTACTCGATGGCTGCGCGCAGATTGTCGTGGTCCGCCTCGAGTCGCGTTCCCCACACCTCCTCGCGCACGAATCGCTCCGCATACGCCCGCTCGGCCAGGTCGAGAAAGGTATTGCAATGGCGGTGACGCACGTCCTCGGACTCGTTCATTTCGACGAGCCGCTCTCTTGCATATTCCCGCACCGTGTCCAGAAAACGGTAGCGCAACCCGCCGTCGCCCTCGCGATCCACTAGAACGAGTGACTTGTCGATGAGCCGGCCCAGCTCGTCGACCACATCCATTTCATCCGCCTCGTAAAGGTGTGCCGCCGACTCCAACGTCCATCCTCCCGCAAACACCGAGAGGGTGCGGAACAGTGCTTGCTCTTCGGGGGCAAGCTGGTCGTAGCTCCACTGGATGGTCGCCCGCAAGGTTTGGTGACGAGGCACCGAGGCGGCTTTGCTCCCGACGAGCAACCGAAACCGGTCGTCCAGTTTGTCCCGAATCTGATCGACGGAAAGCATTCTCACGCGCGCCGCCGCCAGCTCGATGGCGAGTGGGATGCCATCCAGACGCCGGCAAATTTCAGCGACGGTTGGGGCGTTGGCGTCGGTCAACGTGAAGGTGTCCGAAGCCATGCGGGCCCGATCCATGAACAGGGTAACCGCTTCCGAGTCCGTGACGACGGATAGGGGCGCTTTCTCCGAAGGAGTGGTCAACGACCGAAGCGACATCTGGCGCTCACCTTCGATACCCAGCCCTTCCCGGCTCGTGGCGATGATGGAGATGCTCTCGGCGGCCGCGAGCAGCGTGTCCGCCAACAAGGCGGCGGCGCTCAGCACGTGTTCGCAGTTGTCGAGCACGAGGAGAAGCCGTTTGTCCTTCAGGTACTCGGCCAGCACTTCGGTCACGGATTTGCCGGGGGCTTCCTTCACGCCGAGCCGCGCTCCCACTGCTTCCGGCACGAGAACGCCATCCGCCAAGGGAGCAAGGTCCACAAACCAGGCGCCATCCGGGAACGAGTCGAGCAAACGATCGGCGATTTGGATGGCGAGACGCGTCTTGCCCGAGCCTCCCATCCCCGTCAATGTAAGCAAGCGATACTCGGATAAGTCGTGCACGGCCTCTTTGAGTTCCTTATCACGACCAATGAACCGGGTGCGAGGCTTGGGAAGATTGTTGGGATTTGAAGACGCGGACGAAGTGGGGGTGACTTCCGCCTGCCTGGCCGTGGCCAGTGCTTCGACGAACCGGGCCGCCGTGGGATAGCGATCATTGGGCTCTTTGGCCAGCGCTTTCGCAATGACTCGGGCCACGCTGGAGGGAATCGAAGACCGATGTTCGGAGACGGACTCCGGCTCCGCGAGCAAATGCATGCGCATGACCTCGGCGGCCGACCCAGCCACAAAGGGGGCCCGGCCGGCCAACATTTCATAGAGGACGCAGGCGAGCGCATAGAGATCAGTGCGCGCGTCCACCTCGGCTCCGCTCACTTGCTCGGGGCTCATGTAGCGCGGCGTACCGATGATGACGTTTGCGCCGGTGGCAAGCTGGGTCGCATTCGAAGGTTCGGCCTCGAGGTTGCCGCGGGCAATTCCGAAGTCGGCGACCAGGGCGATCCCGTGGGCGAGAAGGATGTTCTCGGGTTTGATGTCGCGATGCACGAGCCCTTGCTGGTGCGCATGCGCCAGCGCGCTTGCGATCTCCCGGGTAAGACGCAGGGCTTCATCAACGGGCAATTGCTTCTCGCGTTCCAGACGCGCTCGCAAGGATTCGCCCTCGATGTAGGGCATGACGTAGTACCCGAAATCGCCGGCCTGCCCGGAATCGAAAAGCGGAATCACATGGGGATGGGTGAGCCGGGCCACGAGGGAGATTTCGCGCTGGAACCTTGGGCCGATGAGGACGGCGAGCTCGGGCCGCAGTACCTTGATCGCTACCTTACGCCGGTGTTTGAGATCCTCGGCCAAATAGACGGTCGCCATGCCGCCCTGACCGGCTTGGCTTTCAAAGCGGTACCGGTCAGCGAGAGATGTGGCGAGAGCCTCGGGGATGCACATCGGAGAGATCTTACAACCGACGCGGCGTTATAACGCGATCGTCTGATCTCGACCGGAACCCACCGACACCAGCGCAATCGGCACGTCGGTGATTTCCTGGATGCGTTTCAAAAAATTGCGCGCGGTCTCGGGAAGATCGTCCCATCGTTTCGCGTTGGTGATGTCCTCTTCCCAACCCGGGAATTCCTCATAAAGCGGCTCGGCACGCTCGATGAAGTCTATGCGTCCAGGGAATTCAGTGACGAGATCGCATCCGCTCACCTTGTAGGCGGTGGCAATACGAAGCGTGGGCATTCCGGAGAGAACATCCAGCTTGGTGACGGCGAGCTTGTCGAGTCCGTTCACACGCGCGGCGTGTCTCAGCGCGAGGCCGTCCAGCCATCCGCAGCGACGCGGACGCCCGGTCACGGCGCCGTATTCCGCACCTTGATCCCGCAGCGCGGCACCCTCGGTCCCGAGCATTTCCGTGGGAAATGGACCGAGCCCCACGCGCGTGGTGTAGGCCTTCGTCACTCCCATCACTTCACCGATGAATCGCGGCGGAATGCCGCTCCCGGTCGCGCCCCCGCCGGCCGTCGCGCTCGATGACGTGACATAGGGATACGTGCCGTGATCCACGTCCAACATGGTGCCCTGCGCGCCCTCGAGGAGGATGCGCTTGCCTTCGCG
>Ga0070706_100006419_pt1 | contig 11115 bp, 9 predicted proteins | sample KBSK5501metaG_FD_65476 | JGI IMG/M metagenome (GOLD analysis project Ga0070706, IMG submission 65476) | Corn, switchgrass and miscanthus rhizosphere microbial communities from Kellogg Biological Station, Michigan, USA - KBS K5-50-1 metaG | ecosystem: Host-associated > Plants > Roots >...
CACCGCCGCCGGTCGAGCTGCTCGAGGAGGAGAAACAGTTCGTCGGATCCGTCAACCGATGGCTCGTCGGCGCGGTCGCGAGTGCGGGAGCGCTCGCGTTCGCTCTGGCGCTCGCGCTGTCCCGGCGCATTCTCGGCCCCGTGAACCGGTTGACTAACGCCGCGCAACGCCTGGCCACGGGAGACCTATCGCAGCGTGTCGAGGTGGAGTCGCAGGACGAAATCGGCCAGCTGGGATTGGCGTTCAACGGTATGGCGGACGGCCTGGCTCGGCTGGAACAGCTGCGCCACAACATGGTCGGCGATGTCGCTCACGAGTTGCGCACGCCGCTGACCAACATCCGCGGGCAGCTCGAGACGGTACAGGACGGCCTCGCGGTCCCGACTCGGGATCTCGTGGACTCGCTTCACGAAGAGGTCCTCCTGCTCTCCCGTTTGGCCGACGATCTCCAGGAGCTGGCGATTGCCGAAGCCGGGCAGCTGCGTCTTGATCGCGAGCCCGTGGACGTGGCACAGGCCGTCGAGGGGGCGGTGCGCGCGAGCGGCGCGGCGGCGGGAGGTTTGCCCCGTCCCATTCAAATCGAGCTTTCTCCCAACCTTTCCCGTGTCGCGGCGGATCCGGGACGCCTCGCTCAGATTCTCCGGAACCTGCTGGCCAACGCGATCGCTCATACGCCTGCGGGCGGGCGAATCGTCGTGACCGGGCGCCCCTGCGGCGCCTTTGTCGAGCTCGCCGTCCGTGACGAAGGAAAAGGGATCGCGCCGGAGCACCTTCCCTTCGTCTTCGAGCGCTTCTACAAGGCCGACCCCGCGCGCGGCCGCGTCACCGGGGGAGCGGGACTCGGCCTCGCGATCGTGCGCCAGCTCGTGCGAGCCCACGGCGGCGATGTGCGTGTCGAAAGCGAGCCCGGGGCCGGCGCGGCTTTCTTCTTCACTCTGCCGGCTGTCATCGAACCGTCATAACTCTCGGCCAGAGTTTGCGAAGGCCGAAGTTTTTATGGAGGTCTCGATGATTTATCCGCGAAGCCTGCTCGCGCTCTTGCCGGTCGCCTGGATCTGGCTCTCCCCTTCTCCGGTCCCTGCCCCTTCGGCGCCGCCCCCTCCTCTCACCACTCGCGGCACGTCCCCGGCGAGCTCTGGCGCCAACCTGCGGCCGCGGATGGCGCCCGCTCTTCCTCAGACGCCCGAAGGCAAACGGCTCGCGGCATTTCTCGCGGCGGCGGAGGCCGGCACGGAATCGGCCGTACGCGCATTCATCGTGGAGAACTTCCCCGCCTCGGCGCTGGCCGAGACGCCGGTCGAGCCGCGGCTCAAGCGGATCCTGGGATTGATCACGCGCTCCGGCCCCTTCGATCTGCTGGAGGCGCTGCCGACTCGATCCGATCCCGCTTCCATGCGCGTTCGTTCGCGCAAGACCGGGGGAACTCTCGAGGTCTCTCTCGAGCTCGAGGAAGGGGCCGGCCGGGGCGTGCTCGGGGTCGATCTGGAGGAGGTCGCGGACAGCTCCGCGGACGACGCGCCGAAGAAGAACGACGCCGAGCTCGCCGCGGGGGTCGACGCGGAGGTGTCGGCGCTCGCCGCCCGCGACGCTTTTTCGGGAGTCGTGCTGCTCGCGCGGCAGGGAGAGCCGTTCTTCGAAAAGGCCTGGGGAGTGGCCGACCGAGACACGGCTGTTCCCAACCGGGTCGACACGAAGTTCAACATCGGCTCGATCGGGAAGGCCTTCACGCGCGCCGCCGTCATGGATCTCGTCCATTCGGGACGCCTCTCGCTCGAGGACACGGTGCACAAGCACTTGCCGGAGGCGCGCATCCCGTCCTCCGACCGAATGACCGTGAGCCAGCTGCTCGAGATGACCTCCGGTCTCGGCGACGTTTTCGGGCAAAAGTACGAAGCGACACCGAAGGAGCGGCTGAAGACCCTCTCCGATTTCCTTCCTTTCTTCGAAGGGGAGAAACTCAAATTCGAGCCGGGCCAGGGCCGGGCTTACTCGAACGCGGGCTACGTCGTGCTGGGCCTGATCGTCGAGAAGATCTCGCGCCGCTCCTATTGGGATTTCGTGCGAGAACGCATCTTTTCGCCGGCGGGGATGACGGACACGGGTCCCTTCGGACCAAACGAGGTCATTGCCAACCGCGCGATCGGCTACACGAAGACGCCGGAAGGAACCTGGAGGGCCAACACGTTCGCGCTCCCGGCGCGCGCGAGCTCGGCCGGCGGCGTGCATTCGACGACTCGAGACCTGCTCCGATTCGTGCGCGCCGTTGGCGACGGCCGCGTCCTGCAACGGCCGACGCCTTCGACGGCAGACGCGCCCCAGTTGGGGATCGCCGGCGGAACCGTAGGGGCCAACGCCGCCGTCGAGGCGCGCCCCGACGGTCTCATCGTGATCGTTCTGGCGAATCTCGATCCCCCGGCGGCGGAAAAGCTCGTCCAGCGCATCCGGAAATGGACTCCCCCCAAGCCTGGACCTTGAGGAACCCGTGATGCTTACTTGGCCTCCGTTCCCTGGCTTGGCGGGTTCTCGCGATCGGGCGAGTTGCGCAGAACGCTCGAGAGCACGATCCGGCCCGCGCGGAAGTCGATCGTGACGCGGTCGAACTCCCGCAGGAGATCCTGCCCGAGCAGGCCGTCGATGCGCTGCCCGAAGGCTCGCGAGACCTCCTCCATTTCCATCCCGACGACGCTGCGGCCCCGCCACACCCGGCCCCCGAGCTCCAGCGTCGCCTCCGTGTAAGTCCCGCGAGCGTTGAATCCCGGTCCATCCGTCGAGAATCGCGACGGCGGGACCGGCCGGGGCAGAGCCACGAGTCCTCGCGCCAGAATCGTTCGGCTTGCCCCGGTGTCGAGAATCAGGAGAACCGGCTTTCCATTTGCCGTTCCCCGCACGAGAATCCCGGACTGGGAAGAGGAGATTTCGAAAGGCAGCTCCAGATCCTGAGAGAGTCCGGTCGAGGCAGTGATCGACAGGGCCAGCAGTCCGAACGTCATCTTTTTCACGCGACACCTCCTGAACCGGCTCGGGGCCGGCGAATGGCACGCTGTCGGACATCGACCCGTACCTCCATGCACGGAGAGTCATTTCTGGATGGATCGAAGGTCACCGTGGAATCTGCTGACCGGCCGCGGGTTGACTCTCGGTGTCATCGCCGAAAGAGGGCCCCGAAACTCAGTCGAAACCCGCGCCGCGCCGTAGACTGAGAGAGCGATGACGCGCACCGAGACACGAGTGCGGTTCGGGCCTTTCGAGGCGGACCTGCCTGCGGGCGAGCTGCGCAAGAGCGGCTTGAAGCTCCGCCTTGCCGGCCAGCCTTTCGAGATCCTGAGCATGCTCCTGGAAAGGCCCGGAGAGGTCGTCACGCGCGAGCAGTTGCGCCAGAGGCTGTGGCCGCAAAACACGTACGTCGACTACGAGCACAGCTTGAACGCCGCGATCAACAAGCTGCGCGAGGCGCTTTCCGATTCCGCCGATCGGCCGCTCTATGTCGAAACACTGCCGCGCCGCGGCTACCGGTTCATCGCGCCGGTGGAGGCGGCCAACGGTGCGCCGCCCGACTCGGACTCGCGGGACACCCCGGCTTCCGCTTCAGAGCTTGTCGAGACGGCGCCTCGCGAGAAGCCTCTGCCCGCGCCGGCGCGCCGGCGGCTCGGCTTCGCCGCTGCTGCGATTGCCGCCGTTCTCGCCATCGCGGGAGCGGTGTTCATCGCGCGCCGCGACCGCCGATCCTGGTCGCGCGATCCGATCCGCGCCTTGGCCGTGCTGCCGTTCGAGAATCTGAGCCGCGATCCGGAACAGGACTATTTCGCCGACGGGATCACCGAGGCTCTGATCTCACGACTTTCGCAGATTCAATCCCTCCACGTCATCTCGCGGACCTCGGTCATGCAGTATCGCGGAGCGAAGCAGCCGCTGCCCGAGATCGCCAAGCGCCTTTCGGTCGACGCCGTCGTCGAAGGGACCGTGCAGCGCGCCGGCGACCGTGTCGCCATTGTCGCGACGCTCGTCGACGCAACTGCGGATCGGAATCTGTGGACCGGCCGTTACGAGGGGGACTTGCGCGACGTGCTCGGCCTGCAGAGCCAGGTGGCGGGCGCGATCGCGGAAGGGATCCGGGCGAAAGCGACCGCGGAAGAGCGTTCGCGCGCCTTCTGGTCGCGGCAGGTGGACCCGGATGCCTACGCCGCGTACCTCAAGGGCCGCTTCTACGCCGAAAAATCGGTTTCCTGGGCGACGGGGCGCGCCGTCAAAGAGTTTCAAGAGTCGATCCGCCGGGATCCCACGTTTGCTCCCGCGTGGGCCCGGTTGGGAGAATCGCTGCTCTTCAGCTATCCCCCCAAAGAGAAGATGCCGCAGGGGAAGGCCGCGGCGCTCCACGCTTTGGAGCTCAACCCGAACCTGACCGAGGCCCACGTCGTGCTCGGTCTCGCGCAGACTTTCTGGGATTGGGACTGGGCGGGCGCCGAGAGGTCGTTCCAGCGAGCGCTCGAGCTCAATCCGGCCTCTTCCGACGCGCATTACCGTTACTCGCATTTGCTCGCGGCGCTCGGCAGGTTCGATCCCGCGATCGCGGAATGCCGTCAGGCGCTCCTTCTGGATCCCTTTTCTCCGAGCGTGGGCCACTACCTGGGCCGCATCTATTATTTCGCCCGCCGCTACGACGAGGCCGTGGCGCAGTTCCAGAAGGTCCTGGAGCTCGACCCCAATGACTATTGGTCCAACCTCTTTCTCTCCAACGTCTATGGAAAGCTGGGGCGTTTCGACCAAGCGCAACGCCACCTCGAGCGAGCCTGCGCGCTCGAGGGGATGTCTCCGGGTCAAATATCGCTCCTGCGGCAGGTGTACGGCGAGAAGGGCCTGGCGGCAGCGCTTCGGGAGCTGATCGAGCTGACCAACCCGCGACGGGGCGTCGGACCGCTCGGCTCCTCCGCGCCGGCGCTTCTGAACGCGCTCATCGGCGACGTCGATGAGGCCATCGCCTGGCTTCAAAGAGCTTTCGACTCGCACACACGGGATCTCATCTACGTCAAGGTCGAGCCGGCGTACGACTCGCTCCGGTCGGATCCGCGGTTTGTGGAGATCCAGGGGCGAATCGGCTTGCCGAAATAACCCGCCACAGAAGCGCTTTCGCGCTCGATAGAATCCCGCCAGCAAATCACCCGTCGACGCCTTGAACCGCAAGGAGGAGAAATGAGAAGAGCTCTGCTCCGGGGAATGGGGTTCGCGATCACCCTCGGTTTCTCAACGGCAGTCTTCGCACAGACCGAGACGACGGAAACGAAGAAGACGGAGTCGAAGCCGGCGCCCGCGAAGTCGGAGAGCGCCTCCGGAATCAAGTACGTCACTCCAGAGGACGCTCCCAAGGCGATCGGGCCCTATTCGCAGGGGGTCGCCGCGGGAGGATTCCTGTTCTGCGCCGGTCAGACGCCGAGGGATCCCAAGACCGGCGAGCAGGTGAGCGGGGGCATTGAGCCGACGGAACGGACCCTCGACAACCTCGAGGCGGTTCTCAAGGCGGAGAGGCTGACTTTCGCCGATGTGGTGAAGACGACCGTCTTCCTGACCAAAGGCGAGGACTTCCAGCCAATGAATGGGGTTTACAGCCGCCGGATGGGAGACAGCAAACCCGCGCGCTCAACGGTCGTCGTGGCCGGGCTGCCCGGGAATGCGGTGATCGAGATCGAGATGATCGCGCGCACGAAGAAGTAGGCGCTCCGGGCTCAGTTGACTCGTCGAATCCGAAACGGGGAGACCGGACGAAGTCTCCCGAAGGGAAGGGAATCATGCGAGTCTTTCTTCGCCACGCAAGAACGAGTGCGGCCGCGGCCGTTCTGATGGCGGCGATCGCCGCGATCGCCTGCGCCGGCAAACTCACGAAAGCAAACTACGACAAGGTGGTTAGCGGAATGTCTCCCGCGCAAGTCGAGAGCATTCTTGGGCCGGGGTCCGAGCAGACGAGCTCGGGCATCACGATTCCGGGAACGGCTACCGGCACGGCGACTGGAATCGGCGCCCCCGGCACCACGGTGTCGACGAAGGTCTTCGTCTGGCGAAGCGGCGGCAAAGTGATCACCGTGACTTTCTTGAACGACCAGGTCGTCGCGAAGACCCAGATCGGTCTCTAAACCGTCGCCCTAATCGGCTGAGAGGATCTGGAATTGCTCGATCTTGCCGTCGGGCATGTCGCGCTCCCAGATCTGGACAGTCCTCTTGTCGAACTTGACGTCGAAGCGACGAAAGGTCATCCCGCCGCGATCCTGCTGCGCGGCCTGCTCGAACTGCAGCGGCGCGCCGAGCGGCCGGAGCCCTTCCGCGAAGTCCCGCAGGGCGAGCTCCGTGAAGTAGCTGTTCGCGTTGTCGGTCAATTGCGAGCGGTCGATCTTCCCGGTCTGCAGTCCCTCGAAGATGCGCCTGGCTCGCGCCTGCGCGGAAGCGCTCGAAGCCCGATCCGTAAAGAGGAGCGGCGCGATCCGGCTGGTGATCGCGGATGCCGCCGCGGCGGCATCCAGATTCGTCAGCACGGTGATGGCCGCCCGATCGTCGGGAAAGACCGTATTCGATGCCGTGAAGCCGGAGACCTCGCCGCCATGCGAGAGAGCGCGGCGAGAGAGCTGCGTCGTGACGTTTAGACCCAGCCCATAGCGCGTTCCAAGACCGTTCTTCAATCGCACGGCGGTCTCCATCTCCAGGGAAGAGGCGGGGCTCAAGAGGCGATGTTCGATCAACGCGAGATTCCACTTCGCGAGGTCCCGAGCTGTCATCGCGATCTCGCCCGCCGCAAAGAGCCAGCCTTTTCCTTCCTTGGGCGCGACCCGCGGCGGCCCGAGACCGTAGCGGAGATATCCGACAGGATCGCTCTCCGTCAGGCGTCCGCGGTCGATATCGGTGACGCTCTCCATCGCGAGCGGCGTGAAGACGCGAGACCGGAGAAGCTCCCACAGAGGCACGCCGGAAGCCTTCTCGGCAATGACCCCGGCGATGACATAGCCGGTGTTGCTGTATTGCCACTCGGTCCCCGGAGCAAAATCGAGCGGCTTTTTCGCCCAACGGCTCAGGATCTCCTCGGCCGTCACCTCGCGGGTCATGAAGGGAGGCACGTAGTCCTGAGGCCAGTAGTCCTGATAGCCCGAGATGTGCGACAGGAGCTGCCGGACCATGACCTCGCTCGCGCGCGTCAAGTCGGGAAGGTATTTGGAGACCGGGTCGTCGAGCGAAAGCTTGTGCTGTTCCGCGAGCATCAGGATCACGGCCGCCGTGAATTGCTTCGAGACCGATCCGATGCTGTACCGCATCTCGGGCCGCGCCGGCGTGGGCGGCTCGAGCCTCGCGTCGCCGTACGCCTGAACGTAGACGATCTGCCCGCCCTGCACGATCGCGATCGATGCGCTGGGAACTCCCGTCGAGGTCAGGACCTCACGGACGATCCGGTCCGCTTCGGCACGCAGCTCCGACGAGGGGCCCGGCGCGATCTTGCTTCCTGCCTGCGCGAAGAGCGAAGCGCTCAGCAGGAAAACCCCGACCGAGAGAACTCGTGGAGACCCGTGAAACGTGTTGCGCCTCATGTCTTCTCCCATAGCCGTGCTGCGATGTCCGCTCAACCGACTCGATCCGAGCCCGAAGGATAATCTCCCACCGTGCCGCGACTTTGGAGCCGATCGCTCGCAACCCGAGGAGACATCCTGTTGAATTTCCATCGCTTTTCCGTCGGACCCGTGCGGCCGAGACGCCGGTCTGGCCACGCCGGACTCTTCGCGCTTCTTCTCGCCTGCGCACCGGTGTCGGCCCAGACCCAGATCCCCGGCTGGAGACTGGCCTGGAACCTGAAGGGAGGCGGCGGCGTCTCTTATCATCTTCACGAAAGGAACTCCGACGAGAGGATTCTGCTCTTCGCGCCGGAGCTCACCCGACGCCTGGGAGAGCACTGGGAATACACGGTCGAAGGGCATCTCTCGCGCCTGACGGATCCCGCCGGATACCTCGCCGGGCTTTTACCGATCGGCGCGCGCTATTTTCCCTGGACGACGAACACTCGTCCGTTTGTGTCGCTCGGCGCCGGTTTTGGCTGGACGGACGTGACGACCATTCCGGAGCTCTCGCGCCGCTTCAATTTCATCGTAAACGGCGACCTGGGGGTTCGCTGGGATGACACCTGGCAGATCTCGGGCAGGTTTCTCCACGTCTCCAATGGCGGAACCGCTCGTCCCAACCTCGGCTTGAATGTTCTCGTCCTGCTCGTAGGATGGCGGTCGAGGTAGAACCGCAGGGAAGGAGACTCAGGCCTTTTCGGCAAGACCCTGCGGGGCGAGCGGAAGGCTTCGTAAGCGAATCCCGGTCGCCGCAAAGAGGGCGTTGCCGACGGCCGGAGCCAGCCCAACGATCGGCGTCTCGCCGGCGCCGGCGGAGGGCAGATCCCGTCGATCGACCAGGACGACCTCGATCTCCGGCAGATCCGAGAAGCGGGGCACGCGGTACTGAGAGAAGTGCGGATTGGTGATCTTTCCTTTTTCGAATCGAATCTGCTCGAACAGCGCGCCGCCGATTCCCTGGACGATCGCCCCCTCGATCTGATTGCGCAGCCCGTCGGGATTGACGACGGCGCCGCACTCGAACGCTTCGACGACACGCCGAATCGAAACGCGGCGGCTCGCGGGATCGACTTCGACCTCGGCGCACGTCGCGACGTAACCGCCCTTCTCGACCCCGCAGGCGATCCCGAAACCGCGTCCGGGGGCGGCCTTCCTGCCGGCCCAGCCGAACTTCTCGGCCGCGGCCTGGAGGACCGCCTTCAGCCTCTCGTCGGTCAGGTTCTTGCGCCGGAACTCGAGCGGGTCCATGCCGAACGCGTGGGCCAGCTCGTCCATGTGGCTCTCCCGAGCGAAGTGGTTGGCTGTCGCCCCGAGCCCGCGGTAGGAGCCCTGACGCAGGGGCGAGTCGGCCGGGTGGAACTGGATTCTTCGATTCGCGACCGAGTAGGGAGTGCCGATGGCGGCCGGCCCGGAGTTGTAGTTGTGAAAATCCCAGGAGGTCACCGTGCCGTCGCGCGTCGCGCCGCTCTGAATTCGGATGACCCCCGCGGGACGGAAGTATGCCCAGTGGAACTCTTCCTCGCGGGTCCAGACGACCTTGACCGGGGCTCCGGCGGTCTTCGCCAGCCGCGCGGCTTCGATCGCGGCGTCACCGGTGTGCTTGCCGCCATAGGCGGAGCCGGTGTCGGGCACGAGCACTCGCACTTTGTCGGCGCCGATTCGAAACGTCTCGGCCAGATCGTCACGCACCGCGAAGGGCCGTTGCGTGCCGGTCCAGACCGTGAGCTTTCCGGCCTCCCACTCTGCGACGGCCGCGCGCGGCTCGAGCGGCGCGTGCGCGATGTACGCGACCCGATACGCCGCGTCCAGCTTGACGTCGGCGGACGCGAGAGCGTGCTCGACGGAGCCGGCCGTCTCGGCTGGCCGCGCGCGCTCCCCCTCTCTCCCCCTTCCGGCGCCCGCCGGTTCACGTGTCAACAGGCTCCAGAGCTCCTGGTCGGAGGGCTGCGGCGGAACTTTCCACTCCATCTTCAGGGCTTCCACCGCGCGCGAGGCCGTTTCGGGGTCCGGAGCCACGACCCCGGCGAAGTCGCCATCCCGGACGACGCGCACACCGCCAATTTTTTCGGCGGCGGCGGCATCCAGCGACACCAGACTCGCCCGGAATCCGGCGGGCCGGAGAACCTTGCCGTGCAGCATGCCCGGTCGTGAGAGATCGGATGTGTACTCGTGGCGGCCGGTCACGAAGTCGCGTCCACCGACCCTGTGCTGCGGCGCTCCGGCGACCTTCCATTGCGCGGCGGGCGTCAAACTCGTGTCGGGGGAAATGACCGCGACGAGCTTCTGGTCGTTCGCGAGCTCGCCGTAAGGGACCGCTCGGCCGTTGGAGGCCGCGACGACCCGGCCGCCTTCGGCTCGAAGCTGCCCGCCTTCGACCTTCCAGCGCTGCGCGGCCGTCTCGATGAGCGCCTCCCGCGCTTTGGCCGCGGCCCTTCGGAGCTGCGGGCCCATCGTGGGAGTCGTTCGGCTGCCGAACGTGCCCATGTCGTACGGCACGCGATCCGTGTCTCCCATCACAAGCTCGACCGAATCCACGGGAACTCGCAGCTCCTCGGCGACCTGCTGTGCGAGGGAGGTGCGGATGTTCTGACCCATCTCGACCTTGCCCGTGAAGACGGTCACGCGCCCGTTGCCGCCGATATGGATCCAGGCATCCACCGTCTGCGGCAGATCTCCGGCGCCTCGCGCCCGTCCGGATTCCTGGGCCCGCGACGCGGCCGCCGGCGAAACCGCGCAGACGAGAATGCCGCCCCCCAGAATCCCGAGAAAGCGGCGCCGGTCGACGTCGAACCAGTGCAGACGGCCTTCGATCTCGTGCTGAGCGAGCTCGAGCGCGAGGCCGGGATCGACTTCGAGCCTCATCGCGGGCCTGCGCTGTTCTTGCCAGCCGCGCGCGCGACCGCCGCCAGAATGCGCGGATAAGTCCCGCAGCGGCAGATATTGCCCGCGAGAGCGCTGACCGCGTCCTCCCGACTCGGATGGGGGTTCGATTTCAGAAGCGCGACCGTTGCCACGATCATGCCGGGCGTGCAATAGCCGCACTGAAAGGCTTCCTCCTCGAGAAACGCGGTCTGCACCGGATGCAGCCCGGTCTTGCGCGAGAGCCCCTCGATCGTCGTGATTCTCTTGCCGACGACCTCGGAGACGTCGGTCCGGCAGGAGCGGGCGGCCCGCCCGTCGAGGAGCACCGTACAGGCGCCACATTGCCCCTCGCCGCAGCCGTACTTCGTACCGGTCAGGCCGAGCCGGTTGCGCAGGACCGAGAGAAGGCTCTCCTGCGGCGGCGCCTCGACCGCGCGCTTCGAACCGTTGACGGTGAGCTCCACTCTAGCCATCGGCAACATCGGCATCATACGATGCGTTCCCCGCGATGGGATCGCCGGGACATGTCCGGGAGGAGGCACGATGAAAATAGTCGTCGTCGGAGCCAACGGCACCATCGGACGGGCCGTCGTCCAGGCGCTCTCCGGGCGCAACGAAATCGTCGCCGTGGGCCGGTCCCACGGCCAGTACAATGTAAACATTGTTTCCC
>Ga0070706_100006421_pt1 | contig 11111 bp, 4 predicted proteins | sample KBSK5501metaG_FD_65476 | JGI IMG/M metagenome (GOLD analysis project Ga0070706, IMG submission 65476) | Corn, switchgrass and miscanthus rhizosphere microbial communities from Kellogg Biological Station, Michigan, USA - KBS K5-50-1 metaG | ecosystem: Host-associated > Plants > Roots >...
GGCCACGGTTAGCCCTGGAGAGACTGCGCCGGCCGACGCAGTCTGCTTCACCTTCGACCCACTCTTTCGGGAAACGCCCCTCTTTGTAGAAGCAAGTGGTACGCCACTCAGTCGAGCAGCCTTCGATCATGCTCCATGGGAGACGTTCGGGAAAGATGTCAGCGTCCGTCAATTCGGCGTGTTGTTTGCCAGCGACATCGCTCCATCCTTAGACGTGGTCGGCGATCAAATTACCTTCGAGTCCCCCCGCTCGTGGAGCATTTCATCCGGCACTCTCAAAGCAGATATAGCCGGTGCTCAGAACGCTTTCACCTTTGGTGGCGCAGGGGCTGGCCTCTCGCTGGATGCCACTTCCGGTATGCGCCTGCTCGATCCCGGCTCCTTCCAGCTGGGTGGTAAGCACTTCGTTATCACTGCCCTCTGGACGGATGGCGATATTCCTACAGTCCTGGGCGCAGTAAGTACCCTGCATGCCGCACTGGGTGATAGTGATGCCTTTCATCCAGGGGCAGCCGCTGTGGGCAGTGGCCAACTCATACTCACAGTGCAGACCGGCAGGGTTGGATTGGGATGGCCGAATCTCCCACCTTCGCCTCCGGCCTACTTCCCCGGTGCTGTACTGGCCATCCGCGCCTCTCGCCTGGATGCTCCGCATGCCGCCGACACGCTGTATCTCTATCTGCCTCCTGCTCATATCAAGCCGGATGATCTGCCGACCTATTACGTGGCGGATGAGGGGAGCACCTACACATCTGCCACTTTCGACTCAACAACCCTGGCGCGGCCCTCTGAAGGGCAGATCTATCCTGCTCGCCTTCTCACCGCCAGTACAGAGCCTGCCAGCAGTTTCACCGTCTTGAACCGCAAACCGGGGGGCCTGCGCCTGCCCGATCCAGCACGCTTTGGTCCGGCAGGCAACCGGGCCGCCGTACTTATTGAGGTGAGCCTCTTTACCGGGGCATTCCAGACCCTCGGTGCGGTGGCAACCATTGACCAGTCACAGGCAGATTATCCAGAGCTGGACGTTCCTGACCCCTGGCCTGCCTTTACTTACGGGCCAAGTAAAAATGCTATCAACGGTACGCTGCCTGAGTCAGGATTACTCAGTATTCGCTTGAAAACCCTTGCCGGTGATTTCGTGCCGCGGGCTGAACTTATTGTCGTGAATCGGGCCCGACAGAGTCTCCTGATCTACCTGCCAGAATTGACTGGTCTTGCACCTGACAGAAATGATATGTGGCTTTTTGTTGCAGACGATGGCAGCACCTACTTTGCACCTCTGGATACTGTTGGTCAGATGGATGTGCTGAAGGGAAATTCATACAACGGGCTAACACTGGCCCGGGCCAGTGCCGGACAGGTCCTGCCCATTCCAGGAATACTGCCATTGCAGCAACGCAAGCCCGTCGCCATCAACCTGTGTCGCTGCGAACGAAACGCCCTCCTGCAACCCGGTCAACTGGGTATCGACCCTGAATTGGGCCGTTTTGCCCTGGCACCGGCTGATCCTGCTATTGGACAGGGGGGATTCAGTGTTGACTACGTGGAGGCATTCAGTGACCGCGTAGGAGCACGCGTCTTTGATCGTCTACTCGACCCGAAGGAGGTGCCTACGCGGCTGGTTGCCTTATCTGGTGACGCCAGCAGTTCGTTGAATCCAACTCTTGCCAGTGATCATATTCATGCTAACGTTGCGGATGCAGTAGCAGCAGCAGTGGATGGTGACGTCATCGAGATTGTGGACAGCGCTACGTATGCGGCTACCGCCCCGATCACCATTCCGTCTGCGGTAAAAACATTGGTGCTTCGCGCAGGTTCAGGTCAGCGTCCCTGCCTGACCTTCTATCAGGCGGCAGGAACTCCTGCTTCAGGCAGCCTGCAAACCACCTCGCCCATGGATAGTCTGGAGCTCAATGGTCTCCTCATCAGCGGAGGACCACTTCAGATTGAGAGTAATGTGAAGCAGCTATTACTGGCTGCCTGCACTCTCGATCCCCTCGGCGCCGGAAATACAGGCTCGCTTGTTGCCACAGATGCGAATGTGGATCATCGCGCTACTTACCTGTTGTGCCGCTGCATTACGGGCGGTTTACGCACCGGTGCCGGGATAAGCCAGCTCATTGTTGCCGATTCGATTGTTGATCAACGGGGAGGGCTGGCAATAGGCGGCGTATTGCCTCCCGTGCTGACCATTCTGCAATCCGATTTGTCTGCACAGAGTGTGCAGTTAGAGCGTGCGACAGTGTTTGGGCGTATACGCTGTGATATCCTGCAGGCCAGCGAAACTCTACTGGACGATCTGGCTTTTGTCGATGATCGGCAGGCAGGCTGCATCCGCTTCAGCCGCTACGAGTCTGGCTCGGTATTGCCTCGTCGTTACCAGTGTGTGCCGAGCGACGAGCAGGCGAGCAATTGTTCGTCTAAGAAGGGTCGCTGCTTCGCACCACTCTTCAATTCTCGCAGGTTCGGAGACCCGGCCTACGCCCAATTTGCCACTGCCTGCCCGCAGGAAATCTTGATAGCTAGCGAGGAAAGGGCTGAGGTTGGAGCATTTGCCAGTACGCTCAATACCACTCGCCTGGGAAATCTGGAGATCAAACTACAGGAGTTTTTGCCGGTTGGCCTTTCGGCCCTGGTTATAGCTGAAACATAAGGAGCTAAGATCGATGCGTGGTGATTTTGCCCGTCTGACTTTCGACCCGACCAAGCACTATACGGGAGTGCTGCATCAGCAGGGGCGTGTCTGGCTCGAAGCCGACTGGAACGAGCATGTTTTCGACCGTCAAAATCTTATGTGGCAGGAGACATCCGACATTATAGGGGCGTGTGGTACACCTGAACCAGGGACTGCCTTCCAGATCAGCCCTAACCCCGACCCCGCAAGTCAGCCCTTTGACTTTCTCATCTCTGGAGGTCCTGGCGCTCAGGGGCGCTACTATGTGGATGGTATCCTCTGCCAGTTGGGGCAGAATGCTACGTACTTAAGTCAACCTGACTTCCCCGATGCTCCCGATATCCTGCCTACCGACGGCGGTGATCTGCGTGCCCTGGTCTATCTGGAGGTCTGGCAGCGACTCATCACGTACCTTGAAGATGATGCCCTGCGCGAGATTGCTCTTGGAGGGCCAGATACAGCGACACGCCTGAAAACAGTAGCTCAAGTAAAAGTGCTCCCGGTCTCTTCTGATTGCGCTAAGAATCTTACCTGTGCTACCTCAGACCAGTTCTTGCCAAAGTCAGGGCAGGGTACATTGACGACACTCCAGCCGACGAACAGCCAGCCTGCTGATCTGTGTAGCCTGCCCGATCCATCCCTGTACACCGGACGCGAGAATCACCTTTATCGCGTTGAAATTCATAACGGTGGAGATGTGATTGGGAGCAATGCAGGCTTTGCCTTTACTCAACCACTCGCTCAGGATGCTGATGCAGGAGCAACGACGCTCATACTCCAGGGTATCCTCTCATCTGATCAGCACAATGCCCTCAGCCGCTCTGGCGTGGTGAGCCTGATGGACAGTGACGGTCAGACAGAGATAGCTACAGTCACCGGCGCTACCCCTGATTCTTCGACCTCAACGACCCAGCTCACCCTGGACCCGGGCCTGAGCCGGAATTTCACTGTGGCAAACAATGCGACTGTGACCGGGGGCGTAGCTCGCTTTAAATGGTCCCCGGATAATGCCTCCTTTGCCCTCCGCGTTACGGCAGTAAGTGCCGACCGTTTGACATTAACGCTCTCTAGCCTGGGACGTGACACGGCAACTGCATTACGCCAAATGGACCTGGTTGAGATTAGCGATGATGCCAGTGAGCTTGGCCCGGCACGAGGCCACCTCACCTATCTGGCTGCTGACCCCGACCCCGATCAGTTTACAGTGGTCATAGCCGACCCACTCCCCGATACTTTCCTGCTAGATCGCTACCTGGTACTCCGGCGCTGGGATGGCTGGGGATGGGCCAGGGCTGTCTTTGACGCCGCTTCCACACCGGATATGAACCTGGGAGATGGTATTCACATCCAGTTCGGTGGTCAAGACCTACGTTCAGGCGACTTCTGGCAGTTTGCGGCCCGTAGTGCAGATGGCTCTGTTGAGATACTGAATGCTGCCCCTCCTATGGGCATTATTCGTCATGCCTGTCCGTTGGCCATCGTGGAGTGGAACTTCCAGATTCTGTTCAATGCACAGGACATAGTAAATGCCGCTACCCAGATCGACTTGAGTACTGACCAGCTCACCCGTCTGAAACAAAAGTTAACGGCGAGCAACAAGACCTTCTGGAATGCCTCTCAGGTGATAGCACTGGTTCAACGTGTTGGCGCTACATTAGACCAGATACAGGCATTGAACAATCTGCTGGAGGGTTTGAGCAAAGAAAAACAGCCGAGTCTGATCTTCACGGTACTGGAGGACTGCCGTGCAATCTTCCCCCAACTGGCTTCTCCTGCGTTGCACGTGCTTGCAACTAACTGGGTAAATGATGACATGTTTACACTACAACAGTTTGGACAGGGGCTCACCATACAATTCAATGCAGCGCCTGATACCAATCCCCCGGCGACTGTTACTACCGTCAGTACAGCAACAATGATCGTTGCCATAGAAATCCCATTGTACACGCTTACGCAAGCCAGAGTTGAACAGCCTGGAGTTGCAATGATAGCCGCCCCTGCCACTGCCGAATTTGGACCGGACCTCTCTTTTATCATAACGGGCTCTCTGATAACCAATGCCAAATCCGTTCAGTGGTCAGTAGCGCCTGATGAGATGCAACGCATACAAACCTTGATTATGCCGTTGCTAAGACTACAACAGACATTACTCGTGCGTGTAACTTTAAAAGGCCACACGATCTGGAGCACGCAAAAAGCACCAGGGCAACGCCTCTACCTCGATGGGCAGGCATTTGGTCAACCTGACACACGTATGGATGGGACCCCCAGGACTGCACTGTATTTCCCCACAGGTGCTGGTATGCGGGCCAGCGACTTTGAGAGCTGGTTCTATCTCAGCGGCACCATCCTTGAGGTGAATGAGATCGACTTTACGCGCACCACTGATCAGGGGACCGAAACGGGAGTGATGTTCTCTCAGAAGGGGGGCGTCCCTCAACCGTTTCAGTTTACCTCAGATGTGGGATCGCAAACAGTGACAGTGACACTCTCTATCATGTTCAACAACCCGCTTCAACGCACAAGTATAGGTATTGAAGGTGACCAACAAAATATCTTTATTGTGCTTGCCGATTCACAAAGTAAAGTGGAGGCAACTCTTCAAATCGAAGCAGATCAGCAGGTCAACATCACCCCCGTACCGCTCCCAAATGGCTCATACCAACTGGTTATCCTGGGTACAGATACGAATACAGCAAAGGCGGTGAGAGCCCAGGATGGGACACCTCTGACAGGTGATTTTAATGATATAGGAAGCAATTTTGTTCTCCCCTTTGAAGTCATTCCTCCCATAACCCTTGTTTCGTTAACACTGAATCCGACAAGTGTACGGAGTGGGGACCCCTCACAAGGATTAGTAACGTTAAGTGGCCCAGCTCCCAGTGGTGGTGAGTTGATCAATCTTGTGAGTGCTGATCTGAGTGTGGCAGTTGTGCCGGCGAGTGTCACGGTTGCGGAAGGGCAAAGCTCTGCAACTTTTGGGGTTTCGACCCAGCCTTCCCAAGTAAACAGGACGGTTAACATTTCAGCCTCCCTCGCAGGAGTGACTCTAACAGCCACGTTGACTGTGGTAGGACAAATACAGTAAATGGTGCAGGGAATCTGGACCATTCCAGATCATAGACAAGTCGCTCGCCTGGCTTGCACTGGCCCCTCATCCGTAACGTATGAACTGAGTGCAGCCTTAGAGCGTGTTGAGGCACCTTACAAGTGATCAAGGACGTGCGGAGGGTGTGTCCTCAATAACGAGAGAGAAGATTGCACATGAGTGCGCATGCAAAAATCATCCTATCATCATCACCATCCTTTATGCCTGCACATACCAAGCTACTCCAGCGTAAATGTGTCTGTGGAGGAGCACCAGGTATCGATGGAGAATGTGCTGAGTGTCGCCGTAAGCGGCTGAGTTTGCAGCAGAGTGGACGTATGGCCACGGCGTCTTCGACGGTTACGGTGCAGCCTATTGTACGTGATGTACTGCGCTCACCCGGACAACCCCTTGATGCAGATACTCGTACCTTCATGGAACCAAGATTTGGGCATGATTTCAGTCAAGTGCAGATTGATCGTACTACACCTCTTATGACTAAAACTGACCTGACTATTAGTCAGCCTGGAGATCAGGGGGAACAAGAAGCAGATCGTATGGCAGAACAAGTGATGCGAGGGTCGAAGCATGCCCAGAGTTATGACTTTAGCCAGGTGCGTATCCATACGGACACTCAAGCAGCAGAGTCGGCACGAGCCATCAATGCTGTAGCCTATACAGTAGGTCGCCATATTGTGTTTGGGTCAGGCCAATATGCGCCAGGAACAACGGCGGGGCAAAGGTTACTGGCTCATGAGTTGACACATGTGGTGCAGCAGACGGGGAGAGACCACAACGGAGGGACTGCAAAAATTCAACGATTTACGACTGATGAGCACAAGTTGATTGGAGACCTGGCGGCTAAAGAGGCAGGTAAAGGTTTTACTCCGGCGATGATTAAGCAATCGCCTTTGGGTGACATATTGCGCAAGGGGTCTCGTTTTCCTATGGGCAAGCAAGTAAAAACTTATGGAGATATTGTTGCTGATCCGGATTACTTTGCGCTATTTGAAGACCTTATTAAAGCGGAAGGTGATCGGCCTGGTCGTCTTGGCGTGGGTGTCTTGGCTGCTCGCAATATCCAGCATTTTACTCCAGATAATGTGAAGTACTGGAAGGAGCTCCATGACTTTGCTGTGGAGCAGATGTTTTTTGCTCATAACCAATTGGCATTCGTCATCGAAATTCTGCATGGTCTCGATCCCATCCTGGAAGCAGCTCGCGCTGCGATGCTGAAAGATGATACCGAAGCGGCTTCGAAATTGCTGACCGAATATAGACGCCGCTTCGAACCGCTGCGCGGACGACTAGAACCTCTTAGCAAGAACGCTCGTGATCTCGCTAAACAAGCCCTGATGCGCAATGCCTTTGCAGATCATTTTCTCTCAGATGCCTTTGCTGCAGGCCACATCGTAGCTCCAAGGAAAGAGATCCTACAAGAAGCAGGGACACGACTGGAAGAACCCGAGACAGCCGGACACATCATACGTGCAGGTATTCTAGGAGCTACGTGGGGTGAACTGGGCCAGATCCGAGCTCAGGCCCGCTCTCTAGCCTGGCACGATCTCGATAATTATTACGGCGTAGAGGTCAAAGATGCTACCAACAGGACGTGGACAGCCTGCGGTGACCACTGCAGCGAACGGACTGGAGATACACACTGGAAAGAAACCAGGGAACACGTGATCGCTGCCACCGCTGAATCTATCAAGCACCTCTGGATGGCAGGGCTAAACGGTGAGCGACCAAAAGACTATAGATCGGTATTGAATCTCGTTCCACGGCCAACCTGGAAAAATTATCCCGCCTGGGAAGCGACAGATTGGGAGAATCAACTGCGCCATATCAGAGGCGAGAATGTACCGCACAAAACAGGGGATAATTTAACACCATTCGCGGTAGACCTTTTTCCAATCGAGCATTGTAGGTCATTAGAATTGAACTGCTGGCGTCCATATATCGGAACTTCGAAGGATTGGATCAAGAAATATAGTTTTCAGGCGTGGGTTAGGCCATGGATTGCTAAAATTCAGGCTCAGGCCGCGAGCCGCTACAATTTCTAGATGATGCCTGATGCAGAGTATATATTAAGGTTTGGTCAAATGAATACACAATTGCGAACACAGGCGAAAGTTCCATCAACACCAAAACCGTCTTTGGCACCAGTGCAGACCCAGTTACTGCAACGTAAATGTGCTTGCGGCGGATCACCTGGTATAGATGGTGAGTGCGTCGAATGCCGCGAGAAACGATTGAGCCTACAACGGCGTGCCACGAACCCTGCCGTTGAGGTTCCACCTATCGTATATGATGTACTGAGTTCACCAGGTCAGCCCCTTGATGCTAGAACGCGTGAGTTTATGGAGCCACGCTTTGGACATGACTTTAGTCAGGTGCGGGTGCATACAGATGTACTAGCGGCGGAGTCGACGCGAGTAGTGAAAGCCCTGGCGTATACAGTAGGGAGAGATGTAGTTTCTGGAGCAGGGCAATACGCACCTGCAACGAGTGGAGGAAGAAGGCTGCTTGCTCATGAGTTGACGCATGTGGTACAGCAATCGATAGGATCAAGCAGTTTTCTTAGTGGAGAGGCTCCTCTTCACAATTCACGAGCTAGCTCTTCCGTGATCCTCTCACGTGAAGCAACAGTCATACAAAGAGCTGGTCATGAGGAGACGCGAGATCCGACAACAGGTGGAGAAGGGCCACCTGTTCTACCTGCCGCTGGAGCAGCCGTGCCTGTTCCACCTGCCGCTGGAGCAGGCACGGCTGCTCCAACTCTGCCGACTGTAACTATTGCTGAAGTCAATGCTCCTAATACTCCTCCACCTATTAAACGCATTCCCCCACGTGTGGATACACAGGTAAGGGTTATAGTGGCACAGCCATCAGGTGTCTCTCTCTCCCCTATCACTCTTTCTATTGGTGGATCAGGCCGCGGAAATGGAGAGGTTTCGATCAATGGCTCACATACAGACAGTTTGACGGCCAGTAAGACTGTAATGCTAAAAGGAACGCAACAAACATCTCCTGGTCATGCGGGACAGTTGAAGTTGGTTGCTCGGCTAGGAAATTCGGGACAAATACTGGCCGAAAGCAATGGCTTCTCTGTTGCTGCCTATCCCACGAAGATAAACTTCAGTTATGATGGCAATAATGCTGGTGGTCAGCAGTTAGGGATTAGAGGATATCCAGCCTGGGGACCAAGGTATAGACTTACATTTGAATCTGACTCGAAAGTAAGGGGTGATTGCGATTTAATAAAGCTCAAGGAGGATCTCTTCCTGAGCCAGCGTACAGGGTTTTTCGAGACGCAACCATTGACTCAAACTGGCTTCTTATCAACAAGTGAGAGTGTAAGCAGGCCAGATCAGCATACGATTGTTTATCGGGGTGAAGATGTTGATTTTGCCCGATTTCAAGCCAGTGCGAATCGGGGCGGGATTATGTTGATTCAGCAGCTTTTCAGATTCGCTTGTCAACGTACGAACATCCTAGAGGACCCTCTTAATGGTCCCACAGTCCGTGCCTCTGGTTTCGAGATCCGCTTTATCTTGAGGATGGGTCCCAAACCTCACCTTCGAGTCCAAAAATTGGGGCTTGCTCATCATGGCGTTGAGGCCGGATGGGTAAATGACCAAAGCGTTAAAGATATACCAATAGAGTGAGCAAACAGACATCGATTGAGAGAACCAGAGCGTTGGGGGAGGTGACTACATCTTTCTGGTCTGGACATCCACTAACTAAAGTCAGTAATTAGACTCCTCATTGACGCTTTTTCCCTGCTTGACGCAGTTGGTGAATGCCCTGAAATGTGGTGTCGTATTGCCTCAATACTGCCATTTATTCTCATAGCAATGTTTGAGGTCAAACGCAAAGATTGTATTTATGTCATTCTCAATTAGTGGGACTGTAGGAACAAAATGCTTCTTTTTGCTATGAGAATTCTTCATCAGGGTGGCAGAAGTTTGCGATGCTCTTCTGAGAAAACAGCGGGAAATTGGTATTACCCGCTCTTCTGTGTTATACTGAAACAATGAGTTGAGCACAAACGGAGCCGAAGTGACCTACCATAAGTGGCAAAAATAACAGCGGGAAATATTTTTTATAGCCAGGAGGAACCAATGCAACCACGCATGACGCCACTGAAAACTGACCGGAAGGAATGGACGCCCGAACAGTTACTCGAACAGTGGCGCCAGCATCTGCAGGGGAAAGATCGTTCCGCTGGCACCATCAGAAAATACACGCAGGTGGTGACGCGCTTTTGCGCTTGGTACGAGCAAGAGGAACATGCGCCACTGACGCTCTCAGCTCTTACCCCCATTGCCCTCATTGGCTACCGGAACGAACTGCAGCATGCACAGCACAAATCCACCAGCACGGTCAACCTTCACATCAGCGCGCTGCGCGCCTGGTGCGGCTGGATGACCGAGCAGGGTTATCTGAGTGCTGATCCCGCGGCGCATGTCAAACTGGTCGGTGGAGAGGCATCCTCCTCGCGAAAAGGGCTAAAAAGTGCGCAGATCAATGCCTTGCTCCGTCAGGCCCAGGTCTCACGCGACAAAGAACGCAACTACGCCATCGTCCAGGTTCTGCTGCAAACTGGGCTTCGCTTGAGCGAGTGTGCCGCACTGACCTTCGAAGATATCACCTTTGGAGAACGCAGTGGTTTGCTGCGGGTCCGGGCAGGTAAAGGCAACAAGGCTCGTTCCGTTCCGCTCAATGGCTCGGCGCGGGAAGCGATTGCGGTGTACGTGGCTCCACGGCTTGGGGTAGAGAAACCATCGCTCAAAGCGGTGGTTGCCAGGTGGCCCAAACCCCAATCCCCACAGTCGTTCGAGCCTCTGTGGCTCAGCCAAAAAGGGGGAATGCTTACGACCTCAGCGATGGGACAGATGCTCGCGGAACTCGTGAAAGCCGCCGGAGAGCTGGTGCCAGAAGAGACGAGTGCGCATACCCTGCGGCATACTTTCGCCCGCAGTTACTTGGCGCAGTACCCAGGTGATGTTGTGGGGCTGGCGACACTGCTGGGACATAGCTCTCTTGATACGACGCGGCTCTATAGTCAGCCCGAAGTAGCACAACTGGCGACGCGCGTGGAGCAGCTCGCGCTCAATGCCTATTCGGGATAATGGATGGCTCCGTCGAATGTGAAAGGAGTAGCATTCTCTTGATACAGATGAGCTATCCATCGTTTGCAAAACGTCTCATAAAACGATAGAAAAAGGTACTCCCCCTCTCGGTGGTGGAGAATTCGAACCTCTCTCCCACTCGCTTGACAGTCTCTCTCGACTCTCCTTATCCTTGCTGATACAGGAGCTCTCCATGCCCCTCATTTCAAGCAGC